>PPYE01482833.1_pt1 | contig 87237 bp, 64 predicted proteins | sample 1559881 | NCBI WGS metagenome assembly PPYE01 (sample SAMN08240022, study PRJNA423297) | Human gut metagenome, whole genome shotgun sequencing project.
GGCTGGGCGAAGCCCTGAGCCGCCAGGGCGGCGGCGGCGGGGGCGGCGGGGGTGCCCGCCGCGGCGCCGGTGAGACAAAGCTCGAGCTGGACCGCCGCCATCTGCACCACCGCATTGAGCATCTCGAGGGCCGCTTAAAGGAGCTGGAAAAGCGCCGCGGCGAGACCCGCCGGGCCCGCCAGAAGAACAATGTGCCTGTGGTCGCGCTGGTCGGCTACACGAACGTCGGCAAGTCGAGCCTGCTGAACGCGCTGTGCGGCGAGCAGATTTTTGAAGCCGACATGCTGTTTGCGACGCTGGACCCGACGGCCCGCAAGCTGGTGCTGCCCAGCGGTCTGCAAATTATTCTGGTGGATACCGTCGGCTTTGTCAGCCGCCTGCCGCACCATCTGGTGGAGGCGTTCAAGTCCACGCTGGAGGAGGCCGCGTTCGCGGATGTCATCGTCAAGGTGGCCGACGCGGGCGATGCTCAGGCCGCTGAGCAGCTGGCCGTGACCGATGAGGTGCTGGGCAGCCTCGACTGCGCGGACATCCCGCAGCTGGTCGTCTACAACAAGTGCGACACCGCCAACACCGTGGCCTTTGACCCGGACATCCTGCTGACGAGCGCGAAAACCGGCTACGGTCTGCCTGCACTGCTGGCAAAGCTCGACGAGGTGCTGAACCACCGCGTGCGCACGATCGAGATCGTGCTGCCCTATGACAAGCTGGCGCTGGCGGACATTCTCCGCAGCCGCGGCAGCGTAGCGGCGGAGGAATACCGCGAGGACGGCGTGTATTACCGCGGCACAGTCAAAATTGACGATTTGCATCGGTTTGAGGAGTTTTTGGTGTAAAATCCTCGCGGTAGGGGCCGGACATGTCCGGCCCTGCACTTTCCCGCAAGTGCGCTCCTGCCTTTTTGCTGCGGGCCGGGCATGCCCGGCCCCTACGGTGTGCTTTTCCCGTTGACACCGCATAGTCCCACGTTTTATAATGATTTCGGCGGGCCGCGCCCGCACCTTATTTATTATCTTTTATCTATTATCTTTTATCTATAAAAAGGGGTAATAACTATGTCTACCGTCCGCACCCGTTTTGCGCCGTCGCCCACAGGCTATATGCACGTCGGCAACCTGCGCACCGCACTGTACACCTATCTGCAGGCCCGCCATAACGGCGGTACCTTCATCCTGCGCATTGAGGACACCGACCAGGGCCGTCTGGTCGAGGGCGCTACCGACATCATCTACGGCACGCTCAAGGCTACCGGCCTGACCTGGGACGAGGGCCCCGACGTGGGCGGTCCCGTCGGCCCCTACGTGCAGAGCCAGCGCATGGGTATGTTCAAGCAGTACGCCGAGCAGCTTGTCAAGGCGGGCAAGGCCTACTACTGCTTCTGCACCGAGGAGCGCCTGAACGAAATGCACGAGGCCCAGCGCGCCGCGGGCGAAATGACCCACTACGACGGCCACTGCCGCCACCTGTCCGCCGAGGAAGTTGCCGCCAAGCTGGCCGCGGGCGAGCCCTATGTCATCCGCCAGAAGATTCCCGAGAGCGGCGTGGCGGGCTTTGACGATGTTGTCTACGGTCATATCGAGGTCGATGTCAGGGAGCTGGACGACCAGATTTTGATCAAGACCGACGGTATGCCGACCTACAACTTTGCGAACGTCGTGGACGACCACCTGATGGGCATTACCCATGTCATCCGCGGCAGCGAGTATCTGTCCTCGACGCCGAAGTACAACCTGCTGTACGATGCGTTCGGCTGGGAGAAGCCCGTCTACATCCACTGCCCGCCCGTCATGAAGGACGCGCAGAACAAGCTGTCGAAGCGCAACGGCGATGCCAGCTATCAGGACCTCGTGGCGAAGGGCTATCTGCCCGCCGCCGTGCTGAACTATCTGCTGCTGCTGGGCTGGGCCCCCGAGGGCGAGCAGGAGATTTTCTCTCTGGACGAGATGATCAAGATCTGGGACCCGGCCCGCATTTCCAAGTCTCCGGCCATCTTTGACCCGCTGAAGCTGCGTGCCATCAACGCTGCCTACATCCGTGCCCTGCCCGCTGAGGAGTTCCGCCGCCTGGCCGACCCGTTCATCGACAGCGCCGTACACTGCAGCATTGACCGTGACCTGCTCTGCGCTAACCTGCAGCCCCGCTGCGAGGTGCTGGAGGACATCCCGCCGCAGCTCGACTTCTTTGACGCCGTGCTGCCCATTGACGCTGAGATGTACCGCAACAAGAAGCAGAAAACGACCCCCGAGTCCGCGAAGGAGGCCCTGACCGCCCTGCTGCCCGTGCTGGAGGCGCAGACCGATTGGACCCGCGATGCGATCTTTGAGGCGTGCAAGACGCTGGCCGAGAGCATGGAGAAGAAGAACGGCTGGCTGCTGTTCCCGCTGGGCATCGCGCTCTCCGGCAAGTCCCGCACCCCGGGCGGCGGCACCGACCTGGCCGCGATGATGGGGAAAGAGGAGACCGTTAAGCGCGTGAAGGCGGCGCTGGAGAAGCTGTAAGTAACGGTAAGCCGCGTTTTGTAGGGGCGGGCGCTGCTCACCCGCGGACGTTGCCGCAGCCACAGGGTTTCCGGGCGGATATGGAATCCGCCCCTACGATGTAGGGGTCAATGCCCGCCATCGACCCGCGTGTATGGCGGTTGCCGCTATGTACCGTGGGCGAACCATGTCCGCCCCTGCATCCTTTATAAAAAATCAACGGTGCAGCTGCAAAATCGCAGCTGCACCGTATTTATTATTTATTATTTTTTATCTATTTTTATAATATCGTTCCCCCGCCGACGACCACGTCGCCGTCATACAGCACCACGGCTTGGCCGCGGGTGATGGCGCGCTGGGGCTCGTCAAAAACGACCTTCACAAGGCCGTTTTCCAGCGGGTAGGCCGTCGCGGGCTGCTCGACCTGGCGGTAGCGAGCCTTGGCCTTGACGCGCATGGGGGCGGTCAGCTCGGGAACCGAAATCCAGTTGAAGTCCCCGGCGATCAGCGTCGTCTTGAACAGCTCGCTCTCGGGGCCGACGGTGACGGTGTTCTTCTCCATATCCTTGCCGCAGACGTAGACCGGCGCGCCCAACGCCAGCCCCAGCCCCTTGCGCTGGCCGCAGGTGTAGCGCACCGCGCCGTGGTGGCGGCCCACAACGTTGCCGTTCACGTCCAAAAAGTCGCCGTCCGGGTAATATTTGCCGGTGTAGCGCTCCATAAAGCCGACGTAGTCGCCGTCGGGCACAAAGCAGATGTCTTGGCTGTCGTGCTTGCGCGCGTTGCAAAAGCCCTGCTCCTCGGCGATCTTGCGGATGGACGGTTTGTCCATACCGCCCAGCGGGAACTTCGTGTGCGCCAGCTGGTCCTGGGTCAGGACGTAGAGCACATAGCTCTGGTCTTTATCGGTGTACAGTGCTTTTTTCAGCAGCCAGCGGCCCGTAGCGGGGTCCTGCTCGATGCGGGCGTAGTGGCCTGTGACCACATAGTCCAGGCCGTGCTCCCGGGCAAAGTCCAGCATTTTGTCAAATTTCATCGTGCGGTTGCAGTCGATACAGGGGTTCGGCGTGCCGCCCGCCTCGTAGGTCTCGATGAACTTGGCAATGACCTTTTCACGGAATTCTTCGGTGTAGTTCACGACCTCAAACGGGATGTCGAGCTGGAACGCGACCTCAGCGGCGTCCTCGACGTCCTTCGCCGAGCAGCAGGTGTGGAACCCGCTCTGGCCCAGATCCTCATTCTGGTACAGGCGCATGGTCGCGCCCATGCAGCGGCAGCCCGCCTGCTTCATCAGGTAGGCGGCGACGGTGCTGTCCACGCCGCCGCTCATGGCGATCAACGCGCCGGGGGTATTTGACATAGGGGCCTCCTTGGTTAAAAAATGTGCAGCACGGTTTTTTCGTGCTGCACATTTTTGCTTTTGAGTTGTAGGGGCGAGGCATGCCTCGCCCGCGGCCTCGCCTTATCAGGGCATTGCCGGGAAAGCTGCGGGCCGGACATGTCCGGCCCCTACGGCCTTCACTACGTATGCAACAGTACCTTTATTATAGCAAAGGTTTCCTGTTATTGCAATCAGTCCGCGAACAGCGGGGTGGACAGATAACGGTCACCGGTGTCGGGCAGCAGGGCCACGATGGTCTTGCCCTTGTTTTCGGGGCGCTTGGCCAGCTGGATGGCGGCCCAGATCGCAGCGCCGGAGGAGATGCCGACCAGCACGCCCTCCTTGTGGCCGACCTGCTTGCCGGTGGCAAAGGCGTCCTCGTTGGTGACGGGGATGATCTCATCGTAGACCTTGGTGTTCAGCACGTCGGGCACAAAGCCGGCACCGATGCCCTGAATCTTGTGCGCGCCCGCAGTGCCCTTGCTCAGCACGGGGGAGGAAGCCGGCTCAACGGCCACGACCTTGACGTTGGGGTTCTGGCTCTTCAGGTACTCGCCGACACCGGTCACAGTGCCGCCCGTACCGACACCGGCCACGAAGATGTCGACCTTGCCGTCGGTGTCCTCCCAGATCTCGGGGCCGGTGGTGCGCTTGTGGGCATCGGGGTTGGCCGGGTTTACAAACTGGCCGGGCACAAAGCTGTTGGGGATCTCCTTCGCCAGCTCGTCGGCCTTGGCAATGGCGCCCTTCATGCCCTTGGCACCGTCGGTCAGCACCAGCTCGGCGCCGTAGGCCTTCATCAGCTGGCGGCGCTCGACGCTCATCGTCTCGGGCATGACGATGATGATGCGGTAGCCGCGGGCGGCGGCGACGGACGCCAGACCGATACCGGTGTTGCCGGAGGTCGGCTCGATGATGACGGAGCCGGGCTTCAGCTTGCCGGTGGCTTCGGCGTCGTCGATCATGGCCCTGGCGATACGGTCCTTGACGGAACCGGCGGGGTTGAAATATTCCAGTTTAGCGAGAATTTTTGCCTTAAGATTCTCGGCGTTTTCAATATGGGTGAGCTCCAGCAGCGGGGTGTGGCCGATCAGCTGGTCTGCGGAAGTATAAATCTTGCTCATGGTAGTTTCCTCCATCGTCATTTCTGTTTATTTGTAAATCGGTCTCGGTTTTACAGCTCGTGACGGCGACATCGCGCGTATGGCACAAATCCCTTTCGCATATCAATTCATACCTTTCTTGTAGGTTGATAGGATTGTACAACATATTTTCCCGTTTGTCAATAGGGTAATAGGGAATTTTCCAAAATTATTTTGCAAAAAGGTGTTGCCATCCTATTTACCAACCTGTATAATAGGTTATAAGAACAGTAAGGAGCATACCACTATGATGATTTCAACGAAGGGCCGTTATGCGCTGCGTGTTATGATTGATATTGCCGAGCACCAGCACGACGGCTATATCCCCCTGAAGGAGATCGCCGCACGGCAGGAAATTTCCGAAAAGTATCTGGAGGCCATCGTGAAGAGCCTTGTCAAGGAGCGCTACCTGACCGGTCTGCGCGGCAAGTCCGGCGGCTACCGCCTGACCAAAACGCCCGAGGAGTACACCGTCGGCAGCATCCTGCGCCTGAGCGAGGGCAGCCTGGCCCCGGTGGCCTGCCTGGAGCAGAACCCCGTGGAGTGCCGCCGCATGGCCGAGTGCCGCACCCTGCCGATGTGGCGCAAGCTGAATACAATGATCAACGACTATTTCGACGGCATCACTCTGGCGGACCTGGTGAACACCAGCCAGCCGGGGAATGATTATGTGATTTGAAATCAAACGCCTTCCCCTGTGGGGGAAGCCTTATAATAAAAAGGAGCTATGCCCGTGGGCATAGCTCTCTTTATTGCTGTCAGACGATCTCGACCTTTTCCATGACAACCGGCGTGCGGGGCTTGTCGTTCCAGTCGGTGGCAACGTTGGCGATCTCATCGACGACCTCAATGCCGTTCACAACATGGCCAAAGGCGGCGTAGCTGCCGTCCAGATGCGGGGCATCCTGGTGCATGATGAAGAACTGGCTGCCAGCGGAGTTCGGGTCCATCGAGCGGGCCATGCTGATGACACCGCGGGTGTGCTTGATGGGGTTGGCAACGCCGTTCTGCAGGAACTCGCCCTTGATGTGCCAGCCGGGGCCGCCCATGCCGGTACCCTGCGGGTCACCGCCCTGGATCATGAAGCCGGGAATAATGCGGTGGAAGGTCAGGCCGTTGTAAAAGCCGTCCTTGACGAGCTTCTCAAAGTTCTCGCAGGTGATGGGGGCTGCGCTGTGGTCCAGCTCAATGTCGATGGTCTTGCCGTTCTGCATGGTAATGCGAATCATACGGTGTTCTCCTTTTCGGTTTGATTTGTTGTGTCAGGGTCGCTCTCGGGGGTGGCAATGCCCTGCAGATAGCTCATACTGCCGAGCTTTTCGGCAAATTCTGCGGGGGGCAGCCGGTTCATCCAGTACAGCAGCGCCGCACCCATGAACTGCTCACTGCGAAAAACTGCCTTTGGCAGCAGCGCAAACAGGCCGCCGTCGTGATGCTCGCCGGTAAACGGGTCGGTCCAGTCGTCGGGCAGGCGCTTGTCCAGCTGCCGCGGCGAGACGTGGCCCGTGATGAAGCCGCGCCCGCCGAACAGCGGCTCCACGAGCCAGAAAAACACCCGGCGCACGCCGTGTTTACTGGGAAACAGCCCGCGCAGCCTGTAGGTGTGCCAGAACGCATCGGCCAGGTACTCCACGGGGATGTCCTCACCGTAGGTTTCCAGCAGACAGGTGTGCAGCAGCGCCGTGATGTCGGCCAGCTCCTCCCCTGTGGGCAGGGGGCTGACGTCATCGACGGGAACCAGCGCAGAGCCGGTGTCCTCGGCGTGGAGCGTCGAGTCGAGCGCGATCTCCAGATAGCCGTGCCCGCCCTTGCCCGCGTAGGGCTGGCCGGGCGCGCACATGGCACAGATGAACGGATGCACGACGGTATCCGCGGCGTAGTGGCTCAAAAAGCCGAGCGTGTACTCGACCTGCGGGCGGGTCTTGACGTTGGCGCAAAGACTGCGCAGGAACGCGCCGGTCTTTTCCTCGTGCATACGGTTGCCGAGGCCGGGCAGGTCATAGCGGCGCTTGGGGCGCTTTTTCCAGATTTCGAAGCAGAAAAAGCTGTCCGGGCCGTTGGCACCCGCCGCAAACGCCGCCGGGCACTGAATTTTGTAGTGGATGGTTTCCGCAGCTTTTCTTGCGGTGCGCACATGGGTATAGCCTTCCGGCATGTAGGGTCCCCTTTCGTATCAGCGTAGGTATAATTGTACTGCGTGGAAGGGAAAAAGTCAAATTTTCAAAAAGGCTTCCCCCGAGGGGGAAGCTGTCCGCGCAGCGGACTGATGAGGGCAGAGCTTACGGTATTTCCCGCTTACGGGCAATATCCGGCAACTCGCCCCTCATCCGACCTCGGGCGGGGCCTCGGTCACCTTCCCCCAAGGGGGAAGGCATTCGCTTCAAATCTTCCTCTCGTCATTCGTCATAACTTTCGGCAGCACGCCAAAGTACAGCACGGCACCGACAATGATGATGAGGATGACGGACAAAATGCCGAACGGTCCGGCGGCGGCATTGATGGCATCGACCTGCTCGGCTGTGGCTGTGGCGGCGGTCAGACCCTGGTCGGCCAGCATTTTGTTGGCGGTAAAGGCACTGACAAAGCCGACGAGCGCCGGGCCCATGATGGACGAGAACTTGCCGAAGATGTCAAAGAAGCCGAAGAACTCGCCGCTGCGGGACTTGTCGGGAATGAGCTTGCCGAACATCGAGCGGGACAGCGCCTGAATGCCGCCCTGGCTGGTGGCGCAGAGCACGGCCAGCATCCAGAACTGCCATAGGCTGTTCATAAAGAACGCAAATACGCAGATAAACATGTAGACGCAGATGCCGACGCCGACCATCGTGCGCGCGCCGAACTTCTCGGCCAGCTTCATGTAGAGCAGGCAGAACGGCAGGCCCAGCACCTGCACCAGCAGCAGCGCGAGCAGCATACCGGCGGAGTCCAGCCCCAGGTTGGTGCCGTAGCTTGTAGACATGCTGATGATGGTATGCACACCATCGATGTAGAAAAAGTACGATATAATGTAGATCAACATGGGTTTATCCGCGCCGATCTCCTTCATGGTCGTGAACACGTTTTTCATGCTGGCCCCCACATCGCCCTTCTTATAGGGCTTGCCGGAGGTCTGCTCACAGTTTTTGACCAGCGGGACACTGAACACGAGCCACCACACGGCGGTCAGGCCAAAGATGAACCCGAGGCAGGTCAGCATCGGCACGCCGACGGCGTTCATGATGAGGAAGATCAGCAAGGGGATCGTCGAGCCGCCGATGTAGCCGAAGCCGTAGCCCAGCGTCGAGACCGAGTCCATGCGGTCCTCCGTCGTGACGTCGGTCAGGAAAGCGTCGTAGTAGATGCAGGACGCATCAAAGCCGATGGTGCTTGTGATGTAGAGCACCAGCACTATCGCCGCGACCCTGCCCGCCGCTTCCGGCGAGGCGGTGAAGTCCATGAACGGCGTGAAGGAAAGCCCTGCTACCGAGACAACACCGATGAGCATAAATGCCGTGAACAGCTTTTTGCGCATACCGCGGATGTCGCCGAACACGCCCAGGAACGGCGCGCTTAGAGCGACGATGGCCATAGCCAGACTGGTAGCAAAGCCCCAGGTGGACATGCTGGACACGCTGTCGGCGGTGTAGCCCGCAACGGTGTCAAAGAAGATGGGCAGGATGGTCACGACGATGACCGAGTGGGCGCTGTTGGCCCAGTCGTACATCATCCAGCTGAAGCACACTGCCGAGAAATACCCGTAGGGGCGCATTCCATATGCGCCCGTGGAATTGTGCCAAAGGCAGCGCGGCACGGGCGGATATAGAATCCGCCCCTACGGTGTTCGCTATTTTTTATCTTGCCCGCAGCTCCCAGAACGCCACGGCTCCTGCCGCGGCCACGTTCAGTGAGTCTACACCGTGCTGCATGGGGATCATGACAGTGTAGTCACAGTGGGCAATCGTGGTGCGGGCCAGGCCGTCGCCCTCTGTGCCCAGCACGATGGCAAGGCGCGGCGCGGCGCGCAGCGCGGGGTCATCGATGCTGACGGCGCGGCTGTCCAGCGCCATGGCGGCAGTTTTAAAGCCGAGCGCGTGCAGGCGGGCCATCCCGGCCTCGGGCCAGTCGGCAGAGCTGTCACCCAGCGTTGCCCACGGCACTTGGAACACCGTGCCCATGCTGACGCGGACGGCACGGCGGCAGAGCGGGTCGCAGCAGGACGGCGAGAGCAGCACCGCGTCCATGCCCAGTGCGGCGGCCCCGCGGAAGATGGCCCCGATGTTGGTGGAATCCACGATGCCCTCCAGCACCGCGACGCGGCGGGCGTCTCTGCACAGCGCCTCGACGCTGCGCGGCTGCGGACGGCGCATGGCGCAGAGCACACCCCGAGTCAGCGCGTAGCCGGTCAGGGCCTGCAGCACACTGCGGTCCGCGGTGTAGACGGCGGCGTCGGGGCAGCGGGCCAGCACGCCCGCGGCGGGGCCGTCGATCTGGCGGCGCTCCATCAAAAAGGAGAGCGGTTCGCACCCGGCGTCCAGCGCCGTGCCGATGACCTTGGGGCTTTCGGCGATGAAGATACCCTTTTCGGGCTCCAGCTTATTGCGCAGCTGGGCCTCGGTGAGCTTGGTGTAAGGAGCCAACTCGGGGGCGGATAAATCTGTGATTTCGATGATATTCATGTTTTCATTTTTCCTTGTAGCGGTGTAGGGGCCGGGCATGCCCGGCCCTGCAGTAATACGGCAGGCGCACCGTTTGTCTCGTATGCGTAGGGCGGGGTGCCCTCACCCCGCCGTGAGCGTCCGCGTGGCCGTACCGTAAACGGGTCACATGGCGCGGTTGGCGGCGGCATGAGGGCATGCCGCCCTACAGTTTTCCCGGCAGCGGGTACCGACCGCAAGCCCGCGGGCCGGGCATGCCCGGCCCCTACAAAGCATACAACACTTCCGTAAAAATTGCAAACAAAACCCGCCGCCCATGGGGCTTGCAACCCACGGGCGGCGGTGTTCTATAGAATCCCTGTTCCCTCTAAAAGTCTTTACAAATTACTCGACAGCGTCAAGAGCCTGTGCCAGATCGGCGATGATGTCGTCGACGTGCTCGGTGCCGATAGACAGGCGGATCGTGTTGCGGCCGATGCCTACATCGGCAAGCTCCGCATCGGAGAGTTGGCCGTGGGTCGTGGTGGCCGGGTGGATTACAAGGCTCTTGACATCGGCGACATTGGCCAGCAGAGAGAAGATCTGCAGATGATCGATGAACTCGAAGGCCTCCTTCTGGCCGCCCTTGATGTTGAAGGTGAAGATCGACGCACCGCCGTTGGGGAAGTACTTCTCATACAGGGCGTGGTCGGGGTGGTCGGGCAGGCTGGGGTGGTTGACCTTCTCCACCTTGGGGTGGTGGGTCAGGAACTCGACGACCTTTTTGGTGTTTTCATTGTGGCGGTCCAGACGCAGGGAGAGCGTCTCGGTGCCCTGCAGCAGCACCCATGCGTTGAACGGGCTGATGCAGCCGCCCAGATCGCGCAGGATCACGGCGCGCACATAGGTCACAAAGGCGGCGGGGCCGGCAGCCTCGGCAAAGCAGACGCCGTGGTAACTGGGGTTCGGCTCCGAGAAGGCGGGGAATTTGCCGCTGGCCTTCCAGTCAAACTTGCCGGAGTCAACGATGATGCCGCCCAGAGAGGTGCCGTGGCCGCCGATAAACTTGGTGGCAGAATGGACAACGATGTCGGCACCATGCTCGATCGGGCGGATCAGGTAGGGCGTGCCGAAGGTGTTGTCGATGACAAGCGGAATGCTGTGCTTGTGGGCGATAGCGGCAATGGCGTCAATGTCGGGGATGTCGGCGTTGGGGTTGCCAAGCGTTTCAATATAGACAGCGCGGGTGTTGTCCTGAATGGCAGCCTCGACCTCGGCCAGATCATGGGCGTTGACAAAGGTCGTCTGCACACCGAACGCGGGCAGCGTGTGGGCCAGCAGGTTGGAGGTGCCGCCGTAGATGGTTTTTTGCGCCACAATGTGCCCGCCGTTCTGGGCCAGTGCCTGGATGGTGTAGTCGATGGCAGCGGCGCCGGAGGCAACGGCCAGCGCGGCAACGCCGCCCTCCAGAGCCGCGATGCGCTTTTCAAAAACATCCTCGGTGGAGTTGGTCAGGCGGCCGTAGATGTTGCCCTCGGCCCTCAGTGCAAAGCGGTCAGCGGCATTCTGGGAATTGGGGAACACATAGGAAGTGGTCTGGTAGATGGGCACCGCACGGGAATCGGTGACGGGATCGGCCTGCTCCTGGCCGACGTGCAGCTGAAGGGTCTCAAAATGCAGTTTACGCTCGCTCATGATAAAATCCTCATTTCTGTTTTTTCTGTTTTTTTGTAAAAGAAAAGCCGGGGGTCGTTTAGGTACAACTCTCGGGCAGAATATGCAGTGCGGCGCCGATTTTACAGGCAGTGCAAAGCATTGCCCCGCGCCCGGACTGCATTTGCCCGGGAGTTAGGCATTCGGCCACAGCGGAAGTTCTGACGCAGCAGATCACCGAAAACGTGAGCCATATACTTTGCACCTCCTTGCTTTTTTGTAATAAACCTATGTGATTTGTAGGTTGACTGTATGATAACACGGAATTAACCGTATGTCAATAGGAAAATAGGGATTTTTTGCCGCAAATTTGAAGGATGTGCTGCAACAGGCACAGCCAGAGCCCTTCCGGCCATCGCTGACGCTCGGCCACCTCCCCTGAGAGGGGAGGCTTTTTGCGCGGGCGAAGCCCGCGAGAAAAGGCGCCCCGCTGTGCGGGGAGCTGGCCGAGCCTGCGAGGCCTGAGGGGCTTTCCCCGCAGCCGCCCATTCACTATATCATAACTTACAGTTGAAATCTTCCCCGAAATCGGTTATACTGTTTTGTAATAAAGTTGAAATATGGGGCATTGTCCCCTTTTTAAAAAGGAGCAAGCAATGGCACACACCGTTATGGTCACCGGCGCAGACGGCTTTATTGGCAGCCACCTGACCGAAGAACTCGTCAAGCGCGGCGAAAAGGTCCGCGCGTTCTGTCTGTACAATTCCTTTGGCTCGCTGGGCTGGATCGACACCCTGCCGCCGGAGATCCGCAGCGAAATCGACATCTTCATGGGCGACGTGCGCGACCCCAACGGCGTGCGCACCGCCATGCGCGGGCAGGAGCGCGTGTTCCATCTGGCCGCGCTCATCGCGATCCCCTTCTCCTACCACAGCCCGGACAGCTACGTGGACACCAACATCAAGGGCACGCTGAACGTGCTGAACGCCGCGCGTGAGCTGGACACCCAGCGCGTGCTCGTCACCTCCACCAGCGAGGTCTACGGCACGGCGCAGTACGTGCCCATCGACGAGAAGCACCCGTTCCAGGGCCAGAGTCCCTACTCCGCCACCAAAATCGGTGCGGACCGCCTGGCCGAGAGCTTCTACCGCAGCTTTGACCTGCCCGTCACCATCGTGCGCCCGTTCAACACCTACGGCCCGCGCCAGAGCGGACGCGCCATTATCCCGACCATCATCACCCAGCTGCTGGCCGGTCAGACCGAGATCAAGCTCGGCAGCCTGACCCCGACCCGCGATTTCAACTATGTCAAGGACACGGCCAACGGCTTTATGACGATTGCCGACTGCGACGCCGCGATTGGTCAGGAGCTGAACATTGCAACGGGCGTTGAGCATTCCATCGGTGATCTGGCCAACGAGCTGATCGCCCAGATCAACCCGAACGCCAAGATCGTCTGCGAGGCCGAGCGTCTGCGCCCTGAAAAGAGCGAGGTCAACCGCCTGCTGGGCGATTCCACCAAGCTGCGTGAGCTGACCGGCTGGGCGCCCCAGTACACCTTTGAGCAGGGCCTGGCTGCGACCATCGAGTTCCTGCGCGGCAACCTGGATCAGTACAAGGTCGGGCAGTATATTCTGTAACATCGCAGATTTTTCATGCACTGTAGGGGCCGGGTACGCCCGGCCCCCGACCTTGCCAAGCCGGATACCTTGCGGCGCGGCGAACAGCCGGGCGAGGCATGCCTCGCCCCTACAGGAATCTGATTTTATGTCAAACGTTTCCAAAAAGAAGTTGTCCCTACCCACCGTGCAGCAGCCCGCCGCCCGGTGGGCTTTCGTGTTGGCGGTCTGTGCCTCGCTGGGCGTCGTCGTCAGCTACTACTGGCGCGTGTTCTATGGGCTGGACGCCCGCGGCGTATCTGCGGCGGGCGTGACCGGCCTTTGCGTGGGGCTGGCCGTGCTGGCCGGTGCGGCGGCGCTGGCGCTGCGGCGGGTCAGGGACTTTGCCAAAAAGGGCGCGGCGTGCATTCTGCTGTGCGGCGTGCTGTTTGCCTTTGCCAACCCGCCGATGCAGACCCCCGACGAGACCGACCATTATCTTCGCACCTACGCTATATCCATGGGCCGGTTCGATTTTGATGCCCAGCGCGGCTACCCCGAGGACGTGGACGAGCTTGTTGCGGCGTTCCCCGGCGCGTGGGTCAACGCGCACACCTCGGCAGGGCTGGGCACCGACCCCGACACCCACGCCGAACAGCCGTTCAACTCCGCCGGGTACGCGCTGAAGCAGTACGGCAAGGATGGCCGGGTGGAGAGCATCCGGGACAGTTTTGAACAGTATCTTACCTGGTTGTATAGGGACTCTGTGCCGCAGCGCGTGACCGAGCCGGTCAGCTTTCTGATTTTGCCGTTTTTGCCCGGCGCGCTGGGCATGGCACTGGCGCGGCTGTTTGGGCTTGGCGCACTGGGCTGCCTGTACGGCGGGCGGCTCGTGAACCTGCTGGCCTACACGGCGCTGTGCTATGCAGCGCTGCGCAGTGCGCACAAATGCAGACCTGCGTTTTTGTGCATTATGCTTATGCCGATGTCGCTCTACATGGGTGCGTCGCTGAGCTACGACGCGACGCTTTTGGGCTGCTATTACCTCATGCTGGCCTTGCTGACGCGGGACGAATGGAACGATAAGACGGCGCTTTTTTATGCGCTGGCCTGCGTGTTTGCCAACGGCACCAAGCCGTATATCAATCTGCTGTGGGTCGTGCTGCCGCTGATTTTACGGAAATCCGAGTGGAAGGTGCGTTTCAGCCGCGCCGTGTACGCCGTACTGACCGCTGCGGGCGCACTGGCGCTGACCCTCGGTGTGGAGCAGTACGGCACGCTTTTGCGCCACAACTACGGCGCGATTGCCCGCCAGGGCGGCACCACCGTGAACGGCGGTGCGCAGCTGCTGTTTGTTTTGAAAAATCCACTGCGTTACATCGCGGTTTTGCTGGGCACACTGTATGAGAACGACGGGTTCCTCGGCCAACTGGGGCTGTTCGGCTGGAAGGATATGCCGATTGCGTTTATCAGCATCACCGCACCGCCGGTGCTGCTGGCGGCGGCGATGCTCTGCACCGCGCAGACCGACACGCTGGGCCGACGCCGCATGGGCTGGCTGGGCGTGTTCGGCCTGGTCTACGCCGTGGGCGCGATGACCGCCATGTACATCACCTACACGCCGGTGGGCATGGTGCGCATCGTCGGCTTGCAGACGCGGTATTTCCTGCCGGTCTGGCTGCTGCTGGTGCTGGCCGCGGCGGCTGTGCTGCGGCGGGTGCTGGCCCCGCGGCTGACCGCGGCCAAGGGCGAAGCGCTGGCGGTAACGCTGTGCGGCTGGTATGCGTTTGCCGGGGCCGTGCTTTTGTTCCAGCATTACTTTGTGGGACCGGTGTATACGATTTATAAGTAAAGAAAAGGCTTCTCCCCTCGGGGGGAGAAGCTGTCATCGAAGGTGACTGATGAGGGGCGGGTGTGCTCCGGCACGCCGTTCACGGGCAATTATGGCAAGGCCGCCCCTCATCCGGCCCTACGGGCCACCTTCCCCCACGGGGGAAGGCTTACCACAACATGAAAGGAGGCTCACGCCCATGCTGCATCTACTCTACGCACTTGCGCTGCTGCTTCTGCTCTGCGGGGCCTGTGCGATTCTGGCGGAGCGGTTTACCCTCTCCCCCGCCTTGCTGCCGCTGCCGGTATTGAGCGGCGCGGTGGTCGTGCTGTATCTCTGCGGGGTCGCGGGTTTCCTGCGCGTTGGCGCTGTGGCTGTACTGCTGGCGCTGGCCGCCGTGTGGGTCGTCGGGCTTGTGCAATACCGCCCCGCCGGGGTGGCCGACGCCTGGAAAAGAGCGGCCTCCGTCCCCGGTTTCACGCTGTTTTTAGGCGGTGCTGCGTTTATCTGGCTGCTGTTCTGTGTACAGCAGCCGATGTTTACCCAGTGGGATGAGTTCACGGCGTGGGGCCTGGCTCCCAAGATGGTCGTGGAGCGCGGCGTATTCTATGTGGCCGACCCGGTCAACCTGAAGGCGTCCTTCACCTACCCGGCAACGAGTCTGATCACATTTTTGTTCCAGCCCTTCGGCCCTTGGGCCGAGTGGGCCTGCCTGGCCGCCATTGACACACTGGCTCTGGCCTGTCTGGCCGCTGCGTCCGCCCTGCCGCGGGAGCGCTGGGCGGGCGGCGTGCTCGTGTTTGCGGCGGGGTTCCTGCTGCCGTTTTTCTTCTCGGCCACGCCCACGGGCAGCTACGCAGCGCAGTACGTCAACGCCATGGCAGACCTGCCGCTGGCGATGCTGTTCGGCGGCACGCTCTGCCTGTATTTCGCGGTGGTACGCCGCAAAATTGCCTACTGGCTTGTTGCGCTGCCGCTGGCCGTGCTGACGCTGACCAAGGACATCTGCTTTGCCTACGGGCTGATCGCGGCATTCCTGATTGGGCTGGATCTGTGGCTGGCCGCAGACGAGCCCTGCAGAAAGGCGTTCCCCAAGGCTCTGCTCCGGGCGGGCGCACTGGCTGTTATCGTGCTGGCGGTGTTTTCAAGCTGGGGCCGCTACACGGCGGCTGTCACCCCCACGGCGGACACCGCCGCGAGCGTCGGCAGTGAGGGCCTGAGCTACGGCGCGGTATTGGTCGGCGGCATAAAGCAGCTGCTGGGCATGGGCCGCACCGAAAAGTTCGCACAGATCATGGCTGCCATGGGCAGCGCGTTCTTTACGCGGCGCATCTGCCTTTTGGGCGGCGGCATCATGGCTGTGGCTGCCATTACGATGGTCGCCGCCGCGGCATGGCTGGCCGCCGACAGGGGCGCACCGCGCCGCCGCGTGCTGGCCGCGCATCTGGGGTTTGCGTTCTGCTTTGCGGCGCTGTATCTGTTCCATTTGATTTTGTACAACTACAACTTTTCCGACCTGGAGGGACTGGCCCTCAAGGACTATGACCGCTATCTGGCCCCCTACTATCAGGCGTGGATGCTGGCGATGCTCTGCCTGCTGGCGCGCGGCGCGCGGGAGCGGCTGGCGCAGCTGGCGACGGGCGGCGCGGCGGCGGTGATTTTTGCCGTATTCTGCTGGCGCGGTGTGCCCGCGGCGGGCTTCTGGTCCGGTGCCGACAGCCTGTACACGCTGCGCGCCGACGTGCAGAACCGCGCCGACACGATGAACACCGTGCTGGGCTGGCCGGACCGCGTGCTGGTCATCAGCCAGGGCGACGACGCCACGCGATGGTATTATTATCGGTACGAGCTGACCGCGCAGGTCGTGAACGGCTTTGGCGGTTTCTATGGCCGCCTGGGCGAGACGCAGGACCGCTGGGACAGCGATTTTATGAATCTGGTTGAGAGCGAAAACTGGACGCTCTACGACTACAAGGCCGTCTGCGTGCCGGACACGCTGGTCGCCTACATGGCCGAGAAGGACTGCGATTATATCCTGATCGACCGCGCGGACGACTATCTGCAGCGGGAGTTCAGCCCCCTGTTTGAGGGCGGGCTGACCAACGACATGCCCGCAACGCTCTATCATTTTGAGGGCGCGGACGCGGCAGTGCCGTTCAAGCTGGCAGCTGTGGCAGAAAGCGGGGTGGAGTAAATGCGTAAACCGCTTTTGAAGGCGCGGCAGCTGCTTTTGCTGGCATATCTGCTGGCGGCGGTGCTCTGGGTGGTGCGGTGTCTCGTCGGCTGCGGCGTCATGCTGAACTACAAGCTGCAGGGCAAAATGCCCCAGACGCACGTGGACGCCGCCGAGCTGGTGACCGAGAGCTTTGCGCCCTATTCGTCCAACGAATGGTGGACGCCGCCGGACGACGACCCGGCGTGGTATCTTTCCACCGACAGCGACCCGCATATTTACTGGCAGGGCCAGGGGTATGTCGAGACCGCCGTGCTGGACGCGGCACACCGACTGCCCCCGGGCGGCGTGGCGCTGTACTATTTGAAGCCCGGCCAGACCGACTACACCGAGGCGCAGAAGGTCTACGCCAGGGTCACGGCCCCCGGCGTCTACACGTTTGATTTGGGCGGGCAGTGGGTCACGGGGCTGCGCATTGACCCGGACAGCGTGGGCGGCGTGCCAACGCTGTTTACCGGCATTGATCTGAACCCCGCGCGCCCATGGTACACCCGCTTTGTCCCGACGGCTGGCTGGTGGCTGGTGCTGGCGTTTGTGCCGGCAGTGGCGGCGGCGATGACGAGCGCGGTTTGTTCCTTCTTTATAAAGAAGGAACCGAAGAAATTTTAAATGCAGTAGGGGCCGGGCATGCCCGGCCCGCAACATAAAAAGCCGAATCGCGTTTACAGGAAGGTCGAGGGCAGGGCATGCCCTGCCCCTACGTCTCTGCGCATTTGTAGGGGGCGGCGTCCCCGACGCCCCTACACGCAATTTATCACAGCAAGGAGCTGACCCTATGGAACTACTCTGCGTACTGGCGGCGGTGGCGGCGCTGTTCTGCGGCTGCGCGGTGCTGACGCTGAAGTGCCGCGTCCCGGCATCTGTCGCACCACTGACGGCATTATCCGCCATCGTCGCGGTGCTGACACTGGCCGCAATGGCGGGCGTTCTCTACCCCGCCGCGTGGCTGCTGTATCTTCTCTGTCTGGCGGGCGGCGTCTGGGTCGCGGCGTCCTGCAGGGGCAGCACCGGCGCGGCGCAACGCCTTTTCACCCCGGGCAGCGTGCTTTTCTGGGGCATGGCGCTGGCGTTCACGGTCTACTTTTTCGTGCGGCAGCCTATGGCGACTGACTTTGACGAGCTGAGCCTGTGGGCAACGGCGGTCAAGATCACGAAGGTCAACGACAGCCTGTACGCCACCGCCGAGCTGGGCACGCCCTGGGCCGCGACCCAGAACCCCGGCCTGCCGCTGCTGGCGTATTTCTTCCAGTTTTTCGGCGATTATGCAGATTGGAAAATTTACGTCGGTTATGACATTTTGTATTTTTCCGTGTTTGCCGCCGTTGTGGGGGCTGTCCCGCGGGAAAAATGGCGCGTGGCCGTGCCGATGGCCGCTGTGCTGTGGTGCGTGCCGTTCTTCTTCACGAACTACAACCACACGATCTACCTGACGACCACCTACATGACCAGCTACGGCGACGTGCCTGCGGGGCTGGTGTTCGGCGGTGCGGTGGCCGCGTGGCTGGCGCTGCGCCAAAATTCAGCCCCCAAGTGGGCCGTGCTGCCGATTCTGGCGCTGTCTGCCAACATCAAGGCCAATACGTTTGTTTTGGCGCTGGTGGCGGCGGGGCTGGTGGCTGTGGACGAGTGGCTGTTTGCCGACGACGGCGATTTCAAGGCCAGTCTGCTCCCCCGCACCGGGTTCAGCCTTGCCTGCTTTGCCGCGCCGATGGCAATTTACTATCTGTGGAATGTGCGCTATGTCGGCTGGCTCGTCAGCCGCAGCGCCAGTGATTCCGGCGTCGGCGAGACGAGCGCCCCGCTGTCCGCCGTCGTGGTCAACGGCATTAAAATTCTGCTGGGGCAGCCGGTGGAGGGCTTTTACGCCGAGCGTGAGGCCCAGTTCCGCACTGCGATGGCCGACATGGGCCACCAGTTCTGGACGAGTGACGGCAAGCTGAGCATGATCGGGCAGGGCCGCAATGTGGTCGCGCTGATTGCCATCGTGTTTGCCGTGGCGATCCTGGCTGCGGCGTCGCGGCGGCTCAAGGCACGCATCGCGGTCATCGGTGCGCTGTCCGGCGTCTGCTTTTTGGGCTACAACCTCATGCTGGCGCTGAGCTACGGCTTTATCTTCAAGACCTTTCAGGCCGAGCAGCTGACCGATTACAACCGTTACATTTACAGCTATTACATCGGCTGGTTCATTCTGGCGCTGGGGTGTCTGTCGGTGGCGCTGCTGCCGCAGATCACGGTCAAGTGTGAGGCCGACGGCCCGACAGCGGTTTTTGCTGCGACCCGCCGCCAGCCGCGCCTTGCGTTTGAGCTGTTTGTGCTGGCGCTGGCCTGCGGGATGCTGTTCCGCCAGAGCCAGCTGATTCTGCCGCAGCTGAGCGTGCTGGGCTTTGCCGACAGCGAGTTCACAGACCGCCGCGCCGAGCGCGCCGAGGCCGAGCTGGTGTGCAGCTACCTCGCCCCCGATGACCGCGTCTTTTATGTCGGGCAGGGCGACAACGGCGAGGGCTGGTTCAGCGCCGTGTTTGACTTTTACCCGATTCTGGTGGACTACTCCGGCACGGTGACCACGGACCCCGACACCGGCGAGACAAAGATGATCGGCGGCGGCGGCGAGCTGGGTCTGCCCGAATTGCAGCCCGCCGAGGGTGTGAAAAACACCTATTACCACGGCTTTACGGCGCAGGAGCTGGACGACATCGTGCGCGGCAACGGCTGCACGGTGCTGTACATCCAGACGCTGGACGATATTTTTGTGCAGAGCTACGCCGATTTGTTTACCGACAAGCTGGCGGCGGCACAGAGCGGCGAGACGCTTTTGTACCGCGTGACTGATGCGGGCTTTGCCCCGATGCCGATGGAGGTGAGCGCGCAGTGAAGGCTTTGAAAAATTGGTTCTCCCGCCGCGGCGCGCTGCCGCTGACGGCGTATCTGCTGGCACTGGCCGTCTGGCTGGTGTTGGGCGCGGTACACTTTGGCAGTGACGCCGCCGCCCGGGCGCAGGGCCGTCTGGCCGAGGAGACGATGGCCGTGACCGACTGGCAGCTGGTTGGCCTTGTGCAGGGCGCGGACGGCACGCTGACGACACAGGACGGCGACCCCCAGATGATTTTGGAGGACGTGGGCAGCCGCGTGGTGCGCACGATTTCTTACACCGCCGAATTTGACGGTGAGGCGCGGGAAATGTGCCTGTACTACACGACAAAGGTCGGCGAGGATTACTCCGCGGACCGCCGGGTGTTCCCGCAGAGTCTGGGAAGCGGGCAGTACGTCTACACGCTGCCGCGCACGAGTCTGGCCGCGCTGCGGCTGGACCCCTGCAGCCCCGAGGAAAACAAGGCCGTGACGCTGACAATGAGCGACATCACGCTGAACGCCGCCGACACCCTGCCCGCCGTATGGCAGTATTTTGTGCCGACGTGGTATCAGGCGTTTTGTCTGGTGCTCTACCCCGCACTGGCTGCCGCAGCGGTGAGCATGGTTGGGGCCGTGGTTACGGAGAGAAAGAGAAAATAATTTTGGGGTCAGGCGGATGCTTCACGCAGGTGGGGCACCCGCCTTTTTATGTCGCAGCTCGCGGCCTTGCGCGGCGGCCCTTGAACGGTGTGCCTGCCGCAAAGCTGCGGGCCGGGCATGCCCGGCCCCTACGTTCTACGCAGGGGAGCGATTTACCCCTCCCCGGGGTGTTTTCCGGTGCCACCGGCGAGCACGGAGCGGTCAAGACCGCTCCCTACAAACCACCCGCTATCGCTGCATCGCAGGGAGGGATGACAGACTGTCGAAAAAGGTGTGCTCACCTCTTGGCCCCCTCTGCGAGGGGGCTCCGCCCGCAGGCGGTGGGGGAGAGAACTGTACGGCTGTCCGAAATATTTCGGGCTATGGCAATGTTCTCTCCCTCCGCCCCTTCGGGGCACCTCCCTCGCAGAGGGAGGTTTTTCGACACACTGAAGCCTCCCTTTGACAAGGGAGGCTTTTCCCTTTTGGCACATTTTTTCATCTTTTTTGCGCTTTTGGAACATTTTTCGATTATTTTGCACAAATTGGTTGCTTTTGCGGTTCCTATTATACTATAATGATAAAGTATTTGAGAATGTACATTTTTACCGCGCGTTTGCTCCGCTTGTAATTATAGGAGAAGTCATGAGTGATAAAGAGAAAATCCTGATTGCGGACGACTCCGCGATGAACCGCGCCATCCTGACGGAGATGCTGGGTGACGGTTATGAGATTCTGGAGGCGGAAAACGGCAGACAGGCTGTGGCCATTTTGCAGTCCGCGACGGACATCGACCTGCTTTTGCTCGATATTATGATGCCCGAGATGGACGGCTTTGAAGTGCTGGCCATGATGAACAAATACCACTGGATCGACGAGGTCCCCGTCATCATGATTTCGGCGGAGAATGCGTCCAGCTACGTCGAGCGTGCCTATGATCTGGGCGCTACCGACTATATCAGCCGCCCGTTTGACATGGCCGTTGTGCGCCGCCGCGTCATCAATACCCTGATGCTTTACGCCAAACAGAAGCGGCTGGTCCGCCTTGTGGCCGAGCAGGTCTATGAAAAAGAGAAAAGCAACTCCACGATGATCAACATACTGAGCCATATTGTGGAGTTCCGCAACGGGGAGAGCGGTATGCACGTGCTGCATATCCAGACAGCCACCGATATTCTGCTGCACACACTTGTGCAGAAAACCGACAAATACCACCTGACCGCCGCGGATATTTCGCTCATCAGCACCGCTTCGGCGCTGCATGACATCGGCAAGATCAACATTCCCGAATCCATCCTGAACAAGCCCGGCAGGCTGACGAAGGAAGAATTCGAGGTCATGAAAACCCACACCACAATTGGTTCGGAGATTCTGGAAAAGCTGCCGTTCCAGCAGGAGTCCGACCTTGTCAAGACGGCCTACGCTATATGCCGCTGGCATCATGAGCGCTGGGACGGGCGCGGCTACCCGGACGGGCTTAAAGGTGAGCAGATCCCCATCGCCGCGCAGGTCGTGTCTATGGCCGATGTATACGACGCATTGACGAGCGAGCGCTGCTACAAAAAAGCGTTCGACCACGACACCGCGGTAAAGATGATCCTGAACGGGGAGTGCGGGCAGTTCAACCCGCTGCTGCTGGAATGCCTGACCGAGTGCGGCGCGCAGCTGCATGCCGAGCTGAGCATTGCTTCGGACACCGGCAACCAGCTGCACCGTCTGGCAGACGCACAGCATATTTCCGATGCCCTCCTGCGGGAGAACGCACTGCCCGGGCAAAATCATATAGTGCAGTCGCTGTCCCGCATGCAGCAGAAGGGCCGGTTCTTTAACCAGAGCGTCCGCTGCATACAGTTTGACTATGACAGTGCCACCGGTCATCTTTCCTTCTCGGCGTGGGCGGCGGAGCACATGGGCGTGCCCAAGGATCTGCTCCTGCCCGATGCAGTCGAGGAAACCGGGTTCGCCCTTGCGGACATTGCGCGTATCCAGAAGGCGCTGCGCGCCACCAGCACAGAACACCCTTACACTGAGCTTTCGATGCTGCTGTCCGTTGACGGCGAGCTTCGCTGGCATCACGTGCGCCTGTGCTCCCTGTGGAGCGATGACAGCGTACCCGCGTATATCGGCGCTGCCGGGCAGGCCGACCCTGTAGAGCAGTTTTTTGACTACCATCATGACCTCTACCATGATGTCCTGACCAACGCCTATAACCGCCGCTTCTTTGAGAAGCAGCTGCGGAAGCTCATGGAAGTGGATGCCATAGCCATGCTGGACCTTGACCAGTTCAAGCAGATCAATGACGTCTACGGCCATCAGGCCGGCGACGACGCGCTGCGCATTCTGGTGAATGCGGTAACGGCCTGCGTGCGCAACCGCAACGATGCACTGGTGCGGTACGGCGGCGATGAGTTTTTGCTGATTTTCCCGCATATCCCGGAGCATGTCTTTATAAAGCGGCTTGAGCAGATCCGCGCGACGGTGCAGGCGCTGCACATGATCGAATACCCCGACCTGCATCTGACGGTCAGCATCGGCGGTGTGTACGGCGCCTGCACCCTTGACCCCGGCATCCGTCAGGCGGACAAGCTGCTGTATCAGGCCAAGGAGTGCCGGAACAAATGTATCACCGCAGCATTTTCCGCAGAAGAAGCAGAAGAACCAAAGCCAAATCAGGAATCCGATAAATTGTAAGAAAGAAGAAGGTCCCCTATGACATTGCAGGAATTCTATGACCGCATCGGCGGCGATTACAAGGCAACCATCAGCCGGCTTCCCAGCGAGGCACTCATCAAAAAGTTTGTGCTGAAATACCCCGGCGACCCCAGCTTCAACCAGCTGAAGGACGCGCTGGCCGCCCAGGACTGGGAGCTGGCCTTCCGCGCCAGCCACACGCTGAAGGGCGTGGCCCAGAACCTTGGCATGGACCGCCTGTATAAGACCGCCGCCACGCTCTGCGACGCCGTCCGCGGCCCGAAGCCGCTGGAGGATGCCAGCCTTTGGCCGCCGGTGGTGGCCGCGCATGAGGAAGTGCTGGCCGCGATCCGGGAGCTGTAAAAACATCCGAGATGATGCCCGCGGCGGACGACACCGAAGCTGCCCGGGCCATGCCTGCAAAATATACGTGCGGCGCCGCGGGCCCTGCATCCCTGCCCGGCTGCCGCGCTAAAAAGACCGGAGCTGTTTTCGATGAATAAGAAGGAGAATCCCGGCGTAAGCAGACGCGGGGCAGCCATGCTGCTGTTGTTCAGCCTGGCTGTCAGCGTTCTGCTTGGCTTTGCCATGCCTGTGCATGCCGCGGACGGTGGCCGGACCACCCTGCGCACCCTGCGCGTCGGCTTCTACCCCTACACCGGCTACATGGCCACCGCTGCAGACGGCAGCCGCAGCGGCTACGCCTATGAGCTGCTGCAGGACATTGCCCAGCATGAGAACGTAACCTTTGCATACTCCTGCCTGGACGGCAACACCCAGCAGGCCATGCAGCAGCTGGCCGCCGGGCAGATCGACCTGATCCCGGTGCTGCGAAGGACCGCGGAGCGCGACGACCAGTTTGCCTTTTCCGCCGAGCCCATCGGCACAGTGGCGACGATGCTGACCGTCAAAGCCGGCAACCGCAGTATTGTGGCCGGCGACTACGACACCTTCGACGGCATAACTGTCGGCATGAGCCGCAGCGGCAGTGGCCGCAATGAGAGCTTTCGAGCCTACGCCGAGGAGCACGGTTTCCGCTACACCCCGGTGTACTATGACACCGACGAGGAGCTGTCCAGTGCATTGCGCAACGGGGAGATCACCGCCGCAGTCTCCAACCGGCTGCGCGAGACGAAGAACGAATGGATCATTGACACCTTCGACGAGCAGAGCATTTACATGGCCATGCGCAAGGATGACACCGTCACCCGGCAGCTGGTCAACGATGCCATCAGCAAAATCAACCGCAACGACCCCAGCTGGCGCACGACACTCTTCAACAAATACTACACCGGCAGCCATACCAGCAGCAAAATTTACCTGACCGACGCCGAGGAAAACTATGTCATCGCCTGCAACGATGCAGACACGGTGTTCACGGTGCTTGTCAACCCGGACCGCTACCCTTACTCCTACATGACGCAGGACGGCGTGCCCACCGGCATCATGGTGGATATTTTCCAAAAGGCAGCAGGCCGGGCGCGGCTGCGCTACAAATTCCTGAAGCCCGCGGACCGCAGCGAGTACAAGGCCATGCTGGCGGACGGGCAGGCGGATTTTGTCATCGACCTGACCGACGACATGTCCCAGGCGGAGAACTACGGCTACAAGCTGACCGACAGCTATCTGTCGGCGGAGTTTTCCTGGGTGCTGCTGCGCCGCCACAACGGCACGCTGAACAATGTCGCTGTCGCATACGATTTTTCTCCCTCCTCGCTGGAAATGCCCGGCCTGGGCGACACGGCTCATGTAGAATACCTGGATTCCTTTGATGACTGCCTGGCTGCCGTGCGCGCCGGGACTGTCGATGCCTACTATACCTACACCTACCAGGCCGAGCGCACGGTCTTTGACGATACGCGCAACGAGCTGCGCTCGATGCTGAGCGACGAGCAGCGCAATTTCTGCATCGGCGTCCGGCAGGACTACGATGTGCTGCTGTGCACTGTGCTGAACAAGAGCATCGACAGCCTGACCCACGCCGAGATCAGCACCATCACCAACGCCTACATCAACCTGGGGCAGCAGCCGTTCTCTCTGACGCGGCTGGCCTATCAGTACCCGGCCATTATCGTGCTGACCTGCCTGTGCGTTCTGGTTACCGCGGTCTGCATCGCACTTGCCATCCGCGCCCAACGGTTCCGCGCCGAGACCGAAAAAGCCCTGCGCAAGGCCGAGGAAGCCAGCGTCGCCAAGACGGAGTTCCTGTCTAACATGTCCCACGACATCCGCACGCCCATCAACGGCATTATGGGTATGCTGGACATTGCCGAGGACAACTTTGACAACAAGGCCCGCGTGCGGGACTGCATGACCAAGATGCGCGGTGCGGCGTCCCACCTGCTCTCCCTCATCAACGACGTGCTGGACATGACCAAAATCGAATCCGGCAATATGCAGATGCTGGACACATCGTTTGATCTGCGGGTACTGCTGGATTCCTGCTGCTCCATCGTGGAGGGCCAGATCGTGGACCGAGATCAAGGACAACGGCATCGGTATGAGCGAGGAATTCCTGCAGCATATTTTTGAGCCGTTCACGCAGGAGCAGCGCTCGAGCCGCACCCACTACAAGGGCACAGGTCTGGGCATGGCCATCACAAAGAAGCTCGTTGACCAGATGCACGGCTCGCTCGATGTCGAGAGTGAGCCCGGCAAGGGTTCAACCTTCATTGTGCGGCTGTCGCTGCCCTTGGGCACACCGCCCAAGGCCGAGCCGTCCGTGGTCGTGCGGCATGCCGCATCGGCAGCCGCGTCCGGCAGCAGTTGGGGCGATGCCCCCGCCGCGGGGGCAGAGACTGCCGCGGCAGCCCCCGCGGCAGCGGAAACTGTGCTGCCGCTGGCCGGGCTGCACCTGCTGCTGGCCGAGGATAACGAGCTGAACAGCGAGATCGCCACAGCCCTGCTGGAGGAGCAGGGTGCCAGCATCACCGCCGTTGAGAACGGCAGACTGGCGCTGGAGGCCATCCGGAACGCTGCGCCGCACACCTATGACGCGATTCTGATGGACGTCATGATGCCCGAGATGAACGGACTGGAGGCTACCCGGTGCATCCGGGCGTTTGAGGGCAAGGGGCCCGGCGAGGGCACGCCCATCATCGCCATGACGGCCAATGTCTTTGCCGACGATGTGAAGGCCTGCCTGGACGCGGGCATGAACAGCCACGTGGGCAAGCCGTTGGACATGAAGGTGCTGATCGGCGAGATCCTGAAGTACGCGGACGCTCGCTAAAGAATCCAAAGTAAAACCCACTTTTTTCAAATTTAATAAAGAAAATATGCCCGCCATATTGCAAAAGCTGTTTTTTTCGATGTATAATGGAAAGGATAATTTTTTGGGATATGGCGGGCGCTGTTGTTTGGCATCCGCCGACATGGAGGGTGAATTATGGCAACGAAGTATATTTTTGTGACCGGCGGCGTTGTGTCGGGCCTGGGCAAGGGCATCACAGCGGCCAGCCTGGGACGTCTGCTCAAGACCCGCGGACTGAAGGTGGCCAGCCAGAAGCTGGACCCCTACATCAACGTTGACCCGGGCACGATGAGCCCGCTGCAGCACGGCGAGGTGTTCGTGACCGACGACGGCACCGAGACAGACCTCGACCTTGGCCATTATGAGCGCTTCATCGACGAAAATTTGAACAAATACTCGAACCTGACCACCGGCAAGGTCTACTGGAACGTCCTGAACAAGGAGCGTCAGGGCGCTTATCTGGGCCAGACCGTGCAGATCATCCCCCACATCACCAACGAGATCAAGAGCTACATCTATAATCTGGCCAAGAGCACCGAGGCGGACGTCGTCATCACCGAGATCGGCGGCACCACCGGCGACATCGAGAGCCAGCCCTTCCTGGAGGCCATCCGTCAGGTCGGTCTGGAGCAGGGCCCCGAGAACTGCTGCTATATCCACGTCGTACTGGTGCCCTACATCTCCGGCTCCGACGAATACAAGTCCAAGCCCGCGCAGCACTCCTGCAAGGAGCTGCAGGGCATGGGCATTGCGCCGAACATCATCGTCCTGCGCGCCGACGGCCCTGTAGGCAACGACATCAAGCGCAAGATCAGCATGTTCTGCAACGTACGCCCCGACTGCGTCATTGAAAACCTGACGATGCCGAGCCTGTACGAGTGCCCGCTGATGCTGGAATCCGCCGGTCTGACGAACGTCGTGGCCCGCCAGCTGCACCTGCAGACCCCGCCGAGCGATCTGACCGAGTGGAAGGCGCTCATCAGCCGCATTGCGACCCGCAGCAAGACCTGCACGATTGCGCTGGTCGGCAAGTATGTCAAGCTGCACGACGCTTATTTGAGCGTCATGGAGAGCCTGTACCACGCGGGCTTTGAGAACGAGAGCAAGGTCGAGATCAAGTGGGTCGACAGTGAGCATCTCGTCGACCAGGACTGCTGCGCCGACGAGCTGGGCGACGCGGACGGCATCATTGTGCCGGGCGGCTTTGGTGACCGCGGCATTGAGGGCATGATCCAGGCTGCGCAGTACGCGCGTGAGAACCACGTGCCCTATTTCGGCATCTGCCTGGGCATGCAGATCATGGTCATGGAGTACGCCCGCAACGTGCTGGGCTACGCCGACGCCAACTCCAGCGAATTTACGCCCGAGGGCCAGCACAACGTCATTGACCTGATGCCGGACCAGCAGGGCGTTGAGACGAAGGGCGGCACGATGCGTCTGGGCAAGTACCCCTGCGTCATCACGCCGGGCACGAAGATGGCCGACTGCTACGGCACGACGGAGATCGACGAGCGCCACCGCCACCGCTATGAGTTCAACAACGAGTTCCGCGCCGAGTTCGAGGAGAAGGGTCTGGTCATCGCCGGTACCAGCCCGGACGGACGCCTTGTGGAGGCTGTGGAGATCCCGGGCCGCGATTTCCATCTGGGCGCGCAGTTCCACCCCGAGTTCAAGAGCCGCCCGAACCGTGCGCACCCCCTGTTCAAGGGCTTCATCGCCGCCGCGCTGAAGTTCCAGAGCGAGCACACCCCGACCGGCCATCCCGCGGTACTGGGAGAGTAAAATACAGTATAAGCCGAGGAACTCGTCCCTTAGTGACGGGATCCTTTTTGCGGCCCTTACCGCTCCGCCATTTGTTTGTTTACAACTCTTTCACATCTGTAACGCATTATTCCCGCGCGGCTATTCGTATTAGTATACAGAAGGCGGCAGGGACAAAATCTCCACAATATCCTGTCGAAAACGCAGCTGCGAATTGTGCGGATTGTCGCTTGTTTTGTGCGCCGCGTGCGGCGTATAATAGTACATCATCGAAAGGGTGTAAATGTATGCGTAACTGGTGTTCGCGCCATCCTGTCTGGTTCATGGCGCTCTATGCTTTGTTTTACTTATCGTTTTTTGCGCTGCTGGAGCGCACGATCCAGACACCGGATCTGTGGGTACACTGCCAGCTGGACGATTTGATCCCGTTCTGCAAATATGCCATTGTACCGTATATTTTGTGGTTTCCGTGGATTCCGTTTACGCTGTTTTATCTGCTGTATAAGGCCCCGCGGGAGGATTTCTGGCGGCTGTGCATTCCGCTGTTCACCGGCATGACGATGACGCTTCTGTTCTATGCCATTGTGCCTAACGGCCTAGCCCTGCGCCCGAAATACGTGCCGGGCACCGACATTTTTGCGCAGCTTGTGCGGATGATCTACCGCAGCGACACGCCAATGAATGTCTGCCCGTCCATCCATGTGTTCAACTCGGTCACGCTGATGCTGGCGTACTACCGCAGTGCAATCTTTGATGCCCCGCGCCGCCGCTGGATGCGCCCCGCCGCCATGGTGCTGTGTGTGTCGATCTCGCTGTCCACGATACTGCTCAAGCAGCACAGTGTCATTGACGTGGTATTTGGCCTACTGCTGGCGCTGTTGCTGGATCAAGCCGCCACCGTTTTGCAGAGAAGCCCGGTGCAGCGCCGCGAGCGCCGCGTACCGGAAAGGCTGTAATAGAGAGTACGTAGGCTCTTTCTTTGCAAAGAAATAACCAAAGAAATTCCAAATGCACAATAAAAAAGACGTCCTGTCTGCGCAATGTTGCAGGCAGGACGTTTTTAGTTACAGCGCATATACAAGGATGCCGACCAAAATCATCGCCAGTGCGGCGAGCTTTTTGGGGTTCATCTCCTCGTGGAAGATCGTAACGCCGAAAATCGTGACGTAAATATAGCCTGTTGCTTCCAGTACAGGCCCGACGTTGAGCGGTACGCCCTTGTAGGCCAGCATCGTTAAGAGCGTGCAGCCCACAAAGAGGGCATAGCCTAAAATCACCCGCCAGTCGGTGTACTCGGCCAAGACCGACTTGTGCTCCCGCAGCGCGGCCTTCTTCAAAAGCACCTGCGAGACCGCGGAGAGGAACGTGCTGCACAGATACAGCAACACATAGGGCAGCTGTGCCTGACTCATTTGCCGCCCTCCCCCTCATTGTCGGCCCGTACAAAAAGCACGATGCCGCATATAATGATGACCGCACCGATGACCCGGCGCGGCGTGACGGCCTCACCAAAAACGGCCAGACCCAGCAGAATGCCCCACACCACAGTGACGGCCTTGTTCGCGTAGGCCGTCGTCAGCGGCAGATGCTTGATGACCTGCTGCCAGCCCACCGCATAGGTGACAAGAGCCAGCAGCATCAGGCCGTACAGCATGATAAACGCCGCGCTCAAAAACGGCTGCTGCGCGGCCAGCTTGCTGCACACGCTGCTGCCCGCATAGATGCCCAGGATCACATGCAGCAGCAGGAACCATTTTGCCTGCTTCATGCGTCGTCCTCCTCATGCCGGATGACCTCGCGCTCGACGTATTGGGGCGCGGCGTTGGCGCACATGTAGATGCGGCCCACGTACTCGCCCATAATGCCCAGTACGACCAGGATCATGCCGCCGAGCAGCAGCAGCAGCGCCGTGGTGGACGCCCACCCGATGGGGGCCGCCGCGCGGGTAAAGTGGTCGATGATGATATAGATAAAGTAGAGAAAGCCCGCCACGGCAAACAACGTGCCGATGTAGGTCGCAATGCGCAGCGGCTTGACGGAAAACGACGTAAAGCCGTTCATCCAGAGATTCAGCAGCTTGCTCAGCGTGTAGCCGCTGCGGCCCTCCTCACGGGCGCGGTGGTGCACCGGCACGTTGCAGATGCGCTTGGTGGAGCGCAGCACCAGCCCGATGACGTAGGGGTAGCAGTGCTCATAGCGCAGCATCTCGTCCACAATGAAGCGGCGCGCCGCAAAGTAGCTGTTGACGACAAGCTCCGGCGGCTTGCCCAGCATGATCTCGGTCATTTTGCTGTTGACCCAGCTGCCCAGGTTGCGCCAGCCGGCCTGACGCTTCGTGTCGTAGCTGGCGTAGACGACGTCATAGCCCTCGTCAATTTTTGCCAGCAGCTTGCCGACCTCGTCCGCCGGGGTCTGGCCGTCGTCGTCGAGGCAGACGACGATGTCGCCGCTGCACTTGTGAAAGCCCGCCATCAGCGCCGCATGCTGGCCGAAGTTTTTCGCCAGATCGACGCCCACGACATGGCTGTCCGCCGCCACAAGGCTGCGGATCGTGCCGAAGGTATCATCCGGCGAGCAGTCGTTCACCAGAATGACCTCGTAGTCATACTGCGGCAGGGTCTGCATGGTGGCGGCGATCTCCGCCACCACGCCGCCCACCGTATGCTGGGAGCGGTAGCACGGGATCACGTAAGAAATTTTCTGCATAGCTGTGTACTTCCTTCTGCGCTCACGGGCGCTTATAGATCACCAGATCCTCGGTGGAGACGACCTGCTGCCAGTTCTCGGCCAGCAGACGGGCGGCAACGCGGGTGTCGTGGCCGCACATGACATAGCGGGAATAGATCGGGTTTTCGGCATCCCACAGGTAGCTGTTTTTGTCAAATTCAATGCCCAGCGTGTGGTCCCAGGGGTCAGCCCCGGCATCCTGCACGCTGGCGGTCAGGGCGGCCTCGACGGTCTGCATCTGGGCGGCCATTTCGGCGTTTTTCTCGGGCAGGCTGCCGCGCTGGAAGTTCATCGGCAGCAGCAGGACGACGAGCACCGGCAGCCAGACGGCGGCGGGCGCGGCGTCCTCGACAACGACGGCCCCCAGCAGCAGGATGGCCAGCAGCATCATGTGGCGCGGGTCGATGTTGTACATGAACAGCAGCACCAGCGCAATGACCGCGCTGCAAAGCAGCGCACAGCCCTTGAGCACCAGCGGGCGGCCTTTGTGCTTATCCCAGACAAGGCAGACCACCGCGACGAGCACAACGGCCAAAAACGTCACACAGCCGCCGCCGATGTAGGTCGTCTCACCGTGGAGTGTGGGCAGAATATCGTCCCGCCAGGCCGCGTGCAGCAGGACCGCGGCGCGGGCGCACTCATAGCGGACTGCCGCCACGGGATGGAGCTGCAATAACAGACGGATGCCGTCAAAGTCCATGCCGCCGTCGCTGAAATAGGGCGCAGCGAGCTTGGCCATGGCGAACAGCGAAACCGCGAACCCGCCCGCCGCCGTGCCCAAACAGGCCGCGCGGCGGCGCTTATTCTGCCAGACCGCCGTGAGCGGGAACACCCAGAACAGCAGCGCGTAGGGGCGGAAGATCGTTTCCACCGCGCAGGCCGCGGCACAGGCAATCAGCCAGCCAGTCCTGCCGCTGCGGTGCAGGGCCGCCGCCGTGCCGACGATGAGGAGCGCCAGCATGTAGTGCATGGCCTCCGACGCGCCGCTGACGCAGGAGCGAAGCGGCAGCATGATGCTGAACAGTGCGCCGCACAGCGCGATGCACTGCCAGTAATTCAGCCGCGCGCAGCGGGCAAACACCGCGATGCCCACGGCAATCAGCAGCAAATTGCACCACAGCACGACGTTTACGCTGGCACCAAACAGCAGACCCGGCAGCGCGTAGGCCCAAATCAGCAGCGGGCCCCAGGTACCGTAGCGGCCAATATCCGCGGTGGATTCCTGATAGCCGAAGTACCCCTGCGGCCCGCCGTGGGTCAGCACGCTGACGACCTGGCGGTTATAGAGCGCCTCGTCGTTGTTCATCGTGGTGGGCAGCCAGACCTCGTTCAGCGGCGTGCGGTAGCACAAAAAGTAAAAGCCCGCAAGGAACACGACTGCCCCCAACACGCAGAACAGCGCATTGGGGGTCTTTTGCAGGCAGGTTCGGATTTTCTGCATCGGTTTTTTCACGTCAGTTCTCCGCCAGCTTGGCCATAAAGACGACGTCGCGGTAGGCTCCGTCCAGCAGCTCCATATCGCGGAAAACGCCCTCCTGAACAAAGCCGGCCTTCTCATAGCTGCGGCGGGCGGCGGCATTTTCGGCCAGCACGCGCAGGCTGATGCGGTGCAGGTGCAGCCCCGCAAAGCCAAAATCGGTGAACAGGCGGGCCGTCTCGGTGCCAAGGCCCTTACCGCGGGCGCTTTCCTCACCGATGAAGATGCCGTACTCGGCGCTGCGGTTGTGGTTGTCAATATCGCGGTAATAGACCGACCCGACGGGCTTGCCGTCGGCGTTGTCGAGGATGATATACTGTACGACCTGGCCGGTGGCAACCTTCGTCGCCAGCCAGCTGCGGTGCATCTCCGGCGTGAAGGTCTGGCGGAAGATGAAGTTCTGCACGACAGACGGCGTGTTGCGCCACTTGACGATAAGGTCCGTGTCGGCGTCGGTGATGGGGCGCAGCGTGACCGCTGTGCCGGTCAGGACCGGGAGAGTGGGTGTGTTCATGGGTTTACCTCGTTGTTTTGGGCAGACGGCCCGGGCGGATATGGAATCCGCCCCTACGGTGCAGGGGACGATGCTTGCATCGACCCACGGCTATAGGACGGACGCCTGTGGGAAGGCCGCGGGCCGGGCATGCCCGGCCCCTACATTGTGCCGTGCTCGTACAGCACGCCCCTGTCGCTCTCGTACAGCACCGTCCAGCCGTCGGCTTGTAAGCGGGCGGCGGTGGGGGTGTCGGCGGCGGTCAGGACGTAGCGGGAATGAATCTCATGGGCCGGGTCGGTCAGGTAGGCGGCCTCGTCAAACTGGATGCCCATGCCGTCCGGCACGCCGTAGAGCAAACCACAGTGTACGGGGTCGCCAAAGGCATAGGCCACGGTGCTGTCCCAGGGGTCGGCGCTCGTCACAGCGGACCGGCTCTCGGTCAGCACGGCCTCGATTTGCTGCACCGCGGCGTCCCATTCGGCGTTGTAGCGCGGCATGGTGAAGCCGTCCGCCAGATTCAGCACGCCGAGCGCGGCCAGCACCAGCGCGGCGGCTGCCGTGCCCGCGGCGGGGCGGGCGTCCTCCACAAGGAGCGCCGCCAGCAGCAGCACATCCAGTACAAGCGTATGGCGGGAGCCCTCAACGGGGCGGTACATCAGCAGCAGCGCCAGAAAGACGATGACCGCAGCCACGGCAGCGCAGCCCTTCCAGAACACGGGCCGCCCGGCGCGGGCATCCACGATCAGGCAGACAAGCGTCACGCCCAGCAGCAGGAAAAGCAGCAGGTACTGTCCCCCGCTGCGGTTTGCCAGCTGGTCGGCCAGCATTTCGGCCACGGTGCGCAGGGCGTCCAGCAGCTTGTGCGCCACGTCCCTGACGGCGGAGACCACCTGCCCGCGGGCCAGCTCCTGCAGCGGGCTTACATCGACATTGGTAAAGAAGTAGGGCGCGTAGAATTTGGACATCAGCACAAGCGTGCCGCCCAAGGAAACCGCCCCGCCCACCACGCAGACACCGATGCGGCGGCGGTCCTGCCGGCACAGCGCCAGCGGGAACAGCCAGAGCACGGCCTCGTAGGGGCGCACGAGCGTGGCCACGGCGCACAGCACACACAGCCCCGCCCACGCGGCGCGGGTTTTGTCCCGCCGCGCCAGAATGCCGCAGCCCAGCACCGCCAGCATGAGCGCATAGTGCAGCGGCTCCTGCATGGCGGAGAACACATAGCGGATCGGCGCGTTCATGGCGGCCAGCGCCGCGGCAAAGGCCAGCTGGCGCTTCCAGCCAAGCCGTGCGGCTCGGGCGAAAAACGTCCAGCCCAGCACGACGAACAGCAGGTTGCACCACAAAAAGGCATTCTGCCCGCGCAAAAGCAGCCCCGGCAGCGCATAGACCAGAAAAACCGCCGGCCCCCACGCGGCGTAGGTGCCGACGGCGGCGTGCGACTCATTGAAGCCGAAGTACCCCTGCGGTGCGCCGTACTGCACGGCGGCGGCCAGCTGCTTGCTGTAGATGACCTCGTCGCTCCAGGAGCTGACCGGCAGGAAGATCTCCGTCACCGGCACCCTGTAGACGACCAGCTCATACGCCAGCAGGAACACCAGCGCGGCGGCAGCGGTGCAGAGTGTGTGCGCCCAGCCGGGCAGGGCTTTACTGCGCATAAAATTCCAGGACCTTGGCAATGACCTTATTGCGGTCTGCCTCGGTCAGGCCGTAGTACATCGGCAGGCGGACGAGGCGCTCGCTCTCGGCGGTGGTGTAGACGTCCGCGCCGTCAAAGCGGCCAAACTTCTGGCCCGCCGGGGCGGAGTGCAGCGGGATATAATGGAACACGGCCAGAATATCGTTTGCCTTCAGGTGGCGGATCAGCGCGGTGCGCTCCTCCAGATCCTTGCATTTCAGGTAGAACATGTGGGCGTTGTGCACGCAGTCCGCCGGGATGGTGGGCAGCTCGACTCTGCCCGCATCGGCCAGCGGCCGGAAAGCATCGCGGTAGGCGTTCCAGGTCGCCATGCGGTTGTCGTTGATCTCGTCGGCGTGGAGCAGCTGCGCCCACAGATAGGCGGCGTTCAGCTCACTGGGCAGGTAGCTGTCGCCAAAATCGACCCATGTGTACTTGTCCACCTGACCGCGGAAGAACTTGGCGCGGTTCGTGCCCTTCTCGCGCAGGATCTCCGCGCGCTCATTGTACGCGGGATTGTTGATGACGAGTGCGCCGCCCTCGCCCATCGAGTAGTTCTTTGTCTCGTGGAAGGAGTAGCAGCCGAAATCACCGATGGTGCCCAGTGCCTTGCCCTTGTAGCTGCTCATAACGCCCTGCGCCGCGTCCTCAACGACCTTGAGGTCATGGCGGCGGGCAATGTCCATGATGGTGTCCATCTCACAGGCGACACCGGCGTAGTGCATGGCGATGATGACCCGCGTCTTATCGGTGATGGCCTGCTCGATCTTCGTCTCGTCGATGTTCATCGTGTCAGGGCGGATGTCCACAAAAACAAGCTTTGCCCCGGCCAGCACAGCGGCGGTGGCAGTGCTGGAGAAGGTGAAGCTGGGCAGAATGACCTCGTCACCGGGGTGAATATCGCACAGCAGCATGGCCATGTCCAGCGCCGTAGTGCCGCTGGTGGTCAGCAGGACCTTCTGGGCGTGGAAGCGCTCCTCCAACCAGGCGTTGCACTGCTTGGTAAAGGCGCCGTCACCGCAGATTATATGAGAGTCGATGGCCTGCTTGACGTAGTCGAGCTCGTTGCCCACGCAGGGCGGTACGTTAAAAGGGATCATAGTAAAAACCTTCCTTCCGGCTGGATTTTTATAATTGTATTTAGTATAACACAGTTTGCGGTATTTGTCACTTTATCGCGGAACAGATTTGCGCAAAATCGCCTTATTTTTTTATGCGTGCGTCGTTGTAGGCGCGGATCATGATGGCCGCAAACCAGAGCATGACGACGCTGAACACCACAAAGCTGACGGCGGCGACGGAGGTCAGCGGCGGGATAAAGTGCGTGACGGTGTAGACGGCCAGCGGCACGGCGGCAATGTACGGCATTTTGCTTTGCTGCCGCCCTGCCAGCCGCACCAGCACGAGCGCCGCGCCCCAGAACAGCCACAGGTCTGCCGCGCGCAGCGCCGGGGCCAGCCGTGCCCACGCCCCGCCGGTCTGACTGCCGCAGAGGATCAGCTCCAGCACAAGCCCCGCCGCGCCGAACACGGTAGGCAGCCTGGTTTTGGAGGCCAGCAGCAGATAGCCCACAAGAGCCAGCACGGTGAGCGAGACCTCCTGTATGGCGGCATTTTCCGGCACGGCCAGCAGGGCGCGCCCCGCCGCCGCCACACCGACAAGCAGATAAGCCAGAGCGGTTTTATTGCGTTTGTCCATAGTGATAATACTCCTGATTGTAATGCACCGGTAGGGGCCGGGCACGCCCGGCCCGCGGCCTTCCCGCAGGCGTTCGTCCGCCATACAGCTGCGGGCCGCATATATGCGGCCCCTACCGTATTTCAATTTATTTTTTATTATACCTCTTTTATAACCCCCTTGCAAGCGCTGGCGCGGCGGCGTATAATGAGGATGTTTATACAAGAAAATGTGCGTTTTTTGTATAAAACTACATCAATAAGCGAGGTTTTGGGATATGGAGTTTTCTCGTCGTCTGGACCTGTTCGGGCCGGAGATTTTCGCGGCGCTCAACGACAAAAAGGTCGCGTTGGAGGCCGAGGGCCGTCATCTTTACAATTTAAGCGTCGGCACGCCGGATTTTGCGCCAGCGGACTACCTGAAGCAGGCGCTCATCGACGCCGCGCAGGACAACGAAAACTGGAAGTACAGCCTGCGCGACCTGCCCGAGATGCTGGAGGCTGTCTGCGGCTACTACAAGCGCCGCTTTAACGTGGACACCATTACCCCCGACGAGGTCATGAGCTTCTCCGGCAGCCAGGACGGTATCGGCCATCTGGGCCTGGCGCTCTGCAACGACGGCGATCTGGTGCTGCTGCCCGACCCCTGCTACCCCGTCTTTATGACCGGCTCCAAGCTGGGCGGTGCCGAGCCGTGGTACTACAAGCTGACGAAGGAGAACCACTTCCTGCCCGACGTCACCTCCATCCCGGAGGACGTGGCCCGCAGGGCCAAGCTCATGCTGGTCAGCCTGCCCGCCAACCCTGTGGGCAGCATCGGCACGCCGGAGCTCTACGCCGAAATCGTCGATTTCTGCCGTAAGTACGACATTCTGCTGGTACATGACAACGCCTACAGCGATATTATCTTTGACGGTGCCCACGGCGGCAGCATCTTCAACACGCCGGGTGCCGGGGAATGCGCGGTAGAGTTCTTCTCTTTGAGCAAGAGCTTCAACGTCACGGGCGCGCGCATCAGCTTTTTGGTGGGGCGGCGCGATGTCATCGCCGCCTGCAAAAAGCTGCGCACCCAGATCGATTTCGGTATGTTCCTGCCCATTCAGAAGGTTGCCATTGCTGCCCTGACCGGCCCGCTGGACGGCGTGCAGCGCCAGTGCGGCGAATACCAGCGCCGCCGCGACGCCCTGTGCGGCGGTCTGCGCGGCATCGGCTGGAATGTGCCCGACAGCCACGGCAGCATGTTTGTCTGGGCCCCGGTGCCCGCCGGGTTCAAGACGAGCATGGAATTCTGCCTGGCCCTGATCGACAAGGCCGGCGTCATCTGCACCCCCGGCTCGAGCTTTGGCCCGAGCGGCGAGGGCTACGTCCGTTTTGCCCTGACGATGCCCGTTGAGAAGATCGGCGAGGCCGTACAGGCGATCAAAAACAGCGGGATCCTGGGGTAATTTGCCCGCTTGTTACGGCGATGGAGGTGCTGTGCTCGCCCGCCGCGTGTCGAAAGACCTCCCTCTGTGAGGGAGGTGCCCCGTAGGGGCGGAGGGAGAGAGCCTTGCCATTGCCCGAAATATTTCGGGCAATGGCACAGTTCTCTCCCCCACCGCCTGCGGGCGGAGCCCCCTCGCAGAGGGGGCCAAGGGATGAGCACACCTTTTTCGACAGTCCGGGGCAAACTGCGTTCGCCCCGGCAGAGCCATCCTCCCTAATAAAGAGCACCGCCGATCCGGGTCACGGGTCGGCGGTGCTTTTTTGAACAAATCATTGATTACTGTGCGTTTTCACGCAGGGCGGCACGCATTTCCTTCTGGATGGCAGGGGTCGTTTCCACCTTCTGCATCAGGGCCGCGATCAGCTCGGGCAGCTGCTTCGCGGGCAGCTGCTCTGCAACGACCGAGGCCAGGTACTCAGCGTGGGACATGGCAGGCTCAAACGTGCGGGCGTAGGTCTTACCGCTGCGCACGAAGCCAACCTCCCGCAGAACGCCCTTCTCCATCAGGCTGTTCAGCATCGAGAAAATCGAGCGTTCCTTCCATTTACGGTCAACACAGGTTTTCACGACTTCCGTCTGTGCCATCGCGTGATCCGCCTGCCAAAAAATTTCCATGATCTGTTGTTCGCTTTTTGTCAGATGCACGTTGGTATACCTCGCTTTAAAAATTGTCTACGCTTCTATAGTATCCGCTTGTCAGCGAAATGTCAATGAGTTTCCGAAAAATTTTTCAAGTTTTTCGGTTATTTCATAACAGTTTACCAATCTGGCACATTTAGCGGGCAGCTTCGTGCATTTCTCGATTTATGTCATAGATTCGACAGTTTACAAATGTGTGGCATATATGTGGCGCATTTTGCCGCATCATGCCGCACTTTTGCCGCAAATGATATTTCGTGTCCCCCCCCCCGTCATTTTTTAGTTGATTGCATTCTCTTCGCGCCGTTCCTGTCATTCCGCCGGCCACCGGCCGCGCAGGTACTCGAGTGCGCGCTTTTCCAGCCGCGAAACATAACTGCGGCTGATGTGCAGCGCCTGCGCCGTCTGTTGCTGGGTCTTGGGCGCACCGTCAAATCCATACCGCTGCCGCATAATAGCGCGTTCCCGGGCAGGCAGAGCGTCCACCAGCGCGCGCAGCCGGGCGGCGTCGGCGCGGCTCTCGCAGCCGGCCTCCATGTCGGCCTCATCGGGCAGGGTGTCCGCCAGCGTCAGCTGCCCGTCCGCCTCGAGCGGCTCCTGCAGCGACAGCGTCACTCCCGTCCGCCGCCCCCGCCGCAGGTCCATGCGAAGCTCATTCTCAATACATCTGCTCGCATAGCTGGCAAAGCGCTTGCCCTTGGCGGGGTCGAAGGTATCCACCGCCTTGATAAGCCCAATCGTGCCGATGGAGATCATGTCATCCTGTGCGCTGTTTCCGGCATAGTATTTTTTGCAGATATGCGCGACGAGCCGCAGATTGTGGCGGATCAGCGTATCCCGCGCCTGTGCGGCGGCCGCCCCGCCCTTTTGCAGATCGGCAAAGGCCGCGCGCTCCCTGTCCGGCGGGAGCGGACGCGGGAAGGACCCGCTTTCGAGATGCAGCGCCAGATACAGAATATGCCCTGCCGCCGCCTGCAAAAACAAACCAAAAATGCCCAGCATACACACCACCTCGCGGAAGTGTATGCCGGGCATGAAAATTCTATTCTGTCTTTTGGGTGGCGAACGCCGGGTTGGCGGCGCGGGTCTCCTTGCCGTAGACGGTTTGGAGCTGTGCAAAGGCGCGGCGCACGTCGGCGGGGACGTCCACATGGGCAATGAAGCCTTTTTCTTTACAGCGCAAACTGCACCGCGCAGAAGGCGGCGTAGATTGCCAGGAGCAGGATGCCCTGGGCGCGGTGCAGCTTGCCCTTGACGAGGGCGGGGACCGTCAAGATCAGCATGACGGCCAGCATGACCGGCAGATCCAGCACAAGGCTGGAATTGATGCCGAACAGCGTGGCGCTCTGCGGGATGGTGAAGGGTGCCAGCGTGATCGACATGCCGCTGACCAGCACAAGGTTAAAGACATTCGCACCGACGACGTTGCCCAGCGACAGGTCGCTGTGGCCCTTGACCAGCGAGGTGATCGCCGTGACCAGCTCGGGCAGCGAGGTGCCGAGCGCGACAAACGTCAGGGCGATGACGCTCTCGGGCACGCCGAGGGCCTGCGCGATCAGGGTGCCGTTGTCCACAAGCAGATTTGCGCCGACGGCGATCAGCACCGCGCCCAGCACAAGCAGGATCAGCGTCTTGGCGAGGGGCATTTCCTCCTCCTCGGACGCCTCTTGCTCACCGGCGGGGGTGTTTTTCATCTGCAGCACGTTGACGGCCATGTACGCCACAAACATTGCCAGCATGATGATGCCCATGACGCGGGTGAATCTGCCGAAAACATAGGCCGCAATGCAGTAGATGGCCGCCGCCGCGAAGAAGAAGGCGACGGGGGTTTTCAGCGTTTTGGGGTCTACCCTGCCGGGGCGCACCGCAATCGTGATGGCCGCGATCAGTGCCGCGTTGCAGATGACCGAGCCGATGGCGTTGCCGTAGGCGATCTCGCCATGGCCGGACAGCGCGGACATCGTGGAGACCATGACCTCCGGCAGCGTCGTGCCGATGGAGACCACCGTCGCGCCGATGAGCAGCTCCGGCAGGTGGAAGCGGCGGGCCAGTGCGGACGCGCCGTCAACAAACCAGTCGCCGCCCTTGATCAGGAACAACAGACCGACAATAAAAAGCAGCACAGGGATGAGCATATTGATTCCTCCGTTAAAAATGCACGTTATGTGTCGGAAATTATATTATACCACGGCAGTCCGGGCGCCGTCAAACGGGGCGGGGTTTAAAATGTAAAAATGCAGCCTTTCGCGCGCATGGCTTCCCCCCGGAGGGGGAAGCTGTCAGTGGCCCCGACCACTGACTGATGAGGGTCGACCTTGCAGATGCTGCCCGTTTACAGGCTATTGCCGTGCACACGCCCCTCATCCGGCCCTGCGGGCCACCCTCCCCCGCGGGGAAAGGCAAAAAGCCCCCAATTCTTGCACACTTTCCCGCGTTGTGTCCTGCCAACACAAACACAAAACCCCGCAGGGGGTACCTGCGGGGCTCTGTGCATAGAGGGGTGGGAAAGTATATAAAGGTCAGTGAATGTCTTGATTGATTACAAATATTATTATAGCAAGTTTTCTTAAAATGTCAAATGTCAGACTTGCATTTTGGTTTTCAAAAGGTTATAATAAAGTCATTCCTACTTAATTTTATTTAGCAAGCGCACAAAAAAGCATACTTTTCCAATTTTGTTAAAGATAACAGTGATTGTATACTTCACTTTATTTTTTTGTGCGCATTACACAAAACAACGACAAGGAGTCAATCCATGGACGATTTGGACCACAAAATCCTACAACTGCTGGCGGAAAATGCGCGTATGCCCGTTAAGGACATCGCCCAGCGGGTCAGCCTGACCAGTCCCGCCGTATCCAGCCGCATCCACCGCCTGGAGCAGGAGGGCGTCATCGGCGGGTACACTGTCGTGCTGCGCCACCCCGACGCGCCCGCCCGGGTCGAGGCGCTGATTTCGGTGCTGGTGGACGCAGCGACCCGCGCGAGCTTTCTGACCATGATCGAGCAGGAGCCGCAGGTCTTGCAGTGCTTCCGCGTGACAGGCAGCTACAACTTTATAATTAAGGTAAGCTGCACCGACATTGACGCGCTGGAGCACCTGTTGACCAAGATGCAGAAGATGGGCTCCACCAACACCCAGATCATCCTGAACACCCAGCTGGACCGCGGTCTGGCATTCGACGAATAAGCGAGGTTTTTATGGCACATTTTTGCAAAAACTGCGGTCTGCTGACTGCCCCGCACGACGAGCGGTGCCCCAAGTGCGGCGCACCGCTGCCGCATATCCCGATGGGCGAGGCTCTGTTGGAGTCCATGCGTCAGTCCCCGGAGGGTACCGTTGAGACCGGCGAGCCGCTGTACGAGCAGGACCTGGAGGAGGACCGCATCGACGCCATGAGCCAGGGCGCAACGACGGCGGCCATGCTGCTGTTCGCCATCCCCATCGCCGGGTTCGTGCTGGCAGTGGTGTGGAGCTTTGGCGGCACGCAGGACCCGGCCCGCAGGCGGCTGGCCCGGGCGTACCTGATCCGTGCGCTGGTCGTGGCGGGGCTGGTCATCCTGTTTGTGGCTGTGGCCGCGATGGTGTTTACCGCCGCGCTGCACAGCCAGCTGGCCTACTACTATTACCGTTGAGGAGGCGCCATGAAAGCATCTGTCATCATCCCGAACCTGAACGGCGCGGGCTGGCTGCGGGACTCCATCGAGTCCGTCTGGGCGCAGACCGAGCAGGATTTTGAGCTGATCGTCATTGACAACGGCTCCACCGACGAGAGCCTGGACATCGCCCGCAGCTACTGCGGACGGGACCGCTACACTTTAATTGAGAACGCCGGGAACACCGGCTTTTCCCATGCGGTGAACCAGGGCATTGCGATTGCCAAAGGCGAATACATGGCTCTGTTCAACAACGACGCCTTTGCGGAGCCGGATTGGCTGGCGGAGCTGATCAAAACCGCCGACGCCGACCCGAAAATTTTTGCGGTCAGCAGCCTGATGCTGCGCTACTATGAGCCGGAGCTGGCCGACGACGCGGGCGACTACGTGACGATCCTGGGCTTTGCCTGCAAGCGCGGCGACGGCTTAAAGGCCAGCCGCTATACAAAGCCCTGCCGTGTGTTCAGCGCGTGCGGCGGCGCGGCGCTCTACCGCAAGTCGATTCTGGACGAGATCGGCGTGTTTGACGAGCTGTTCTTCGCGTATTACGAGGACGTCGATTTGAGCTGGCGTGCGAACAATTTCGGCTACAGGAACGTCTACTGCCCCACGGCCCGCTGCCGCCACATCTGCGGCGCGACCACCGGCGCTGTGCGCTACAACCCGTTTAAGAGCATCCAGAGCGGGCGCAACAGCATTCTGCTGCCCTACAAGAACCAGCCGATTTTGATGTTGGTTTTGAATTTTATCCCGATGCTGCTGGGGTATCTGCTCAAAGTGCTCATGTTCCGGCTGCGCGGCTTCGGCGGGGATTACGCGAAGGGCTTCCGCGAGGCGCGGGCGGCGCTGCCGAAGATAAACAAACCGAAATTCAAGTGGCGGAACCTGCCCAATTATGTCTGGGTGGAGTTCAGTCTGATCGCCGGGCTGTTCAAGTACATTGTGTACCGCGTGCAGCGGGCGTTGAAGATCACGTGATGGGGGCCTTGCCTTTCATTTTGCTGCGCTGTAGGAGCCGGGCATGCCCGGCCCGCCGCTTCCCGGAGGGCCGGTGCTAGCGGGTAACGGCAAGAAGCCCCTCCGGCCATCGCTGCGCTCGGCCACCTCCCCTGTGAGGGGAGGCTTTTCTCGGGCGGAGCCCGCAAAAAAGGCTCCTCGCATTGCGGGGTGACTCCCCGCTGCGCGGGGAGATGTCGCGAAGCGACAGAGGGGTTCGGGTCCGAAGGACTGGCCGAGCCTGCGAGGCCTGAGGGGTTTTGGCACCTTTCCGCAGGCTCCCTTATCTCTTACTTTCTTCGAGAAGAAAGTAAGCAAAGAAGCTTTCAATATCTCAACCAAAAAGCACCTGCTGGCCGGTCACACGCATACCGGTCAGCAGGTGCTTTTATTTACGATTTAATCCTCATCCGCAAAGTTGCCCAATGCCTTTGCCTGCTCGATGACCTTGTTCTCGAGCATCTGCGGCAGGGTCTCATACCGGACGAACTCGAACGTGAAGTAGCCGCGGCCCTGGGTCAGCTGGCGCAGGAAGGTGGTGAAGTCCTGCATCTCGGCCACGGGGACCTCGGCCTCGACGACCTGCAGGCCGTCGTCATCGGGGTTCATGCCCAGCACGCGGCCGCGGCGCTTCGTGACCTCGCCCATAATGTCGCCGGTGTTGTCGGCGGGGACGTGGGCTTTCAATGCGCCGATGGGCTCAAGCAGGACGGGGCCGGCCTCGGGGATGGCGGCCTTATACGCGAGTTTGGCGGCCATAATGAACGCCATTTCGCTGGAATCAACAGGGTGGTAGCTGCCGTCCAGCAGCGTGGCCTTCATGCCGACCATCGGGTAACCGGCCAGCACGCCGTGCTCGGCGGCCTGACGGACGCCCTTCTCGACTGCCGGGAAGAAGTTCTTCGGCACGCTGCCGCCGAACACGTTCTCGGCAAACTCGATGCCCTCGCCCTCGATGGGCTCGAACTGGATCCAGACGTCGCCGAACTGGCCGTGGCCGCCGGTCTGCTTCTTGTGGCGGCCCTGCGCCTTGCAGCTCTTGCGGATGGACTCACGGTACGGCACGCGCGGATTCTCGAGCGTGATCTCGACGCCGAACTTATTCTTCAGCTTGGCCAGCGCGACCTCCAGATGCTGGGTGCCCAGACCGCTGATGATCTGCTGCTTCGTCTCGGGGTCGACCACGAACCGGATGGCGGGGTCCTCCTCGATCAGGCGGGCCAGTGCGCTGCCGACCTTACCCTCGTCACCCTTCTTGGCGACCTTGACGGCCATGCGGTAGCTGCTGATGGGGTACACAGGTGCGGGCAGCGCCACGACGCGGGCGGGGTCACACAGGGTATCGCCGGTCTTGGCGGTGGCCAGCTTGGCAACTGCGCCGATGTCACCGGCGGCGATTTCGGGCGTGTCGGTCTGCTTTTTGCCGCAGACGGTCAGCGTCTTGCCCAGGCGCTCCGGCTGGCCGGTGCGGGCGTTGACGGCGTTGCTCGTCGCGGTCAGCCTGCCGGACAGCACCTTAATAAAGCTCAGCTTGCCGACAAACGGGTCGGCCACAGTCTTAAAGACGTAGGCGCACAGCGGGGCAGCGGGGTCGGCGGTGATCTCCACCGGCTCGCCGCCAGACTCGCCCACAGCGGACGCGGTGTCCGCGCCGGGCAGCAGCACGTTCATGTTGTAGAGCAGCATATCCAGCGCCTGCGCGTTGACGGCAGAGCCGCAGAACACGGGCGTGATCTGGCCGCTGCGCACGCCGGAGGCCATGCCCTGGACGATCTCCTCTGTGGTGAAAGCCTCACCCTCGAAGAACTTCTCCATCAAAGCCTCGTCGGTCTCGGCGATGGCCTCGCTCATGGCCTGGATCAGGCCCTCAAAGCGGTGGCCGATGTCGGGCAGGTCGATCTGGACCTGCTTGCCGCCTTCGTATTTGAAGGCCTTCTGGCTGAACAGGTTGATGTAGGCGACGGTGCCGTCGTCCAGACGGACGGGCACGACGCAGGGGCAGACACTGGGGCCGAACTTGATCTTCATCTGCTCCAGGATCTTAAAGTAGTCGGCGTTTTCCAAATCAGCCTTGGTGACAAAGATCATCCGCGCCTTGTTGTTTTTCAGCGCCAGCTGGTACGCCTTCTCGGCGCCGACGGTCACGCCGGAACGCCCGGACACACAGATCAGCACGCTCTCGGCGGCCATGATGCCCTCGGCAGCGCCGGTCTCAAAATCAAACAGACCCGGTGCGTCGATCAGGTTGTACTTGATGCCCTCGTACTCGACGGGGACAACGCTCGAGTTGAGCGATGCCTTGCGGCGGATCTCCTCGGGGTCAAAGTCGCTGGCGGTGGTGCCGTCCTCGACACGGCCCATACGCTCGGAAGCGCCGCTCATGTACAGCAGTGCCTCAGTCAGCGTCGTTTTGCCGCAGCCGGCGTGGCCGGCCACCAGAATGTTGCGGATGTCTTTGCTTGCGTAGCCCATGGATCGTCAAACCTCTTTTCGCGCCGGGGCTGCTTCCGGCAGCCCTGCGGCGTAGAATTTCATTGCGGCGCAGTGATTTTTGAACACTCCCGCCTGTTTGATACTACTTTACCACATTGTTGTGGAAATTTAAACAGTTTTTTCGGATTTTTTGTAAAAATTTTTAGGCAAAAGATTGTGGAAAGTGTAAAAAATCGTGCCTCGACATACAGCGAGTGTAGGGGCGAGCATTGCTCGCCCGCCAATTTGGCGCAGCATCGTCTTTTCTGGGAAATTTATCACAGGGCAAACGGGCACGGGCGGGCAATGCCCGCCCCTCAGACTGTCGAAAAAGGTGCGTTCACCCCTTGGCCCCCTCTGTGAGGGGGCTCCGCCCGCAGGCGGTGGGGGAGAGAACTGTACGGCTGCCCGAAATATTTCGGGCTATGGCAAGGTTCTCTCCCTCCGCCCCTACGGGGCACCTCCCTCGCAGAGGGAGGTTTTTGACACGCTGGGGCGGGCAATGCCCGCCCCTACCAATCGTTTCTTTGCCGGTCCGTGCAGCAAAAAAGCCGCACAGCTTTCACTGTACGGCTTAACGGCTCACTTATTTTTCCTTCTTCGCCGTCTTTTTGCGGCGGCGGACGCGCCCGCTGTCGGCCTTGGCCTCGGGAACATAGAGGCTATAGCTCAACAGGTAGCGGCCATGGGCAGGGATGCGGTAGAACGCGGCCTTGATGCGCTCCAGCGGGCCGGTGCCGCTCTCGGCGGTGCTGCCGCTCAGCATAACAACATACTGCATATCGGTGTAGCGGGCGGCCACATCGCACTGGCGCAGATTCGTGTGGATCAGATCGCCCAGCTGCTCCACCATCAGAGAGGTCTCGGCAGCATCGGTGTTCTGGCTGGGAGCCACGGTCAGGATCGCCAGGAATACCTGCAGACCGTAGCGGACCTGCACGCCGCGCTGTACGCGGTAAATTTCCTTGAACGTCTCAAAGTCGCAGATACAGGCCCCCGTGTCCTCGGTATCCGGCAGGGCAGAGATCAGCTTGGAGACCTCGCTCTCCATATTGCGGTCTGCCTGGCGCATCTGGCGGTAGGCAGAGCCTGCGCGGCCCGGCTCAATGGCATGATGCAGGCAGCCCATGGCGCTGCCGCGGCGTGCCAGATCCTCCGCCTCCTCGTGGCGACCCAGCGTCTCCAGCGCGACGATCTTTTCCAGATAAAGGCGCTCCTCGTAGGGGTCCAGCTCCAGCGCGCGGGTACACAGCGTAACGATGCGGGTGCTCTCGCCCCATTTTTTGCAGAGCTCCAGCAGGTTTAAAATGGCTGTGCGGTACTGCCCGTGCAGACGCACGCTGACGCTTTCGACCCACGGCTCGGACGCAGACTGCGGCAGCAGGCGCCCGTCATACAGGTTGACGATCTGTTCATAAATGCGGCTGCGCTTCTCGGCGTCGCTCTCCTTGCGGGCCAGCTCCGACAGGTCGTTGACCTCAAACACATCCACGCTGCAGTCCAGATGGGGGTTCCACTGGTAGTAGCCGCGGCTGGTCACGATGCAGTCCTTCATCTCATCCAGGCCCTCCGCGTCGATCATAAGGCGGAAGCGATGCAAGATGGCGCGCAGGGCCATGTCCGGGTTGGTGGACCGCTCCCCTGCCCACAGGGTATCGGTCAGTACCTTGTGGGAAACGCGCTCCCCGCGCCGCAAAACGAGATACTGCACCAGCGCCGTTGCCTTGCGGGACTGCGCCAGCTGTGCCAGCACGGGCTTGCCGTTCACACGGATCTTAAAGCCGCCCAGCATTTTGATTTCAATTGTTGCCATCCTAGTCATCCTCTCTGCTCTGATGCCCATGACGTTCCTACATTTTTGTCCGGCACACAGGTATTCATGTTTTAAAGTATAACAAGTCCATTTGAATTTGTCCAGTACATCCGCCGGGATTGTAATAAACTTTTCAAAAATCGTCCCGGAGGGCACCGCTCACGACTCCGACGATTGATTGCCGTCCCAGGTGCCGGGTTTCTCAATATACACAGGTTCGCCCGGCAGTGCAATAATTGCTTTTTGCGTACAAAGCGTCACACTCTGACCGTTTGCATCCTTTTTAGCTATCGTCAGCACTACCGTAATTGCGGTAACACGCGCATATTTACTTCCATTTTTGGGTTTTTGATAACTGCGAGCATAAAAGTGCAAGTCTTTGATGTACAACCCCATGTAAGCGTCCTTGGGGTACGCCGTCGTATAGGCGTAAGCAACGTATTTCTGCGTCACTTGTTTGGTATTTTCATCTGTTGCAGTGTGCTGCGGGCTGTTATCTGTACCACTCTGCTGATAAAACCGCATGTGCAGGTAGCCGTTCAGCGCATTTGCCTGTTCCTGTTTCAGCAGTTGTGTCCCGTCACTTTTTGTTAATGGCGGTACATAGTCTTTATCAATCAATTCGATGTGATTGGGATAAACACTAAATTCCAGTGCTGTGCCGTCACTCACCCCTGTTTTTTCTTTAAATATGCTGTCATATCCGTTATCTTCATCAGTATCATTGGGGATTGTTGCACCGTCTGTGAAGCGGATATAGCCGTTCGCCTCGAGCACCTCGCCGCGGATCGTCTCAATGAGCGCGTCGGCCAGATTTTGCGCGCGCGTCTGCTGCTGGATGTCCATGTACGCCTGCGCACTGGGCTGTATCAGCGTGACCGCCGCCAGCGTAAAGAGCGACAGCAGCACCATGCAGACGATCAGCTCCACCAGCGTTGTGCCGCTCTGGTTTTTCAAACGCTGCTTCATGGGTTGGTCGTCCCTTCTTCCTCCTTGTTGCAGTAACGGTGGAACACGTATTTCTCAGTCTTTTCTGTGCCGTTTTGGCTCACTTTCACTTCTTGCTTTGTGCTTTGTAGCTGCACACCTTTAACCGTGAAGTCATTGTTGCCGAACGTCATATCCTGCGTCGCGCCGTCATCGTCCCATTTCGGCTCTTTGTCATTAGGCCCGTATAACTTTGCGCAGAGCTCATAGGCTGTCTCCCGCAGTGTTTCGGCCTTTTGGGACATGGCGCGGGCGTACCGCAGCGAGACAACAAACATGGCCGTGAAAAGCATAAGCAGCAGGAACGACACAAGCACTTCCACAATCGTTTCCCCTTGCCGATTTTTGAAAATGTGTTTCATAGCGGGTCACTCCTGTGTTTTGCTGGCGTTTTGTTTAACACCGCGGGTGTAGGTAATGGTCGTTTTGTCCTGCTGCCGCGTATCATAGTGCGGCACAATTGTATGAACCTTTGTGTCACTTTTATCAATGACAAGTGTTGAACCACCGGGGACTGTAAACTGGTTCGTGCCAAAAGTCCAATTATAATGAGCTGTTTGCCCGTCTATCGTATAGTAATCAATCGGGTAATGGATGTGTCTGTCATACACTCGTGTAAAGGAGAATTGTTCTCCCCCCTTCTTCGCTGTAACAGTTACATCCAATTGCAAATCTATTACCTTATAGTCCGTGCTTTGCCAGTCCCTCAGGAATGATTGCCAGTCTTTGTCTGTCGTAACATACTGTCCCTGTCCGCCTAGGTTCAAATCATCTACATCCTCGCCTGGGCGGCGGCGTAATGTGATTGTGATAGAATCAGCACCATCTGCCGCCGCGGTGGAGCCCTGCATTAGCTCAAACACGAATGGCTGGGATTCCAAATCATAGATGTCCTTGCCGTAGCTCACCGAGAACATAAATTCATTGTTGACGAACCCAGCAAATGTCTTGCTGTCGCGGTCATTTGGGTCATAGTCGTTCAGCTCCCCTTCCAGCACGTCGGAAAAGCTGGTTGCCAGCTGGTAGGCTTCCTGTTCCAGCAGCTGGCGGTTGGCATTGGCCGTCAGCACGGAGGCCGCATAGACCAGCGCTGCCGACAGCGCCACAAACAGCGCGCCGATGCAGAGGACCAGTATCATCGAAAGTCCCTGCTCCCCGCGCAGAATGCTGCGTGCCCTGCGGTGCATAATGCCACCTTCTTTCCTGAAATAAAATTACGATGCGTCGCTTGTTTCCGTCCGTTCTGGGGGCGCGGTTTCCACCGCGTCCGTCTCATCCGGGGCAGCGGCGGTCTCTGGGGTCGCCATGGGCAGTGCCGCACGGGCCCGCATCAGGACCGGGGGCACGCTTGCGGGGGCGCTTTCCGCCGCCGTGCTTTCTGCTGTCTCGGCGGGCGCGACGCTCTCCGCGGAGTCCATGCTCTGGGCATCCTCCGCCGCATCGGCGGTGTTCGTCTCGTTGACGGGGACCTTGACCGTGCCGGATTCGACGGTCTTACCCTTGTTATCCGAGTGCGCCAGCGTCTGCAGCGTCACACTTGCGGTGAACTTTTGCAGAGCGAGCGAGTCGTCCTGCACCTTTTCCTGCAGCTCGGGCAGGGTGATGCGGTAAACAGGCTCGGCGCCGTCCTCCTGCACCAGCTCCAGCATGGGAACCGTCTGTGCCTTGTAGTACAGCGTACCGCCGTCCTTTTCCACCGTGCCGGTGACGTCATAGGGTTTCGGTTCCCATGTCACGTTGCCGTTCTCGTCGGTCACAGGCTCAACGCTCAGGTCGTACCAGATGCGGGTCTCTTTGGTCTCCGCGTCCACAACGGTGGTCTGCTTCGCAATCTCTGTCGTTTTGTCGTTATAGGTCTTGGTAACGGTTTTGATTTCCCCGCGCTTATGCGTGGTGCCGTCTGTGTCCGTCTCGTCCCTGTCGTAGGTCGTCACCGTAATGATGTAGGGCTTTTTGTCCTTGCCCAGCGGCGTGACGGTAAAGCTGTAGCGGTCTGTCAGGTTGCGCACCGTGCCGTCGGCCTGGGTGTACTTGTTCACCGCGGTCCACTCCACCGTAAAGCGGCGCAGCTCCAGCGGGGCCTTACCGCGCTCGACGGCAAACTCGGGGTCGTTGTACAGGTTGACCTCCTGCTTGTAAACGGCATTGCCAAGTGCGCGTTCCGGTTCGGCAGCGTCCACGGGGGCGTCCAGCGTGATGGCCGGCAACTGTGCCTTTGCGGCATCCTGCAGGATGTAGAACCAGTTCGACGCTGTCCTGCCGTCAGTGGGCATAACACGCACCGCGGGCAGCAGGTATTGTTTTGCATGGTCGGGCGTCAGCGTAAAGCCGTTGCCGTCGGGCACAAAGGTATAGCTGGCGGTGTTGTCGTTGACGCTGGCGCTCCCGCCCACCGTGCGGCTGTCCTTCGGGATGACCAACTCGGCGTCGCGGTTGGCCAGCATCTCGTCCAGTGCTTTGGTCAATTCCTGCTGGGCCTCATACTTGGCCTGTCCGGCGCCTTCACCCTGCCAAGTCCTGGCCAAATCGGCAATTGTATTGTAATTGTCCTCGTTGCTGAAGATATAGCCGGTAAAGTAGACATTGCCCTGTGCGGCTGCACCCAGCGTCATGTTGAGCTTGAGGTCGTTCAGGAACGTCTCCTGATTCGGGCTAGCGGGCGCAAAACTGCTGGCCGTAACCGTGGGCGCATCGGCGCGGCGGACGATGGTCTCGGACTGGCTCAACGCGCCGTCCGGGCCGTCAAAGCAGGTATCGTCCTTGCGGCGGGCAATAACGCGGAAGCTCAATGCCTTGCCCTGATACTGCTCCAGATCCAGCATCAGACTGCCGATGTTGTCCGCGGTGCGCAGCGTCAGCACAGTTTTGCCGCTGGCATCGACGGCGCACAGGTCATAGTGGTCAATGCGCGCGTCGGCGGACGGCGACCAGCTGACCGTGTAGAGCAGGGCATCCGCGTTGTCGGTCTCGCCGTTGACGCGGGTGATGGAGCTCGGCGCGCTGATGCCGGGCAGGCGCTGCTTAACGCTATAATCCGCCACAGCGGACGCGCCGATTTCATCGGTGTCGGCTGCCGCCACGCGGGTGACCTCGAGCCGGACCTTGTCATAGCGCCAGCTGTCGCTGCCGTTGGCCAGCATGGTATCCACATTGACAGGCAGGGTAAAGCTGTTGCCGCTGTTCTGAACCTTATCGGCCAGATTTACGCCGTCCTTCAGCGCAATTTGCTCCTGACCGGTCACATTGCCGTTCTCGTCCGTCAATAGGCCGTAGAGCTTGATGCTGTAGGTCGGCGTTTTCGCGTCCATGTCCTCTTGCGTCCAGTTGAACGTATAGGTCAGCTGATTGTTGTTATCCACTACGCCGTCCTCAATGGTTTCCGCCAGCGTCGGGGCTTTCAGAACATTCAGGTTCAGCTGCTTGAAGATGATCTGCGGGGTCGTCTGCGTGGCCTGTATAGCCCATTCCCGGTCATCGATGCCATCGGTGCGGTTCACGTCGGAGAAGCAGAGGGGCGTCAGATGGGCATAGGTATAGCTGTGCTCGCCCGTGCGGACGATCTCATAGCCGTTCTTCCACCAGATTTCTTTGCTGGTGTCGTTTGCATGGCTGGCGATGGCTGCGGACACTTCGTCTGGCGTGGCATCCCAGCGTGTGGTCACATCGCCCTTACCGCTGGTGATGGGCACCGCAATGACAAGGAAGTCCGTGTAGTTGGACATAGCATCCGACGGCAGACTGTTCAGGTTGAAGGTGACGGGTGTCTCGGTGACGATGCCCTCCCGCGCGGCCAGCGTGATGTACTGACCGTACAGGGACTGCCCGTTGACCGTGTCATCGCCCAGATATTTTGCCAGCAGCATAACGCGGTAGGTCGGGTTGCCGTGGGTCGGGTCTGCCGACGTGGGCGTGAAGCCGAAAGTCACCGTTGCGGCAAAGTTTTCCGCCGATTGACCGGAGTAGGTCACGTACTCTTTCGCATTTTCTGCTTTGGACAGCATTCCCACGGGCAGACCGTCTTCATTCTTCTTGTTGGAATCGTAGTTTACATCTCGCCGCTGGGACGGGACGTAGGTTTCGACTTTGTACTCCGCCGAGCGTAAATAGCTGGTGCTGCCCGCTGCCGGAGTTGCCAGCGCTGTAAAGGTCTTGGTCACCCCAATATTCAACGCTATGCGGATATACTTCTTCCCTTCCTGGCGGCTGAACGTATAAGGGTTCTTCACATCGTTTCTTGTTACGGTTACTGTCCAGTCTTCATTCTTGGGGTAGTCCTCATAGTTTTTCAACACAAGAATTTGCTCATATTTAAATTCTTCGTTGCCATCGGCCTTCTTGCATTCGTTCCAGTTGAATTCCGAGCGCTTTACAAGGCGGACTTCCAGTTCCGGTGTCGGCAGGGCGTGCATAAAGGTCTGCACGCCGCTGGTGTTGGGGTTATCAGGCTGCTTCGGGTCGTCGTTGGTATTGTAGGGCGTTACACGCACGACGAAGTTACCCGTCCACGCTTTATCAGCCACAAAGGTATAGCTGCGCTGGTAGACGTCCGCTTTCAGATAGGGAACTGCACCCGCTGCGACAGTACCCTTAGCATCGCAGGGCAGAATTTCAACACGGTAGTAAGCGGCGGGGCTGGCTTCCTTGTCCTTCGGCTCGTCCCACGTCACTTTATAACGGCCATAGACGTTGTTGTCCGCGTCCTGCACCTGGCTGGCCTTGACGTCGATTTTTTCTGGCTTGGCTGGCTTGGTGCTGTCCAGCACGTACTTATAGTAGTTCTGGATGACCTCGTCGGTGATGTCGGTAATATCAACGTCTGAGTCGTTCGTACTGTTCGCGGCTTCGCCGAATTGCAGCATCACGTCCGCTCTCTTTTGGCCGGGATTTTCATTATAGCCCGCGCCGGTGTCATCGAAAATGTAGGCTTTGTTACCGTCTTTCTTGATATAGGCAGAGTTTTTTGCGGCATTCCAATCCGTAGAAGTAATGCCTCGCATCCACCACAGACTGTACGCTGCGCCGTTCCCATCCTTTGCCAAAGTGGGCAGGAACGCAATATAAGGATCTGCCTTACTATCGACGTTATAGCCTATGTACAGACGATGTGCTTTTACTTTTTCCGAGGACGGGTTCCACGCTGTTTCGTTGTAGGCCGGGTCATGGTTAGGACTAATCCAGTTACGTGTTTTTTTGGCTGGTTTTGTCGTGGTCAGTTTACGCTCATTCTTTTTAAAGAAGCTATTGACTTCACCGTCGGAATCGTCGGAATTTTCAATATAGTCAATATAATAGTTGCCGTGGCCGGTGACATTCTCGCCTGGATACAGCACATAGGCAATCGGGTACCAACCTGTGTCAACCGTCGCAAAGCAGTTTGTGACATTGGTTGCTTCTTTCGACCCAGAGCCATTACCGCGGCTGCCGACAATTCCGATTTTTCTGTTATAACTTCCTTCACACGTAAAGTTTGTATTAAGGTTTCGGCAGCGGTCAATATTTACCGTAACGTTGTCAATTGTTCCATTTTTCCACGGGCCGATCCATGCCAGAATGCCGACTGCCTGCGATTCTGCCTTGATTGCACCGCTATTGACGCAGTCGATGATGTTCAGTGTCATAATATCGGTGGGCTTCTTCATCTCGATTTTACCGATAATACCCGCACAGTCATTTGCGCCTGCGGCGTTTGAATCATACCAAATCTGACCGTAGTTACGGCAGGAAAGCACATTTGTAGTACCGCCGGAAATAGGCTGGTCAATAATGCCGACAACACCGCCGACTGCACCGTAACCGCCTAATTGCTGGTCATGGTCGTTCGTGTTTGTTGTCATTTTGCCAAAATTGAAGCATTTCTGCACGGTTCCGCCGTAGTCCAGCCAATAGGCGATCACGCCGCCCACATTGGCCGAGCGGCTGTTGAACACACTGCCGCAGTTGACTACCTTGCTGACAGACCACCGGTCATCGCTGCGGTTCTGCTGCTGGCCAATGACACCGCCCACATGGACAACCACACGGCTGCCGCCCTTGTAAATGTTTTCATTGTCTGTATCGTCTTTATTTTGATTCCAGTACCCTCCCCCCGTTTTAAACACGCGCGTAAACCGGCGCACAGCGGCACAGTTTACCACAGTGTCCAGCACGCTTTTGTCTGTGACGTTGGATTCGTTCTGGCCGACAATACCGCCGACGGTGGATGCCGTTGTCGCATTGTCAGAATAGACAAACCACTGGCCGGTGGCGGAAGTGTCGATTGTACCGCGGAGAGAGTTAAAGCCTGCCAGACCGCCCAGATAACCGGCGGCACGGACGGTCTCGCTGTTGTTGCTGCCGCGCAGGGCGACAAGCAGATCATTGGCGGCAAGGCCGCTTTGGCTATAGACATTCCTATAGCCGCAGCCTTCTTTGGACACAGTGTCAACACCCATGAGATTTGCGTAGGTCGTGCCTGTGGTCAGCTCTGCCGCCATGCTGTTGATGCCGGTATTGGCATCTGCCGCACCCAGCCAATTTTTAACCTGTGCAACAAGGGCGAGTTTTGTTGTGTCGTCGCTGACCAGCGCTTTTTTGCTGCCGCTGCCCGTGATAGTGCCGTTGTTGGAGCCCGCGACGCCGCCCACAAAGCCGTAACGCGCCGTAATGATGCTGCCCGCGCCGTTGCTGCGCACGGTGGCGACATAGCTGTTGACGATTTCGTCATTGTTGCGGCCCGCAATGCCGCCCACATGGCTGGCACTGGCGAGCTTTTCGTCTGCGGTCTGGGTCGTGGTGATGTTGCTGATACCGCTGACCTGCAGTTTGATGTATTTGACCTCACAGCCGGTGATCGTGCTGTTGTTCAGACCAGCAATGCCGCCCACCGTGCTGCCGGTGCTGCGTGCACCGACGGAGACAAGGCCGTCCGTGTCCGCGTTGCCGCCCATCGTGCCGGAATAGGTACACTGATCCAGGGTACCGTCGTTTTGGCCTGCGACGCCGCCCAAATTTGTATATTTATCAAGATTTTGTGTAAGGTCCAGCAGAACGTTGGTGCTGCTGACCGTGCCATGCTCCGTGGTGCGGCCCACCGCGCCGCCCAGCGTGACGGTGTTGGTGCCCGCGCGCAGACTGTCGTCCAGCGCCAGCGCGCCGTTTTCGACCTGACAGCCGGTGATGGTGCCCTCGTTCATGCCCGCAAGGCCGCCGATGGTGACCGCCGGGGTGCTGAACCGCACGTTGGCGTTTGCCGCCAGCCTGACGTTGCGGATGGTCGCGTCCTTGCCGTTGTACGCCGCAATGGCACCGATGCTCTCCGATGTGCCGGTGATCGTGCAGTTGCTTACGCTGCTGTTGCTTTCCAGCCCGCTGCCTTGGCCGATGATGCCGAAGTTCGTGGCCGTGACGCCGCCCGCCGTGCCGTTGGCCGCGGTGACGGCGGCCTTGACCTGCACATTCTCAATCAGCGCGTCTTTATTATTATTGCCCGCGATGCCGCCCGCCTCGCCGTTGGTGGCGTAAACCTGATTCTTGGCATGGACGCAGGCGCTGATTTTGCCGCCCGCGGCGTTCTCGCCCGCAATACCGCCCGCATATTTTGTGCTGGCGCGCACCGAGGCACGGTTCTCCACGCGGGTGATTTCGGCACGGTTCGTACCGGCCACGCCGCCCGCGTAGTTGGCGGCAGTGACGCTGCCCAGGACCGCGCCGTTGGCGTTGTCAGCGCTGTAAATGCTGCCCTTATCCGTATTGATACCGGCCACGCCGCCCGCATAGTCGGTTGCGGTGACACTGCTTTGCAGCTGGCCGGACAGCGAAATGCTGCCGACGTTGGCACCGGCCACGCCGCCCGCGTATTGGTTGGCCTCCACCGTGCCAGTGCTGTTGTTCTCTGTGCAGATGATGAGGCCCTTGCTTGCCGCAGCGTTGCCGCCCAGGTTGACGCCCGCAATGCCGCCGACATAGCTGTCGCCGCGCACAGCGCAGTCTTTAACCAGGTAGGCAGACTGAATAAGACCGCCGTTGACGCCCGCAACGCCGCCCAGATAGGTATAGCCGGTTTCACGGTTGCCGAGGGACGCCGCCATGCTGCCGCCGGTGATCGTGCCCTCGTTCCAGCCCGCAAAGCCGCCCGCGGCGCACTTGTGAGCCACTGTGCCGTAGTTTGTGCAGTTTTCCAGCGTTGTGTTGGGCGTGGCATAGCCGATGATACCGCCCGCCAGTGCGCCGCGCGCGTTGTCGAAATTATAGCGGCCATCAGCCAGTTCGCTCAACAAAACGCCGCCTTTAAACGCACCGTTGTTGGACGGGTTCAGGCCGCCGACGGACAGGGCGTTCTGCGTTGCGCCGTTGGCTGCATTTCGAATCGTCAGCTTCGTTTTAGCGTCGTTTGCGCCGACGATGCCGCCGACGTAGATGTCGGCCTGCAGGTTGAGCATGTTCTGGAAGTTGGCAAGGGTGACCTCGCCGACCGCCGTATTCGCGTCGGTGCTGTCGGTCAGCACGCCGGTGTTCTGGTCAATCTTCGGCAGCAGCGCCGCCAGCGTGACCTTTGCGGGCTTGTCCGCCAGCAGACGGTTGTAGCCGATGATGCCGCCCGCGACAGCGTCGGCCTCGACGCGGCCCGAGGCCACATCGGTTATAAACGCGCCGTCGCCCGTCACGGTGAATCTGCCCACCGGCAGGTTGGCGCCGATGACGCCGCCGACAAGCTGCTGACCCGCCACGCGGCTGACCTTCACAGTGGCGGAGGGCAGCGTGGAGGCGCAGTTCAGGCCGATCATGCCGCCGATAGCCTTGCCCGCCGCCACGATCTGGCCGCTGATGGTCAGGTCCTGGCCGGAGGTGTTGGAGATCGTCGCCTTTTCATCGTTATAGCCGGCCACGCCGCCCACGTAGTTGTTGCCGTACAGGATGGCACCCAGCGTCGGGGTGCCGTTTTCATCCCACGTCACAACACCGTTTTTGCCGTTGCAGCCCGCGATGCCGCCGACGTAGTCGGCGTAGCCGCCCGCGGGGCTGCTCAGCTCCTTTAACAGGTTGATGCGGCGGGTGTCGGTGGCGTTGTCGCCGGACATACGGTTGGCGCAGTTCTGCACGGTGGCTGTGGCTTTCGGGTCTTGACTGCCGCCCCAGTCGGCATCATTGACGCCGACGATGCCGCCGACGTAGGCCGCGTTCTTTCCAAAGGCCGCGACCAGACCCGTATTGGTCATGCCGCTGATTTTGCTGTTGCCGCCGTTGACCGACACGATGCCGCCGACGTAGCGGTTGCCAAAGACGTCACTGCTGTTCGTATCGTTCTTTTGTATGCCGCTGCCGGTAAAGCCACCGGCCAGACCGCCCACAAACCGGCTGCCGAGCACGTAGCCCTTGCCGGTCTTGCAGCCGTTCAGCACAATTTCCTTGCCGTAGCCGACAAGGCCGCCGACGAAATCACCTTTGAGAGGGCTGGCGTCGGTCAATGTGCCGGTTTTTTTGTCGAAGCCCGCCTCGACCTGCTCCTTGAGCTGGGTCTCGGTCAGGTCGCTGCGGGTCACACTTTCGCAGCCTTGCAGGGTCACGCCCCTGCCGTAGCCCGCAATGCCGCCGAAGAACTGCCCCAGCACCAGGCTGCGCGCATCGCCCGCGGTATCGCCCTTATAGTTGGCGCCCGCGCTGACCGTGCCGTTGTTCCTCAGGCCCGTCAGGCTCTGGGACACGCTGGTGTCCGTCGTAAACAGGTTGCCGACGATGCCGCCCGTAAAGCCGTTGCCGGTCACAAAGCCGTTGTTGACGATGTTCGTCTTGTCCGTCGTCTGCATCTTCGCAGCGTCCACCGTGCCGAACACGCCGCCCACGCCGACGCTGCGCCAGAGGGAGTTCTTTTCACCCGGCTCAGCCGCCGCGGCAGCGTAGCGGGCCTTCTCGGCCTTCTGGTCTGCCGCTGTGTTTGTAACGGTTTGCGTGTCCTTGTCCACAAGCAGACCCGCTACCGTCACGTCCGACGCAACGGTCAGGTCCTGCATGACGGACTCGGCTTTGGGTATGGCAACGCCGACGAGACCGCCAATGCCGCGCGGCTCGTCTGTATAATAGGTATAGCTTTTGCTGCCAGCGTCCAGCGTCCGCGCATTGCGCTCCGTTGCGGTGGTAGTGTTGTTAAACGCCAGCGCCGCGGCCACCAGCGCACTGGTCGAGGAGTTCGTGCCGCGGGTCAGGGCGCAGTTTTCCAGCGTGCCGGTGTTGACGCCGCAGAGTGCGCCGACAGCACGCACATCGCGCCAGTTCTCGTCGTCCTTCGCCAGCGCCGTGACGAATTTGGTTGCGGTCAGCTTGAGCTGGTTTTCGTTCGGCAGCGCACCTGCGGCGACGGTCTCGGTCTTGACGTTGACCTGAATGTCCGGGTCGCGCAGTGTGATGTAAGAAATTTTGCCCTTGTTCTCGCCGATAAGGCCGACATAGTGGTCGGCCAGCACGTCCTGCTCTGCCCTGCCGGTTTTTGCAACGGACTTGCTGCTCAATTGCAGATTGAGGATGGGCACACGGGTCGTCTTGGTTGTAAGGACCGTTGTTTTGCTCGTAAGTTCGATTTTTTCGCCCAGCTCCGGGATCGTCGGCCAGGCGACAGGGTCATTGAGGGACGGCACCTTGGCCGCAGGCCATGCGCCCGCGGCGCAGTAGACCGTGACGCCGCCGCCCGTCCAGTTCAGGCCGGTGCTGTTGCTGGCCTGGGGGGTCAGCGTGTAGGTGCCCTTGTCGGTGATGTCCCAGTCGGCAGACCAGCGCAGGTTGTACAGATGGCGGAAATATTTCAGGTCGGCCTCTTTCGCCGTGCCGCCCTTGGCCAGCAGGGTGTTTTCCTCGTTCGTCGTTTCCTCTTTGCTGGCTGTGTAGGTGTCGCTGTAGTTTTCCCGCGGCTCGGCGCGCATGGCAATGTAGATGTCCTTCGGGTCGTTCAGCAGGCGGGTGATGCTGTACAGGCTCGTGGCGGCAACGTCAGCGCTGTTCTCACACGCGCGCAGCAGCGCCGCGTCCGCCATGGCGTCCAGCGTCAACACAAAGCTGCCCTTGTTGTAGCTTAACGGGAAGTAGAGTTTCTTCTCCTCGGTGCCGGTCTGCTGGCCTTCATCGTCGTATTGGTAGATAACAACAGGCATCTCTGTGATGACCTGCTTGTTATCATCCGCCGCACCCGCGGTGTCGCGCTTGATCGTGATGGCAAACAGCGGCTTCGTCTTGCCGGTATCCTTGGCATCGTAGGCCGTGGCCGTGTAGGAGGTGTCCAGATCGCCGAGGCTGGAGTTGCCGCTCCAGCTCAGGGTCAGCGTCTCGCCGTTCGTCAGGCGGGGATTCTTGACCTTCAGCTTCGTCTGCACCAGCTGCACAACGTTGACGCGGTCCTCGGCAGAGTAGTAGCCGACAAGGGTGTCATTGCGGCGGTGGTCATAGCTGCGGTCATAAATATTCGTAGCACCGTCCTGATTGAAGCGGAGTTTATCGGATTTGGTATCGTAAAAGACCGAGTAGACCTGCCCGCTCTGCACGTCGATTTCGACACAGATCGAGGCATTCAGCAGCGAGGCGTCGTAGATGTAATCGCCCAGCAGCCGCTCCACCAGCGCGTTATGGTTGCCCGTGGCAGCGCCCGTGCGGTCATAGTAGAGCGCGGCCACGTTCTGGTTCAGTTCGGTCTTGGTGCGGCTCACAAGGGTATTGCCGTCCGCGTCGGTCACGGTGACGTCGTTCTGGAAGTGGTCGCCCGTGTCGCCCTCCTCCATGACCTGCCGGCGGAACGCATCCAGCTCCCCCGCCGTCTCCATCCGGGTCAGGGAGATCTGCGCCGTCTGGAACAGCGTGCGGGCGTTGGCCTCGTTCTTTTCAAACCGGGCCAGCCGCGTGTAGGCGATCAGCCCGCCGCCGACCAGCGCAGCCAGAATGGCCGTGATAGCCAGAACGACCATCAGCTCCACCAGCGTAAAGCCTTTCTTATTGTTTTTTATATTTTTATTGTACTGCACCATAGATGCTCCCGTCGTTTCTCCGGTGAAAGGTTACAATTAGACACAATATCAGATTATATATATTGGCATTATACTCGGAATGTGACGTTTTCGCAAGAAACTCCGCGAGATTTCAGCAAATTTACACCAAATATAGTGGGTCAGCGGCAGCTTGTGCACGATTTCGCCATAATTTCCGTTATCTTTGAACAAAAAGCAGAGTTTTTTTCGCGAAATTCCTTGCAAATACAGGCCCGGCACGGTATACTAAATAGCGTGTTATTATATGGTAGAGGATGTGTAACAATGCTGGCAGCACGACTGGGCGCATGGCTGCGCCATACCGGGGAACGCTGGGCCAAAGCTGCGTTTGCGGAAAAGCTCGCCGTACTGCTGGCGCTGGGCGCTGTCCTGTATACTATTGTGACCGGCGCGGCGGAGCTGCGCTATCAGGCCCGTGCGCGGGAGGCCCTGGCTCAGGTCAAGGCTGCGCGGCTGGCGGCCAGTGCCGTGTCTGCCCAGTGCTACTCCGCCGGGCAGACGTTCGCCGACCAGACAAGCGCGGACGGCTTTGCGGACGGCATCGCTGAGGAAATCCGCACGCTGGGCTCACTGCCCGGCACAGTGACGCTTTTGCAGATCGACCCGAACGGCTACACCGTGCAGCGGCTCCTGTATCAGGAGAACGGCATGTACGCCATCTATGATGCCGACCGCGGTTACCGCGTTTTCCGCGCGGAGGACCGGCTGCAATACGGTGCGGGGGTGGGCCATGCTGCTGCTTGAGGTTCTGCTGGGACTCATTCGTTTTCTGCTTGGCGCGGCGCTGTTCAGCTTTATGAACGTCGTCGCGTGGCGGCTGCCGCGGGGCATGGACCCGCTGAAGGGCCGCAGCGTATGCCCGCAGTGCGGCCACACGCTGGGTGCGCCGGACTTAGTGCCTGTGTTCAGCTGGTTATTCTTGCGCGGGCGGTGCCGCCACTGCGGTGCGCACATTCCGGCGCGGTACCTGCTGGTGGAGCTTCTGGGCGGCGTGCTGGCGCTGGGCTGCACTTGGCGGTACGGCGCTGCCTACGCCCTGCCGGGCGGGCTGTTCGGCATGAGCTGGGCCGCGCTGCTGGCGCTGGCGGTCTGCGGGATCTTGCTGAGCGTTTCGCTCATTGATGCCGAGACGCAGACCATCCCGGACCGGCTGAATCTGGCGCTGGCGGTCTGCGGCGCGGTGAGCGTGCTGCTCTCCCCTGCCGACTGGCTGCCGCACGTCATCGGTGCGCTCTGCGTCAGTGTGCCGATGTTTCTGCTCTGCCTTGTCATCGACGGCGCGTTCGGCGGCGGCGACATCAAGCTGATGGCAGCCGCCGGGCTGTTCCTGGGCTGGCAGCATACGCTGCTGGCGATGTTTTTCGGCATTGTTTTTGGCGGTATATACGGCATATACCTGCTGGCCGCCAAAAAGGCAGGGAAGAAGGACCACTTCGCCTTCGGCCCGTTTCTGTGTGCGGGCATCGTGATCGCGATGCTGTTTGGCGGGCCCGTTTTGGAATGGTACTGCGCGTTTTTGTGATACTCCTTGCCTCCCTCTGCGAGACAGGCTCCCCCGGTACGGGGGAGGTGGCGCTTGCGCCAGAGGGGGCCAAGGGAATCAGCCTTTCATCTATTTCTTTCGGAGGAATCTCCCTCATGCCACGTTTTCGTTATACTGCCACCAATGAGAAGGGCAAGACCGTCCGCGGACTGCTTGAGGCCCCCAGCGAGGAGGCGCTCTACGCCAAGCTGCGCAATGACGGCCTGTACATGACCGACGCGCAGGAGGCCCAGAAGGCCCTCGCGACGTTCCGCCCGCTGAAAATCGCCGTGCTGGCGGATTTCTGCCGCAACCTGGGCACCCTGCTGACTGCCGGTGTGCCGCTGGTGCGTGCGTTCCGCATCATGGCGGACGAGCGCACCATCGACGCCCGCCAGAAGGCCCTGTACGAGGCCATCCTGAGCGAGCTGCGCAAGGGCGTGCCGCTGTCCGATGCGATGGAGTCCTGCGCACCCGCGTTCCCCACCCTGCTGCTGGCCATGATCCGCAGCGCCGAGGGCACCGGCAGCATCGACCACGCCTGCGCCCGTATGGCGACCTACTATGAGCGTGAGCACAAGATGAACCAGCAGGTCGGCAACAGCATGATGTACCCCATTATCCTGTCCGTGCTGATCGTCGGCGTTATTGCGATTTTGATGACCTTTGTTCTGCCGCAGTTCAAACCGATGTTTGACCAGATGGAGACCCTGCCGTTCCTGACCCAGCTGCTGTTTGACGTCAGCGACTTTGTCGGTGCCAACTGGCCGGTGCTGCTCGTCGTGGCGGCGCTCATCGTCTTTGGCGGCAAGCTCCTGCTGGCACAGCCGAAGGTCCGCTGCCAGTGGGACCGCTTCATCCTGCACGCGCCGGTGGTCGGCGTGCTGAACCGCAAGATCTGCACGGCACGCTTTGCCAGCACGCTGTCCAACCTGTACGGCAGCGGCGTGCCCATCATCACGACACTGGCCGCGGCACGCGACGCCATCGGCAACCGCTGGATCGAGAGCCAGTTCGGTGACGCGCTGGACAGCATCCGCGCAGGCCACAGCCTGTCGGAGGCGATTGCGGGCATCGACGGTTTTGAAGTGAAGCTCTCCTCCTCCGTCGCTGTCGGCGAGGAGACCGGCAAACTGGACAGCCTGCTGGCGACCATCAGCGAGACGCTCGACTATGAGGCCGAGATGGCGACCAAGCGCCTTGTCACGCTGCTGGAGCCCGTTATGATCGTTGTTATGGGTCTCGTGGTCGGCGGCGTCGTGGCCGCGGTCATCGTGCCCATCTACCAGTCCTACGGCACCATCGGCGCGTCGAGCGGCGCGATTTAAAGGAACCACCGTCAACCCTGAAAAGGGATTTTCCCGGCAGCTTCTCTCCCTCCGGCCCTTCGGGCCACCTCCCTCGCAGAGGGAGGCAAGTTCCCTGGCCCCCGCTGCGAGGGGGCTCCCGCCGCAGCGGGTGGGGGAGAGAGCCTCATCACTGCAGCTCCTTTTTCTGTTTATATTTTATCCATTCGGAGGCCCACCATGGCACTTCTTACCTCTTTATATCTGTGCAGCCGCACGGTGTATGCCGCCGTCGGCACGCCCACGGGCAGCGGGGCGCGCGTTGTCGCCGCCGCCCAGACCGAGCTGCCCGAGGGCTGCCTGATCAACGGCGTCATCACAAACGAGGCGGATCTGACCGCCGCGCTCAAAGAGTTTTTCACCGCCAACAAGCTGCCGATGAACCGCGTGGCACTGATTGCAGGCGGCAGCCAGTTCATGCACCGCATCCTGACGCTGCCCGCCATGAGCGAAAAAAAGCGGATGGCCGTGCTCTCCCATGAGCTTGCCAGCGGCGGCGCCGAGGTCAAGGCTCCGCTGGACGACTACATGCTGCTCTCCCGCGATGCCAAGACCCGCGTGGATACCGTGCTGGCCACCCGCGTGGAGCAGAGCGTCATTGCCGGGTACGACGCGCTGGCCAAGGCCGTCGGCTTCAAGCTGTACAGCATCGACTTAGGGCTGGCCGCGCCGATCAAGGCCGTGCGCACGATCCCCGATTTGCAGCAAAAAACCTTCGTGCTGCTGCAATTTGACGATGACACGATCTCTGCCTGCCTGTTTGTGCAGGGGCAGTACACCTACTCGACCCGCAGCCGCCTGTTCAACCCGCGCGGCTCGGCGGAGTCCGGCACCGAGATCGCGCAGAAGCTCTCGGGCCTGATCCAGTTCCACACGACCCGCAAGAGCGAGCACCGCATTGAGACGGTCTTCTTTGCCGGCTCCACGGCGGACGACCTTGCGGTCTGCCGCCCGGGCTGTGAGGCGCTGGGCCTGCAGGTGGACCGCTTCCCGGATTCACCCACCGTCAGGCTGCCGTCCGGCACCGCGCTGGCCGATGTGCTCTACGCGGCGGGCAACCTGATCGCACGCTGATTTTTACCTGCAAATACTTGCCCCGGGGGCTTATCATTATGGCTATGAAACAGAACAACTTTTACCTGCGCTGGCAGAAGGCCGCCGGTGCGGCCAAGTCGGAGTCCCGCAGCCAGGGCCTGCGGACACTGGTGCCCGGCCTTGCTGTCGTGGCTGTCTCCATGCTGGGCTGGGGTGTGCTGACGCTGCACACCTCGATGCTGAAAAGCCAGCGGGAGGACATCCTGAACTGGTGCAGCGACAATACCGAGCCATACCGCGCCGCAACGCAGGATTCCGAGTCTGCGGCGCAGTTCCGCTCGCTGACCGACTATTCCGACGGGATGACCGAGCTGCTGAACAGCTATCCCGACGTGACCAGCAGTCTGCTGCACCGGGTCGAGGCTGCCGGCGGGTCCGGCATCACGATCCAGTTCACCGACTACAACGCATCGACAGGCGAGCTGCTCTTTAACGCGAACTCCTCCCAGGTCATCGACATTCCGGCCTACATCCGTTCCCTGCAGAACTGCGGGGTGTTTTCCACCGTCAGCTACACCGGCTACAAGGCCGATGACGACGGCTATTCCATTGATCTGCGCTGTGTGCTGGCAGCGCCGCAGCAGTAAAGGAGGGCGCTATGGAAATTGCACCAATGACAAAGCGCGATAAAATTCTGCTGTACGTCGTTCTGATGCTGGCGTTCGTTGTGCTTTTTGTCCGGTTCCTGCTGATTCCGGGCCTTGAGAACCACCAGCAGGCCGACGCCGATCTGCGCGAGGCGCAGGACGCCCAGACCTCCATGCAGGATGCGATCATGCTGGCCGGCACCTACGCCGCCGAGAAAAACAACAACTGGGGCGAACTGCAGACCGCCAACGCCAGCTACTACAGCCTGCTGAGCAGTGACGAGCTGGACACGCTGGTGACAAGCCTGGAGCTGAACCACAATTTACAGCCCGACTCGCTGACCATCGGCGAGCCCGTGACCCAGAGCCTCACCTATTATACCGCCAGTGAGAACGCCGGACAGAGTGCTGCCCCCAGCGCAGCCGCGTCCGCCCTTGCCGGTGACGACGACAGCATCACTGCTGACACCGCCGACACGACGGCCCAGGGCAACGCCATTTTGCAGCAGATCTTAGCCTCCGACCTCATCCCGGACTATGACCAGCCGGGCTATTACCGCAGCGTGGCGATCAGCTTCTGCTGCACGGGCGAAGACAGTGATTTTCTTTCGATGCTGGACGACATGGCCGCGAACTACCCGTCCGTACAGCTTGTATCCTTCTCCATCGATACCCGCAGCTTCGCCGACACCGACGGCAGCGCCGTGACGGCCACGGCGTTCAATGTATCACTGAACGTGATCCTCTGTGACAAAGGAGGCGTACAGCCGTGAAAAACATCCGCCTCGGCGACGTTCTGATCGAGTTCGGCTATATCACGCCCGACCAGCTGAACACCGCCCTTGCCTACCAGAAAGAGCACCGCGACCTGCGCGTCGGCCAGGCTTTGCAGGAGCTTGGCTACGTCAATGAGCGTCAGGTCCTGGAGGCACTGGCCCAGCGCCTCCAGCTTAAAATGATCGTCATCGAGCACACCAACGTCGATGTGACCGCCGTTGAGAAGGTCCCGCAGGAGCTTGCGCAGAAGTACGATATGCTGCCGATTGCGCAGAGTCCGCGCGCGCTGACGATTGCCGCCAACGACCCGCTGAACTACTACGCCCTTGAGGACATCCGCCAGCTGACCGGCCTCGAACCGGAGATCGTGCTGGCCGAGCTGGAGCCGCTGCGCCGCGCCATCCGCTACTATTACGCCGAGGTCAGCGCCCGCAAGGCGGCCCGCACCACCAACGACAGCGACATGGCCGCCGCCCAGACCGAGGATCTGGCCATCGACATGACTGCCGAGGGCGGCGACCTCGACGCGCCCATCATCCGTCTGCTGAACAGCCTTGTGCAGCGTGCCGTCACGACGACGGCGTCGGATATTCACATCGAGCCGTTTGAGGGCGAGACGAAGGTCCGTATGCGCATCGACGGCGTCATTATTGACTATGTGACGCTGCAGCGTGCTTTGCACCAGCCGCTGATCGCGCGTATCAAAATCATGTCGAACCTTGACATTGCCGAGCACCGCATCCCGCAGGACGGCCACTTCCGCGCACGCCTCGAGACCGGCCCCGACGTCAACGTCCGTGTTTCGATCCTGCCGACGGTCTTTGGCGAGAAGGCCGTTCTGCGTATTCTGTCCAGCAACACCTACATCAAAAATGCCAGTCATTTCGGCATGAACGACGAGACCTACAAGCGCTTTCTGCCGCTGCTGAACCGCCCGAACGGCATCGTCTACCTGACCGGACCGACAGGCTCCGGCAAAACGACGACGCTGTACATGGTCCTGCAGACGATTGCCGAGCGGCAGGTCAACGTCTCGACGATTGAGGACCCCGTGGAGCGCAACCTGGCCCGCATCAACCAGACGCAGGTCAACAACATTGCCGGCCTGACGTTTGAGAGCGGTCTGCGCGCCCTGCTGCGCCAGGACCCCGACGTCATCATGGTCGGCGAGACGCGCGACGCCGAGACAGCGTCCATCTCGGTGCGTGCGGCCATCACGGGCCACATGGTTTTCTCAACGCTGCACACAAACGACGCACTGTCGTCCATTGTCCGTTTGGAGGATATGGGTGTCGAGCGGTACATGATCGCAAACTCCGTCGCGGGCCTCGTGGCTCAGCGTCTGATGCGCCGCGTCTGCCCGCACTGCGCCAAGCAGATGCCGGTCACGGCGGAGGAGCGCACCTATTTAGGGCCTGACATCCCGTTTGTGCGCCGCGGCACGGGCTGTACCCAGTGCAACGGCACGGGCTACCGCGGGCGTATCGCCATCCACGAGCTGGTCATCATCAACCGTGAGCTGCGCGAACTGATTTCTGCCAGGGCAACGCAGGCGCAGCTGACCGAGGCCGCCCGCCGCAGCCAGGGCATGACGAGCCTGCGCGAGGCCGCCCTGCAGCTCGTCCGCGAGGGCGAAACCACCCCCGAGGAGCTGCTGAAGATCACGTTCTATGAGGAGTAAACAGGAAAGCAGCAGCTGACCGCAGGGTTCTCTCCCTCCGGCTCGCAGGCTCGCCACCTCCCTCGCAGAGGGAGGCAAGGCGACTTGGCCCCCTCTGCGAGGGTGACTCCCCACAGTGTGGGGAGATGTCGCGGAGCGACAGAGGGGCCTGGGCCCGAAGGGCTGTCGCGAAGCGACTGGGGGAGAGAGCCTTCCGCCACCACCCTCTTTTCTGAAAAACGAGGTACACCATGCAGATCCATGAGCTCACCGCGCTGGCGCGGAACAGCAAGGCCAGCGATATTCATATCTCCGAGGGGCTGCCGCTGATGTTCCGCATCGACGGGCATCTGGCGGAGGCACCGGTCCAGCTTTCGGCGACAGAGACGCGCTCACTGATTTTGAGCCTGATGGACGAGGCCCACCGCGAGGCCATCACATCGGAGCGCATCGACGCAGACTTTGCGCTTGTCGCGCCCGACGGTACCCGCAGCCGTGTGAACGTCTTTTACCAGCAGGGCAGGGCCGCGGCCACACTGCGCCTGCTGAACGACTCCATCCCGACCTTGGAGGAGCTGGCCATGCCGCCCGTTCTGACAAAGCTGGCCGACGAGCCGCGCGGTCTGATCCTGGTCACCGGCCCCACGGGCAGCGGCAAATCCACCACGCTGGCCGCCATGATCGACCACATCAATAAGACGCGCAGCGACCACATCATCACGATTGAGGACCCCATCGAGTACGTCTATCAGGGCCGCTGCTCGCTGATCCACCAGCGCGAGGTCGGCGCCGATGTGCGCAGCTTTGCTTCGGCGCTGCGCAGCGCCCTGCGTGAGGACCCCGACGTCATCCTCGTCGGCGAGATGCGCGACTATGAGACGATTTCCGCTGCCGTCACGGCTGCCGAGACCGGACACCTTGTCATGAGCACGCTGCACACCATCGGCGCGGCGCAGACGATCGACCGCATCATCGACGTCTGCCCTGCCGGTGTGCAGAACCAGATCCGCGGCCAGCTGGCCGCCGTGCTGCGCGGCGTCATCACCCAGCAGCTGCTGCCGCTGGCCGTCGGCAAGGGCCGCTGCGCCGCCACGGAGATTCTGGTGGGCACCGACGCCGTCGCAAACCTGATCCGCGAGGGCAAGTGCTACCAGATCCCGAGCATCCTGCAATCCGGCGCGGCCCTTGGTATGCACAGCCTGAACGCCGACCTGGCCCGCCTTGTCAGCACAGGCCGCATCACCCGCGAGGCCGCTGAGCGCTGCGCCACGAACAAGAGCGACCTGAAAAATTACCTGTAAGCAAAATAAAAAAGGGGTATCTGCCGTTCATGCGACAGATACCCCTTCTTTTTTACCGACTCGCAGGTTCACGTTGTCAGCCTTCCCCCCTTGGGGGAAGGTGCCCGAGGCCCCGCCCGAGGGCGGATGAGGGGCAGCCCTGCGGTGATTCCCCGTTCGCGCTCTGCTTTTCGCAAGCTCATCCCTCATCCGGCCCTGCGGGGCCACCTTCCCTCACTTGGGGGAAGGCAAAGCTGCCGCCCCTTTTACGGTTTGCTTTGTAGGGAGGGGTCTTGACCCCTCCGCGGCGGCCAGAGGGCTGGCCGCCCTACGATCCCACTTGAAAGCTGTACGTAGGGCGGGGTGACCTCACCCCGCCGTGCACCTCACTTTTCTGCCCCTTCCTTCCCCTGCGCCAAAATCCTTACCAGCCACCCGGGCACGGGTGCGCCCATGGCGGCGGCGTTCTCGGCAATGGAACCGAGCTCGGTAAAAATGTACCACACCAGCACCACCGGCAGCACCACACCGTTCACCTCAAGGCCCAGCCCGGGCAGGTTGGCAACGGCCACCGCCAGCACGGCGTCGGTCAGGGCGCACACCAGCACAACGACCACCATCCCGGCCTTGTGCCAGATGCCGGCCCGGGCGGCAGCGCTCGACCACGCGCCCCTGCTGGCCGCGGCGGCGCTGCCGCTGACCCAGTCCAGCGCCATGCAGGCGGCCCACGCCACAACAAGCCAGCCCAGCCAGCCGAACGCTGCCGTGAACGCCCCGCACACCGCCGCCACAACGGCCTTGCCGCTGACAAACAGATTTCGTTTCTCCATTAAGCATCCCTCCATTCGCTTCTGTACAGTCCGGCATCCACCAGCCCGCGGGCCCGGCAGACTTCCAAAACCGCGTCCGCATCGCCCTGGGTGACCGGCCCCACCGTGATGACCTGCATCCGTCCCGCCGCGCCGTACACGCCGACAGCATTCTCGCACCCCGCATACACCGTCGGGTCCAGCCCGACGCCGCCCGCTGCGGCGCGCACCTCCAGGTGGCAGTGCCTGTACGGCGGGTCGGCCAGCGCCGCATTGCCGGTATTGCCCATGACAGCCAGCGCGTCCCCGCTCGCCACGCGCTGCCCGGCCTTGACCAGAAGCGACGCACAGTGGGCAAAATACAAAAAGTTCACGGCGTCGGGCGTCTGCCCGCGGTCCAGCTGAACACAGACATAATAGCCCCACTCCCAGGTCTTGTCGCGCCTGTCCGTGACGATACGCGCCCGGGTCACGCGGCCCGTGATGCGCTTGCCTTTATAGTAGGGCATTCGGATCGTCGCGTCGTCCAGCCCGGCCAGGTCAAGCCCACCGTGCCAGACCTTGCCCCCGCCGCGGGTCCAGCCCCAGCGGGCGTAGGGGCAGCGCACCTCGGTGCGGCCTGCAAAAATTCCTGTCTGCTGCATCCTCAGCCTCCTCTGCGCAGAGTGTAGATGACCTTCATCGTCTTGTCGGCGGTCTTTTCCACCGACTTCGGCAGGTCGTTGATCGTCGCCAGATAGTTTGCCCGCAGCACACGCTCGGTACGGATGCGGCTGTCGCCGTAGTAGCGGCGCAGCGGCGTCAGCGGCTCGCCCAGCACCGGCACTGTTGTGGAAAAGCCCGACGTCGTGTTGTCGTAGCCCGCCGCCTCGCAGGAGAACAGCTCGTTCTTCCCGGTGTTCAGCACCACGGCGCGGGTGCGGTAGTAGCAGTACAGCCGCCCGTCGTGGGCGTCGGACAGGTACGCCATGTCGTCGCCGTGCATCGTCACGGCCTGCACATCGGTGGGGTCAGCCAGCGGAAAGCGATAGATCTGCTCAGCCTGGTCCTGGACCATGTAAAGGCTGCCGCCGTAGACCGTGCCGTTCAGCGGCGTGCCGCGGTTCTCGCTGATGAAGGACTGCAGATCAACGCCGGTGTTGTTCGGCACGGTGTAGTCCTTTGCCGCCATCGTTTTTCTGTCGTACTCACGTATTTTTACAACGCTCCTTGCGTCAACGTAGTCAGCCTCCGGCGCAGACACCAGATAGATTTTATCCGCCTCCGCGTCAAAGCAGATGCGGCAGTAGTCCTCCCCGGCGGAGGAATCCACCTGCAAAAAGTCCCCTACATTCAGCGTGTCGGTGCTCCGCAGGCTGTCCCACAGGCCGGTGGGGTCGCGGCGGAACAGGTCCAGCGTTTTCAGACCCAGCGCATGATGCCGCAGCTCCAGCACGCCCTCGTCGGCGTTCAGATACCCGGCCACGGCCTCGTCCGCCTCGGGGTCGGCGTAGAGCAGCACGCCCTTCTCGTCGGTGGGGTAGGTCGTTTTGGCCAAAAGGCCCGTCAGCAGCTGGTCACCGCCCAGCGCCCCGCCAAAGCCGAGCCGGTCCGCGTTGCAGGCAGCCGCGTCCGGCGCGTCGATCATCTCGGAGTAGTACGCACCCATCGGGTGGGTCAGGCAGACCGAGCCGATGACTCCGTTGGCCTGGCTCGTCGCGAACTCATAGACGTAGGTCACGACGCCGCTCCACGGGTCGATCTTCGTCTCGGTCAGGTTGGCGCTGCCGCGCACTGTGTTTTTGGTCGCGTTGACCTGCCCGGCCATCGCCGTGCCCACCACGCCCGCGCCCGCCGGGGCAAACACTGTGGCCGGGTCGCTGCCCAGCGGCGTGTCGTACAGCAGCAGGCCGCCGTAAAACATCGTCACCAGATCCTTCGGGGCATTCGTGTACCCCTGGTCGCCGCGCCACAGCAGCATGGCCTTGTTCAGGCTGCCGCCGTAGCCGTTAAAAATGTCCGACACTGCGTTGGTGATAAGATTATCGCTCTCCACCACCTCCACCGCGCCGGTGTGCACATCGGTCAGTTCAATGCGCGTATGACCGTGCAGGGTCATTGCATCCGCTCCCTTCGTTTTATACATCGATGCTGCGTGCTTTTATTGCAATCGGCAGCAGTGTCTCCTCACATTCCAACGTGCCGTCCCACGGCATCTCGCTTGCCATGCCCTGCCCGGTCACGGTGGCCTTGATGCCGTAGGGCGCGATCTTCACCGTGCCGCCCGCGCAGACCAGCCGCACCGACAGCCGCGTGACCGTCCCGGCCTCCACCGACGCAAACGGGTAGAACAGCGCCAGCGTGTGTGCGCCCGTCTCCAGCCGCTGCTGCGGCGCAAAATTTTCCACAGGCGCGTCGTTTATATAGTACCGCACGGTCAGCGTCAGTACCTTGCCGGTGTCGGGCGCTGCATCCAGCAGCAGCTGCGCCAGGAACATAGCGCTCGTCTCCTCCACCGCCGTAAAGGCAATTGCCACGGCGGGCGTCTCCACGGTCTGCACCGCCAGCTCCGCCGGGTTCGTGAAGCTGTAATACACGATCCGCTTGCTCTCGGCGCTGTTCTGTAAGCGGCGCAGCGCTTTTTCCGTCGCGCCGTCCGTTGTGCCGCCTAAGTAAGGGTTGCGGCCCACACCCTTTAAGGTCTGCCGCCCGCGGTAGCGCCAGACGAAATGCGTCACGAGCATCTCGGGCGCAGTGCCGTCCTCCATCGGCAGCGCCACGCGGTCCCCCGGCTCAAACGCCGGGTCGCCGGGCATCGTCACGGTGGCCGGGACGTAGTCCAGCCTTTGCAGCGCCGCAAACAGGTTGTCGATGATCTGCTGCCGTGTGGCGGGCAGACCCTTTTCGGCCAGCGTCATGTTGGAAATGCGCATCGTCAGGCCGGTATCCTGGCTGCGGCCCGCGGCAAAGCTGCCGTCGTCGGTCTCGATGCTCAGCGCCGCGTAGTGGCAGGCAAAATCCGAGACCGCCGCCTCGCTGCGCGCCGCCGCGGTCAGCGCGGCACAGGGCTTTTCGGCAAAGGTGCGCAGCACCAGCCGCCCCGCGCGGTCCGCCGCCGCAAAGCCGCCCACCAGCTGTGCCACAGCGGCGGCGCACTCCCGCCAGGTAGACAGGCCGTCCGCGCCGCTCAGCTGGCAGACGAGGGCAGCGTTCGGGTTCAGTGCGCCGATCTCGGCCTCGGTCTGGCCCAGCGTCAGCCCGCAGGCCGCCGCGATCTGCCCCAGCAACGCATAGGCCGTGCCCTGCATCGTCGTACCATCGTATTTTTGCTGCAAGGCCAGAATGTTGTCATAGGCCTTGATGCTCACATACAGCGCGCGCCGCTCGGCCTCGGCCACCGTGTAAACGCCAAGCGGCACGGTCTCCCACCGCCCGCCGGGCAGCTGCAGGCCGTAGTGCAGCACGAGCTTTGCGCCGTAAAACGCATGGCGGCTCAGGTCGGTGCGCAGGTTGAGCGCCGCCTGGCCGAGGTAGGCGCAGCCAAAGGCCAGCTCCTCCCCCGTGACGCACTGGTTGTCCAGCGTCAGCGACCCGCTCATGAGGTCTGCCGCGTCCAGATTCAGCACCGTGCCGTTTGTCAGCGTCAGCGTGCCCGTCACCCGGTCGGTCCGCGTCCGCGCGCGGATCGCGGTTTTGTAGGCATCCGATACGGAATAAATTGTCACTCACCTCGTTTCCACATCCAAGTAGGGGCGGGGCATGCCCCGCCCGCAGCCATCCCATAGACGGCCTGTTGCGGTAAGGCCGCGGGCCGGACATGTCCGGCCCCTACCACCTGCAAAATTCTGCATTAAAACTCGATCAGATTCACCGCCACCTCCCACACGGCCTGCCCGTCGCGGGCGGCTTTCAGGTCGGCGGTGCGGTCCCCGGCGTACATCTTCGCCGTGCGCACGCCGCCAAAAAAATACTGTACGGTCATGCTGTCCGGGGCTGTGGCGTTCAGCACCTTGGCGCAGTCCGCCGTCGAGAGCGCCGCCCAGCCGGCGCTGATCTTTGCCACGCCGCCGCGCACCCGCTCCCGCACAAGAACGCCGTCCTCGGTGCGGCCCGTGCCGCTGCTGTCCAGATCGGAGAGCTGCACCTTGTACGCACTCGGCGCGGGCAGCGCCGTGCCGTCAATGTTCAGAATTTCCATGCTTCACCTCCCGCCGCTGCGCAGGGCGCGGCGATTCTGGCTGTTGGCGATGACGCTGTCCAGCAGCTCCTCGCCGATGTAAATGTTGATGGGCTGGCCGTCCGCGCTGCCCTGCCAGCCGGCCAGCGTCTCCGCCATGGCCTGCTTGATGGTCGCCAGCGGCGCTTCCACGTTCGTGCCGGTCGTCTGGTCACCGAGCATCGCCAAAAACTGCCGGTTCGGCGGGATGACCGCCCCCTGCGCCAGCGCCGGGACCGGCACCGACGCCGCGTAGCCCAGCCCGGGCAGCGCACTTTGGCTGCTGACCAGCTTGCCCGCGCCGCCCAGCACACTGCCCGCCATGCTTTTGGCATGTCCGATGGCCGACAGCAGCCCGTTGATGGCCGCCGCAATGGCCGCGACCATGCTGCGCACAACGCCCAGCACCGTGGAGACCGCCGTCTGCACAATGGAGACGATGCGCCCCCACACGGTAGAGACCGTCGCGGCCATCGCAGCCCAGGCTGCGTCCCACTCGCCCCGCAGCACGGCGGTCAAAAAGTCGGCCATACCGCGCAGCACTGCCAGCGCAATCGTGATGCCGTCCGCAATGATGCCCGCCGCACCGGTCACCGCCGTGCCCAGCGCCGCAAACACCTGCACGGCCACGGGGGCCAGCGCCGTGATGAGCCACTGCACAAACGGTGCCAGCACGGTGTTCCACAGCGTCAGCAGCAGCGTTGTCACCGCGCCGAGGCACGCCGTCAGCTCGTTCCAGAGCGGCTGCAAGTGCGCGGTCCAGAGCGCACCCAGCAGGTCAAACAGCTGCACCAGCACAGGCTGCAGCACCTCGCTCCACAGCGCCGAAACGATGCCGACGACGTTCTGCCACCCCTGCGCAAGGCCGTCCAGAATCGGCTGGCCGTAGGCGGCCCACGCCTGCTCCATGCCCGCCCAAAGCCCCTGCCAGACCGTGTCCAGCAGCGCCAGCGCGGGCTGAACCACCGTAGAGAGCGCCGCGCAGAGCTGCTCCCATACGCTGACTGCCGCCGCGGAAAGCCCCTGCCAAACCGTCTGCCACGCCACGGCGAACGGCGCAAAAAATTCCTGCAGGTACGCCCAGAAATCCGCCCACGCACTGCGCAGGCTCTCCAGCACGCTCTGCCAGACTGCCGTCAGACCGCTCAGGTCGCTGCCCGCTGTACCGCTGCGGCGTGCCGCGGTGCCGGTGGTGGATCTTGCGGCCTTCTCGGCCTTCGCCGCGGCCTCAGCGGCCTTTTTCTGCTTTTCCGGCGCCGCCGTTTTGTCCTCCGCCGGGGCGGACAGGCGGTTGATCTCGTCAAATTTTGCCAGACTGCGGGCCGATTTCACGCTCTGTGCCGCCGCAGCCCGCAGCGACACGCGCAGCTCGTCCACAACGCTGCGCGCCTGCTGCCCGGCGTCGCCCACGCTCCCCAGCGCAGCAGAAATTTTATCCAGCGCCGTGCGCAGGGACGCCGAGGGCTGCTTCAGCGTTGACAGCTCGTCAAAGGTTATCTCCTGCATTTCTCATCCCCCCAGCAATTCCAGCAGCCGCCTTTTCTCCGCCTGTTCCTCGGCGCTCTCCACGCCCCGCAGCTCCACCACGGCGCGGTGGGTGCGGTAATAGTCCAGCTCCCAGTTTTCCAGCCGCTTGCCGCGGCGCAGCTTATCACGGATGGCCACCACCGTCGCAAAGCTCCCCTCGCCGATGGCATCGAACCACGCCAGAAAGCTCCACCAGTGCAGGTAGGGCAGCGTGCGCACATCCTGCCCCGCGGCCTTGCTGATGCCCGCGGCAATCAGCGGTGCGTCCTGCTGCCAGTCCATCAGCGCGGGGCCGGGGCGGGGCTGCTCGCGGCGGCCCGCCGCCAAAAACTCCGTCAAAAACTGCGTGGCATCGGGCCAAAGCGGCTGCGGCAGCGCGGCAAACTCCGGGTAGAACAGCCGCATGGCCACGTACCAGCGCTCGCTCTGGTCCAGCGCCGGGTCTGCCTGGCCGTTCAGCCAGCGCAGCAGCTCCAGCACGTCGCGGTAATCGCTGCGGATGGCATACCGCACGCCGCCCAGCTCCGCCTGCATCGGCAGTCCCCACGCCCCGGTCATACTGCGCCCCGCTCGGCGCGGGCGGCATCGGCCCGGGCTGCGGCGGCATCGGCGGCAGCGGTCAGGCGGCGCTCGGCACCCTCGCGCAGGATCGGCGTCAGCGCCTCCAACAGGTTCTGCACCACACGCTTGCCGTTGGCCCCGACGCCCGCCAGGTTCACCCCGCCCAGGATCGCATCAAAGTCGTTCTCCGCGCCAAAGATGCCGGTCAGCAGCTTCTTGATCTTGCCGTCGTACTCGTTCAGCAGGGCCAGCCCCGCCGCGGCGCGCTGCTGCTCGTCGCCGTCCAGCGCCGCCAGCGCCTTTGTCAGCGCGGCGTCGTACCCGTCAAGCTCTGCCCCCGCCGCAAAAAAGCGGTGGTAGAGGTTCGGGTCTGCCGGGTTAAAGCGCAGCACCCCGCGCCCGTTGACGCGGAATTCCTCCACGCCGGTGTCAATGTTCAGCTCCATCGTACTCTCCTTTCTTCAAAGCCTTCCCCCTCGGGGGAAGGTGGCGCCGCAGCGCCGGATGAGGGGCAGCCTTCCGGCAGCCGCTCTTTTCCCTGTCACGCCTGCGTAAACTTCTTGGTTGCCGGGTCAAACGTGCCCTTCGTCTTGACGCCGGTGTAATGCACGTTGAACGGGATCTGGTAGCCGGTGGTGTCGCCGCCGTAGCTGACGACCTCGATGTAGCATTCCTCGCGCACGGCGGGGTACGCCCCCGCCGTATCCTTGTCCCAGAGCTTGACCTCGACGATGTCGGTTTTCAGGTCATCCAGCACCAGATCGCCGTCGATGATGGCCTGCAGACGCTCAAACAGCGGTTCGCCCGGCTCGGCGTAGTAGGGGCTGACCTCGCCCTGTTTCTGGTAGCCGTTGATCGTAACCGTCGTCTCACCGACGATATTCGACTTTTTCTCCACGTTCGCGGTCAGCTCGGGGGAGTATTCCTCCAGATCGCTGCCCAGGCGGGTGTAGCTGGCGTCGCCGCTGCCAAAGGCGGCGTTCAGGTAGTGGGCCATGTACTTGCGTTCAATTTTCATGTGGTTTCCTCCGTATAAACTTGTGTGTATTCCGCTTGTAAACGCACGGTGTAGACCGCCGTGCCGCCCGCGTCGGCGCGCTCCATACGGCCCTGCTCGGCGCGCAGGACCTCGCGCCCCGCGTTGCCCAGCACCGGCCCGCGGCCTGCGGCGCTCTCCGCTGCCGCCCAGGTCTGCAGATCCAGCAGCCGCGCGGCGTTGTCGGCATCGGTGCGCGGCAGGCAGAGCCGCAGCGTGAACTCCGCCCGGCAGCGCTGTGTCACGCGGCCCAGCAGGTTTTCCCGCCGGTCCAGCACCGTGATGCCCCGGCACCACAGCCCCGCCGTGTACGGCGCGGGGCCAACGTCCCCCACCGTCAAAGAAAGCCCCTGCAGGGCAGGGGCCCGGGCCAGAAAGGCCGTCATTTTTGTAAGCATGGTTTGCCTCCTTCTCTAAAGCCTTCCCCGAGGGGCTGCGCTCGCAAGCGCGTGTCGGAGCGCAACCGCCGAAGGCGGCTTTTAGCGCGTAGACTGAAGGTGGCGCCGCAGCGCCGGATGAGGGCAGACTTCGCGCGGCCCTCCCTTTCATCGTTCGGCCACGCAAGCTCGCCCCTCATCAGCCGCCTGCGGGCGGCAGCTTCTCCCCCGGGGGAGAAGCCAAATAAATTCTCACCTCGTCAGGCTCCTCACGCCCGTTCCGCTTCCGTTCCACCAGGCACCGGCCTCGACATGGTGCGGTTTACCGCGCAGCCGCATCGGCAGCACGTACTGCACCAGCGCCGCACCTTCCACCGCCGCGGGCACAAAGCCCGGCCAGTCGGCCCAGGTCAGCGCCGGGCCCTCGCCGGGGAACAGCCTGTCCCCCGGTGCCAGCGTATAGTCCGCGCCGTACCGGGCCGTCGTCTCCGGGATGACCACCAGCAGCGCCGTGCCCCGGCGTGTGCCGCCTGCGTCGGGCAGCTCCCGGCGGCCCTGCTGCCAGCAGACGCCCCGCAGTACGGTGCGCACCACGGTCTGCGCCGCCGCGTCGGCGTGGTAGAGCGTCACGGTATCGCGGTACAGCTTATTCATGGGGCAGCCACCGCCCGATCCGCAGATAGTAGCCCGCCTCGTGGCGGAAATGCGCCGCCCGGTCTGCCAGCGTGCGGGAGCACAGCTCGGGCGGCGCGGTGTAGGTCTCGCTCACGCTGCCGACGCTCACCTTCGCAATGCCCCGGGCTTCGTCCTCCTGCGCGAACTCGTACATTGCGTCGGCCACAGCGCAGAGCGCCATGCTCTCGGCCAGCTCCGGGTCCAGCCCCTGGCGCGGTGCCACGGCGTACATCTCCCGCATACGGCGCAGCTCGTCCCCGGCGCGTCTGATGAAGCGGGGGAACTCCTTCTCCGGGATGTCCTCGCCCAGGTAATCCTCTACGTAAAAGGTATAATCCGGCACGCGCACGCCCCCTTACGCCTTGAACTTTGCCAGCACGACCTTAGCCTCATTGGACAGCACAGCGACGTAAAATTCGTCCGCCGTGATTTCGGTGGTGCGGGTCTTGGGCTTGCGCTCGGTCTCAATGTTGACCTCGCGCTTGCGGTAGATGGTCAGCGCCGGGATCTCGTCGTCGACCTCGGGGTCGGCCTCCAGCTTGACGATGGGGCAGGCGTAGACGCCTTCGGCCAGCGGGACCTTCTTGCTGGGCACAAGGCGGCAGCCCGCGATCATGCCGATCTCGCCGGTCAGGCTGACGCCGGGCGTGTACTTGTCGGCGCTCAGGAAGTCGGGGTTCTTGCGCAGCTGGGTGACCTGCTTCGGGTGGATGAACAGCACCTTGTCGGAGCAGCCCATCTCCTCCTCAAACAGATCAACCGCATCGACGATGGCGTTGTAGCTGATCTGGGCCTGGCTGCCGTCGTAGATCAGGCTTGCGGTCTGCAAAGCGTCCATGCAGTCATTGTCGACCTTGGCGGCAATGGCCTGCGCCAGCTGGGTGTTGGCCTCGCCCACCGGGTTGCCGTAGCCGGACAGCACGGCCTCGTCGGTCAGGCCGATGCCCTTCATGGCCTTTTTGATAGTGGCCTTGCGGGTGGAGGTCGTCATCTTCTCAATAGCGACCTCGCCGCCCTCGGCCACGTCGGAGGCGTCGCCGATGTAGGTGTAGGCGGGCACGGTGATGGTATCGCCGGGCACGCCCTGCAGCGTATCGTCAATTTTGGCAAACGGTGCCACGCGCAGCTTCTTCGGGATGCGCGCGGACACCATATCTCCCATAACCTCAGGGTCGATCAGTTCGGACAGCTTCGTGATGAAATCAGACATATAGTTTCTCCTTTTTTGTGTTTTTACTTTTGTACGGTAGGGGCCGCATGCCCGGCCCGCCGGCTTTTTGTTGGTCGCCCCTTTATCAGTTTGCTTTGCGGGGAGGGGTCTTGACCCCGCCGCGGCGGCCAGAGGGCTGGCCGCCCTACAAACTCCCGTGTACGTAATTTGCAGGGGAGGGCTTTCCCCCTCCCGCGGGGCGTCGAGGACGCCGCCCCCTACAAGCCTCCCTTGTCAAAGGGAGGTGCCGAGCGTAAGCGAGGCGGAGGGATTCCTCCCGCCGCCCCTCACTTCCTCAACTCTTTATAAACCTCCGGGTTCTCCTTCTTCAGCGCCAGTCTCTCCCGGTATCCCATCCGCGCAAAGGCGTCGCGGTCCAGCGCTACCGGCACGCTGCCGGTCCCCGCGGCATAGGGCGCGGGGGTCTGCATCGGCTTGTTCTGCTCGTTCTCCATTGTATTTCACCTCACTTTCTGCAGCATCGTAGGGCGGGGTGACCTCACCCCCGCCGCACTGCACGGCAGGCTCATTGCGCCCGCCCTGCATCGCCCATAAACCGGCGGCGAATCTCTGCCAGCTCCGCCTCGGTCTCATGCGGCAAATCAAAATACCACGCCAGCGCCAGCTCGGGGCGCAGAAGCCCCGCGTCCACCAGCTCACGCTGCTCGGCCCAGATACGCGCACGGTCATACAAAACACCGTCGCCCCAGTCGATAGCCGGGGCTGCGGTCTGCGGCAGACCGTCCAGCCCGTACACCGCGCCCAGCGCACTGCACAGCGCCATGGCCTGCTGCACCGCATCCGTCCACGCGCTCTGCAGGTCGCGGATCGTCAGGTCGTAGTCCACCGACGTTGCGGTGATCTCCGTCGCCGTGCGCGGCTCGGCGGGGGTCTCGACCTCGCTCAGAATGCCGCGGCGCAGGCCCAGCAGGCTCTCACACCCGCGCAGAAGATCCTGCTTGCGGGCCAGATAGCTGCCCTCCCGCAATGTCGGGCTGTAGACCGTCACGCCGACATTGGCCGGGTCGTCCGGCAGGCCGACAAACAGATCATCCTGCAGCGCACGACGGCCCTGGGCATCGGGGCGCAGCAGATCCTCCGACGCAAAAACGCGGGACGCACCGTTCGCAAATTCGGCGTTCAGCTGCTCCTCGCAGCGGGCCAGTGCGTGCAGCAGTCCCGCCGCCGGGGCGTAGATGCTGACCGCGTCGGGGCTGCCGTCCACACAGTTCATCAGCGGCGTTTTCAGCACGGCCAGCCCGACGCCCTGCACCCCCGGCAGCACAAGCTGCGGGACCAGCTCCGCACAGGCGGGCAGCGTGGCCAGCGGCACACAGCGGCCCAATGTCTGGCCGTTCAGCTCAAACAGCCGCGTTTCGATGGTCAGGCCGTCCGCGCCCGCGGTGCGGCGCTCCAAAAGGGCGTACTGCCGCCCATCGACGCTGTGCCGCTCCATCGTGCCGACGGCCAGAAGACTGCCGTGGGCGTCGCGGGCCAGCGGCACGTAGAAGTCGCGCCGGATGGCCGCAAAGTCGAACGCCCCGTCCCGCGGCACCGGTTTCAGCAGACACTCTCCGCCCACCAGCGCGTACTGCATCGCGGTCTTGGCCGCCGCGTTCAGCGCCGACAGGCTGCGGCGCAGCGGGTCCGGTGCCTCGGGCGGCAGGCGGGTCTCGTACTCGGCAAAGACCGTGCGGCAGAGCTTGCCGACGATCAGCGCCGCCACACGGGGCGCGGTATCCTCGCCCGCGCGCGGCACGCCGTAGTACAGATCAAACCATTCCCGCACCGCCGCCCGCATTTTGACAGATGTAACGTCACTTTTCCCAAATGCCTGTTCCAAATAGGATTGCAAATCATCCTCTCCTTTCTTCATTGCTACGCGGTAGGGGCCGGGCATGCCCGGCCCGCGGCCTTCCCGCAGACTTCCGTTTTCGCCAGGCTGCGGGCCGCACATGTGCGGCCCCTACATGCGCAACACATTTTAGCTTCCTCTCCTTCTCCACACCCCCTCCACCGCGTACCGCACCGCGTCAATGTGGTGGTTGTTCACGTCGGGGTAGCCCGGCAGCACCTCGCCCGTCCGCGGGTCGCGCTCGTACTCGTACTCACTGAACTCCGCCGCCGTGGCCGGGCAGCGCACCGGATCAATGATGATCGCCGCCAGCCCCTGCAGCCACTTCATGCTCTCGCGCACGCTGCCGGGGCCCTTCTGGGCCGCGCGGCAGGGCAGTCCGGCGGCGCGGTAGTCGGCGCAGGATTTCGGCTCGGCGGCATCCGCTGTCAGCGGGCCGTCCGTGCCTGCGCCGCGCGCCAGCAAAAGCTCTGCCGTCTCGCGGTTCGGCGTGCGGCTGCGCGTCAGCTCGTCAAAAATCACCAGCACCCGCCGCGCCGCATCGTAGGCCGCGGCGTTGTAGGCCCAGGGGTCGGGGTACCAGCCCCAGTCCACGCCGTAGTAGACGCGGTCATACCGTTCCAGCTCGTCGTCCGGCACGGCCCGCAGCTGCAAATTGGCAAACACCGCCGCGCCGCTGCCCACGACCTCGCCGCCGTACTCATGGCGGAACGCCGCCGGGTTCGTCCGCTGCAGGTGCTCGGCGTCGGCCCAGAACCGCTCGCCCAGCATGGCCCGCGGCAGATCGCGGTAGGTCGAATGGTGCACCAGCTTGCCGGGGCGGGTCTCCAGCGCGTAGCGGTTGGCCCAGCTGCGGGCCATGGCCGGCGGGTTGAAGCTCTTTAACGTCAGTGTCCAGCTGCCGCCGCGCAGCACGGTCTGCTCGACGTTGCGCACCTCCTCGGGGCCGTCGAACTGGTCAAGCTCCTCAAACCAACAAATGCCCACAGCGCCGAACGGCAGCTTTAAGCTCTTGAGCTTGCCCGGGTCGTCCGTCCCGAAGAATAAGATCTTCTGCCCGGTGGGCAGATAGGTGCACTCCATCGGGCTGACCGTGCAGCGGAAATACCCCGCGCACCCCAGCTCCCCGATGGCCCATACGATCTGGTTGTACACGCTGTTGCGCAGCGTGCCGCCGACCTTGCGCAGCACCACAGCGTGGCAGTCCGGGTGGCGCAGCAGCTGCCAGACCAGCTCCATCGAAAGATAGCTCGACTTACCGGACCCGCGCCCGCCCTTGGCCACGACCTCTGTCACCTCGCCGCGCCGTATCGCCTGATGCACGGGCCAGAACACGCCGGGTATCTTCTCCTTCAGCCGCACTTCCACCTTGGCGCCTCTCTCCTCTCTTCTCTCTCCTAACTTTCACTGTCCACAATGACCACCCCCTCTGTTTTCGCCCCGTCGCCCAGGCCCAGATGCTTGTACAGCATTTCCAGCGCGCGCAGCTTGTCGGCCACCTTGACCGGCAGACCGCCCTCCTCGCCGGGGACGGCAAAGGCGATCTCGGCCAGCTCGTCCAGCACATGGTCCGCGTCGATCTCACACAACGGCATCCCTCCTTTTCCCGAATGGGTATAAAAAAACCCGCGGGAGGAATCACTTCCTCTCACGAGTTTCGATGGTATCATATTACCACTGTTGGTTGTGAAATACAATGAAATTTTGCGAAATCTTCGGGAAATATACTGAAATTTTTTTCACGCCCGCTTCGGCACGGCCATTTCCTCCACAGCCGTCCGGTGCAGCTGGTACGCCCGGCGCTGAACTACCCCCATCGCCTCCGCGATTTCCGAAAAATTCTGCCCCATCACATAGCGGCGGCGCAGCACCTCCTGCCCCGGCCTATCCCGCACCGTCATAATGCCGCACATAATCTCCGCGCGCGTTTCCATGCAGCTTTCCAGCTGCTGCTCCAGCCTTTTCTGCGCTTCTTCGATACGTTCTACGGCACGCGGCAGCCTGTCCGCGTTAGGGCCGCTGCGCCCGGGCATGCCGCTCATGCAGGCCGTCACCCGCTCGGCGTCGCTGCGCAGCACCTCGATTTCTTCTTCCAGCATGTGCTGGCAGCTGACAGACGCCTGATAGCGACCCAGCCACTCCACTTTTTCCTTATAGTCCATCGCTGTCCTCCTTATATGTTGCCGCTCCTGTCAGGTATTGTTGGTTACTCTCATCTTAATGCAACAACATATAGTTGTCAATATATTTTTGCAAATTCCCGCCTGGCAATCCCAAAAACCGGACTTCCGCTTCTTTTTCCGCTTTCGCGCTTGACACCCGCCGCCCCTCCATGCTACGATGACGATACTATAAAGAAAAGGAGTGTTCCGCCATGAAGCATCCAAAGGGCATCTGGCTCCGCAGGGGTCTGCTCCCCTATTACCTCACGGGTCATCGGCTTGCGCTGGCTCTCCTGCTCAGAGACAAGCCCAGCACTGCCGCGCAGCTTGCGGCGGCGCTCACCGAAAAGGGCTATCGCACCGACCCGCAGACGCTCGAAAAATCGCTGGCCCGCCTGACGCGGCTCGGCATCGTCTCGGTCTCCGACAACGTCTACCGCTGCACCTGCGAGAAGCTCGACACCGCCCGCTATTCGGAGTCCCAGCTCCTCGACCTGGTCGGCATGACCCAGAGCACCGTAAACGGCACTGCCTTTTACACCACCACCCCGCCCCCAAGCGTCAGTTCCCGCGGCCCCAGCGGCTCCTGACCCGTTTATAAGGAGAGGCTCCCTTCATGAAACGTCTTTCCCGCCTTGCCGCCTGCCTGCTGGCGCTGACCCTGACCGCCTGCACCACCGCCGAAACTGCCGTTCCGGCAGCCACAGCTCCACCGACTGCGGCACCCTCGCCCACCGCGGCCCCCACGGCAGCGCCGCAGGCCACCCCGCTCCCCTACGACGACCTGTCCTACGTGCCGGAGTTTGGCTTTCAGCAAAAGCAGACCTACCAGCCGGACGAATACAACCGTCTCTATCTCGACACCTACTCCTTCAATGACCGCACCGTCCTTGTGGGGGCCGAGGACGAAACCGCCGCCCTGCTGGAAGCGGGCAGGGACCCCGGCCTCGGCGTGCGTTCCCTGCAGGCGCGCGGCATCACGGGGCAGGGCGTAAAGATTGCCATCATTGACCAGTCCCTGCTGACCGACCACCCCGAAATCTCCGGCGCTATCGCCGCTTACTGTGAGGCGGGCATCGACAGCGGCCTCAACGAGGGCACGCTGCACGGCCCCGCCGTGGCAAGCATTCTGGCGGGGCAGACCGTCGGCGTCGCGCCGGGCGTGCAGGTCTATTATATGGCCACGCCCGGTGCAGCCGACAGCCGCCCCCACGCCGACGCCCTGCGGCACATCCTCAAGATCAACGAGACCCTGCCGGAGGGAGAAAAGATCCGCGCCGTGTCAGTCTCCGCCGCCCCCGGGGACAGGGATCTGTTTGAAAACGCCGACCTCTGGCGCGACGCGCTCGCCGAGGCCGAGGCGGCGGGCCTTCTGGTGCTGACCGCGCAGGGTGCCGCTTCAGGTTCCGCGCGTCTCACCTTGAGCACCTCCACCTTTGACCTCACCCGGCGGGACAGCCCTGCCGCCTGCAAAACCGGCCTGCCCAATGACTCCGGTATGCTGGCCGCCCGGAAAAGTCCCTTCTGCCTGGGCCTGCCCTGCGCCTACCGCACCGTAGCCGAGGAATACGTCCCCGGCCAATGCGGCTACCGCTATGATGTGGTGGGCGGTTTGAGCTGGGGCATTCCCTACTGCATCGGCGTCATGGCGCTGGGCTGGCAGGTCGCGCCTGCCCTGACAAACGAGGAAATGCTGCAAACCCTGCTGGACACCGCCGCCCCCAACGCCGACGGCCTCCGCATCATCGACCCGGTACATTTTATAGAAACGCTGGAGCGCGAATACGCCTCCTGAAACCACAAAGCCCGCCCCGGTCTGACCCGGGACGGGCTTTGCGTATTGCTCAAACTGTCGAAAAACTCTTGTAGGGGCGAGCATTGCTCGCCCGCCAGCTTACACCACCGCCTGTTTCCGGGGCGTTTGCGTCAGCGGTCCACTTTCCCGGAGGGGTCAAGACCCCTCCCTACGGTCTGCCATACACGGGTGCCTTGTAGGGAGCGGTCTTGACCGCTCCGTGCCCGTTTGCGTCAGCGGAAGCCCCCCGCGTCGTCGGGGGCTCTCCCGCCTTCAGCACAATGGTGCCACCAGCCGCAGCACCGCGCTGTACAGCGTGCCAAAAAATCCGGTCCGGCAGTCCGCCAGCGTCACCGCGGCACTTTCCTTTTCGATCTCCGCCAGATCGCGCCGCACATCGTCCAGCACCGCGCCGCCGTAGAGCAGCACGCTGTTCTCAAAATGCAGGTACAGGCTGCGGTAATCCAGATTCACCGTGCCCACCGCGGCAATGCGGTCATCCACCAGCCAGGTCTTGGCGTGCAGAAAGCCCGGCGTGTAGCTGTAAATTTTAACGCCTGCCCGCAGCAAATGCGGGAAATAGCTCCGCGTCAGCTGGTAGATCGTCGGCTTGTCCGGCACGCCGGGCGTGTAGATGCGCACATCGACGCCGCGCTTGGCCGCCAGCCGCAGGCAGGACAGCAGGTCGTTGTCCAGAATCAGGTACGGCGTGCAGATGTACAGCCGCTTCTGCGCCTGGTTGATAAGCTCCAGATACACGTTCTTCGCCACGGCCTCGCGGTCCACCGGGGTGTCGGCAAAGGGCTGCACCAGACAGTCCGTTTCCACCGGCACGGCGGCGGGCAGGTCGCAGCCCGCGTCCAGGTCCTCGTCGGGGTATTTTGCCTTCCAGAACGTCAAAAAGATGTTTGCCAGGCTCGCTGCGCCGGGGCCATCCAGCCGGACGCCGCTGTCCTTCCAGTAGCCGAACCGCACGATTTTATTGATATACTCGTCCGCCAGATTCACACCGCCCGTAAAGGCGATCTGCCCGTCGATGACCATGATCTTGCGGTGGTCGCGGTTGTTCATGACCAGGTTCAGCACCGGCACGCAGCGGTTGAAGCTGAACGCCCGGATGCCGTCGGCCCGCATCATCTCGGCGTAGTTGTGGGGCAGCAGGCTCAGGCAGCCCGCGTCGTCGTAGATGACCCGCACGTCCAGCCCTGCCGCGGCCTTCCGGCGCAAAATCTCGTGGATCTGCCCCCACATCTCGCCCATGCCGATGATAAAGCTCTCCACATAAATGCTGTGCTGTGCCCCCTGTAATGCGGGCAGCATATCGGCAAACATGCTCTGCCCGTCCGGGTAATATTTCGCCGCCGTGCCGCCGCAGACCGGCATCGGGCCGTAGTCGTGCAGGTAGCGGGCCGTCAGCGCGGCGCGGGGGTCCTGCCGCTGCAAGGCCGCCGCGGCGTCGGGGTCGTCCTTCCGCGCCGGGGCCATTGCGTCCTCGGCGCGCTCCAGCCGGTGGCGCAAGCCCAGCGCCGGGCGCTTGTTGCCCCACAGCAGGTACAAAATGCCGCCCTGCACCGGCATAACGGCAAACAGGATCATCCAGCTGATCTTAAACTCCGGCACCGTGGAATCCTGCCGGATCAGCGCCAGGCACATGATAATGCTCATGGCAACGCCCACGCCGCCGAACCATTTGGCGTAGTCCGCCAGCCAGTAGAACAGCACAAACAGCCAGAACGCCTGCAGCAGCAGAAGCACGCCGGTCACAACAATGCGGCTGAGCACCAGGTTCAGCACCCGGCGCAGCATCAGACGCCAGTTCCGTTTTTTCATACAAACCTCGTATACAAATGCAAAAAGCCGCACGTCATCCCCCAAAGGACGGCGTGCGGCAGACTTCCTTTTTACAATTACAGGCGGTCAATGGCGGCCATGCAGTCGTCCATGGACAGGAAGGTCACGGCACAGTTGGAGCCGATAAACCACCGTACATCCCCATTGCAGACGATTTTGCGGATAAGCTTGCCGTGGTACTCAGTCTGGATGTAGATCCCGTTGGGCACTCTCTTTCCCTCCCATATCTTGTAGTGTGGGCCGGGCGGCTGCCTCATATCATGGGCTTTCCGCACCGCGGCTGTACTTAAATTATGCCACAAATGCCCGCTTTGTGCAAGGTGCTTTTTGCTGTAGTTTATGTACGAATCGCCCCATTTTTTGGCATTACGCACAAAGGGTGCATAACAGCGGGCTTTTTGGCGTGTCAACTTTACCGCGAATGCACCAAAACAGCCTTTTTTCACGAAATTTGTAAAAAAATGTTGCGGGATTCCGCGAAACGTGTATAATATAAGATAGTATATTGTGTAGCAGTATCCATATATACTGCCCGATTTTACCATAAGTGACCGGAGGAGCTTAGCTATGACAAAACTGGAAACGCTGCAGTTAAAACTGACTGCGACCCGCGTGCGCATGGGTGTGATCGAAGCCACCCACGGTGCCGGGTGCGGTCATCCGGGCGGCAGCCTGTCCGCGGCGGACGT
>PPYE01661763.1_pt1 | contig 86877 bp, 96 predicted proteins | sample 1559881 | NCBI WGS metagenome assembly PPYE01 (sample SAMN08240022, study PRJNA423297) | Human gut metagenome, whole genome shotgun sequencing project.
GACGCCATGCGCCTGACCCGGCTGGTGACGGGCACTTACAGCGCTACCCAGAACTACAAAGTGACCTACACCACCAACCTGAACAGCAACTGGCAGACCGCTTATGACAACCTGTCCACGGCGCAGAACTACACGCTGGATATGAGCGCCTCGGCCCTCGGCCTGGCCTCCAACGAGTATGTCACCTCGTTCATGCTGGTATTCGGCATCGTGCCCTCTGGCTTCCACCAGTTGACCGACGCCACCGTTGATGGCACCACGCTCTACGCGCTCACCAACGGCTACCAGTTCACCAACAAGGCGGACGTGGGCGGCCTGTACGGCCAGTACTGGCAGCAGTCCATCGCTCGGTGGACCACCTCCGTGTACTCCAACTACAAGCCTTACACCCCGACCCTGCCCCGGACTGGTTATTAAGTCCTAAGCACCTCAGCGCCCCCGCCTGATACCCAGGCGGGGGCGCTTCCTACTTATCTATGATGAGAGGTGTGTCTGTTATTATGCCTACCGCTACACACAAGTTTCGAAATGGAACTGCATTATAAACACCTTGGTGCTTAAGAACTTAGAGCTTCAGTTGCTTGTATGCACCTCCCATTTTTTTCATCGAAGGATAAGAAAAATGCCGGGAGCTAACATCGCAGTTAGCTCCCGGCATTTATGTTGTTTATATAGTGTCGTTCCCGACAAGTTCAGCAAACTCCAAATCATCCAGAGTCAGGGGGTAAATTCCATATTCACACGGCGAGGCTCTGCCACTTCTAATCCAGGCTGGATTCGTTGCGTCGAGTCCGAGCTGTCCGTCTGCACAAAGATATACCTCGTGGGGCTTTCCACCTTCGCACAAAATGATTTTATCGCCTGCGTGAATTTCCTCCCCATTCATATCGAAGTAACGTCTTTTACCGTTTTCCATTTTAATCATGAGCTTCCCCTCCTCATAAAATCCAAAATGCCCATTCAATCACCTTATGTGTAAAATTCGGCAAAATCCTCCAACCGTAAACATGCTAACCTCCGGGCCGCAGTAGAGTTTCCGCAACCACAATCTATATCGATGAACGCCGAGGTATGTAAGATTGTCATATGCTCTCCAGCGTCCTCTAAAGACTGCAGCCACTTTTCTCGCTCTCCCCTATCTGGATACAGCAAGAAGCAGACTGGTGTATGGCCGACGATGATAGTCCGGCCATCCGGAAAGGGATTCGGCATGTCCAGACTAGGACGTTCCCAGATGCGACTATCATGGGATGTACCGGGGCATCCGTGGACCAGATGGAACCTCCGACCGTTCACCTCAATGTCCAGTTTATCAGGCAGGCTGGCCAAGAAGTTAAGTATAGCATTCCGCCGCCGAGCATCCATGTGATATAGAAGCTCACGGCGTGTAACGCTGCCTCCGTTTGAAGACCAAAGCTGTCTGGCTCCATAGACATTGTTTTTTCCCAGTGTATCGAGGCACATCTGCTCATGGTTTCCCATCAGCATGACCACGTTTTTTCTAGCCATAATGTCCTCCAGGACATCTACGCCGCCTGGAGCTCGGTCAATCACGTCTCCGATGACATACAAGGTATCATTGTCTGTAAGATGGATTTCCTCCAGCATAGTCTGGTAACGGTCAAATTCACCATGGATATCTGATATGCAGTAATGCATTAGATTCTCACCTCCCGTGCTTCTGCAACCAGTACCTAGATACCTAAGCACCCAAGCACTTAGGTGCTTAGGCTCTCAATAACCGCGTAACGACCGGAGTTCTATCCCCGGTCGTTATCTTCACGGCTTATTCAGGCGAATTAAGCAGCCATTGATAGTCTTGCCTGCCATCTATTACGAATTCAATATACACCGTCTCCCCTTTTATTTGGTAGATGAGAATATACCGTTTGTTGAATACCATTTTCCTGTACTTGTCTGTCACAAATTCGGCAGACCGGATGGCAGGATACCGATATGGGAATCGTTGCAGAGACTGAGCTGCTTCATTAAACTCCTTAACCAAAGAGTGCGCAAGCCTTTCATCTAATCTGGCAACAAATGCTGCCTGATTCGCAAGTTGATGAGCTGCCCTTTTTGACACAATGACCTGGTACGTGTCTTCACGCTCCGGCATGGCGTACCTCCATAATGGCCTGGTTCATCATTTTCGTAACATCGTCAATAGAGAACCCAGGCTCACCGTGAAGTCTCTCTTCTTCAATGCTGAGCAACTCCTCGCGCAATTTCAGCATCTTCTCGCGTCTGGAATATGCTTCAATGTCCATTACCACCAGGTCGCCTTCTCCATTCTTCGTGAGAAAGACAGGCTCGCCAGTTGTTTTGCACAGTTCCGCAATTTCGTTATAGTTCTGACGAATCGTGGCACTCGGCTTGATATTCATAGCGCTACCTCCGATAGTAATATTCTAATTATATTATAGTCATATTCAGCAATTTTGCAACCCTTATTTCTATCACACCGTACCCGAATCACAGTTGGTAAAAACACCTAGGCACAAAAGCGCTTAGGTGCTTAGTAGTTCCGCATTTATGTTTTGTTGGCTGAATAGAGTAATGTTCCTGCCTGTGAAGCCAGGTAAATTCCCTGCTCCGTCACAACGACCTTAATGGTCTCACCAATGTGGTTTTGGAGCTCAGGACAGTCGCCACTTCGCAGCAGCACCGGATTGCCAGGAATATCAACCTGTACGACAACGGGCTTACCCCACGGCAGATTCAGTTCCCTGCATGTACAAGGGACGCCAACGAAGGGCATCAGTTCCTCATAGGTCAGTCCAGCCGGGGCAAATCCGGGAACCGTACTTCCAGTATAAATCAGCGTCTCGTGCCCATTGTACAGGACATCAAGGTCCTCTGCAGTCCAATCCAGCCGGGCAAACAGCCAGTCGTCGACATCTTTCCAGTCGCTGGCGTTAGCGAAATCCGGCAGGCTTTTGGCTGTCTTTCTCAGCAGCTCAATCGTCTGGAATACCAGGTCTTGCTCTCTTTTTGTCATTGCTTTCTCTCCTCATAATTTTCGGCGGAGGGTTTTTCCCCGCACCGTGAATCTCCTTCAGTTCAAACAGGTATTCGAGCTGACTATCTGCCCGCAAAATACAATTCGTAAGCCGGAAGCAGTTAATGGGCACCCCGTACTTCTGAAATCGCTTTGATTGGACTATCTTCTCCAGAACCAAATTATCGATTTCAGATTTGTGGGCCTTAATTTCCGCCAGGAGCTCTTGCCTGCTCAGCCGGTATTTAGGCAGGGATACCTCCACTCGAATTCTATCAACAGTATTCTGCTTGGGGTTGTCGGTAGACCGTTCGAACTCAGGGCTGCTCACTTTCTGCACCAATAGTTCCAGTTTGGTATAGAGCCCCTCCGGCTTCTTTTTTGGCCCGACCCGTTCCATCTCCAGATACCGTCTCATACATTCTTCGAAAGTCATACCTGGGATAAAGTGCGTCGCAGCCATTTGCCAAAAGGTCATATTCTCTAGCGGCCAATGCCGGATGGGGAGAACCCTCACGCCCTCATATACTTCCTTCCGGCATTGATAAACAAGGTTTTCATCGAAGAAATAAATCTTCCCTTTGGCAATTCTCATGGGCTGATTTACAAAGTCACGCTCTCTGAAGGATTCGGCTATGTCGTCCATTGTAATGATGCCTGCCGTGGTCAAATCCAGGTTTTCGTCGTCCACAATGTGGAGGCACCAACCCCAGAATCTTTGACCAGGGCGCAGATGCATCAGCATCTGCGCCCAATGCGCTTCATCTATAAACGATGGAGCCCAGGTTTTTACCGAGGCCCCTGGATGTATCGGCCTGCATATCATGTTGTTCATGCCAATACCGTAGGCTTGAATGAAATCGACGGTCTTTCCGGTTCGTATGACAAGCGGCTGACCAACAATGCCATCCTTGATGAGTTTATTACCGAGTATCTTAGACACTACCGTAGTCAGGTTTTTCAGTTTGAAATGGTCCATGCTGAACCCCCACTTACACGTAGCGGCTCAGAACTGCGAGGGTGTTGGTATTCAGTTTACAGGTGTCCGTTCCGCTGAAACGGGCTATCCCTGTGCTGACCATCTCATCCAGCCTGTTATACAGGTCTGTGAAGCTCTTGGCCCCCTCCAGCTTTCGGCGCACCACTTTAGCCTGAGCCTGCGGAATGTAATGCTCCGCAGAGAGGTTCATCTGGTTGAGGCTCTTCAGACTCACGACAGCACATATAGGACCGTCCTCAGTCGGTAGCAGCAAGACACCTTTCATCGGGCCTTCTCCCAGAATGTCCCGGTAGATAGCCTCTTTGGTCTCCTCCAGGGTCTGGTGGAGCATGGCTTCCTGCTGGAGAGCCTGATACATTGCACGGTTCATAAATTTTCCTCCTTAATTTTGGGCAACTGCCCTACTGTCACCGTTTAAACCTGGTATTCAGCGTAATGCTTCCGAATCAGGTCCATCGCGGCATTGTGAAAGAAAGTGTACTCTTCGGACGACATTGACTCGAAAATCCAATCTCTGAGGTCTGAGGCCGGGACTTCGATGTACTCGTCGTCACCATAAAGCTCATCCGCAAACTCGTCAAAGAATGCGTCCTCGTTATCAGTGATTCCCCGTACGTCGACGTAGCGGTCTCCCTTTTGACAGTAGACGTGGACGAGCCTGTTTTCCCAAGTGTCAGCCTCATCTCCCCAGTCTTCTGGTTCGAATGCTACGACCCAGATTTCGTATCCAAACGTCTCATGCAGGACCAGTGCAAAGATGCCGCATACACCGTGAAGGAAGATACTTGCATCCAGGCCGTCGCCCAAATCGACTTTTTCCAGAGCCTCACAAGGCTCCTCGTCCTCACGGGTCCAAAAAAGTGTTTCCACGTTCTCATTCCTCTCTTTAGTTAAAAGCGTCGGCCGCCCGGACCCTTTGGTACTGGCCAAGCACCTGCATCGGCACCGCGCAGGCATCGAGTCCGGCATCGCACTTGCCAAAAGGTTCACCGCTGCCGCACCCACACAGGTCCAACCCATAGTGGTTGACGCAATGGCTACAGCAGAAGGTGTCTTGGTAGTGCCTGAGCTTTCGAAGGTCGAGTCCGGGAAAAAACTTTCGCCGGTTCTTCTCCGAGCAGGAATACTCACCTTCGTCCGTCGCGATGGTGATAGCTCCACAGGAGCACCGTGAATATCCAATGTCCCGCACGGAATCAGTCCTCCCCTCTTTTGATTTCCTGCAGAACAGCCGCAGCAATCACATCCGCCGGATGGAACCGGGACACAGCCGCGCCTTTCCAGGTGCCTTTTGTCCCATTGATGCCGTTCAACAATTTGATTGCTTTTGCGTACTTTGCCCACTGGTCGAGATTCAAGGTGTAGTCATCCAGGAGAACATCACCAGGCTGTACCCCTCCAGGAACAGCCGCCATCTTCTCAGTCCCGTTATGGATAAAAAGCCGGTGGTCATGAGAGATGAACGGCATGTGCCGGTCGAGCCACTCCATTTTTTCCGGGATGCTGTACGTGCTGTCCGGCAAGACTGCCGAGAGTGTGTAAATTTCCACGATAGCCGTGTGCTGGAAAATCAGCCGGATAGCGTCTACGACATTTTGGTATGGCTTCAGCGAAGCAAAATACCCTTTCTCATAGAGGTCTTCAAATTCCTCTGCGGCCTTCCATTCCGCAACAGTTCCGTCCATGTCAACGAAAAGCCGGTACTTGGGTTCTCGATACTCTGCCCGGAGTTTCATAAGAAGTTTGCCGAGCATATTGCGGCCCCTCCCGTTGCAGACGCCCCAGTAGGTATCTCCATGGGTATTCCCCTCCACGAGTTCCACGTCTCCGGTTGCCAGCAGCCGGTTGCGAAGTTCCAAGTCGGAGAATTTTGCCCGCAGAACGGCCTCCATAACGCCGTCTTTGACCTGTTCCCAGTCGGGGCGCAGGTTGATACGGCGGCCCAGTCTCTTGGCTTCCTGAGGCGTCAGGAGCGTAAACCGGAGCTGTTCAGCAATATCCTGGGTCTTCATTGCTTGGAAAGCGGCCTCCGAGTTGAGGAACGTCATGCCGTGGAATTTGAGTTCGTGCGGGTAAAAGTTACTTAGGAAAAAGTACTCGTCCCGAAATCTAGTGATTGCCATGTAAAGTCAACTCCTTTTTTGATTTTTTGTTTGTGTATATAAAAAGGCAGTAAATCCGAATTGGATTTACTGCCTTGAATTGATGATTTGATTGCTTTTTGTGGTGAAAATACTTCCTTACTGATAGAGTTATTGTACCATTCAGTAATGAACCCGTCAAATTCCAAGGGAAAGGCGCGGGTTCGAGGTTCAACGGCTGTTGGCCTCGATTCCATCATTGCTTGTCTCAACATTTTGAGCCAAATTGTTTCACGTGAAACGCATATTTGACGAATTTAGTAACTTTTTCACCTAAGTTCTTAAGCCACTAGGTGCTGAGGTGCTTAAGTACTTTGGCACCTACTGCCCCTGCTGACGACGCCCAAAAAGGAAGCCCCGGCCGATTAGAAATCGACCGGGGGTAAGAGCATTGGGTGAGTTAGACATCCACAGTAAAGTCAGAAGAACTCTGAATGTTAGTCATCCTCATCATCGTCGTCATCATCGTCATCCTTATCATCGTCGTCGTCATCCGAAGAAGCGAAGTCTTCGAGGTCTTCGGCGTCAAAGTCGAAGTCCTGGATGAGTTCGTCCACGGTGAAGCCCATGCCAAGCAACTCCTCAGCAGCCTCTTGGACATCGAGGCCAGCCTCTTCGACCTTGGTGTTGACGATTTCGTTCAGCAACTCCATAGCACGCTCGAATTTCATAACAATTTTCCTCCTTAAAAAATATATTTTTATTGTTTTTGAAGATTTTTGAGTGAGCTGAATCTATCAGCCCGCTTCTTTTCTGCGCCGTTCCAACTCTGCTCGGATAGCGTAGTACCGCTCCCTGGCCCGCTCCCAGGATTTCTGGGGTGGAAGTTTGGCAAGCCGCATTCCATCACCCCAGTTTCCTGAAGGGGTCAGGGTGAGTGCCTGGTACTTTTCCCAGGCGGCGGATTCCATCTTTTTCAAGGTCTCCGTTTTGTGTCTGCTGTAATCAGCCATTTTCAGTCTCCTTCCCTTCACTTAAACGAGGAAATCGTCAAAGGTCACAGACTCGTCCGTTGCGATGGACTCTCCGTCTCCCTCAACACCAATGAGTTTATCATCTCCACCGTTCCCAAGGTAGGAACGGATGCCGCCGAATTTTTTGACGGCTTTGGCGTAGATTTCACTCTCGGTCAGAACAGCGTTGTCTGGCACCTCTATTGTGACTGAAACAGTCACTGAGGTGTGACCCAACACAGTAATTTTCTTCATTGCGCTATCCTCCCTCTCACGAAATGATGCTGCCGTTCTCATCGACGACTCCAAGAACCTCGGCACTTTCCAGCACATCGGCTTTCACGGGCTCCCAGTTGATGCTCTTCGGGTCAATCAATTTGACGGCTTCCAGTGCCTCTTCGTCCGAGTTTGCAGGAACGACAACCTGGCCATAGCGCGTAAACTGCACCAGTCTGTATCCCTGCTGTGTCTTTGTCGGCTCATCCCCCAGCAGTTCCACCTTCACGCAGCGGTGCATATCATCCCGCTCTGTTCCCAGGTTGAACGTAGAGCCGAGGAAATACTTCACGGCCTCGTCCAGAGTGCCGTTAAAGCCCGTGACAGTATAATCGCCGTTATCGTACGTCACTTTCACCGTAATCACAAAGTTTCCTCCTCAGCAGCATCTTTGAGTTTTTGCAACTCATGCTGATGCTTATAAATTGCGGAATCGATGTAGTCGAACCCCGCGATGAACTGCCCATCATCCGTAAAGAAATCCGGGTAAATCTCGTCATCCTCACAGATGATTCTGGCATTCTCCAGGGTCGCCGCATAGCCGTTCTCGACCAGATAGTTCAGAAGGTCAATCATCCGTCGCCGCCTCCTTCACCATCTTCGCACGGGCCTCTCCTTCCTCACGGGCCGCAATGTAGCAGATGATGCTATAAATCTTTGCGGCAACACTATCCTCAGTCATCTCTTTGACCAGGCGGGTGTCGACGAACATCGGAGAAATCGTACACCGGGTCTCAATGAAATACTTCCCAGTATTCTTCAGCAAGAATTTGCCCAGCTTCATATAGACCCCGCCACTTGTATTCTGCCCCTGGGGTGTGATATTGCTGTTCCGTAGGCAGCCAACATAGTGTTCCTGGCTGTAAACGCAGCCATATTCGTCTATGCAAGCCTGACAGGAGGCCACCTCGCTCATCATATCAGCAGCCAATTCCTTCGCAGACCGGCTCGTGATGAAATACCGCTCCGGGAATGGAAGGGCCTGAATCCCCCATAACTGATTGATGTTCCTGTCGAACATCCGCTCCAGGGAGGATTTCAGCTCGTCTTTCAGGCTGCCGTATGTCAGGTCCCATAATTGGAACGAAGACGGCACGCCATCCTTGATGTAGTTCACGTAATAGACAGCCGAGCGGCTGGATGCCTCATCCTCAGAACCAGCGAAGTCAGGAAGCCCAGTCTTGCTCTCAACGAGCTGTACGCCCACATCGGGATACGCTCCATTGGTGATATAGAGCTGGAAAACCGGGCTGGTGCGGAACCCATCGGAAGTCCTCGGCCCCTTACCAAGAGACTTTATCATCTCTTTTGGCAGGTCAATGCCATCGTAAGCACTCCGCGTCTGCTCCACCGCAGCCTCATCCTTAGGCGTTGTCTCTTCCTTGATGACATTCTGGACTGCCTTGAACATCTTGTTCACTTTGCAGTTCAGGCAGTCTTCCCAGAACGGCCTAGCGCCTCTTACGCAAAAAGCGCAGTAGGTCATTTTTGCCTCAGCCATCTTCTCATAGTAGGCAGTACTGATTGTTTTCATATCCTAAACTCCTTTTTTAGTGGCCGGGACTGGACACTCCAATCCCGGCATATGTTATGTTCTCAGCGGATGACCTCATAGAGGGCCATGGTCAACTTGTTGTGCTCAACATCCACGTTGACGTCCAGCCGCCAGATGGTCCGATACTCATGGGCTGGTGTGTAGCCATAATTGGCGTACTGGTGGAAGATAGCCTTCTCATCGTCAACCCCAGTCTCACGGAAACCAAATAGGTGTGAACCAGACTCAATGGTCCCTTCATCCACCTGCTTTTGCAGGCTGGACCAGTAAATGAACAGGTCGCTGGCATAACTTCTGCACCAGCGGCCAGCCTCCTGGATGAGCACCGTCAGGATAGACGACAAGTTGATGCTCGGCTTTCCGCAAATGATTTGCCCGTCAGCCTCAATCGTCTTCCCAAAGCAGGTCTTTTTGAAACCATCCATATTGGTCTTATCCATACTTCACGTCTCCTTTTCTGATTTTGAGTTCTTAAGCACCACAGCACCTAAGCACTCAAGCACTTAACTTTTCTGTCCATCGTTGTGGTCGCTATCCCTCTTGACCCGCGCCAACTCGACTCTCAGGTTTAACACGAGGTCTTGCAGTTTGTCTGCGCATTCCTCCACGCCGCAGTCGCCTCTGCAGGTAACGCCGAAGTTGTTCTTGTCCTCAGACGGCCAATACAGGTCGCAGGAACCGCAGCGGCTCATTGGTCATCTCTCCCTTTTTTCTTGAAGTCAGCCTCGTGCTCGGCAACCTGGATGAGCACGTCCAGCATCCGAATACACTCGGTCGGCTTCATCCGGGCCGACAAGCACTTCTCCTCACTGTATGCAGTGGCGAAAAAGAGCTTATATCCGCCGTATTCGTGGTCGACATAGTAGCGACCGTGCTCGTGCGGATACAGGGTATTCAGCAGGTCAATTCGAGACCGGATTTTATCTACAATGCTTTCCATGGTTTTCTTTCCTCCTATCAAGCGTTTAGCGATTGAATCACTTTGTGAATGAGGGCGTCAGCGTCATCCTGGAATCGCTCCAGTTGAAGCTGGATATGGACGGCATAAAGGCCAGTCCGGTTCCGCCGCAGTTCCTCTTTCAACGGAAGTAGGTTCTGCTTGCTTTTCAGTAGGATGGTCTGTATCGTCCCAACCCGGCCGCTGCAGGCCGTATCGACCTCATAGTCGAAGGGGTCTTGATGGAACCTATCTACTGTGCAGATGCAGAGTTTGGGCTCATTCAGACCGATTTTCCTTGCCTCTCCGATAACCAGCAGCTTTTCATTCAGCTTGAGGTCGCCGTCAGGAGAGAGCTTCGCCAACGGCATCCGCTCCATCTCAGGAATCAGGTGCCGGACAAGAAAATCGAATTGGACATAACTGTCCCGGCCCATATCGACCGACTTCGCATAGGCATCCATCTCATAGATGCCATCAGGAAGCGGGTTAATGACATGCTGGTTCCAGGACGAGTCTTTGAAACTCGGGTCGCTGACGATGATGTTCGGAAGCTGCCCCAGGGAAACCTTCAGCAACTGATTCATGACTTCTTCCCTCCATTCACATTCTGCCGCTCGACCTTTCCAGGCAGAGAGACCGGCACAGCTAATACCAGACCCATCTGCTTCTTGAACTGAAAAGCCAGGTTATTCCGGGCTTTCTCTTCCGACACAGCGCATGTGCGGCCAGTCCAACGGTTGGACAGGATGGTCCCAAACGATGTGACTGCCCCGCAGTAGCTGTAAAGGCACTTACCTTCCATGTGATTCACTCCTTTTTTGAGAAATTGTTTGTGTATATATAAAAAGACAGCACCTGCACGATAACGTGTAGATGCTGTCTTGAATTATATTTGTGGTGTATTGCGTTAGATACTTCCTTAATCTATGGATTTATTATACCATCACAAATTACTGCGGTCAATTTTGCGATACTGAGAGCGCCAATTTATTGATTTATTCAATGTTATATGGTATAATATTTACGAGGTGATTTGATGCCTTTACACGAAATTTCTGGCCATGTGCTTAAGGTCGGAGACCGCGTGAAAATGAATATCGAGGCCATTGGCCAAGGAGACCTGGACGGTGTTGAGTTTACAAAGAGTGGGAAAAACTATTGGCTCTATATGAACCAGCACCCAGATGAGGTCTACACTATCACAAAAGTTGACTTTAACTATGAGGACTGTCCATACTTTCTATCCGGGTATATGGACACAAACTGGGCCGCCGATGAGCTCATTTTAGTACCTACCCCTACATCTCGGTTTGAGGTTATCAAGAATATGACGCTGCAGGAGATGGCAAAGGACCTACTTCCTATGGTCTTGGACCTTTGCGAAGATGGCGTTCCCACTCAGGAACTGGTTTCTGAGTGGCTGAGTAGCGCACCCGAAGTTGCCAATGAAAGGAGCACCCGACCTTGACAGAATCTAAAAAAGCATTTAAGCGCCTATCTCATGAAGGTGAACCCGAGAAGGACCCCAGCCTCAAAATGCTTTCAGAGCTGGTCAGCCTGGTAAAACACTGCAACGTCAAAGGGGTTTATCGAAGTATCATAGGATTTCGCACACAATTTATGGATGAATGGAAAGAGTCGCCGTCGCATACCGAGTTTGTTAATACAATTCGCTTCATGTCGCAAAGAGAGGTTATTTCCAGGCGCAGGCTCGGCAATATGTCGGGTCGTGAAAATATAGCCTATTATCTTGGTATGCTTGCTGGAATAACCTATGTATCTAGGGAACTGTGCACAATGGAAAGACAAGACTGTCAACTTGTATCAGTCTGCGCTCAAAACGAGATGGCCGAAAAGATACTTCATTGCCTGAACGTGACGAACGGCGGACATGGGATGTACCACGCGGATTTAGCCGATAAGGTCGGCCTCTCAGTCGAAGAACTGGCGGAGGCCATGATGCACCTTCTTCAATGCCGGGCTGTCGCCGCTGTCGGCACCGGAAGCCACACTTTCTATACATTGGGCAGGATTGGAAAACGGTATTGCACAAAATCTGCCTGTGACCGCGAGGTAGGAAAAGATGCTGAAAATAGAGATGCCGATTGAGCAAGCCAAACTTGCAGCAGAGGCGTGTCTCTTCTACGCTAGAATGCTGACTGGTGATTACCAGACTGTCATTGACCTCTGTCTGGATAAAACTCTCCCTGACAGTGAGCATGAATCTCGCAGTGCAACAGCCAGGGAGTATTTGTATCAAGCTAAATCCCGCATCTCATCTGATGCCCCCGATGCGTCCCTGACTACAGAGCAGGTCAGGAAAATCGCAGATGATGCTCTGACGTTAAAAGAGCTGTTTGAGAAGTCAGATGGGTCCATTGTAGTATCAGATGCCCAGGCCGAACTTATTTCAGGCGTCTGCGAATTGTATGCCCGGGTGAGGATGGGCCAGTTCAAGGAAATCATCTGGTATTTCCTTGACATGAAGCTCCCGCCCGAAGATTACTGTGAACGGCGAGATGAAGCGGAGCAGCTCCTTCTGAAGGCCAGAGAGTCAATTTACCCTGACCTGCACGGCATAGGCCATTCCTACGGCATCGGCAAGTTTGAGGACGCCGATAAGGTATACGATGTCCACCAAGCCATCCGATACGCAAGGGGACATTGGAGAGAGCCATTCAGCTATTATCCAGTCCCCAAATGCACAGTGGTTAATGACGCATAAATAAAAGCACTCAGGAACTTAAGCTCCTGAGTGCTTTCTTATTGAAGTGCCTTAGCACTTTTTCGTAAAAGTATATCGCGTCGATTGAGGCTGGCATCCTTCTGCACCATTTCCCGAAGCAGCCGCAGTTGCTGGCCTACCGCCGGGCCTGGCTCGTAGCCAATGCTCAGCAGGTCGCTGCCAGAGATTTTGAGTTTAGACTGTTTGTCTGCCTGCTCCTCTGTCTTTAGTCGTTCCTTAATGCACCGGAGGTTCGCAATTTTGTCCAGGCGTTGCCGTTCATATTCCGGGGCCTGTGCCAATATATCTGCCTCCCGGACGAGAAGCCATTTATTAAACAACTCCTCCCCTATTTTCCTAACAAGTCTACTGACTGCTTTCGAGCAGACCTCAATCCGCATATCATGGTAGCGAACGAGCGTGACCACTTTGTCCTTGAAAACAGGGTCCGCGCCCAGCCGCATCAGCACGGCCTCTGTAATTTCCGCGCTGATATGCCCGTGGCCATGGAAATGCCCGATACCGTTCTCGTCGACCTGGTAGCATTGAGGCTTCCCAATGTCGTGGAACAGGAGTGCCATACGTACCAGGTAATCGCCTGCGGCTTCATCTACTGCCGTGGCAATATGACCCCACACATCGTAGATGTGGTAAGGGCTATTCTGATGAAAGCCAATGCATGGCTCCATTTCCGGGATAATGTGGATGACCTCAGCCTGATTGTCCATGAGTTTCCTCTTGGCGTTGGGGGCCATAATCAGTTCTTTGAGCCTCTCAATGCTGTTTGTAGCCTTTGCGATATCCTGCTCCACCATTTCACCTCATCTCCTTGAACAGTGAGCGCCTAAGTACTTAAACACCAAAGCACCTGAGTGCTTAATCGTTTTATGCTATGTAAGACGCCAGTCAACAGGTTCCTGTCCCATCCTATGGAGTGCCTCATTGGTGCGGCTGAAAGGGTGGCTTCCCATGAAGGCTGAAAGCTCTTTGGAGGCCCGATTTGCAGCAAGAGGGCTCGGATGGGTGGAACGAATGAATACCCTGTCTGTCCGGTCCAGGGCGGCTGATGGGGTAGTCTTTACTGCCTGCATTCCCCACTGAAGGAACACCAGAGGCTGAGGCAACCCGGCAACATAGTCCAGCGCGCGCCTTGTGAATGGCCCCCAGCCAATATCCCAGTGACTATTCGCCTTCCCCGCCTCCACGGTCAGGGAAGTATTCAGCAGCAGGCCGCCCTGTTGGGCCCAGGCCGATAAATCACCAGTCTCAGGCAATGGGAGACCCAGGTCGTTGCGCAACTCCTTAAAAATATTCTGGAGAGACCGTGGGAACGGCTTCACGTCCCGCCGGACGGAAAAGGCCAGTCCCATAGCATGGCCAATAGTCGGATAAGGGTCCTGGCCAACCAGCACGAACTTGACGTTCTGCGGTGGGGTCAGTTGAAACGCCCGGAAAATATCCTCCCTGTTGGGTAATATGTAGGCACCGCCCTGTGCTTCCGTATCGACCTGCTTAAGCGCGTTCTCCGCCGCAGTAATCGCGTCCTGCGGAAGTGCCTCGTACCAAAGGCCCAGACCCTGCCGGACCTCCTCTTGTATAGTAGTCCCCATATTCACCCCTCCAGCATCTGAATCAATGCATCTTCGTCCAACACGGTAACGCCCAACTCCTGGGCTTTTCTCAGCTTAGACCCTGCGGCCTCCCCTGCAACGACGTAGGAGGTTTTCTTGGATACAGAGCCTGATACCTTGCCTCCAAGGGCCTGGATACGGTCTCCGGCCTCCTTACGGGTGAATCGGGATAGCTCGCCAGTCAGGACAAAGGTCAGGCCAGCCAGTTTATCGCCAACAGGCTCAGCATGGCTCTCCATATTGACTCCGGCCCCCCGGAGAACAGAAATGAGGTGCTGGGATTGGGGATTCTCAAACCAGGACTTAATACTTTCCGCTGTGATGCCGCCCACATCAGGGATTGCGGTCAATTCCTCAAGCGAGGCCGCAGCGAGGGCATCCAGAGAGCCAAAATGACGAGCCAGGACCTGTGCCGCCTTCTGCCCCACCTGCCGGATACCAAAGGCACAGAGCATTTTGGACAGGTCATTCTGCTTGGACTTCTCAATGGCAGAAATCAAGTTCTGTGCGGATTTCTTGCCCATGCGCTCCAGGCCCTGGACCTGCTCCTCCGTAATGTGATACAAGTCTCCAGGGGACTTAACCAGTCCGGCATTGACCAGGTTTTCAATGACAGAGGGGCCAAGACCCTCAATATCCATAGCATCACGTGAAGCAAAGTGTGTCAGATGCCGGAGAAGCTGTGCCGGGCATTCCGCGCCGGTGCAGCGCATCGCGGCACCGTCTTCATCGCGGACGACAGGCGCACCGCAAACAGGGCACACGGTCGGCAAATGATACGGAACCGTTCCCTCTGGCCGCTTATCATGGAGCACAGATACAATTTCCGGGATAATTTCCCCAGCCTTCTGCACCAGTACCGTATCACCGATGCGGATATCCTTCTCTGTAATGAAATCCTGATTATGAAGAGTGGCATTCGTCACCGTAGTGCCTGCCAGCCGCACCGGCTCGACGACCGCCTTCGGCGTCAGCACACCAGTCCGGCCGACCTGTACAACGATGTCCAGGACCTTGGACGGCTTCTGCTCCGGCGGGTACTTATAGGCGGCCGCCCAGCGCGGGAACTTTGCCGTGCTCCCCAAGGCTGTCCGTTCTTCCAGGCTGTTGACCTTGACGACGGCACCGTCAATATCGAACGGGAACTCCTCCCTGCCGTCGCCTATCTGCTGGATTTGATGGACACACTCTTCGATGGCAACGCACTTGGTATGCGGAATCACCTTGAAGTGTTGCTGAGCCAGATAGTCCAGTGATTCAGTGTGAGTTTGGAACTCCCGACCGTCTGCCATCTGGAGATTGAAGATAATGATGTCCAGGTGCCGGGAAGCGGCAATCTTCGGGTCCAACTGCCGGAGGGAACCTGCAGCGGCATTCCGTGGATTTGCAAAGAGCGGCTGGCCATTCAGCTCCCGCTCCTCGTTGAGCTTGTGGAACACCTTCTTGGGCATATAGACCTCACCCCGCACGATAAGCCGGGGCAGGGCCTCCGGGAGCCGCATGGGGATGGACCGGATAGTACGCAGATTCTCCGTAACATCCTCACCCACACGGCCATCTCCACGGGTCGCCCCGCGAACGAATAGTCCGTTCTCATATTCCAGAGCCACAGATAAGCCATCCACCTTAGGCTCAACATCGTACTCAATGCCATCAGGGACGGCTTCTCTCACTCTCTGGTCAAAATCAGCCAGTTCGTCCGTGGAGAATACATCCTGGAGGCTCTCCAGGGGCACCTCATGGACAACCTCGGCAAAGCCTTCGGCGACCTTGCCCCCGACCCGCTGTGTGGGCGAGTCGGGGGTCTTTAGTTCTGGATGCGCCGTCTCCAGTTCCTCCAGATGCCGGAGCTTGTGGTCGTAGTCATAGTCGGACATGCTGGGGTTGTCCAGGACATAGTACTCGTAATTTGCCTGGTTCAGTTCAGCACGGAGCTGCTCCGCTTCCTGGATAAAATCAGCCATTGGTCCCATCTCCTTCATCAGAAATATCCGGGTCGACTTCCCGGATGTACTCCCGGGCAATGCGCAAGCCTTCCAGTTTGGCGTCATATCGCTTCTTTTCAGCGACGGGCACTCCGCCACGGTTCCGAAGGACCAACAGGCTTGTCTCTGCATCAGCCAGCCTGGTTTTGAGTTCGTCCCAGGCTTCCTTATATGAAAAATTGCTCATGTGTTCTCTCCTTCTATGATTTTCCTGTAATCACCCATGATGATACCGTCAAATATCATGGAGGCGGACGGAATGGGCGAAAAACCATTTTTGATGCACCAATTTACCATTTCCGGTGTTTCCACGCACTGGATGACCAACTCCGGTATCTGGTGCGTGCGGCAAAACGCATCTAAATAGGCCCCAATTTCAGTCATTGTCCCACGCCGCCTACGGATAAAGCAGACCCGGGAGACCGTCAGTCTGAACGTCGAGAGAAAGATTATCCGCAATTCTGATTCCCAGTTGTCGCTGTGGAACCAAAAACCACTCAATTCCTTCTCTATCTGAATGGGAACACCTTCGCGGCGTTGGAGTGTCTCTTGGATATCTGTTATCTCCTTGTTGGAGAAACAAATTTGGTTCGGCCACTCCATCACAATGCCTCCCCTGCCGCTGCTTTCTTGGGGGCCGGGATGTGACCACGGTAAAGCCCTGCCAGTTTGAGCCGCCTTAGCAGCCCGACCTGTGGCCGAGTCAGCGGATAGTCCAATATGCCAATCGGCCACACCGGAATCCAGCCACCCGCAAGAGGAATAAGCCAGCGCATAAAATCTCCATAGAACTCTGGCGGGCAGGCATCCATGAGCGCTTCTCGGGTCCAGTGATGCAGCTCCATGGCCCTTTTAATGAGGAACTCCTGGTGGGACGGCAGCGCATAGACTGCCGCCCCGTTAGGGGCCACCATAATTTCCAGGTCAAGATACCTGGCCGCTTTGTGCCGGGCGATGTCAAAGGGAAGCCGTAAAATCTCATCATCTGTCATCCGACTCAGCCTCCAATTCCCGGACTGCCTCTGCAATAGCGCATATGTCACAAAGGTTCCCCTGTTGCTTGCAGTAGTCACATAGGTCGAGGCCGTCCTCTTTTGCCGCCAGCCAGATGTGAGCCAGGCTGGGAATGTTTCTAGGTAAACCCATCAGTTCAAACAACTGTGACGCCACTCGTTCTGTGTCCCAATGGGCACAGAGACTTGCACTGCCAGACTGCTCACCAGTCTCACTATTAACAGGAACCACGACGATATTACACCCATCCTGGGCGGTTGTCCAGCAAGGAGGCACCTGCCGGACAACATTCCCATTCCCATCGGTCGTTGTCTGGCCCAGTGTGTAGGTTCCAAGCTCCACCATGACAGTCGTTATTTTTTCCATAATGCCCCTCCGTGTATTTTGCAATATTATACCACATAATAATAAAATACGCAATCTCTTGGGAACTGAGATTGCGTATTTTACTTACTTTATGAGGTCAAAGATGACCTGCTTGAAAATTCGTTCCACGTCCAAACTTGGGCGGAGGTATCTGCGCTCCTTCAACTCTTTATCAGCATATACTGCCTGCATAACAGTCTGAATGAGCTTTTTCCCTTTTTCCGTCCTAAGCTCCTCATACTCGAATTGAAAATCGTGGATTAGTGTATGTGTGACCTCCTTCTCAATATTCTGCCCAATCCGATTGAGAATGCTTGGCATTTTGAGAGCTTCCGGCATCAGAACCTCGATGTAGCAGCTTTCGCTCTTTGTATCTTTAAGATACTGACGGCGGCTTTCGTCCATGTAATGCTCACTATTGAGTGCAGCATCAATCGTCTGTTCCAGTTCATCGGCCCTGAAATCGCAGTCATCCAGTTTGTCGTAGTCGTAGATATTCTCTATGAAAATACTCGGCCCGGACGTGATGGAAAAACTGATGTGATAGCATGGCTCATACGTCATGACACACAGTACACCATCCCGGATGACATAGGATTGCTCAATCTCTCGGATTCTGGTTTCAATGTCCGCTTCTTTATCGACATCCTGAACATCTCTTGCAAATTCATCCACAAGCCGGTCAATGGTATGGCGGTTATCCTTTGCATACAGGTTTCCCTGATACCAGTACAGCGGCTTGTGGGTCGCCTGCGTATCTGGGTACTTGTCCTTGTACAGTTCATCATGGACGATGAGGGCTACTGGCATGAGCCGGTCAGCATCTGCCTCGGAAATTTCACGAATGGTTGCAACGGCATCCTTGTAATGAGGGACATCCCTTGCCTTTCTGCAGCGCGGCGGGATTTCCAACATGCTCCATTTGAATTTGATTTTTAGTTCCACTTTAACTCCTCCTCACTAAAATATCACTTACTGTCCTAAGCTCTCTGTACTGCGGACACAGCTCTTCGACCATTCCGAGTGGCAATGCAACCTGAAATTGGTCAGCATAGAGGGCTTTAGATATGGACACTCCCGGTAGCTCGGCATATAGGATTTGCCAATTCAGTTCCATGCTTTGCTCGACCAAATAGTCAAGCGTGGCCTGGAATGTTTGGACCCCAAACTCTGTGAACCAGAACGAGACTGCTTCAGAGAGCTTCGGACAAGGCAACTCGTTGAAATCTTCTTCAATATTGACGGACACGCCTTCCGGCAGTCCAATATTATCGAGACCTCTCAGAATGCCAATGCCTTGGTGCTCGCCATCAAAAGCGAGTTCGAATCGAAATAGTTTCATGGACATTACTCCTTTAGCAGTTGATTATATATAAAAAGCAGTTGCGCCCCGATAAGGGGCACAACTGCTTGAATGGTTAGATGATTTGACTTTTCGAAAAATACTTCCTTGCTTGATACTTACATTGTAGCATCTGCAAGAGGTCAGCGTCAAATCACCGGCCCTCTCCAGGCTTCATCCAACTGCGGAAAACAGTTTCAAATTGCGCCTGGGTCATGACCACCAGTCTCTTATCGTATGCCTCTGCCCGAATCAGTTTGAGCGCCTCGTCTTCGGTGAGGTCCCGGTCATCAAACAGAGCGACGCTGAAGACTGAAAGGTCGTTTGGCCACTTCTGTTCAAAGTCAATCCGTGCAATGTGGTGCATATTGTCCATAGTCCACCTCACTTAGCCGTCAAACGCTTCGCTCGGCAAACCGCTCTGCCTCTGCGTGTGTCATCACAAAGCCGTAGTAGGCAACTCTTGGCACTGTGGTCTCCACGACCTTGACCCGCGCAGGAGTACGGAGCACACACCAACTATGCTGCCGCCATAAACCATCCTCGGACATGGCATAGCCGGTTGCCAACGCCAGTTCCTCCCGGTACGGACCCTCCAGAGTACGGCTCTTGTTTGCCTCCCAGAGCATCGCCGAATTGGTGTGGCATTGGGATGGCTCCCCTTTCTGAATGATGATGCGGTCGCCATACCAAAGCTGTCCGCGTTCCAGGATTGCCTCAGCGTCTGACTCATGCCAAGCCATGACTACGGCGTATCCGCCGAAGTCTAAAAGCCTCCGCATGATTTCAGACTCCTCAGAAGCGTATTTTTCGGGACCGCTATATCCCGGCCCCCACGCCTCCAAGCGCATTCTGGCCTTCCACGCTTCATCCGGCTCAACGAAAGCCATGTTCTTGCCGGAAATCGCCTGTTCAGGCAGGCGGATGGGGTGCCCGCCCTGCTGGTAGATGTACGCGAACTTATTGTCCATGGGAACATCGGTGAAGGTCCTCACTTCTGCTCCCCTCCATCCTGCTGGGCATACATCTCTTCGACTGCCTTATTCTCCTTCAGGTAGCACTGAACGATTCCGCGCAGGCTGTCGTCGACCAGCCCCTGAACGTGGCTGTCCACCACAGAATCAATCTGCTCCTTGCGCATCTGGCCAGCGCCGAAGGGATAGCCGCCCACATACGTGCGCATTCCATAACCCTCAGCCTCCAGGAACAGGTCAAGCGTATAGAAGCCATCCTGCGGATAAGGGTTCGAATCCTTGACCTCAGCGATGACGTGGACGTCATTCGCTCCGGCCAGTTCAGCGGGAATCAGGTAGGTGAGGGTGTAGCAGGCTCTATTTTCAATCGTGAACATGTCCATAATCAGGTCCTCCTTTAAACGTCAAAAAGGTTTGTGGCTATGCGGGAGCATACCGTCCATCTTCTCCCTCAGTGCCTTGCCGGTCAGCGTGGTCTCAATGTACCAGATGCCGTTCTCCTGCCAGGCATAGAAGTCGCCGCCATGCTCTCTGAGATGCGGGAAGTCATCCGGGTAGATGAACTCCTTTCTCCCTCCCGCTTTGATGCGGGCGGCTCTGCACTCACGCGGAGCCTGGTTAATAATAGCTGCCATAGGTACTCCTCCTTCATTATGTTTGTGTATATATAAAAAGCCAGCAGATAGTGACCTATCTGCTGACTGAAAGCGTATAAAATTCAATGATTGACGTGTCGATACTTCCTTGCTTTACCTTTATATTGTATCATTCGGAGAAATGAAGCGTCAAATTGGCATTGGGTAACATTTTGCCGACTAGGCCCCCTAGCACTTAGGTACTTAAGCTCCAAAACACCTAACCGTCTAGTTGGGACTTAAAAGGAACCCCAGGCCCTGCATATTGCAGAGCCTGGGGGTACGTTAAAATTCAAACGGGATACAAAGGTAAGTACCGTCATCCATACGGATAAACTGCTCACCGGAGTAGTCATCTCCACAGTAGCCGACTGTCTGCCAGCAGAAGAGGCCATCCGGTCCATTGGCTCCTGCACGTCGATGCCCTTCTACGGAGAGGACCTTTGTCCCATCTTTATGCTTCTGGACTGCACCAGACACAAAGGCACTGGAGGTCAGCGTCTGTAACGGGTCCAGCATATTGTCCTGTAAGCCCAGTTCATAGCGGTCATCCAAGAGTTTTGCAACCTCGGAAGCCAACTTGGCGCGTTTCTCGTTGAGTGCCACAAGCTCCTTGAGCATAGAGGTAATTTTACCACCCACACGAATTGGATACTTCCTGCAGATATCATCGAGGTTATCCCACTCGTTGCAGAGAAGCTCATCGCGGGCATACGCCTGGTCGCCCCAGACAACGTATCCTGTGCCAAGTGCGAGACTGGCTACCTTGCAAGCCTGCACCTTCCCTTCGTCGGACAGGAAATGCCCGTAGACATCCAGAAGCCCTTCTTCCTCGTTGAGTTTCCAAGTAATCCGGGTAAGCGGATGTGTATTATTCGCCTGTTCCATCCTGATTTTCGTCCTCCTCACTGTTGATGCCGTCGTATCCGTATGGGCAGTCGTCACAGTAGAGATACTGGCTGTGTTCCACCGGAAACTGACACCCATACTCCTTGCATGGATTCATACGGCCACCTCACGTCCAAAGGAGGTTGACACCGCCGATGGCCTCCACCCGGTGCATGATTTTATCCACCAGGTATGCCGGAGCGCTTTCATTCCATGTGCGGACCAGCTCTTCCAACTGTTCATCTGCCACAGGGACGCAGAAGGCACAGGAGAAATTATAGATTTTCCCTCCCGTGTACTTCTCATAAACGCTTCTCTCCTTAGCGAGAATGCGCTCCCTGTCCTCGCCGTAATAGTTGATGCTGCCAAGATAGGCTTGGCCATCACGGCGCACCATGGCTTGAATCGTTTCCCGGTTGAAATCATTGTAGATGTCGTCTGCTTCCATCAGAGCGCCAACGCCGCCAATCGCCTGCAGATACCGGATTCGCTTCCGCCTTGTGAGGGCAAGCTGGATATCTCCAGCCAGCACGTCACTCAAGCGCATAGACCGGAGGTCGAGCCGCCCAAAGTTGGCGAACTCATAGCTGAGCACACCATTGGCGTCGGAGTTTTCAAAACTCCAGAAGGGGTCACGCCAAATACACTGCTCAGGGATTTTGACCTTCTGATACTTCATACGGTCATGCGCTTCCGACTGCGTATAGTGGGTCGGCTCCAAATCGACCTTGCGGTTGTGCGCCTCGTCCTCCTTCGTGTAGAAAAGGACCGTGTTCTTATCTTGGACCTTCCCGTGGTAGTCCGGCCGGTAAGCCACCACACCAAGCTCAGATGCGATTTGGTTCAGCGCGGCCTGCTGCTCTTTGTATCGAATATTGTTTTCCATAAAACTCATCCCTCCTCGTCGGCCAGCGGCAGTCCAGTGGCATCCGCCGCCAATTTGTCCGCTTCCTTCGCAGGCACCCGGCGGCTCCCATACACAGCATCTTCGGCCATAAGGTTGACCATGTACATCCAGTCGATGTACCATGCCGGGCTGGCATTGCGGTCAATCGTGCCGTCCGCATTGCGGATGAAGCCTTTCTCTGAATCCGCAAGGTTGATGTCCTGAACGAAGTCGTCCAGGTTTTCGTACTCAAATCTCTGGAGCAGCTCCACGAGTGCCTCTTCACACCACTCCTCCGGGAAGAACACCTGATGCAGGTAGTTGGCGTCGTCAGTCCCGTTGATGTGCCGGACGCAGACTGCTTCATACATTTTGCCGAGGTCCAGACAGCGGACGTAGCAGTAGTGCTCAGTTTCATCCGCGTAGTTCTCCCACTCACCGGGAACCAGATTCATCATATTCGCCATCAGAAAAACCTCCTTGAATTTCAATTTGTTTCTGTCACTGCTCGCTACAGCCGTCATCTTCCAGATTGGTGCAGTCATAGCCAGTGGCCTTGAGCTTTTCCAGGACCTCCTGAATACACCGGCTGCTCATGTTTCTGATACGGCTCAGCCGGTAAGCGTCCAGCTCCAACAGACCCTCAATCGTGCGAATCCCGGCCCGGCGGATGCAGTTATATGTCCGCACCGTCAAATCCAGGTCCTCGATGGGGTGTCCGATAGGGTGAACTCCTTCCTTGTAGGGCTCGCGGACGCTGAGCTCGGTCAGTCGGTCAGCCGCCGCTCTCAAATCGGCGGTGAGACCGGCAGGGCTATTGCCGTCCAGCTCCTTGGCCCAGTTGTTCAGTCGAATAATCAATTCCTTATCCATGTTGTTCTGTCTCCTTTGATTTCGTTTGTGTATATATAAAAGCCAACAAGCCCGCTTCTGCGGATTTGTTGGCTGAAAGCACTGCAAAATATGATATTGAATGATGATACTTCCTTGGTTTATACCAATGTTATACCATGCGGCTTGGCAGAGCGTCAAAAAAAGAAAGAGCCGGTGCTCTGGTACTTAAGCACCTAAGCGCTTTAGCACCAGAGCACCTCAAGCCTACTTCAGCTCATGAACCGTAGTGGTCTTGACCGGCTTATCTTTCGAGTTGATTTGCATTTTGGCCAGCCAGCGCACCTCCAGGTGTTTGTTCTCCCCGGAACCGACCCAGTAGCGGTGGGGGTGCTGACGCCTGGAGTGAGGCTTCATGGACCATCCATGCCGCCGCATGGCCGTCTTATTGGGAATGCGCTTGACCGTCCTTGGCGTCAGGTCGAACATCTCTATAAAGGGGACGTCCTCCAAGGTATCCCCCTGGCGGACCGCCTGCTGCCACTCCTGAGCTGCAGCCTCCTTCTCTTTTCTTTCCGCATCAGCAGTCTGAACCACAGGCACCAATGCGGTGCTGCTGGGGTCTCCCTGCTGAAGGGTCTCCTTTGCCATCCGCTTCAATGTCCTCTGCTCCAAAACTGTGAGGATGTGGTACAGGGCGCACATCGCACTGGTAGAGTCACTTACGCGCTGGAGCAGGCTCTCATCCGCAAAGGGAGATTTCCGGGCTGGGATGATAGCGATTTCGTCCATGTCCGTCGAGAGCGACATGATAAACACGCCTCGCTCCTGGGCCCCTTCCAACTTGCAGAGGGAAATCAGGAACACCAGCCCCGTGTCCTGCTGGCTCAGGACGATAGTCGGATAGGGCATGTAGTCTATCAGCCTGTCCGGGAATCCGTTCATAGCCAGCATCTCCAGGTATTTCTGGTGGAACGCCTGCTCAGACTCGTTGTTGTACTGATAGATGGTCTTGTAGCCTTCCCACTCAAACAGCATCTCGTGTGTCTTGTAGCCCACAGCCTCCTGGGGCCACTTCTCATATGTATCTGTCTGGAACGGATAGTCTTTCCACTGCTCGTACTTCTTCAGGTACACATCAAAGTCCTTGACCATATTTTGACGGCTGATATAGTTGAAGAACGGACTGAGGCCCGTCTTTATCCAGCCATCCTGCCGCTTCAGATAGTCGAAGCAGCTCTCGTCACAGTCTGGAAAGCTGATAGGGTTGATGATGTAATACTCGCAGTTGCCTCTATCATACGGAGTAAAGACCTGTTTCTGCGCGTCCACCATGTACTGGGTAATCGCAAGATATGACAGGCAGCTAAAAAGCAGTTTTCCCGCTTCTGGAGTATCGTCCCGGAAAACACTCGCCAGAGAGGTATCTCCGCCCATATGGAGATAGATATGCGCCGTTGGCTGCTCCACGATGATTGCGTTTAGTGCTGGCGGGTGGTCTCCCAGCGGGACACCCCAGGTCTCGTTTATCAGCGAGACACAGGAACAGAAAAAGCCCTGTATATCACTGCCGTTCGGCAGGCCAATGTAAATTGGCTTGCTGCACATCCTGCGAATCACCGCATTCAGGTTGACCTGAATCTGTTCTGGCTTAAACACATTTTTGATGTACTCCAGGGTCTCCGGCAGGAACTGATATACGACCTTCTGATTGTACCAGAACCCGAGGGTCAAATCCCGCATGACGGCGACATACTCCATATCATTCTCTTTCTTCTGGACCCGCTCCAGAAAATCACGGTTTTCTGGCGTTACCGTCACCTTCTCCGCCGGTGACTCCTTGAGCCCAAGGAACGCCGCCTTGTCTTTGTGTCTGGACCGAAACCTGACCAACTCCTCCCGGAATTCACCTGGCACCATGGATGGGAACCTTCCTGCAATGGCAAAGGCTTTATCCAATGCGGAGAGGGCCGTTTTCTTTTTTGCCATAGACTATGAAACCTCCTTTTGTCGTTTGTGTATATAAAAAAGCCAGCAATCCCATTCAAATGGTCTTGCTGACTGAGTATTTCAAATTCAATTAGAGGGTATCGATACTTCCTTGTTTATATCAATATTGTACCATTTCTCATTCGAACGGGTCAAATAAGCAAGGAGACGGACACTGGTTTTCCAGTGCCCGTCCGCAGGGATTACTTCTTCTTTTTGCCTTTACCGGGTTTCTTCACATTCGCGGCTTCCTTCAGCTTGCTGCCGGGCTTGAAGAACGGCCGGTACGAAGCGGGAATCTCCACTTCCTCCTGGGTCCGGGGATTGTAGCCCTTCCGGGCCTTGCGCTCCTTGACCTCCAGCGTACCAAAGCCGACGATAGAGATGCTCTCCTTCTTCTGGACAGTCTCCGTAATTGCCTCCAGCGCAGCGTTGATGATATCTGCGGTGAGAGCCTTGGGCTGGCCAGACTTCTGTGCCACGACGGTAATGAACTCGCTCTTGTTCATAAGATACCCCTCTTTGTTTTGAATTTACCAGTCGCCCGGTTATTTATATTGTACCATTTATCATTTTATTAGTCAATAAATTCCGGCGGCGACACCCACTTAATCCTTAAAATCTTTTCACTTTTGCAGGAAAATAGCGGCCCTGCGGGCAGCGAAAAGGAGCAAGCCTATATAGCTTGCTCCTTTCGCCTTAGGCGGAACCTTGCAATACCGTCACAGGGATGCGGACCACCGAGGACGAACTGGACGCCCTTGCGGTTATGGTGCATGTGCCTGGGCCGATACCCCTGACATGGCCGGTATCGCTGACAACTGCAACATTGTGGTCAGAACTGCTGAGGGTGCAACCTTCGGAAGATGTCAGAACGACCTCTTCCCCAACATGGATTGTGACAGATTCCGGTGTGACCGTGAAATCCGCGACGCCCCGTAGTTCGCCAATGAACGGGATATCGTAGGGGACATCATAGCCCATGTATTGTGCCGCACACATTCCCAAAAAAGCGAGAATAGCGACGAGCAGGAGCACCAGGAAGAACGTCCCGGCCTTGCTCTGCTTTTTCGGCTTCCGGTAGGTCGTGACTGTGCGCCGAATCACCTTTTGGGCCGGTTTGGGCGCTGGCGCTTGTGCCGGTGCTGGTTTCGGTTCCTGTTTCGCGGCCGGGGCCGGAGCTGCTGCTGGTTTTTCCACCACGGGCTGCGGTTTCGAAACTGCCGTTGGCGTAGCAGGCTCTGCGGCTGTGGTCTGTTGCGGTGTCTGCGGCTGAGCAGCGGGGGCCGGAACCGTCTGTGGCGCTGCGGCAGGCTGCTGTACCACAGGGGTCACTCCCTGCTGTCCAGTCATGACTTGCGGCGGATACACCGCCATAAATCCCTGCTGCCCTCCAGGCTGGCCATAAGGTACTGGGATAAAGATGGGGCCCGGGAACATAGATGGCTGACCCGCTGTGGGTGAAGTCATACCTGCAGGCGGTGCGGTATCCTCCTTTTTGATTTCCGGCTGTTCCTCTGCAGGTTTCTGAGGCAGGTTACTGTCATACTGGGAGACTTCCGGCTTCGGTTCCTGCACAGCCTTCTCTGGTTTGACGGGAGCCTCCTCTTGAGCACTGCTTCAAATCGGTAGATGGCGCTTCAGGAATTTCTTTCTCCTGTTCAGATGTATCCTCGCCCGCCGCAGGTCCATCAGAAGGCATCTCCACGCCCTCAGGAGAGCCCGTGTGGCTTTCTACTGCCTGCTGAGTATCTGCGCCCATCTCTGGTGCTTCGGCCTTCTGCGGAGGCTCTGGAGGGATTTCCTGATGAGGCTCGGCTGTCTCAGACTTCTCTTCCTCCAGCGGCGTGGTGTTATCTGATTCTCCACCGGACGGCTTTTCTGCCGTCAGTTGCTCCGAGACAGCCTTAGCCGCCAGCGCCGTCGGCACGGTGACTGCAACGACCTCCGCAACGATTTCCGCATGGATGGGCGTTTCAGGAGACGACTCTTGCTCAGGCGCTCCCTGCTGGCCATCACCTTTGTCGGTGTCCGCAGCGGGGGCTTCCTGTGTCTTCGGCTCCTCACTCTCTGATTCATGTTGTGTTTCCTGGGCCTCTGTGTCCTCGCTCTTAGTATCAGCGTCTGAGTTGGCCTCTGCAAGCTGCTCTTCCTCGGCTGGCTCATCTTCTTGTTCAGCAGGATATTCAGCCAGATAATCTGGCGGCTCGGCCATGTGGATTACCGTGTCCTGGAGTTCCTGCCGCCGGATGCTTCGCATCAGGGCGTGGAACCGTTTTGACATGACCCTCAGAGTATCCGGGTCTTCGCTGTCCCGGCCCTGCACGAGAACCTCCAGAAGCTCGGCAGGGGCGTAACGGGGAGCTTCCTCATAGTCTGGAACGTCTCGGTAGTTCTTGCCGCTGAGCATCGTCCAGAGAAGGGCGACCAGAGAGTGCATATCACCGACAAGGCTCGGCGCGCCACCCTCCCTTACACCCTGGTCCGTGCTTGCCGGGAGCGTCGGCAGTTCCTTCATATCCGGCCAGGCCGGGCCCTTCCAGTTCGTTGGGAGACGGTCCTGGTCAAAACCGGCGTAGAGGAAGGAACCAAACGTGAAGAACTTCTTCCCATCAATATTCTGGAAGAAGATTGTATCTAAATCAAATCCGCCCACATGGAACCCATAGTAGGCAAACCCGTTGATAATCTGTGTAGCCCGAGCGGCGAAAGAGAGCAGATTGCTCAGGGAAATGGCTGTTCCAGTGCAAAATTCACTGTCCACGAACGGGTCCAGGGGCTCCGTGACCAGATAGACGTCGGAGCCGTGCTTATCCGCCTTTTTGATTATTCGCTTGTATTTGTACAGCGCAGCGGAGCTCTTGACAGCAACTGCCGGGTCACGTTTCGGAGCGCCGTCTGCATTCTGAGATTGCTCCTCCAGTGGAATGTCGTTGATATACTTCACGACAGCCATGCTGTTTTGGACACACTTGGCAAACCGCTTATAGAACTCAAACAATTCGTCGCTGGGAATGCCAAACCGAGCCTGCAGCAGGCGCTCCTTTTCTTCGCTGAATGGAAGCGAGATATGCGTGATGTCCCAGGATTTTGTGATGCCATCCAGTTCGAAGGATGCCCGGTAGGTGTCGCTGAAATAGGTAGAGCGAATCAGGTTGTGCTCCGTGCAGAACACTTGAAGTTCAAACTTATTGTCAGCCAACTTCCCCAACCTCCCGGGCAATCTCCATCTCTATCATCTCGCGGTCGGGATTGTCCTCAAATTTGACTTCCCCGCTCTCCGCAAGGCGTTTCTGGTGCTTCTTCGCATAAGCCGCGTATTGCTCCGGCTTCTGCAATCGGTTCCGCCTGGCCGTCTCGTTGTCCCGTTTCCGAATATGTTCCCGGTTTTTCCGGTAGTTCTCCCGACGGTAGGCCAGATGCTTTTCCTTCTGTTCCTGTGTCTTATATCGATAGGCGGGCATGGTATGCGTCCCTCCCTTCATTAGAGTTCAGTATATTATACCATATAATACTATATTGGTCAATTATGTGTCAAAAAGGGGAACTGCACACAACAGTTCCCCTTTCAAAATATGAGCTTATACACAGACACGAATTTCCCGGAGAAGGGCCTCCCCTTCCTGTGTCATGGAGACGGCTTGCAGCGTTTTCTGCTTGGCGTCAAACATGGAGAGGATGTATCGGACGAAAGCCCGCCCCGGCGGATTACATTCGAGTCGGATATTTTTTGACTGCTTGATAAATTCGTCTCTGTCCTGGCTGTCCATATAGACGTCCATGATGAGAGCGATAAAGTGGGCCGCCTCGCTCCCTCTCTCCTTGCCAAGCTCCTCACACAGGTAGTCTCTCATGTTGCAGAGAATGTCAAAGACAGTCTGCTCCTTATTTCGAATCACCAGCCCAATACTGTGCAGGACGAGTTCGATTGCCGCATAGAGCGTAGCCAGAGTGAGATGCAGGGAGAGGTAATCCGCGCCAATGTTGGCGATACCGAATCCCACATTGGTCTGCAGCCAGTTGCTGAGAATGCACCCCAGGTGGCCAAGGAACGGAAGGAATACGACATATTCCAGAAGCAGAACTGCCAGGTATGGAGGCATACTCCTTTTCATAGAATCGATTTTGAATCGCTGGATTTCATCAAATCCGCAGATAGACTTCCCTGCCTGGCTGAACCAGATATTGCGATGTGGCCTGGTCGACCGGGGTTTTACATTCCTCTCAAAATTGGACTCCTGAAAGATGTCTTCTTCGTCTTTATTGTACTCAGGCGGACTTTTCTTCGGATGGAGCCTCTGCTCCAACGCACTCAGACCTCCAATCCGCCGGATTTCCAAAAATAGTGCAATCGCAAACGGTATGCCAATCAGGGCGATGAAGCCCCGAAAGGTCTCTAACAGAAATGCCATGTAGTTTCTCTCCTCCCCTATCAGCATGATTAGAACAGTTTGAACTGCTCCACATCAGGCTGCGGATTCGTCGTTTTCTTTTTAAGGTATACTTCGGCAAGCGGTACATGCCGGGGCCGCAGGGCCTTGAACGGATGGTTATATAGGCCGCAGCCGCCAAACCGCTCTGTGCTCCAAGTACAATCATAGCCCTCGACCCAGCCAAAAGCAATACAATATCTGCTATTGGGGCTTGAGGGGACTTTTTGGCAGTTGCAGCAGTCCCGGCATCTCACACTTGGATTACTCCCATACTCTTTTGCCATCATCCGATATTTGTCCATATGGCTCGCCCCTCACCCGAAAAGTTTATCGATTTTGACATACTTGTCTTCCAATTCTTTTGGGCTGGGCCCACTCCCCAGGAGTTTTACCTTATCGCCTTTAATGGCATAGATGTGGTACTCCCGGCGGTCATATTCACTCTGAGAAGTGATGATATACTGAGGCTCTCCAGCCGTATTGTTGATGGTGAGCCATACATGCTGGTCAGGCACTAACTTTTGTACATCCATATCCATGATTTGCTCCTTTCTGCCGTGGTCGTATGCGAAGGTCAAGCCGTTTCTGCGTTGGCCTGTTTAGCTTCCTGGGCTAAAGCGTAGCCCTTTTTCATTTCCAGTTCCATTTTGGCCTCGTTCTTCTGACTGACAAAGATGGTCTCCACATCATCCCGGAGCTCATTGTAGACCCGCCAGGCCAGTTTGTGGCTGATGTAGCCATAGAAGAAGAACACCGTATCGATTCTCTCAGAGCCCTTGTTGTGGCGGTCATCATCACTGTTGATAAAGAGCCAGTGTGGGTGGCGCTGCTTCACAGACTGGACGAGTTTCGTCCAGCCTCCCAGGAACAGTACATTCTTTTCCGGGAGTTCGACATTTCCAAAGAGTTCCTCATCCGTGGGCTGATTCTCAGCCCTAATTTGATTTTCTTTATTCCCTGATGACTCATTTTCACTTGTTTCAGAGGTAATGGCATCCATCTCGCGGGTCCACAGGTCTGCGATATGGTCTTTCTCCCGGCGGAGTTTCTCGACCTCTTGACGGAGCTTCTCAACATCCCGCTCCAGGGCAAAAATTTTCTTGCCGTCCTCTTTTTTCTGACGCTCAGCCTGTTCTCGTATCTCAGAGACTTTTGTGCTCTCGCTCTCACGGTCCTGCTTTGCGGCAAGCGTGTTGTAGGCGGAGACAAGACTTCTGTATGCGTCAGCCAAATCGTCATACTCTTCACTTTTCTGCCGGTCAAAGCGGGACTCCATCAGCAGGCTTTCATAGGAATTGGCCATATGGATGAGCACGACCAGAATCCAAATCTCATTCATGAGCTCTGGGATATGGATGGCATAGGAGTTGACGGAATCATCCACGATGTCTTCAGGATAGTGCAGGGCAACGGCTGTCTCGATAGCGCTGAGCCATTCCTCATCGGTCAAAGAGTGGATTGTAAAATCCACTTTGGAACCACACTGCATAAGGCCGCAAATCAGGTTGCGTACACGCTGCCAGTTTGGCTTATCCTTCTGAACGCCATCCGGTCCGACAAATTCAAAATCCGGGAGCCAGAATTTGCTTGCGCAGGACTCGAACAGCCCCTTATCTTTGATTCTTTTCAGTGTCCGCTCCAGCTTTTTCCTTTGCGTTGTAGTATCCGTCGTCTTAGAGACGGCCTGCAGGAATTCGCGCCTATGTTGGTTTTGCTCCCTTACTTCCTCACTTTGGCCTCTACTCCCGTGCTGTTCCTCACTGATAAATAGCTTTTCGTAGCCTTCCAGAGTGCCTTTCAGCATCACATAGGACTTCTTGAACAGGTCACGTTCAAAACTGGGAGACGTATGGCAGCAAGCCCTTGCCTGCTCTACGTTTTCCCCGCAATATGCACTTACCTGCGCAAGTGCGAGTTTCTGATTAAAGTCATATCCAAATCGTTCCATGGTGACTCCTTTCTTTTCGTGTTCTCTCCCTTTATCAATATTATACCATATATCAATGAAATAATCAATATCAGAGACAGATGAGGCTCCTTGTTCCCTATATGCAATCACAACTGCGCAAAAATAAAATCCTCTCCCGTGAAGGAGAGGATTTCGTCGTTGAAGTAATTTGTCATCATAAATTCATACGTAAGTGGGCACTTTTGAGCAAATTCGGCCATTGACGCATCATCATTGAGATACTTGCAGAAGTAGGCAAACACACAAGCAAATGCCTCGGATGACGAGCTCTCAGAGTACTCGCCAGCCAACTCAGAGATACCGGCCTTTTCCTCTTCCCAGATTCTTACGGGGAATCGTTTGTTGACCGCAACTTTCTCTGCAAAATGCCCGAACTCGTGCCGGATTGTGCCGGTGCTCGGAGCATACACATAGATTTCCGAAGTGTCGTAGGTCGTAATTCCAACAGCGGACGTATACTGCTCAAATCCCGGGATTTCCCAGATGCGGGTCGTCGTAATATGGAAGGTCCAATTTTCCTCCTTGAACTTCTCCAAGTAATATTGAGGGACATCCATAAGCGTACTGTAGGAATTATTGGTGGTCATGATACCTACATCATCGAAGTCGACAGGAAAATAGGCTACAATGTCTGGAACCACGTCCTTGCTGTCGCTGGTTTCAAGGTTGTAGAGAAGCTGGACTGTTTCAGCACGGCTCGGTGTGCTCTCAAAATCTGAAATCACGATGCCATCCAACAGGCCATACACCTTTGCTGAACAGATTGTGTTCGCATTCGGAATACTCAGGCCCGGATACTCAGTTTCGTCACCCCACAAGGTCTGTGAATATGCCGGGAGTTCTTCCCACTCCAGGACCTTCTCAAGCAAATACATCCAACTACACGATGTGCTTTTGGCATCATAGGCACTCACCAGCCCATTCTCGACAGCCTGAGCCATGGTGCGTTCGGCCCAGCTCCCGGCAGCATCAGAACTGTCTTCATCAATACCGATATAGCGCATGTACATCGTGCAGAGCTGCGGGAGCGTGACATTCGCATCAGGCTGGAATGTCCCATCGCTCGTTCCGGCTACAATCCCCTGCTCGTACGCGGCCTGAATAGCTGTGTAGTATTGCGAATCTTGGGGCACATCATTGAATGCAGGGGCAGGCTCCGTGGCATATGCTGTGGTGGCCAGGCAGGCGGTCATCAGTGCTGTCGTCAGTAATATCGCTGGCTTGCGCAGGAAAAATGGTCTCATGCGATTCTCCTCTCAAAACTCAAATAATCTCATGTGTGAATACAGTGGCAATCTCTGGGTCAAATTGAGCACCTGAGCACCTAAGCACTTCACACTTGCACTCCTCTGATGACATCGGTCTCTGATATTGCCTGCCGCGCAGCATAACGTCTACGGCGTCTGCCACGGCGATAATGCGGGCTTCCAAAGGAATTTCCTCTCCATGCAGTCCAGATGGATAGCCATGGCCATCCATCCGTTCATGGTGTGTCATGACAATGCAGGACTCCCACAGGCGCTCGCACCCAAATGTCTGCCGAATGAGTTCACTTCCAAGCCTGGGATGTTCCCTGACTGCTTCCCATTCGCTATCAGTCAATGGGCCAGCTTTCTTCAGAACTCTGTTTGGTAAAATGAGTTTTCCAATATCGTGGAGTTCGGCGCAAAAAATAAGCCTCTGGGTCAACTCGATGCCCAGATTTGTTGCCATGCTGTATTTGTGAATCAGGTCTGCGACACGGATGGAGTGCTCATAGGTGCTCTTGTCCTTTTTCTTCAATTCGCCAAGCAGCTTCTGAGCCTGCGCGTCCATTTGCGTCGCCTCCCTTCATCGTATATTGTACCATATAACAATAAATTACGCAATTTCTGGGCAAAAGAAAAACCCACCCCTTCTGCACAAGGGATGGGTTTATTCTTTTACTCGTCGGCCTTGTCGTTCTTCTTGGCCTTGCGCGCCTTTACTGCCGCAGCAGTAATTTTAAATACTGCAACGGCCACGGGCTTGATAATGTCGCAGGCCCAGAAGAAAGCGAAGAAACCGGCGGTGGGCAGGAAGAACACGCAGAAACTTAGCGCGCCCTTTTCCTTGCCCAGTTCTTCCCAGATTTCCTGGAAAGAACTTTTTCCCCAGGCGACTCTTGCGTCATACACAAGGAGTCCAATGAGGCTCAGAGTGAAGCCAACCTGGAAGAGGAAAGAGATAATGGAAAAAATGAAACCGAACATAATGATACCTCCGTTTGTAAAATTCAAATCTGTGTATAATAAACACCACTCAGCCGAAGCCGGGTGGTGGGGTTAAGGGAGCACGCCGGTCTTGGTATCCAGGAGACTCACTCTTTGAGCTCATCTGCTGGATGGTCCAAGACCATTTTTCACTATCATCCGCGAGGACTCAGCGCGTGCTAATATATAAAAACACAGAAAGAACCATACAAACGCCACATTCCGGCTATGCGGTCGATGTGTGCTTGGACAGAGCTGTTCTGTGAGTACCATTCGTAAATAAAAACAGCACCATCAGCCGCTTTGCGGGATGATACTGTTGAATACTTCCTCAATCTTTGCCTTTAGTGTACCATTTAAAAAAATCGATGTCAAATTTCCAAAATCGGCCGGGTTTCGCTCAAGCACTTAAGTGCTTAGGTGCTTGTGACATTGAAAAGGCGGGGCGACTGCCCCGCCTTTGGATTCAGATGTCCTTTGCGGCGATTGGTGTTCCCTTTGGCGTCAGCCGCCGAATAGCCTCCTTTGCCAACGGACTCCGAGTGCATTCATCCTCTGTGAAGGATATCTGCCAGCAGAGGGGACTCCCCTTCATCTTTTCGGACGCAAAAACGAGACCATTGTTCTGCCTGTCCAGGAACGGATTGTCGATTTGGTCTGGGTCGCCCAGCAGGACGATTTTAGACCCTTCCCCTGCCCGGGTTATCATGCTCAGCACTTGAGTCAGGCTCATGTTCTGCGCCTCGTCAATGATGATATATGTATCCGTGATAGAGCGCCCGCGCATATAACCCAAGGACTGGATGGAGACGACGCCAGTCTGGACCAGCTCCTTGGCCGGGTCTTCATACGGAACCCCGTCCTTCTTGCCCCTCCGTTTCTCGGTCTTATGGAGGTTTTCGATGTTGTCGAAGATAGGCCGGAGGAGTGGTGACAACTTCTGGACTTCATCGCCCTTCAGGTATCCCAGCGTCTTATCCATCTCGGTATTCGAGCGCGTTGCCAGAACCCGGCGGTAGATGTCATTGTTGTATGCCTGCTCCAATGCGGCGGCCATGCTCAGGAAGGTCTTTGCAGTTCCGGCAGGGCCTTTCAGAATTACCAGCGGGGCTACCTCCACAGGGGCTAGAAGCGCCTCAAAGGCAAATACTTGCCCAACGTTTCTCGTCTGCACCCCGTACACCTGCCGGTCCTTCGAGTAATACTGGAGGGGAACGATGCCCTTCTTCTCCTCGCTCCACCGCCCCAGCATGGTCGCCCCATCAGGATGTGCGCTGTCCATCAGGACTACGAACTCGTTGGCAGTCAGGGCATACTCCTCAGACAGTGGCGTTCCATCCATGGTGGTAGCATACCACCCTGCAGGCCGCCGAAGCACTCCGGTATCCGCGAACTCCGTCATCTCATCGTGCGTCACGTAGATGCGGCACCGGCCAGCATATCCGCCATTGCGCACGACAATTTCCGCCTTATAGTCCTCCGCCGGTATCTCCATGCAGTTGGCTACAACACGGACAGCAGGTTCCCTGGAGACAATGGTTCCCGAGCAGCTTCGCGCCTCGTCAAAAATTGATACGCCAGGCTGGCTCTCCCCAATACGGACAATCCCACCATTATTCAGATGTACTCCGTTCTTCAGAGACCCTCCGCTATTATGCGTGAGGACATCCAAGATACGGAATACTTCCGCAGCGTTTGCCCGAGCTTCGCCGCTCCCGCCGTTAGCCTTTGCTCGAAGTTCCTGAAGAACGCACATGGGAATAACAACTTCGTGCTCATCGAAAGCATTGATGGCATATGGAGAATTGAGCAGGACTGAGGTATCTAAGACAAATGTCTTTCTGGGCTTATCAGCGTTAATAAGGCTCACTCCTTCCTTTCGAGGGCACTTGCCCCTTTCAACGTATATTATACCATATAGCATTTTTTTAATCAATTTTATCCGCGTAACTCTGAAGCAAATCAAGATTTCTTCTTGCACATACATGCCCCAGGACTGAGCCTGCACGTCATTGATGTTGCTGAGGAACTTGCCACCATGCAAGGCCAGACTTCTCAGTCTGAAAACTAACTAGGACGACCCTTCATAACAAAAAACAGCAGGAAAGCAATTCGAAATCTTTGCTTTCCTGCTGCGTGTTTTTTGGTGCGTCCACGGGGGCTCGAACCCCGGACATCCCGGTTAAAAGCCGGGTGCTCTACCAACTGAGCTATGGGCGCATATTAGGAGTTCCGCTGCGTTGCAAGCCGCCATCACCGTGAGATAATGCACCCAGACCATTGTGATGCGGAACTCTGGCAGGGGTAGAGGGACTCGAACCCAAAGCCTTCGGTTTTGGAGACCGCTGCTCTTCCAGTTGAGCTATACCCCCATATGGCTGGCCCGGCCGGGTTCGAACCGGCGACATCCTGCTTAACAGGCAGGCGCTCTGCCATCTGAGCTACAGGCCAATAATATGTACGTCTTCTAGTTATCTCTTGCTGTATGTTTATATTTCCGATTGTTCATATAATCTGCCGTTATTTTTAGTATTTCTTTAAGAATGTCAAGAAAATTCCCCATGTTACTGTCCTCGCTTTCTTGGTGCTCCCAGCGGGGCTCGAACCCGCGACACCGGCGTGAAAGGCCGGGGACTTAACCACTTGTCCATGGGAGCATATGGGCGGGCGAGCTTGGATTTGAACCAGCAAGGCACTTTCATGCACCCAGGGTACGAACCTGGGTCCTGCTAACATTACAGGTCTATCGCCCGATATGGTACTCCCAGCGGGACTCGAACCCGCATCTCCGCCTTGAGAGGGCGGCCACCTAGTCCTTTTAGTCAGATGGGAGCATATGGTGGGCCGGGCTGGACTCGAACCAGCAGTGTTTCTGCCGTCACTGATTTACAGTCAGCTTCCTTCGCCAATTTGGATACCGACCCGTGTGGTGGGACGGGAAGGTGTCGAACCTTCGGCCTCTGGCTTTTCAGGCCAGCGCTCAGACCGCTTAAGCTACCATCCCAAATTGGTGTTCCCGGCAGGGCTTGAACCTGCGACCTCCCGATTATCAGTCGAGCGCTCTGCCAACTGAGCTACGAGAACAAATATGTGGAGGCGGGCAACCGACTTTTACTGCCCTGGCGGCACGGGGTCTTCCCCGCCCCGGTGGGTTTCCACCACTATATTCTGTCAGCCTCCATGGCGCAGCAGAGAGGACTCGAACCTCCGAGCCGGATGAACTTCCCGACCACCCGCTTTCCAGGCGGGCCGACTACCAGCTATCGGACTGCTGCAGATTGCCCGGCAGAACCATTTTCACACTGTTTCATCGCCGCCGACCGCACAGAAAGCCGGAATACCCGGGAACACGTTACGGATGTTCTTTGGCGGCAGGAGTGGGATTCGAACCCACAGGCCATGTTTCAGGCCGTCGGTTTTCGGGACCGATTGGCTACCATTACCACACCCTGCCGTGTGGCGAAGAGGGAGGGACTCGAACCCTCAAACCCCATTTACAGGGGTCAGACAGATTAGCAATCTGCTGCCTTACCATTTGGCTCACCCCTTCATTTAGATTACAAATAGTATAGTTATCTAAGCCCACCTGAACTGTCTCCTGTGGACCTGGACTTCTGTTTTGACTTTGACATGAGATACAAAAAACGACCGAGCCTGGCGTGATGCCTCGCTCGGTCGTCGTGAAAAGCCTATTTAACTGAAATGCCGTTCCATCTGATTATTTGTCAAGAAAACCAGTATTTACGGCCTTTCTATGGCAATTCGTTCTGTCCCGAAAAAGAGCATCACAAATAGTGGGGCTAGATTCATTATAGCTCCACTCAATAAAATAGATACTATTTTTCAGCGAACGAACAGTAGCCATCGTGAGTTATCCTTTCCAAGCGCATCCTCGGCGCGTTTCTCTTGATGATGCTATTATACATTATGTTATCGTTGATGTCAACACCCAAAATGAAATTTTCCCGTTATCCGTTCGAACGGTTCATATAGCCTAGTTGCTCCGCTGCGATTGCTAGAGCCCGCTCCGGCCGGTCGTGGATTGCGATGTAAGCCAGGGCGTGGGCTGGGGAATAAAACTTCTGCTCTTGAATGTGGTACTGGTCCTTCTTCTCGTGACCCTGCGCATCATATCTCTTTTCCGCATTTTTGTGGTGGAGGACGATAGGACGGTCATTGTAGGTGAAGTACCACTCCCCTGCAACCGTCGTGATATAGGCCACGCCTGCTTTGACCTCTGCATGAATACCGAGCTTTTCACAGTATGCCACGATTGCCTTGGACACGATATCGTTCTTGGAGCCTGGCTTACAGGTCTTCAAATAGGTCTTGAGCTGCTGCTCCCTGGTCTTGTCCCGAAAGCAGTTCGTGCATAGTGCGATTCTCCCTTGAAATGGCACATAGGCAACCTTGAGCTGATATTCCTCCGGTATCTCGCTGGCCCGGTCACACCAGGCAAAGTGGCAAATCAGGGTCCTCTTATCGACAATGTATTTCTGGTCCTCTTTTGCGGTCTCCGCAGCCGCCTTTTCAAATTCCTCACGAGCCTTGGCATCCAGGACATCAGGGCTTTCTTCGATGTCCTCCCCCGTCTTTTTTGCCTCTTCTAGGATTGCCGGAGCCTCATCCCGCTGTATAGCCGGGGCCTTTGGCTCGATTGACTGAGAAATATCTTTTCTGTCTGCGGCGGTCTCCTCTGCCGGAGAAGTGAACTCTTCCCGACTCGCCGCCACAGCCTGCTTGCTTTTGGGAGCCTGAATTTCCGACTTCCGCTTACTCGTTTGACCAGAAAGCAGCAACTGCGTCGCCGAAATTAGGCTATATCCGCCACCCTGAACGCGCCGTGGCCGGGCTTTAGGCTTTGCCGCCTCCTGGGTCTCCTGGGCTTCCTGGGCCATGAGAAGACGGTGTGCAGAGAATCTAGCGGCGTTGTCTGTCGTTCTCTGTACGGATTCTGATTGACTCACACGACGTCACCTCCTCTGCAAATTCAAATTTGGTAAATTTTGTTCTGAAAATGCCCCCGGTCAATGACCGGGGGCAAGTTGTGGGCGATGATGCCCCTCAGCCGACCTGGTAGCCCTGGACAACGTAGCGGTATTCACGCTCATTGGCCACGCAAGTGACCAGCGTAATCATGTTGCTCGCGCTGTCCTGTACGCAGCTCGTGTCAGTCTCGTGGACCTTCTGCACGCTGCTCACGCTATAAGTGCGGGTGCCATACACCGTTTTCAGGGTGATGGTGTCACCGGCAGACAGGGTGTGAATTTTGCCAAAGTTGTTGGCAACACCACGGTTGTGGCCAGCCAAACACACATTGCCGTCCCAGATGGAGGAACCGACGAAGTGACCGGCACCGTAGCGCATATCTTCGTTGCTCGTACCTTCATAGATACCGAAGTTCACACCGATAGCCGGGATAGAAATGGTCCCCAGAGTACCATTGGAAAAGTAGGAACTGTTCGTTACCGGGGTAAACCCGATGGCTCCGCTGGTCGTGGTGCCAGAGGTGCTGGTACTCGTAGAACCAGAAGTGCGGCCCCCGTCAACGGACGGGAACCCGTTGACAATGGTGATGCTGCTGTTGGTCGCATTCCCGTCGATACTACCGGGTCCAACAATCGTCACACCGTCCATATTGCCATCCGTGCCTTTCAGATTGATGAGCTGTTCAGCACGGTTGGGAATGTAGGACTCCGGGGTGCCGAAGCCCGGGGGCGCATAGGCGGCATTCTTGCTGTAGTCAGACGCGCTGTCCGCCGGTTCAAGCTCCGAGTCGATGGAGGTGATTGGGCCGAAGAAGCCACCATCCGCTCCCTCCACCGAGTAGCTCATTGCACTGGCTGGTGCAATCGACAAGGATGCGGCCAGTGCGGCGGAAAGCATGAAAGCAGTGATGCGGTTGAAATGTTTCATGGCGTTTCCTTTCTTCCTCTGGATTTATTTTTGGCCCGTTGATGTGCCGGATGTCCCGTCATCAACGATGACCTCCTCCGTGGTAGTGACTTCCTGCCCTCTCCGACGCTTAATCAGAGACGCGATGGTAAAGGCCGCGCAGGCGAGCAGGAGGCAGAGAATGACGATGGCTCCAAACACCGCGATGGGATTGGCATTCTCGCCAACAAACACATCGTACCAGTGGCTGTCCTCAAACTCCGGGGCAAACAGCAAGGTGCAGGAATAGCCCTCAATCTCATCCTTCTCAACAGTGCCATAGTACTTTACCTCATAGGCGTAGCCCTTGGCATAACTGGAAGAATAGGTGCCGGAGTACTTGGCGGTGGCATTGAAGCGGTTGCCGTAATCCGGGTCATAGGGATTGTAGGGACTTGTCTCGACCCAGTTCACGTCGACCAGAGAACATGTCACGCCATTTTCGGTGACAGTCTTGGGAATAAAGGTGAGGTCTGCATCAGAAAGGCCCGTGTAGGACTTTGTGACCGTCTTGGTTCTGGAGGTGGAGCCGTAGGAAGTCACCTCAGTGGTCAGAGAGGACGCATCCAGGTCCAGTACGCCGGTGTAACCATCATCGGTCGTAACCTCGCGCTTGAGCTCAAGCGTAGCCAGAATCTTGTCAGTGTCCTTGGTATCGGACTCGCCAGTCAGCGTCTCGATGTAGTTCTTCTCGTCGTGTGTACCGATTTCTTCCACGGTGATGTCCTGGAAGTGGTAGACCTTACCCTGATACTCGATATCACCGCGTTCGAGAAGGTCGATATCCTCCTGGCTGGAAACCACGAAGGTCTTTCGGATAAGCCCACCTTCCTCGGTCGGGTACTGAATATCGACTGGATAAGCGGGCACCTTGGATTGGCTCGTGAGCGCATTCGTATCCGTGGTGCTCACGGCAGGGGTAGTCGTTGGCGCAGAAGACTGAGTGGCATCAGTTACTTCCGCCGCCGAGGTGCTGACGGCCATCGAGCACATCATTACTCCGGCCATCAGGAGACCTGCGAATTTGTGCTTCATGAACGAAAATCTCCTTTACTCTTTTTTCGATTTCGCTTACAGACCGTCTTTGCGATTGGACTTGCTGTTACTTTTGGCCTTCCCTCTGCTGCGAGAGCCGCCGGACTTCATCTTCATGAGCAGCAGGGCCACAACAGCGATAATCGCCACAAAAACAATGACAAAGGCGTTATTGCTGAACAGCCCAACATACCAATCGAAAAAGCCGCCGGATTCCTCATCGGCGGTCTCGGCCGGGTCGGTCTGCTCCTCAGTCGGAGCGGTCGTATCGGTGGCTGCGCCGTCAGTATCGGAAATCGTTTCAGACAGGACAACCACTTCATTGTCTCCATCATACTGAGCAGGAATCTGCTCAACAACGATGGATTCCTCTACACTGGGCAGAGGCGTGGGCGCGGCGGCGAAGGCAGTAGTCGCACAAAGGCAACCGACCATCAGGACTGCCGCGCAGATGGAAGGGATACGGGATTTGATACGCTTCATCTACTTCACTCCTTATCTTGATTTCGGCAGTTGCCCCATGACTTGCATAATCCCCTTGCGCAGCCAGGTTTTTTCTGCCTGATTTCAACATTGCGGGTTTCCGCTTTGTCGGTAATATTATACCATTTATAATTATATTAGTCAATTTTTAAGATGCCAAAGCCGGTGCCTGACAGATGCCAAGCACCGGCTTTGTGGTTGTTCCGGGGTGTATTTAGTTCAGTTCAGTCCAATACTCAGTCCCGCTGGATTTGTCATAATCGTGCTCATTAGAAGCCTCGATGATGTCCCAGTAGAACCAGTCTGCCTCGCTGATGTCAGAGAACACCTTGTAGCCAGGAACCACAGTGTCTGCAGAAGCCTTCCGCTCCAGGATACGGTTAATCATGACGACCGTCTCGGCGCGGGTAATCAGGTTATCCGGGCCAAAGGTCCCGTTGCCGTAACCCTGGACAAGACCGGCCTTAGCGGCTGTGTTGATGTAGTTCCGGGCCCAATGGCCGGAAATGTCCGTGAACATGTCAGAACCAGTCGTTCCCGTCTCATTGCAGAAGCGGGCGAGAATGGTTGCCAACTGTGCCCGGGTGATATTGTCGTGGGGACCAAACCGGCCGTTACTGTATCCGGCCAGCACACCGGCATTTGCCAGGGTCGCAATGGCGGTGTAGTTCCAAGCGCCGCTCTCCACGTCGGAGAAGGTGCAGTAGTTGGTCTCATACTGCGCCCGAGCCTCATCTGTCAGCAGACGGTAGAGAATCATGGCCACTTCACCACGGGTGATGTTGGCTCTCGGAGCCGCCGTATCCGCCGTTCTGCCAGCGATGTACGCGATGTGGTCTTCCTTGTTCAGCATCCAGGTCTTGTCCTCCGGGATGTCCTGAACCTTCTCCCACTTGGCATAGAGCGTCATGTTCTTCTTGACGGCATCGGAGAAGTCGTACTTGTTTTCCAAGTCCTTATCCTCATACCATCCCAGGAAGATATAGCCGTCTCTGGTGGGGTCATTAGGCTCCTTAACAGTGGAGTTTCTATCCACCGTCTGGGAATTCACCTTGGAACCGCCGTTGCTGTCAAAGCGGACCGTGTAGTCGGAGGAAGAACTGCTCCCACCGCCACTGCTTCCGCCACCGCCGCCACCAGAGGACCGGCGGCCCTCTTCGATAACAACAGTCTGCGTCAGACTGGCCAGGCTGGAGTCGGTAGCGCTGTAACGCACTTCGTAAGTGCCGGGGGCCAACCCGGTAACGGAGGTCCCGGTAATCTTCGTCCAGCTACCGCCGGAGACACGGTACTCCATATCGGTTGTAGTTCCAGTCAGAGAGCCGTCCTCCCGTCCGTACCGAGTCTCATCGGTGTGGCCCACGGCAGGGGCGGCAGGCCGGGCAGGCACATGAATGACCTGCTCATCGCTTGCCAGATGGTCGTCATCACCAGGCACACGAATCACGATATCCTTGTCTGTCATATCGGACACGTCCAGAGGCTCCGTAGCGGGCTGCCAGGTCTCACCGCCGTCCGTGGAGTACTCCATATCGTCGGTGGTGTTGATGGTCTCATTCCCATAGTCCAGGGTCACATCTGGGGTCGGATTCTTTTCCGGGATGTGGATAGTGACCTCTTCGCCAGGCAGGTCAGTGCCTGTGGCGGGTTCACGGATAATGATGTCCTCCCCTGCCATGTCAGAGACATCGAAGGGGTCCGGGCAGGGCTTCCAGGTCTCGCCGCCATCGTCGCTGTACTCCAGGCCGGTGGACGGAGAGATGATTCCGGTATCCGTATCCAGCGTCACATCGGGCGCGGGACGCCGCTCAGGGACTGTCACAGTGGTAATGCTGCTGGCCGGGGTATCGTCATCAGCAGGATACCGCACTTGGATTTCGGTGCCTGCCAGGTCGGACACATCCAGCGGCTCGGGAGCCGGGTTCCAGGTGTTTCCACCATCCGTGGAGTATTCCATATCGGTGGTGGTGTTGACTGTCTCGTTCTCGGTATCCAGTACCAGCACAGGGCCATCTGGACGCTCCGGCACGATGACCGTGGCAATGGAACTTGCAAACTCGTCATCCGTAGCGGGCTGACGAATCAGAATTGTCTCGCCGGTCAGGTCAGAAATTTTCAGCGGGTCCGTGGCATCCTGCCAGGTCTTACCGCCGTCTGTGCTGTACTCGGTGCCGCCGGTAGGCTGGATAGTCTCCGTCCGGTTATCCACCGTCACATTAGGCGCGGGACGCCGCTCAGGAATGGTGATAGTAACTGGCTCGCTGGGGAACTCATCCTCAGAGCCGTGGTTGCGGATATAGATGGTCGTGCCATCCTGTGTGGATACATCCAGAGGCTCAGTTGCCTGCGTCCAGTGGATTCCATCAGAGGAAACGTCCATCTCCGTAGTGGTATTGATGGTCTCATCCTTGGTGTTCAAAGTAACATCCGGCTTTTCAGCATAATTGTAGATGTCTACTTCGACCGGCTCACTGGCGAAGGTACTGTCCGTGTTGTCCTTACGGATGAGGATGGTCTCCCCTGCCATGTCAGACACATCAAGGACGCCATCGCCGGGCACCTGATTCCAGGACAGGCCATTATCGGTAGAGTACTCCGCACCAGTCAGGTTCGGAATCGTGGCCGTCTCCTTGTCAATGACAGGAGCAGGCTTTTCGCCGCGCAACGGGACCGTGATGGTCTCAGGCAGGCTGGCAAAGTGGGTGTCGTCGAACTTCGCACGAAGGGTCAGGGTCTGTCCGCACTTGTCAGATACGTCATACCCAGTACCCACATCGGTCCAAGCCTCATTCTGCATGACCTGTCCAAGGGCGGAGTCAGCGACCAGGGTCTCATTCTCCATGTCGAAGCTGAACCCAGGCAGTGTATTACGGGTCGGAATAACCACAGTTGCGGAGTTACTTGCCGGGTTGGTGCCGTCGCAGCTATACCGCACCAGGATGGTCTCCCCTGTCATATTGGAAACGGACATGTTGTCCAGGCAGGGAATCCAACTCTCGCCGTCATAGTACTCCATGGTCGTCGTGGAGTCCATGCGCTCAGTATCGTTATTGATTGTGAGCACAGGAGCGGGGCCACGTACGGGCACCTCAACGGTGCAAGACTCGCTGTGGAAGGAGTCCTCTGTGGCCGCGATGCGGACAAGCAGAGTCTCACCCTGAAGGTCTTCCACATTCATCTGCTCGGTGCAGGGCTCCCAGGTCAGGCCGCCATCCTTGGAATACTCCATGTCAGCAGTGCTGTTCATGTTGTAGTCGTAGGGATTTACAGTGACATCCGGGGTAGCGGGCCGCTCGGGCAGGATTTCGATGGTGACAGGGCCGTTGTTGCCGGTGCCATCATCAATGAGTCCCACATAGATGGTGCTGCCGGGTACGATGGTGTCGCCATCTTCCAGCTTGTCCGTCATGGCGTAGTCATTACCGCCACGGACCACTTCCTCATCGAAGTGGATGGTCTCATCCTTGTAGTTGATGGTGTAATTGAGGCCGGTATCCTCGACTGTCTGCGTATCCGTAGAAATCGCATTGGACGCCTCATAGTTGTCGGTCTCGGCCAGGCGCTGCATCACCGTGTAATCCGTACCCTCGGTGAGTCCGGTGAACTTGGGTGAATCCTGCCAAGTCCGGCCGCCGTCGATGCTGTACTCAGCGCCAGGCACCGGGTTGACGGCGATGGTCGTGGTAGTGCGATTTGCGATGCTGGGGGCATCGGAGAGCGTCTGAGAGGCCCGCTCAATGGTCATCGTGGCCTCGGCCGTGTCAGATTCCAGCTCATAGTTGGTCTCGGGAGTCAGGTAGAACCGGACCGAGTATGTTCCGGCATTGACAGGGGCCTCTGCGCTGGAATAAGGTGTGCCGTTAGTCAGCGTACCGAAGTACATGACCTCCACGGTCTTCACGCCATCCAGTTCAGTCAGGGTGCTTGTGTAGGGATAAGCCTGGCCATTCCCATTGTATACAGTCGTATAATCCTGCATCTCGGGAAGATTGACCTGGTGCTTTGTCGTAGTCCCCACAACAGGCCGGGTAGCAGACACCTCATGGTTCTCGTCACCCTTCATCCGAACCAGAATGGTATAGCTGGTGCAGGGGTCCAGGTTCTCAAAGACGTTGCTGTCCTGCCAGTTGCTGCCGCCGTCAATGCTGTATTCAGCACCGGGAATCGCGGTAGCAGTCAGGGAGGTCGCGTCAGACTTCTCCAGGTCCACAATCGGGGCCTCCTGCTGGGCCTTCTTGATAATCAGAGTGGCCGTGAAGGGGCCGGGAGCCATGGTATAGCCGTCGTCAGGCGTGAAATCAGCAGTGATTTCATAACTGCCAGCATTGGTGGGCGGAGTCGTTGTCGGAATCCCGTCGGAACCCACATAGGTGATGGTCACAGACGTGATGCCCTGGATGTTGTCCGCACCGTGGTATGCCTGGGGAGTCCCATCGTAGGTTGTGGTCTCATCCTTCAGCACGGGAGACAGCGGAGTGCTGTTCTTTACAATGTGAAGAACAGGTGTGGGCACCTCATCCGGCAGTTTATAGCCGCTCGCCGGGGTGAACGCAATGACTACCTCATAGTCGCCAACGGCAGACGGCTCTGTGGAGAGTCCGCCATAGCTGACGATAGTCATAGAGGAGATGCCAGGGATAGATTTGGGAAGCACGAAGGTTTTGGCGTTTCCGTCAAACTCGTAGCTCTGGTCAGCAATGACCGGGAATTGGATGACCGTCTGTTCTGTGCGCTGCTCCGTAGCAGGGCCAACCTGCTCCTTGTAATAAGCAGTCTCAATGGCCTTGGGAATGATGGAGTAGACGGTATCGCGGTTCAGACCAGTGAACAGGCCGTTGGTCTGCCAGGTCTTGCCGCCGTCAATGCTGTATGCGATGCCCTCTTCCACTTCAATGGTAATGGTCGTGTCCGTCACATCCGTGACCACAGGAGCCAGAGGGGCCTCCTGGTTGGCCTTATTGATGGTCAGGTTCGCATACTGCGGCTGGATTTGGTCGTAACCAGCCTCCATGATGTAGGTCACGGCCACTTTATAAGTGCCAGGGTCCGTCGGGGGCGTAGTGGTGGGACCATACACGGTATCGTTGATGCCGGTGAAGGTCTGAGTCACCGCAGTGCAGCCAGTCGGCTGGTCAGCCACCAGGCTCTTGGGCTCTCCATCATAGGTATAGACCTCAGACTGGACAGTGCCCGCAGAGGTGCTCTGATTGGAGGTCCGAATAACCGTGGAGGATGTAGGGCTCTCATTATGGTTATCATCAGCCGGATACTTGGCATAGACCGTATAGTCTGTGCTGGGCGTCAGGCCCTCAAACAGCGGAGACGGCTGCCAGGTCGTGCCGTTGATGGAGTAGACCGCACCTTGGATGGTCGTCACAGAGATGCTGGTCATACCAACATTGCTGGCGGTCGGGGCAGGAGGAGCCTGACGGTCCGCCTTGTTGATGGTCAGCGTCGTCTCAACAGGGTCAAGCTGGGCGACGCCGGAGTTCATGGTAAAGGTCACACGAACGGGGTATGTCCCGGCATTGGTAGGAGCCGTAGACACCCACTCGTCATTGACATAGTACTCGACCGTGCTCTTGGCCACACCTGTAATGGGAGACACCCGATAGCTGATGGGGCTTCCGGTGTAGGTAGCGGTCTGAGCCTGCAGGTCGGGAGTATCAATCTGCTCCTGGGTCGTAGAGAATTGGGCCGAGACCACAGGAGATTCCTCGTAGTTGCCATCCTCTGTGGCGGCCAGCTTCTGATAGAAGGTGTACTCTCTGCCAGGGTCCAGATTCGTAAACTCGGGAGACTCGGACCAGACAGAATTGTCCTTGCTATACAGAGCGCCAGGCACCGCATTCAGCGTGATGCTGGTCGTTGTGCTGGACGCCAAAGTAGGCGCAGGGCAGGTCTGGGTGGCCTTGCTGATGGTATAGTCTACCTCAACGGCCGCGAGCTGCTCATAACCAGGCTCCATTGTAAAGGAGACTGTCGCCTTATACGTACCGGCATTGACAGGGGCCGCATCGCTGGAGTAAGCACTGCCAGCCGCGCTGGTTCCGGTGTAACGCACAGACATAGAGGCAATGCCCTCTGTGGCGGCCGGGAGCTGAAGGGCATCGGAGTTTCCGTCATAGACCTTGGAGAAAGCCGTAAAGGTCGGGGCACTGACAGAACCCTTGGTTAGATTTACCGTTGCCTCGGCACGGATGTTCCCATCGTTATTCAGCTCCGGGTGTCCACTCAGGTCAAGCGTGCCATAGACCGTCTGTGAAACGGTATTGGGGTCATAGGAAGAAGAGTCCCACAGCACAGGCACGGTAGCCTGATAGTCACCCTCTGCACTGACTGTAATGGTTGTGGGCAATTCCAAATTAGAAAACTCTGTTCCAATAGGTTTGGTAGCTGTTACACCAGTTACTTTAAAAATCTCACGGCTCTGCACTTCAACAGGGACCGGAGAGACATTCAGGCGTGCGTTGTTCCAGCTTCCGTCTTTGCGGTTGAACTGAACCGTGGTTGAAGTTTTTCCAGGCTGACTGGAGTCGAACCCGCCCTGCCCGGCAACGACAGAGACACTGTACAACTCCGAGTTTCCACTCTGAAGGGTAATGCTGGATTCTGCGTCTCCCACATAGATGGGATTTGCTTTGGGTAGAACGTGGGTGATAAGGCTATACTTTGTATAGACCTTTCCAGGTTCCGCATCTTCGACATCCCAGCAGTAGTTCTTATCTGCTATCTGGAATGTGATGGCGTAAACGCCAGCGGGAGACGCATCAGAAACCCGGGTAGACTCATCTACCGACAGTTGTGAACCATTGAAAGACACAGCGTAGACGGTCATGGGCACCGAGATGTCCTCGCCATTAACGTCTTCATAGCTGAAGCTCTTGCCATCCAGAATGCTGGTCCCGTCATACACCTTATTGGCGAACATATCGGTACTTGGAGGTGTGACAGGCTTCGGCCGAACGGTCAAAATATCAGTACCATCCAGTTGTACGTTGTCATAGCAGCCATTGCTGATGGTGATGATAACGTGATAAGAACCGCAGTCTGTGATATGGACGTTGTTGTTCAGCTCGGTGCCAATGAACCGGCGGTACTGGCTGGCGACATCGTACGCGATAGTATACTCATTGCCGCTGTAAGTAACTCCATTCTCAATGTCAGTTTGAGACTCCGGGGTCAAAGTAAACGCATCCAGAGTCAGGGCCGGAATAGTCAGTTCCGCAGAGGAGCCGCACTGGTCGCAGGTGAATTTAATCAGACCATCAGCAGAACTGGTTGCCTTATAGGATTCATCGACCAGGGATGCTCCCTCTTTACACTTGTGAGCAGCCTTGATAGCGTGGTTTTCAGAGTCAGGATGCTCATAGTCCACAAAGAGGTAGACCGGCTCATTGCCCGGCGTCGTGTTTTGCACGACATCTTTTGTTGCAGAGGCGGGCCACTGCGTGGGGTCGTCTGTTGCCGAGTTGCTGGCCAGCATGATGCCGTCATTGGCACCAACCGGGCCCAAATCATACTCAGCGTCGAACATCCGGTTTTGGATGCGGACGATATACTCGCCGCCTTCCACCGTGGAGCCATAGGAGTCAGAGCCAAGCCACCGCTCCCAATCAGCCCCGTTTGCTTTCAGCCCAGTATCTCCGTCGGAGACCAGGGCATCATCGTCCAGTTGCGGAATCTCCACTTCCGCATACGCACCACAGGTGCCGCACGAATAGGTAATCAGCCCCGGGGAGTCCTGTGTCGCCTGCGAAATCTCCGGGTCGGAGACTTGCGGGTCTGAACAGGTATGCACGGAGTAGATTTGCTCGTCGCCGTCAGACATGTCAATGCTGACGTAGATGTTCAGGTCACTGCCCGGCTCCATATTCTCATCGACGCCAGGTTCTTGGTTCTTATACTCTGTCGCCTGATAGTTATGGTCCGTAGGTGCTGCGGCGAAAGCCGCAGTAGGAAGTAACCCTATCAGCATAACACCGCTGAGCAGGCCGCTCAAGCCACGCCTTATGATATCATTTCTCATAAAATGGATGGACTTCCTTTCTGCGGGTGGGAATCCGGCAGAAATAAAGTTCCTGCCGGATTCCCACTCACGTGGTAAATGAATAGGAAATTTTTCACTAGCCCATATGATAGGCAGCAAATTTTTTGCCCTTAACCTTCAATCACACCGGACCCATGGACAATAGACCCGTCATAACCGTGGAAATCCCAGGAGTCTCCACTACGGATAAAGTAACCAAAGGACACAGTTTCATGGTTTCCTACATATGTTGAAAGCCGAACGGGCTCCTTTACCTCAGTTGTGACATGTCCCATTCCATCTGTAATAGTGTTTTCTTGCCTCAGATACATTGTGGCGGTTGCGGAGCCCCTATACCCATATATCGACACATCGATTTTATACACGTTAGATGGGATGGAATCGAAATCCACTGTCAGCCATTCGCCTGTGCCGCCTTTTGTATCATCTCTGTCCAAGGAACAGCCACAAACCTGCTTATCGCTGTAGTACAGGTGCCCAATTTCTGAGCCAGAGCGGTCATAGAAGTACATATGGGAATCCATGTCGTTTCCATTATTTTCCCACCACAAGTTCATAGAAAACTTTCCGGTGAAAACTGTATTGTTGACAACTACCACTGTCGTTTCGTCTTCAGCAGTTGCTCCAGAAATACCTGTAATGGATGCACTTATCGTGTAGGTCCCCGGCTCAGTGAGGCGAAGACTGCCGCCAGCGTCAGAAAGGCCCGCAGAAGAAACTGGAGTTCCACTGTCATCTCTGATATCCCAGACTACGGGATAAGATGTGTCTCCCTGGTTTGCTGTTACGCTAAAAGTTTCGCCAGGTTTTACCTGCGCTGGGGCAGAGATTGACAGTTCGAGTTGTTCCAGTACATCGAAGGTCTTCGTTTGCCATTCAGACTCTGCTCCATATTGGTCGACAGCACGAACTTTTACAGTATAATTCCCTACCGGATAATAACTATCAGCGTTATAGTCTCCACCCCACTCAAGATGCCAGTCATCTCCGTCCGGGTCGCTCGCATCTGCGTTTATCTCGACAAAAAACCTATCACCGCCATCACTCTCTTGCGTCGGGGTTATGGTAAAAGAAGTGATTACTGGCGGGTCATTGTGAAACTCAATCGTCTGGGAGACCCACTCAGAGGAAGCACCCCACTCATCGACTGCCCGCACACGGATGGTGTGGGTCCCGATGGTGTAGTAACCATCTTCCTGGTACTCGTCATCCCACTCCAGGTGGACAGCATCGCCGTCCGGGTCAGAGCAAGTGGCGTTGAGCGCCGCATAGTAGCGGCCGTCGACCACATTCCGGGTGGCCTCAGCAGTAAAGGAATCAATGCTGGGGGCGGTATTGGTCACAGAGACATTCGCAAACGCTGTGTGCGGGTTGCCTGCATCGTCAATCGTGGTTGCCGTAATCGTATAGGTCCCTGTCTCATACAGAGTCAGAGTCCCTGCCGTACCAGTCAACAGTCCGGTATTGCCATCCAGCTCAACCGGCTGATTGCCGAGCTTCACGCCCCACTTGACATCCAGAGCACCGCTGCCGGACAGGCTCACATCAAACGCATCGCCAATATGAACAGTAGCGGGGGCATTAACTGCCAGGTCAGCCTTGTAGATGATTTGGATAGTCCGCTTTGCCACTGAAGGCGTGCCGCTTCCATCATCCAGGGTTGCAATCAGGGTGTAGGTGCCAACCTCGGGGAATACGACCTTGCCGCCGCTGTTATTCAGCATGGACAAGTCCATGGCATAGGAGGAGCCATCCTTCTCAACGGACCACTGGACGTCGGCGTTTCCGGGGTTCACCAGCGTGTCCATGATGACGGGGACTTCATTACCCACATACTCCATCTCAGAGAGTGAGAAGGACAGGCCGCCGACAGGCAGGACCTCAATGGTATCGGAATCGCTGAACTCACGGCCCAGGCCGTCGGTCATCGTCCCAATGAGCTCATAAGAGCCCGCTTCTGTGAACTGGATAAACCCACCGTAGTTGTTCAGGTCGCCGGTGACATACTTGTCGATATCCACAGCCTGGCCATCTTTTTTCAAAGACCAACGGATGGGCAGCGTGTTGTTGTTACCCAGCGTCAGGACTTCTGCGTCATGGCCCACATAGACCTCGGTCTCTGTGATTTCCACGTTCAGCTCCTGTTCAGCCAGAACCTCGATGCTGGGACCGTCGAATGTGAACACCCGGCCTGTCGCGTCTGTCACTTCGCAGCCGATGGTGAAAATACCAGCGTGCTTGATACGGATAGTGCCAGGCTCAGCGGTCAGGTTTCCGGCCACATAGGTATCCCAATTCTGCCGCAGACCGTAGGTGTCGTCGATGAACCACTTGATGGTCGTGCCCTCAATGCCGGAGACATTGGTGGATTTGACCGGCACGTTGAATTCCGTGTCTGTGTGAGCATAGGAAGGAAGAGTCCAACTCACCTCAGGGATGGGATAGACTGTAAACTCCTGCTCATAGGCGTATACGCGGCCGCCGCCGTCTGTGAAGACAGCTTTCAGCTTGTAATCGCCAGCCTGACGGAATTGCAGCTCGCCGCCCTCCGCGCTCAAGTCGCCGGACATCATCTCAGAGGGCTGGACCAACTCGCCATTTCTGGTCAGAGTCCAGTGCAGCACATTGTCGCCCAGCTCCTTAAACTCCGTCACGAGGTCGACGGTTTCATCCGTGTGGAATGCCGCAGGCAGGTAGAAACCAGCCTGGCCGACGGGATAAATCTGAATGGTATCCGAAGCTGTCGTCTCTCTACCAAGCTCATCAGTCGTCTTGGCGATGAAGGTGTAGAGGCCCGGCTCCGTCAGGAACCCGTGGCCGCCAGTCTCGGTCAATTCAAACGCCGGAGCAACTTCTTTTCCATCGCGCAGCACCGTCCAGTAGATAGACTGGCCACCCCAGTTGTCCTTATTCAGGATAACATCCACAGCCTCATCGGTGTGGCCTGTATCTGCCGTATTGACCTCCAGTCCGATGACCGGATAGATTTGGACCGTCTGAGAGTACTGGTACTCGCGGCCCAACTCGTCGGTGGCGGATGCAGTCAGTTCATAGGTGCCAACGTCCGTGAAGCGGATATTGCCGCCCTTGTTGTCCAGGGAGCCAAACACATAGTCCTGCATAGCCGCAGGAGCGCCATCCTTGGTCAGGGTCCAGGTCACATTCCGGTCAGTCAAATCGGAGGTCAGCAGGTCCACCGGGATGCAGGAGTTTGTCCAGGCTGTTGCCGGGAGCGTAAAGCTCAAACCCGCGATGGGATAGACCTTGACGGATTTCGTGACGGAAGTGAAGGTTCTGCCAGTGGCATCCTGTACGGAGGCCACGATGTCGTAGACGCCAGCCGTGTCGATTTGGATAGACCCGCCGAAGTCAGTCAGGCTGCCAGTATAGGCAGTATCTGTGCTCGGGTCGTTGGAAGGCGTGACCTTCCATGTGACGGGCAGGCTGGTGTTGGAGTCCAGCGTCACGTCGATATACTCATCTGTGTGGACTGCAGCGGTAGCGGTCAGGTCCAGCGTCAGGATGGGATATACCTCAATCGTCTGGTCATAGGTGAAAGTGCGGCCAAGCTCATCCACCACAGTAGCGGTGAGGACATTCGTCCCTGCCTGGGTAAACTTCACACTGCCGCCGTCGTTGGTCAGAGAGCCATCCACCCCAGATGCCAGAGGCACAGAAGCGCCGTCGACCGACAGGGACCAGCTTATCTGGTTGTCCCGCAGGTTTTCGGAGGTCATTTTGACGACCACCGTCTCATCCGGGTGAGAGAACTCCGGCAGTTTGAAGGAAAGCTGTACCGTATTCCAGACCAGGATGGTCTTCTCTGCCGCAGTGAACTCGCGGCCGAGAGCATCGGTAACAGAGGCATTGATAAAGTGTGTGCCAGCCTCGGTGAAGCTCAGCATTCCTCCATTATTGCCCAGAGAGTTTGTCACCTCGGTCCCATTTTCAGAGATAACCGACCACTTTACCTCAAGGCCATCCAGGTCATTCCCTTCCAGCCCAATATCTGCGGTACGGTCAATATGGATATTCTCCGGGGCGATGATTTCCAGCTCAATGACCGGATAGACTTTGATGGAGACGCTTGCGGTATACTCCTTGCCCAGTTCATCCAGAACCGTGGCAGTGAGCACATAGTTTCCGTCACCTGTCTGTGAGAAGTCGAGCTGGCCACCGTTATCGCCGAGTTGTACGGGAACCTCTTCCCCATTGCAGGTCATGGACCACGCCACAGAGGCCGCAGTTCCCTTCTCCACGGACAGTGCGATGTCAGTCGTCTCGTCCTCGTGCAGTTCGGTCGTGTCTGCCGTCAGGCTGACATCCAGGTTTTCAATGACATGGACAGAGACCTCATTGGACGTGTACTCACGCCCAGCCTTGTCCGTTGTCTTTGCCACGAACGAGTAGTCGCCTGCCTCAGTGAAGCCGATGTTGGCCAGATTCGACATATCGATGCCTGTATAATCAGCACCATCCTTCTGGACCTCCCAGGTAATGGGCTGGCCATCAGGCAGGTTCTGGGCATCCAGATTCAGGACCAGTGTCTCATCCAGATGGAGCCCACTCTTATCCGCCTCAGCAGAAAGCTGGATAGCAGGAAGAACCTCAATCGTCTTCTGCTGTGAAAACTCACGGCCCAGGCGGTCAGTTGCTTTAGCTGTAATGGTATAGACACCGGGGGTACTGATTTGGATGTTGCCGCCGTTGTCCTGGAGCGTACCAGAGTAGGTTACACTTCCCTGCTCGTCGGCGACCTCCCAAGAGACGGGATAGGTGCCATAGCCGGACAGCTCAATGAGAGAAGCACGGTCAGTCCATCCGTACTGGGGCACTGTCAAATCCAGGTCCAACACATTTTCTATCGTGATGGTCTCGACATTTGATACAAAAGTGCGCCCGGCCGCATCGATGACAGACGCCTTCAGTTGATACTGGCCAGCAATGGGAATCAGAAGTTCGCCGCCGGTCGCGCCAAGCTGACTGGAGGTTACAGAGTCCCACACCAGCTCGTTTCCGTTCTGGGAGAGGGTCCACTGCACCGGCAGGTTCGCGTCGTTCGCGGTGACGGTTGCGGCCACGTCGACGTGTGCCTCACTGGGGTCAACGCTGATATTCAGGGAGATGACCGGCAGGATGGTAATAGTCTGGGACTCCTTGTAGACCTTCCCTGCAGCGTCCGTATAGGTGGCTGTCAGCACATAGGTCCCAGGCTCCGTCAGAGCCAGCGTCCCGCCTTCATTGTTGAAGCCGTCCGGCATCGGATAGGCTTCCCCGTCCTTCGTCAAATCCCAGACCACAGAGCCGTCGCGCCCATTTTCGAACCTCAGCTCCACGTCTGTCTGCTCATCTGTGTGCGCATACTCCGGGAGTGAGAATCCAAGCGTGACTACCGGCAGGACAGTCACCGTCTTTTCACAGGTGTCCGTATAGCTTCCACGCTTGGCAACACCTTTGAGGGTATAGGTGCCTTCCTCTGTAAAGGTCAGCGTACCGCCTTTATCCGTGAAGCCAGTCAGGTCCTGCGCAACGCCGTCCTTGGTCAGGCTCCACTCCACGCTGCTGGTATTGGTGAGGGTAGTTTCAATCGCCGTGGAGTCACCAACATAGAGGAAGCCAGGCATGGTGAATTCAATGTCTGGCTTCTTTATGACGACTGACCCGCCGCCTCCGCCAGAAGAGCCACCGCCGCCAGAAGAGCCGCCGGAATTGCTGGCCCGCTCCGTCCAGATGACCTCATTGTCCTGGTCCATGGAATCAGGATAGACGACGTTACAGTCTTTTTGGGAAAGCCTCGTTGCTTCCTCATCAAAGATGACCTGCACATCCCCATCATTCCTGGGAGTGATGACGCCGGAGACCTCCGACTTGCCGTCAACGTAGACTTTGGAGCCGCCCCAAACGATGAGGTTTCCCTTAATTGTGACATCTTCGAGAGTCAGCTTTCCCTCTGCCAATCCATTGGCAATGATGAGGTCGCCGTTGAAAACGGCGTCATGGATATCCACATCTCCCCGAACCAGCACGATATCATCGTATTCGCCGGTCAGGGTGCCGCTCTCGTAGATATGGCTGAAAATCCTAGCAAGGATTTGAGCCATCTGGGCGCGGGTGATGTTGTCTTTGGGGCCAAGATAGCCATTGGAATACCCCGCGACAAACTCCCGCTCCACCATCGCGCAGATATCATCGTAGGCCCAAGAACCGACCTGGTTGGCATCCGGGAACTCGGTCAAGTCCTCACTGGACGCCGCCATCAGGCAGAGAGTACGGGCAATCACAACGACTGCCTGCTCCCGGGTGATGTAGTCATTCGGCTTCATCAACCCGTTACCGTATCCGGCCAGGGTTCCCATGTTGACGGCTTGCGCGATGTAGTTGTAGTACCAGCTCCCAGTCACAACGTCCGTGTAGTGGGATATGTCCGCATTCTTGTAAGTACCGTAGAGCCGGTCCATCATGGTGGCCATCTGGGCACGGGTCAGCAACCCATCCGGGTCCATGGTGTCATGGTCTTTTCCGGCAAGGACATCGTTCTCGACGGCCCACTCCAAAGCGTCATACGCCCAATGTCCTTCTACATCGGTGAAATCACTGATGCTCGCAGCCTGCGCTGGGAGCGCCAGTAAGCTCGCAGTCATGGTCGCGGCTAGAACACCGGACATAAGGCGCATTTTTCTTATCTTTTGATTGCGTTTCTTTGGGTTCTGCAACTACGCACAGCCTCCTTTCCTCACTTTATATTGCATTTCTTCATCACCTCGTTCAAAAAAAATTACTCTCTTGTCGAGAGCACACGCCATGACTGCGGCGTGAAATATTATACCATTTATCATTATATTAGTCAATTTTAGGCGTTCGCATTCTATTCCTTTTCAAGGCGAGTAATACCGACTGGTTTTCATTTTGCCGATAACTCTACCTTAGCGCATTGAACAAATAAAACGCCGGTGCCTGGCTTTGCTCCAGACACCGGCATGGTTTTTAGTTTTACGGAAATTCTTGAACTCGCCCAACGCTTCCATCTGTCAGCATGACCTTGATGCCACGTGGGTGCGTGTGGCTGTTCGTGAGGATGGACTTTACGACTCCTCTGGTCAGAATTCCCGTCGGCTGGTCTTTCTTCAGAACAATGTCGACCTCCATACCCGGCTTGATATTGGCGCGGATGCAGCAGGCCGGGACAGGTTTCCCAATATGCTTACGGACTGCAGCGGCATCCTGCGTTTTTTTTCTCGACGAATCCAGAATCTCACCGTTCCGCATATCACACACCCCATTGTCACAGAAATGGGAATACGCAATCACGCCCTCTTTCCGCATCTCTGCGTTGGCGGTGTTGGGAATCCAGCAGCCACACTCGTCGCAGTACAGGGTGTACGGGCCACCGCTCTTTGGATGGACATTTGACATGTAATCGCTCCTTTGAAGTGTTTAAGTGCTTAAGCGCAACAGCTCCTAAGTGTCTAGGTGCTTAGGTGCTCTGGTGCTTTTGCTTGTTTGGTCAAGCTCTGGCCTGTATTGGCCAGTTTTCGGATGGTGGCGACAAGAGAGTCTATCAACTCAGCCGCTTTCTGGGTCATCTGGCACTCCCCGTCTCGCCCTTCCGGGGAGCTGTAATCGCAAGCACCACAGGACTGCGCCGGACACCCATGCTCTAAATCGTAGAGCAGTTTCTGCTGCTCTTCACTGAGTACCTTATTGGCATCTGAGGGCCAGGGCCCATTTTCCATATCGATAATTTGGGAGAACGCCCTCATCAGTTCCGCCTGCTTCTCATCGCCATAGTTTGAAATCCGCATCTCACCGTCGCCATATATTCGCATGACAATATCGCCATCGTCAGACTGATATAGCCCAAGGGCGCTATTTCCGTAGTCGCTCAAAATCCTTGCTGATTTTGCCACTCTGATTCCTCCTGTTTCAATTCCTCTGCCGTGCGGAACCGGCCTCCGCTGAAAAATTGCCACTGTTCTCTTGCTTCGAAGAAGCTGTCTCCATACCAGCAATACCCGCAACGCTCGCTGCGTGCAATACTCCGGTCGTAGATATTGATGAGAGTCACGTCAGCAAGCGGGTCTGCACTTGGGTCAGTGATTTCATCCAGGCCGTAATAAGGGTTGCCTTTTTCCTTTATCACTTTCCAGGCCCCGGAGAATGGGTCACGTTTGCAGTAGCGAACATAAACCGTACATGGCAGACTGCCTACACGTGCTTCCAGGGTTTCAATCTTATACCGAGCATCCTCCTCCCCCACACCGCCGAGGTCCGAAACGACACCATTAAGCGTGGCCTCCTGGTTTTCAGTATCCGGCTCTGTCGCAGCACCGTCATCGCCCTTATTTACAGGCGGTGGCTCGTCGGGCTCATCCTTTTCGCCAGAGGCTGTATCAAATTCAGATTCATGCGGAGAAGGCTCAGACTGCACATCGCCAGTGCCCGGTTCCTCTACGGGTGGCTTCTCTTCTGCAGGAGGTTCCGTATCAGAATTTGAGGTGTCCCCAATTCCTTCCCCCACATTGTTTTCTGGCGCAGTCTCTCCGGCACCTTCGATTTGTTCACTTTGAGATGGTGGAGCCGTTGGGAAATGCGGCAGTTCTGGCTTGAAAATCAGGATACAGCAGATGCCGGATATGACGCATGAGGCAAGTATGGCGCTAAGTACAATGACCCATGTCGGGATATAGCGTCGTTTTTTCACAGCTCAGCCCCTCTCTTATGTACATAGCAATATTATACCATATATCAATTTTTTAATCAATATAATGCCAAAGCGAGAGCTTCCCTTTTGGGAAGTCTCTCGCCAACTTCAAATCTCTCGCTATTACTGATTGCTTGCCGGTGGCAGGCCAAGTACAACCGGGCTCATGTCGTTCATCAGCATCCGCAGCGGTGGGTATGTTTTGAATGCCTCATCTGCGCTCCGTCTCAGCTTATCGCGGGTAACGATTTTGGCCATAGACAGGTCGAAGAAAAGGGCCTCTGGCATCTCTGCAAACCGCAGCGCGTAACAGGTCCGGCACTTCGAATCCTGCCACTCACGTTTTTTTCGGATGCCTTTTACCAGAGTCATGTCTACTATCGGGACAGACCTTGGTTCTATGTATCTACCCTCATCTTCCGAGAAGGTCTCTTTGAAAAACGGGATTGCGGTCATATCGTTCTCAAAATGCGGAAGGACGACCATCCTGTCTGCTTCCTCGGAGATGAGAATTCGAACATACGCCGGGTAATTCAACTCAGAAATTGCTGTCTTGCTGAACACAAGTTTTTTGCTGTACACTTTTACTGTTGCGGTTGTCGTCAACTGCGCACCGGAAATAACGACACGAAAATCATCAAGTCTCCAAGCGCTGGCGTTGAACATCCTTTCGTCCCTCCTTAGGCGACCATGTGAGCGCCCGCAGCCCACACCATGGTCCCGCGTCATAGATTTGGTCCTGTTCCAGGATTTCTTCCAGAGAAAGTCCTCCTATTTGCCGCTGTACGTAAGTCCACATATCTTTCGGAACGGCAGCCTCATACCTGCCCCGCAGTCTGTACTTGAGTTCCTGGCCAGTATTTTTGATTACCTTATGCTCATAGAGGTCCGTAGCAATCGTCTTCTGCATGATAACGTCGCCAGCATACTTTTCGTTTGTAAGAATGTAGTAGACACTGGAATAACTCCAGGTGTCAAGCCCTAATGGGGAGCGTACCCCCATCGCATTCAATCTGTCTCGGACCCCTGCTACGCTTTCTCCATCCGCCACCCACTGATACATCTGTTTTACCATCTCGATGTCTTTGTTGAACTTCAGTTCAATCCCAGTCCGGTCAAATCCATAGAGATTGGTGATTTTAGGAATACCCTTGGCGAACCGGCTGCGTATTGCCCATTTCAGACTGAGCGATTTCGCGTCAGACTCGCCTTGTGCCAGGGCGGCCATAAAGGTAAGGTACAACTCGCTGTTGGGAGCTAAGGTATTCAGGCCCTCTGTCTCAAAGCGGACTTCTACAGGAGGAGTAAGGTTCTTCAGCATCCGGCAGGTAGCCACACAGTCTACGGTATTCCGGGCAAATCTGGCCACGGCCTTTGTGATGATGAGATTTACCTTTCCGGCCTTACAATCCTCAATGAGGCGGTTAAAGTCGGTCCGGTTTTTCATGCTCGTGGCGGAAATACCGTGGTCGGCGTAGATATCTACCAGCTTCCAGTTTGGATGCTTGTTGACGTATTCCGTGTAGTAAGCCTGCTGCATACTGAGACTGTCTTCCTGGGACTCTTGTAAGGTACTGACCCTGCAGTATGGACCTACCAGCTTTTCGTCATCATCTCCTTTCTGCTCGTATTTTTTGTCTCGTGGGATTACTTCCACACCAGCGTCGTTTTCAAACGCCTCCCGTATGAGGTCGTGTTTGCTCATCCAACACCTCCAATTCGTCGATATTAGCGACGCTATAACAATATTACGTCGGTAATACCGACGTGTCAACAGTATTTTTATATTTTTCTTGTCCTCACCTGCTTTTCATGGTATGGTTTTACGGAGGGGAGGCGAGAATTCCCGTGTCAGATGACATGAAAATGTTAATTGCTTCAAATATTTCATATTATCGGAAACTTCGAAATCTGAGCCAGACCCAGCTTGGCACAGTGCTTGGGGTGGCCCGCAATACCATCTCTAATTTAGAGCACGGGGATATCCCTGTGACTGCATATCAGCTTGCCACAATCTGCGAAACACTGGATGTGCCTGTTGCCGCAATGTTCGAACCTCCAGAGTCTGACCATACGCAAGAGGCTCTCATCATTCACCGCTATCGGGAAGATATTGAATTCCGTACTGCCGTCAACCTCTTGATGAAAACACAGCAGTCAGAAGAATAACTAGATACTTCACCTTCTTCTCTCTTTGACAGAAGAAAGGGCCGCCTGATACCAGGCGGCCCTTTCTTCTGTTTAATTATTGTCACGCATTCCGCTGCGTGATGTACTGCCGGATGTTGCTGGCATTCATGTAGCGGTCGAAACCACTGCCATCCGCCGCAGGCACGAGAAGTGTCGGTGCGGACATGATGCCATAAGCCTTGGCGAGCTCCGGGTTTTCATCTGCATAGACGACATCGTACTGGATGCCTGCCTTATTGAGCATCTCCTTGGCGAGTCTGCAGTTGGGGCAGGTCCGCGTGGCAAATAGGGTCACGCCGGTGAGCGCCTCAGCACCAGTCTCCTGGCACTCAGGGTCCTTCTCCGTGTGGTCCTGCTTGATGGCACGCACGTCGATTTTCCCAGTCATGGGCTCCCCAACTTTGTAGGTCTTCCGCTCCTTGAACTCTTCCGCCTTACCGTCGTTCCAGTTCTTCAGCGGCCGGTAATAGCCGGTGATACGGCTGTAGACCTCGGTGGCCTTGCCGCAGATGGGGCAGGTATACTGCTCCCCACGGAGATAGCCGTGCTCCTGGCAGACCGAGTAGGTCGGAGACATCGTGTAATACGGAAGCCGGTAATTCTCTGCAATCTTCCGCACCAGAGTAGCTGCGGCCTTCCAGTCCGGCAGCCGCTCTCCAAGGAAAGCGTGGAACACCGTACCGGAGGTGTACAGGGTCTGAAGGTCATCCTGCAGGTCGAGGGCCTCGAACACATCATCGGTATAGCCCACGGGGATGTGGGAGCTGTTGGTATAGAACGGGGTCTCCCCTGCCTTCGCTGCCGTGATGATGTCCGGGAAATCCTCCTTATCGTGCTTGGCAAACCGATAGGTCGTGGACTCGGCCGGGGTCGCCTCCAGGTTGAACAGCACACCGTACTGCTCCTGGTAGTCGCTCAGCCGCTCCCGCATGTGGTTCAGGACTGCCTTGGCAAATTCCTGCCCGGCAGGGGTCGTCAGGTCTGTACACAGCCAGTTGGCATTGCGGGCCGCCTCATTCATGCCCACCAGTCCAATCGTGGAGAAGTGGTTATCGAAGCTGCCCAGGTAGCGCTTGGTATAGGGATACAGGCCCTCATCCATGAGCCGGGTGATGACCTTGCGCTTGGTATCCAGAGACCGGGCCGCAACATCCATCAGATGGTCCAGACGACTGTAGAAGTCGGCCTCGTCCTTAGACTGGTAGGCCATACGGGGCAGGTTCAGCGTGACCACGCCGATGCTGCCGGTAGACTCGCCGGAGCCAAAGAAACCGCCGGACTTCTTTCTCAGCTCACGCAGGTCCAGACGCAGGCGGCAGCACATGCTGCGCACGTCGCTTGGCTGCATATCGGAGTTGATGTAGTTTGAGAAGTAGGGCGTACCATACTTGGCTGTCATCTCAAACAGAAGCCGGTTGTTCTCCGTATCGCTCCAATCGAAGTCCTTCGTGATGGAGTAGGTCGGAATAGGATACTGGAACCCACGTCCGTTGGCATCTCCCTCAATCATGATTTCGATGAACGCCTTGTTCACCATGTCCATCTCCGCCTTGCAGTCGCCATAGGTGAACGGCATCTCTTTCCCGCCCACGATGGCGGGCAGATGTGCCATATCGTCAGGAACGACCCAATCCAGGGTGATGTTCGTGAAAGGCGGCTGTGTTCCCCATCTGCTGGGGGTATTGACGCCGTACACGAAGGACTGAATGCACTGCTTGACCTCCTTGTAGTTCAGGTTGTCCACCCGGACAAACGGGGCCAGGTAGGTATCGAAACTGGAAAACGCCTGAGCGCCAGCCCACTCGTTCTGCATGATACCCAGGAAGTTGACCATCTGGTTGCAGAGCGTGCTGAGGTGGGCAGCCGGAGAAGATGTGATTCTTCCCTCAACGCCGCCAAGCCCCTCGGTAATGAGCTGCCGCAGGCTCCACCCGGCGCAGTAGCCGGACAACATGGACAGGTCATGGATGTGCATATCCGCATTCCGGTGGGCGTTGGCGACCTCCTCGTCGTAAATCTCGCTCAGCCAGTAGTTCGAGGTGATGGCACCGGAGTTGGACAGAATCAGGCCGCCGAGGGACAGGGACACCGTAGCGTTTTCCTTCACACGCCAGTCCTTATTGGGCCCGACGTAGCCCTCGATAGTCTTCTTCACGTCGAGAATCGCGTTGCGGGTCTCACGCATCTTTGTATGCTGCTGTCGGTACAGGATATAGGCTTTTGCCGTCTTGGGCAGGCCCTGCTCCATCAGAGCAGCCTCCACCAGGTCCTGAATATGCTCGACAGACGCTTCCATCTGGCCGTTCTTGGCCGCCGCAGGGTCATCAAAGAGTTCGCACTCCACGAACAGCCCAATGATTTGCGCCGTCGTAGAGACACGCTTGGTTGCAACCTCACCGGAGGCCATCAGGGCTTTGGCCACAGCATTCTGGATTTTCTCATTGTTATACGAGACACGGCTTCCGTCTCGCTTGATAATAGTCATATTGATGTCGCCCATATCGTTTTTCCTCCATTCAATTAAATCTTCTCAGGTCGAACTTCAACGACCTGATTGGTACTAAGACTTTTCTGCACATCAATGAACCTTTGATTACTGCTTCCCCGGAAGAGAGGTTCTTCTCCCTGCAGTGCAGATACAAATTCGCCGTCGACGAGAATGTCTACATAGCGAAGTGCCTCTCTCTTGCGCGCATCACATAGGATGTCATCCATTGTCCATCCCGTGTAGACCCAGACGGACAGGCCCATATCATGAGCGGCCCTTGCAATGCTTCCACATGCCTCAGGCTGCATCAGCGGGTCTCCGCCGGATAGGGTTACACCATCCAGGAATTTTGCCTTTCGGATTCGTTCCATTACGGCATCCGTATCAGCTTCTATTCCGCCGGAGATATCGTGTGTCTCTGGGTTTTGACAGCCCTCGCAGTGGTGCGGACAGCCCTGAAAGAACACCACATACCGGATGCCGGGCCCGTTCACCAGCGAGTGCTTGATTTCACCAGCCAATCGAAACAGCATATTTTGTACCTCCTTTCTATGTTCTGCCACAATATTTTGTATTTGTCAAAAATGGAGTGCCGGGGCAGGTGATAAATCACTCAACCCCCGGCAAACTCCCTTATCTCACATCAGAGCATTAAGAATTTCAGCCTGAGCCGAAATGTACGCTTCGTTGTCTCTTACCGGCACGGTAGCTCCGCAGGCCAGTAGGATAGCGACGACCTCATTTTGCTGCTCGTTGATGAGCGGCGCGGCATAGATGAGATTGCCGTATTTCAGTTCCATTGTATCAGGCTTGCCCTTACTCTGGATTCCTCGGAACATGTTGTATCCTTCTTGGTGGACCAGTTCAGCCTGGAACTCATGCTCCGCGCAGGGGCCCAGGTATTCCTTACCAGCGTCAACGAGTGCAACGACGACATCCTTATTTGGGATGCCGTCATACAGTGCGTTCAAGACCCTTCTCTTCGGGAAATTGCACTCCAGTGCTCGATACGGAACGAACAGTACGCCAAACTGCCCTTCGCAGTCACATACGCAAAGTTCCAGCGGGTCGCCTTCCTGAATGCGCATCTGCCGACGGAACTCCTTGGGAATCACGATTCGTCCGAGGTCATCGATGCGCCGGACTACGCCTGTTTTCTTCAGTTCCATCTTTCAATTCTCCTTTACAAACAGTTTTTCGTTTCCGCCTACGACATCGGCGTACTGATATACGTGGTTGTGGAACCCTTCGCCATCCGGGAAGTCTTTTACCACGATGTACCCTTCTCCGATACGCGCTGGAAGATTGTTGCAGAGGAATTCTCTGAACGCTTCTACCCAACTCGGGATATCGGTCGGATTGGTCGCTTCACCGCTGGTATACCATTTGCCAGACGGCTTGTAGACATCAATGGATATATGAAGCATGGTTATGCCCCCTTTTCACTGCACTCCGGCCGGTTGGGGAACGTCCAGCCATACACATCGCCAATGAGGTCCCCCAGGCGATATGTAAGCTGCTCCATTAGGCTCTCATACTCCTGGCCCGTATGGGCAAGGTCCCATAGCGCCTCCTTCTGCTCCTCCGTTACCTCCGGGCGATATGCGCGAAACAGATAGTAATTTGTCCCATCGTGATGAGCCTCCCGAATACGCAGGTCGCCGTCCTCATCCACATAGATGGTCAGCTCGCTGTCGCCGCTGACATAGCTTTTGAGGCAGTCCGAGACAGATTCTGGCTCCTGCTCATGCGGAAGGACTCCAGAAAAGTGCCCATTCCACAGGCCAAGTTCGGCAACGGCGAAAATGCCGTTGGGAACCTCAATGTCCCTCAGATTGGCCCTTTCATCGTCCAGATAGTCGTTGTTGGTCTCATACATGATGTTGACCAACTCTTCTTCACTTGCGTCAGGATATTCCTCCCGCAGGTCGTCCTCCCAATCATCAAAGTCGGGCGAGGAATCCCAAATAATATGCTCTTCCATAGTGGTATCCTCCGTTCAATAGGAATATGGCGCGTGCAGGTGAGTTTCCGGGTCAATGGTCTGGAGAAGCGCAGCCATCTCTTTCCGGCTTCCACGGGCGAACCAATAGGTCTGGCCGTTTTTCTTACCAATCAAGATGTGCTGATACTTCCCATCCAGTATGGTTTTCCCGATGATGGATAACTCCCACTTTCCTACTGTCCGCGTCAGACTGGAAAAGCCGCATCTTCTGCAAGAAGACGCGGAGATACCAGACTTATAGTAGTCCAGTTCGGAAAGTGTGTTTTCCCCGCAGCGAGGGCATTTACTGCCATAGTTTTCTAAACTCGCCATCTAAATACCCCCCTATCAAATCAGCTCAATGACTGCCTCGTCGTTTGCTACGTCAGGGAGGAAAGTCCCCATGTGCTTCGCGGGGATATAGAGAATGTGACCATCCCGTTCACTCTTGAAAATAGCCATCGGGGGGTCATAACCATCCCCCACCTCTTCCAGAACGAGAAGCACAAAATTTTCTCCCCGGTAACGATACCGGCAGTCTGCCTGGTAGTAACTCTTTGCCTCTTCCCAGGTCGCCTCGGCAATTTCCTCCGACGGCATGGTCAGGTTGCCGTTCGTATCCCGGAATCTCTTGTTACTCACAGAAATCACCTCTCCTTTTCTGCCTGTACCAATTTGTCAATGACCTTTTGGCACAGCCCATAGTCGCTATCTTTCTCGACATAGCAGCCGATATTGCGATGGACTGGATTTCCGAATATCCCCAAGTAGTACATCGTAAGGAACGCCTTGTCCTCCTCAAAAATGTGGAGGCTCACGCAGATGGGCTTTGTCCAATCCGCGTTTGCAATGTTGCACATGGAGAAGAGCTCTTTTCGGAGCTCTTCATCCATGATTTCAACATAGCACTCCTGACCGATGTGCCCATTTAGGGTCACATCGGTCTTTGCCTGCTCTTGGTGAGGGTCGTACTCCGGCGCTCCTCGCTTGAGCAGCTTGGAGCTGTCCAAGGTGTATGCACGGATTTTCATGCCGAAGCACCTCCGTCCACGACCCGCTCAAAGACGATGGCCTCGCCCTTGAGCACTTCGGCGTCAATGCTCTTCCAGACATTATTGTCTGCGAAGAAGAACTTCCCCCCTTTGCGGATGTACGGGCGCTCGGTCGTGTAGAGCCAGTGCTCTACAGCCTCATCCAGGCTCTCCCCTTCCAGGAGTTCAATCCGGTCCAGCATACGGCCGGAGCGGACTGTCTCCGGGATTTCCCCGCTGAAGTAGCGGTGGAAGTCCAGGATGAGCTCGTCTTCCGTCAGACCATCCAGGTCTCTGGACTCCTCCCAGCGTTCACGGCGGGCAATCCGATTGGCCAAAGTGGTCTCCTGAGTCCAGGAAACCCGCTTGACCAGAAGGACGATGGCTGCCGCAATCACAACGCCAGCGAGAAGCATCAGACTGGTGGGAATGGTCATCATTCCTTGCTCCAAGCCCCCACAGACCGTAATGCCGCAGATGACCAGGACCACAAGGGCCAGGTCACAGGCGGCGTCGAGACGCTGGTAATTCTCCAGCTTCTTCATCAGTTTCTCTTTCATTCGTTAAAACACTCCTTTGAAGTTTGGTTTGTGTATATATAAAAAGGCAGTACACCGGGACGGTGTACTGCCTTGAGTCTGCTGAGAAAATATGTGGCTTAGTTGAGATACTTCCTTATTTGATAGTATTATTGTACCATCTTCAAATTCGAGACGTCAAATCGCCTTTTTCTTTCAATTTCTGCACCCGTGAGGGAGGGCGGCAGTGATGTTGTTTAGCAACCTTGTCGTATAATCATTTCAATTCTCGCAACCCGCGAGAGGCGCGACCGGCGTTCACCTTGGGCACCGCCCTTGAGAAGTCATTCCAACTCACGCACCCGTACAGGGTGCGACGACTCAATCCGGGCAAGTTGCGCTAGTTGACATGTATTTCAACTCACGTACCCCATTGCGGGGTACGACCAGGCCGAAGTAGGTGTAATGCGAGGATTGCTAAACTTCAACTCACGCACCCGTACAGGGTGCGACAGTGGTCCAATCCACCTATCGCATAATCGGTCAATTTCAACTCACGCGCCCCGTGATGGGTGCGACTGCTCGGGTTGTTGGACTTCGCTGGGACGAGTATCGATTTCAATTCCTGCACTCCGTATAGAGGGCTACCAGACTCCTTGGACACGGTTGTGACGATGTGACATTTCAATTCACGCACTCTATGGGGAGTGCGATGCAAAATCCATCAAGTGTCTGCCAGCATCATTTCAACTCACGCACCCCGTGAGGGGTGCGACGGATTTATTGCTATCCTCTTTCATGGGTTGTACATTTCAACTCCCGCACCCCGTGAGGGGTGCGACTGGTGTAGAGGGGCAAGCGGCTCAGACCGCAACCCTATTTCAACTCACGCACCCCATGAGGGGTGCGGCCCGGGACTTGGTAGAGCAAACACAAGGATGAACCATTGCAACTCCCGCTCCCCGCGAGGGGTGCGACCTGTATGCCCGTCCCTGATGGTATGGTAGCGTTTTTGCAACTCACGTACCCAGTGAGTAGTACGACGTTGAACATGGGTAGGCGACCTCGTGGGTGAGCCGATTTCAACTCACGCACCCTTGCAGGGTGCGACTACCGTGGCTTTCATGCTTAGGCGACCTCCTTATTTCAACTCTCGCACCCGCGTGTGGTGCGACCGTATCCGTAGTGCGCAAGGCAATCGGTCATTTCAACTCACGCACCCCGTGAGGGGCGCGACCATCGCAAGCGACGTCCAGCCGTGTAACATATTTCAACTCCCGCACCCCGTGAGGGGTGCGACGCAAACAATAATGTGTTTCCCACCCCATATTCAAAAACTGGCTATAAAATTTTTCAATTCTCGCACCCCACGAGGGGTACGACCGGGGTCTGCGTGGATTCAGACAGGCTTTTCACATTTCAACTCCCGCACCCGCGTGGGGTGCGACAATACAGACCGCAGTTCCCTTCATAATGGCCTGGTATTTTCAACTCACGCACCCCATGAGGGGTGCGACGGAAGCGTTTGCCCCCGCTGAGGGTTATTTTTCATTTCAACTCGCGCACCCCGTGAGGGGTGCGACCAGGCGTGAGCCTGTTATTTTTTTGCCTTCAGCGATTTCAACTCCCGCACCCCATGAGGGGTGCGACTGGAACTTCCGGGCAACGAGACCCTGGTTGGAATTTCAACTCACGCACTCTATGCATGGGTGCGACAGGCACGGGCGCGTGTGGAGACGCGAGACGTGTCATTTCAACTCACGCACCCGCGTGGGGTGCGACGCGACTCATTCCTCGTCGACTTTGGAAATCAGATATTTCAATTCCCGCGCCCTGCGAGGGGTGCGACATCATCTTAATAAAAAAGAAACGCCGCAGGTTAGTATTTCAATTCACGCACCCCGTGTGGGGTGCGGCACAACGACTTCGCACTGACATTCTCAAAATAATTATAAAATATTTCAATTCTCGCACCCTAATGAGGTACGGCCTCACCGTTTCGCCATAAAAATAGCCGTCCTAGCAAAATATATGTAGAGTTTTAACTCCCGTACCCCGCATGGGGTGCGACTTTTTGTCATTCGGGTCTTGTCATCCATAGGCGAATTTCAACTCCCGCACCCTGTGAGGGGTGCAACTGTCTCCGATGGCGTGGAGACCCATCAGGCCATCATTTCAACTCCCGCACCCTGTGAGGAGTGCGACTCCAGGCCCAGGAGCCAGGCGGTGAGGTCTATAATTTCAACTCCCGCACCCTGTGAGGGGTGCGACGCAATGCTCTACGAAATGACGAACAATAAAAATGAATTTCAACTCTCACGCCCTCGCGGGTGGTAATTTCAACTCCCGCACCCTGTGAGGGGTGCGACACTGCGGTCTTTTTCTATTTGCTCATTCCTTTATTTCAACTCCCGCACCCTGTGAGGGGTGCGACGTCGTATGCTTTTTCATGGAACGACCTACGGCCAACAATTTCAACTCCCGCACCCTGTGAGGGGTGCGACTCCACTAATTTTTCACTTTGGGAGGCTATACCATATTTCAACTCCCGCACCCTGTGAGGGGTGCGACAGAATAATTCGCCTGCATAAAGGAGGATTAACCATATTTCAACTCCCGCACCCTGTGAGGGGTGCGACATTATAGCAACAGACAACAAACCTGTCAAGCAATTTCAACTCCCGCACCCTGTGAGGGGTGCGACCTGCAATGTCACGGAGAGTTACCGCCCGTTGCCAATTTCAACTCCCGCACCCTGTGAGGGGTGCGACGCTTCATTGTCAACATCCTTTCCGTAAAAATAAAATTTCAACTCCCGCACCCTGTGAGGGGTGCGACCGCAAGATATTGTGTTTGTTCTTCCTTTCAGAATATTTATTGAGATATTCCTATTTGAAATTTCATACGACACATCAAAAAACAATTTCTTAATATAATTGGGGGTGCGAACCCCCACAGATTTTCCTGTGTGTTGCTTGTTCGCACCTCAAATCGGATATTACTCGCGGACCTCGATAGAGACACCGGCAGGCAGGTCGGTATCGTTCACCGTAACCTCATAGTCACTGAAGCTGCGAATGGGCTTTCCGGGGTTGACTTCCTTCACGTGGACCCGCTCATACAGCTTGTGGGAGGGCGCGTTGCCATAAATGCTGTCGTGTTTGAAAATGACAAGTTTGCGGGTGGCCATTTCAGCCCGGCAGGCCGACTTGTCGAAGTCAAACATATTCATAATGGCGTCCCACAGCAGGTTCAGGTCCTCCTCAGAGAAGCCGGTATACTTCTGAGCCAGGGTGGGAGAAACGCTGCCAGTGCAGACAAAGAGTCCGTAAGGAATGATGGGCTTCTGAGCAAAGGTTCCTTCCTTCTTCTTGATTTCATCCTCGGTTGCCACGGCAGTCCGGGTAATGGACAGCTCCCGCAGTTCCACGGGGCTCACACTCTCCGCCATCGAAATCTGCACGGGCCCGCGAATTGTGCCGCAGTTGAGATTGGCGGACTGGAACTTCGTCATGACACCGCCAAAGGTGCGGATATCATAGTAGTTCTCGCACATAAAGTTGCGAAGAACATCATCCACCTCCGGGTGGCCTTTCTTGTACTCCGCGATGCTCCCTGTGGTACAGCCAGTCGCTGCGACAAAGCTCTCCATATCACGGGCGTTCAGAGTCTGGCCACTCTGCGGCTGAATGTACATCTTGAATCCGGGGACTCCCTCACGCACCAGCGCAACGTAGTTCCGAATCTTTCGCTTCAGACAGACATCAGTCACCAGGCAAAGGCCCGTCTCCGGGTCGATTCTGGGGCCGTTTCCAGCATCGGGCTCGCCGTTCGGATTGCAGTTTCTGCCATCAAACATGAAGAAGAAATCGTACTTGTTCTGAATAGCCTGCTTGATAATTTCCATGATTTTCTTTCCTTTCTTGCCTTTAATGTTTTAGTTTTTTTACATTCCTACATTGCAAGTTAGTTAATCCTAGCAATGCTTCCTGAGGTTGCTTTTCTATTGAGTCAGTGACTTATCTCTTTTGCCATATTAAGCGGCACTGTCTCCCGCACCATCCGGGTCATCGTCGGGTTTCTTCCGATAGCTCTCCTGCCGGGCGTGATAGTAGCCAAGAGCAAAGAGGCCGGATTCCTCCCGGCTAAGGGTAGTTGGCAGAGGCTCAGCCCCAAGGCGGTCCATGATATCGCCAATCAACTGGTTATAGTAGACAGCCAGTCCTGCCGTGTCTGACTTGCGTTCCAGGGAGGAAATGTGATGCTGGCCCTTGGCGAAGATGGACGGGAATACGCTGGCCGGGCGGGTCATAGCCGAAGTGAAGAAAGAGTCTCGAATGCTTCGGTTGACTTTCTTCATCGCTGTCTTCTGGAGCTTTTCGTAGTGCCAGAACAGTTGCCCCAGCAAATACGCCTTATCGTTGCAGTTTGGATTGATTGCCACAGTTGCTGCCTCCTTTACAGATTCTGAGTTGCTGTTTTTCAGCAGATACATCTTGATAGCCGCCATCCGGTTCTCAGAGAGCCCCCCATCCTCCCGAATACGCAGGAGCAGCAATGACAGAAGCTCTCTGGGGTATGGGGTGTTCGTGATGATTGCTCGGACAAGGCTGTCGTACATATCCGCAGGAACTTCTCGGTTGTCCTTCCCCACACACTTCAATGCATCCAAGAGCTGATAGATGTTGGGGGTGGCGGTTTCCTTGTCATCCCTGGACGAAATGATGGTGGCCCGTTTCAGATGCGCACGAAGGTTTTCCAGCATCTGCCCAAAGGTGCAGTGCTGAAACTCCGTCAGTGCGAATCGCACGTTGTGATTTCGAAGGACCATCACGTAGAAATCAGCATTGAGGTCTTTAAGCTGGTTCGCGTACTTCTCTACGGACTCGTTTCCGCTCAGGATGGAAGTGACTGTATGATAGAGGGCCTCGTCTTCCTCGGAATCAAAGTCACCTTCCTGGCGGCCAAACCCAGCCATTGAGAAAGCTGTGGCCAGCGAGTTGTCCTCATCATGAGCCGCCCAGAACACCAGATAGGAGTTCCCGATGATTTTATAGTGGCATTTAGTGGTAAGCAGATACTTCAGCGCATTTCCGTACTGCTCTGTCACCAGAAGCGAGACTGGTGCGATGTACCCCTGTTGCTTGTCATACCAGTTATAGGCACATACATCGTAGTTGGTTCCAAAAGAGACCAGCGAAATCCCTGTTCCACGAGCCATCGGCACTCCTGTGGTTGCCGGGTGGACCCGGGCAATCGGGACATTTTCTTCGCCTGTGACCAGGCAGGTGCCCATAATGATATCGCTCCCAGCGAGGACCCGCGTCTGATAGTACCTATCCCAAGCCGCCGCAATATCCGGGTCTGCATGGGCGTAGGTATCGTCTTCAAACCGGAACACCAGGTTGCTTGCCGTCAGAATCGCATCCAGGTTTTCCTTGATGCAGTCCATATCAAGCGCCTTCTGCGGGTCCCACTTTGCAAAGAAGTCCCAGAGTGCAGTTGCTTTGGGGGATGAACCCAAGAGAGGTCCCAGGATTTCTTCATGCAGGTACTTCGCAGAACGGTGCTTCGCAGCAACCTTCTCTGGCGCATCCTTCTCCCCTGCCAGTCCCAGAAGGTAGGACGCATTGTCGCAGGCGAAGAACGGCGTAGGCCCATTCTGGTGCTTGGTGCGATACGGAACACTCATAGTCGGATACTTTGTGACGGTCTTCTTTTTGAGCGGAACCTGATATCCCAAGGACACGACATTGATAAGGCGTCCGTCAGCCCCAATGATGATAGCGAACTGGACGGGTACGCTGGACCAGCCTGACTTGGGAATGACACCCCTGTCTACGAGCTCTTGCCCGTAAGCGGCCAGTGCGTCAAGCACCATGCCCCATCACCTCTTTTCTGGATGGCACCCGGATATATCCATTCTCCATGGTCGGGTAGTAGAAGTACTGGCGGACATTATCCGGGTTGCTGTAATCGGCGTCAAAGAACATCCGACCCAACTGAATCTTCGTCCCGTCGTATACCGACCGGCGCTGAGACTCTCTCTCGTGAGGGCCAAAGAAGGCTGTGCATTCCTTCATCCCCAGATAGGGCGTCCGCCAGGACTGGCCATGCTCCACCCGACGCTTAAAGATGTCAATGATTTTGGTCAGGTTGTACTCCTCTTCCATCTCATCGAGATTGGGCTTGGGCACGACCGCAGCATACACCGTATAGTAGACATCGCAAAGGAAGGTAGAGCATCTCTGCTGTCTGGGCATGGATGCCGGGACGCTGAGGGAGGGTCCTTCGCCGGTTTCCAGTACGCTCTCCATCGTTTTCAGTGCATTCCCGCTCCGCATCACAGAGCTGAGTTCGTTCCGCGTAATTGTGCGGTGCCGGACACGGTTGTAGACCTGGATACCAGTGACCTCGTAGTCAAATGTTGGGTGCCAGTAAATGCTTTGGAGTAAATTGCGGAGGCTGGAAGGCGTTGGAACCTCATAACTATATCGTTCAACTTTGCATTCCGGCCTCGTGAAAAGAGCAAACTTACCCCAAACATCCATACTGACATGACCAATTTTATCTTCCAAATAGAATCACTCCTTTTTACGGAATTTTTTCGTATATGGCGTCCTCTCTCGGCTTTGGTAATATTATACCATTTATCATTATATTAGTCAATATTCATTTTCTAATTGTTTTGCCCTCTCCTGAAATCTGTAAAACCAAATTCTCGTTTAATACAGTTAAGGGCCCCGCCACATTAGATGTGACAGGGCCCTCTCAGAGGCAAATATAACCGGCTACTTACAGGAGTTCATCGTCAATTTTGTCTAGCTCTTCTGCCAGGTACTCAGCCAATGCGGATTCAACCACACTGGACTTCTCCCCGGTCCGCCCCAGGAGCCGTTCCCGGGCGCACCGCTGGTCAATCGCGGCAACGAGCCGTGTGTCAAGCCAATACGAGACATGTACCCGCCCATTGCTGTTGACCTTTGAGCCACCAAAATACCTGATTTCCGTTTTGGCAGTGGGCTTCCTCCCCCGCTTGGCCTTCGGGGCTGGCTCCTGAGCAGGCGGCTCAGCCACCTCCTGAGGCTCAGCAGGCTCCTCCGGCTTAGGCTGTACCTTTTTCTTTGCCTTTGCAGGCGGCTTTGCCGCCGTCTTTTTGGCCGGGGGATTCTCTTCCCTATCCTCTCTACCAGAGTTATCTTCCACCGGTTTCGTACCGCCGAACATCCTGGCAAACAGGTCGTCGACATTCGGCTTCTCATTCTGTGCCATAATCAAACCTCCTTGAGCATCTCGTTGGCCAAGGACGTGTAGTCCAGGACGACCTTGCTGTCGGGACGGCTCACAACCAGGTCCTTGGAACTGCTCTTGGCCTCGCGTACCGCGACAGCGCCACGGATAAACGTCTGGAACACCTTGGTGTGGAGCATATCCGCAACCCTCATAGCGAGTTCCAGCATGGTCTTGCTGTTGTTCTGACGCGGGTCAAACTTGGTGAAGACAATCCCCAGGATTTCGGGGTTGACGCCGCAGTACTTCTTCACATTCCGCACGGTATCACTGAGCTGGACGATGCCGTTGATGGAGTCGCAGTCCGCGTCCGTGGGAACGAGAATCCCATCTGCCGCCACGATGGCGTTGACCGTCGGGACACCGAGGGAGGGCGGCGTGTCAATGATGATGTAGTCGTAGTCATCCTTGAGGTTCGCTTCCTCAATCGCGTCCCTCAGTTTGAAATACTTACCTACATCCGTCATCAGTTCCGCCTCCAGCCCGGCCAGAATGATACTGGTGGGCAGGATGTCAAACCGCTCCAGGTGCTGGATAGCGTCCCTTGCAGACACATTGCCTTTCAGAACCTCATAGACCTCATGGCCCTCGGTCGTAGCGCCGACCTGCTTGCTCAAACTTCCCTGCGGGTCCATATCGATGGCCAGGACCCGATTGCCCTTCTGCTTCAGAACCGATGCCAGAATCGCGGAAGTTGCGGTCTTAGCGACTCCGCCCTTCTGATTCGCAATACAAATCACTTTCATGGTGCAGCACTCCTTTCAAAGTTCGGTTTCCATTTTCTCACCGTGACAATATTATACCATATAACATTAAAATAATCAATATTAAAATCTTAAGTGCTTTAGTTCTTTTGTGCCAAAGCACTTTTATACTTAGCTATTATCAAGAGGTGCTCCTCCTCTGATGCCTACCACATTAAATTGGATTATGCAATTTATTTGACCTTTTCATTTCTATATGGTATCTTGTAGAAAAGGAGGGTTTTCCATGCTCACCCAATTTTTTGAAAGCGCAAAGACCTTCGTTTCTACCCTTACAACAGACCAACTCGTTGCTATCTTCATCGCTGTCTTGGCAATTTCATGTGCGGTGAAACTAATCAAAACCGGCCTGTCCGTTATTCTCTCCATTATCGGACTGCTTGCTGTACTCTATTTCTTCGCTCCGGGCCTTTACTATGAACTCTTTGAGTTCCTGGGGCAACTCTGGCACACCCTAATTGGCTGACATACAGGTCTTTGCAAAAAAACAGGCGTTCTGATGAACATTCAGAACGCCCGTTTTCTATATTACCGCCTGAGGGACTTCCGCAACTCTTTCATATCCTTGCCGCCCTCTTTCAAAGCGCCGCTGTTACGGTAGGCCCATACCAGATACCGTCCCCCCTTCCACCAGAACTCGCTGCTGGCTATCAGCAGCATGGTGATAAACAGCGGCTGATATGTATTGGTGAATGTGATGGCCTCACCGGCAGAAATTCCGCTGTATGACTGCAGAAGCACATCAGCCAGGAAGAGCAAGGCCATTCCACCGGACATACTCTGGAGGGCATATTTGATGTGCCGCCGCCGGATACTGTATCGCTCTGGCGGGTTATTGAGTTCAACAATAACCGCGCCGATAAAAAGGCACAAGGTCGAACCGATAAGGAATACCGTGACCCACCCCTTATACACGGCGGTGAGTTCTGTCACATGATAACAGCTTACCACCATGAAGGCCGCCGCTACAACCAACAGAAGAAGAGCCGCGAGTTGGCCAGCCAAGGAGCGAAACCTTCTGGCTGATTCATATTTCTCCCGGTTCAGGAAGAAAGCCAATAGCAGTCCGCCTGACAGGATGTATGAGATGATGAATGGCAATGTATTACGCATTTTTCGCCTCCAGTATATCGGCCGCCAGGCGGAATCTGAGCCCGCCGCAGTTCGGGCAGGAATAGTTCCAGGAGTTCAGCCCGGATTTCAGCACCTTCACAATACGGCTGTCTTCCGCATGTTCTGTGATGGCACCACATCTGCAGCATTGGACCAGGCAGGTCGGGCCTTTCACTTGTTTCTTTGTCGCCAGCGGCTCCAACACGTTCAGGTTATAGGTATAAGGAGACGGCCTGCAGTCGACCATAGCGCATACCCTCTGCCACAGCGGCCCGTGGCCGGAACCTCTCAACGATGCCGGGCCAAAAAGCAGCGCGGCCGCCGCATGGGCGTACTCGTGCCGGATAACATCTATGCAGTCTGTCTCTGGCAGCCAGTCCAGATAGTAGAGGTTGAACATGAACTGAACTGGGATGGCGCTGTGGCTGGTGAATTCACACATGGCCACCGTTTTCCCCTTTTGCCTGTATCGCTTAATTGGCATATAGGTCGTGTCAAGCCCGCAAATTCCATCCAATCTGCGGTACTCTCTTTGAATTTCCTGCGTCTGAAAGAACATTTTGACCACCTACCGCACTTTTTGTTACTATTGTGCCATTCTTTCGACGAGGAAGCAAATTTTGGATTAACAGCACTTAGGTGCTTAAGCACCTAAGTGTCTACTCAAATCGCCTCAGTGCTCAAAAAGTCCGTGACCCAGCGGAAGCCCTGAATAAGCATCTTGGGAAGCTCCTTCCCCTCAAAGCCGTACAGCCCGCACGACACAAACGGATGCACTTCAATCACGACAGTAGACGACTTTCCAGAGTAAAGGTCTGCGGCAACGGTTACATCCAGCGTATAGGCGGCCGGGCAGTCAGTGTACTCCCTCACCATCTGGTAGACTACAGACTTGTCTGGCATGACCCATGGGTCGCCCAGGTAGTGCTTGACTCCGACAATCCGCTCATTGAATACGAACACCCGCCACTCCGAAAAGATATTCAGGACCTCCGAAATATACATCTCTTTATCGGACGGCAACGTATCCTTTCTGATGTCATAGACCCCGGTATAGTCGCATTTAAGCTGCGATGCGCTTTTCAGAAAGATTTCCTCTGCTCCCCACTCGCTGGCCTTGTCCCACAACTCTGATTTACTGCTCACGAGCGCATCTTTACGGCCAAGGTATTCCGGGATGTCCAGTTGGATTGGGACGAGCAGGGGCACCATCTTCTCGATGCCGTACATCTTTCGGAGATATGCTTCAACGAACTCAATGCTCCCCACCGGGACCTCTAATACATCGGGGTCTGTCAGATACGGGAACATGTCCCGCTTCATACCCTCAAAGGTCTTCAACTGCATCAGATAAGGAGCCTCATCCTGATGCAACCAGTTCTGCTCTTTGAGCACCTCACAGACCGTGGCACAATCCGCACTCATGGTTCCATCCCGGTTTTTCTGAACGATAAATCGATACTGCATAGTCTAATCACCTCTAGGGCAAAGATGGGAACTGCCCCCTTAAATTTCGAGCAAAACAGCTATTAAAACAAGAGCGCACAGCACTCCTATTGCCGCATTCACCCAACTGCTATTTATCCAATTACCTGTACTTTTAATTCCATAATGTTGGCCTTCCGCCCTTAGCTGTTCGACTTTTGACAAATCTTTCTCTGCCTTCGCCCGCAATATTTCCTCGTATAGTTTTTCAGAGTACTCTGCGAATGCTGGCAATACGATACGGCCTTTTCTACCGAACGGAACATACCTGCATGTAATTTCCCATAAGACTACCTCGGTGCTTAGAAAAAGATATTTCGTTCCCACCTTTTCCTTCGGTATCCCATAGGCAAAAAACGTCCCTGTCAGAGTGCTTCTACTCACGCCATATCTCCCCATGAGGTATGGTATATCCCAAAATTCTTCTCTCACATTCAGTACGCTATCCAGGGCCTTGCTCATATGCTAGAAACACCTGCTTCCTGTTCGCTCTTGACCCGGGCCAGCATTCTGCAAGGCTTCCCATCGTCCAGAATTCGCTTCGCAATTTCCTGGGCATACTTGTACTTCTCGGGATAGGCCAGCATGAGTGCCATGTATTTGTTCTCTCCGCTCTGCCGGGTTCCAAGGAAGTCTCCGGCACCACGGATTTTCAGGTCTTCTTCCGCAATCTCAAAGCCATTTGTCGTTCGGACCATCGCATCCAGGCGCATACGGCCTTTCTCACTCTGGTCTGCACTCTGGAGGACACAGTAAGACTGAAGGTTGCTGCGGCCAACACGGCCCCGGAGCTGATGCAGCGAGGACAAACCGAACCGCTCGGCGTTGGTAACGACCATAGTCGTCGCGTTCGGCACATTGACGCCTACCTCGATAACTGTGGTAGCGATGAGCACATCAATCTTCCCGTCCTTGAAGTCTGAGATGATTTCCTCTGTCTCCGCCTTGCTGTTCCGTCCGGTCAGGGTAGCAATCCGAACGCCGTACGGTCCGAGTGCCTTCAGGTAGATACTGCTGACTTCTTCCACGGACAGCACGCCCTCTACATCGTCACTGGGGTCAATCATGGGACAAACGACGTAGGTCTGGTGGCCGCGTTTCGTTTCTTTCAGGATGAAGCGGAACACCTTATTCTCATCCGTAGCAATCCCTGTGATGACCGGCTTGCGGCCCTCCGGCATCGTTACAATCGTATAGAGCTGCACAGCAGTCCCATAGATGACCTGGGCCAGGGTGCGGGGAATCGGGGTCGCACTCATTGTAATGCTGTGTACCCCTGCGGCCGCTTTCTCAATGAGCGCAGTCCGCTGGGCCACGCCGAACTTATGTTCCTCATCTGCCACGGTGATGGCCAGATTGTGATAGGTCACATTCTTGCTGATGATGGCGTGGGTGCCTACTACGAAGTTAGCCTCCCCGCTCTCGATAGCCGCCAGCACAGCCTTCTTGTCTTTTGCTTTCATCTCTGCCCCGCCTAGATAGACTGCTTTGAATCCAAGAGGCTCTATCAGAGCTTTCAGGTCTTCATAGTGCTGGCGGGCCAGCACCTGTGTCGGAGCCATCAGGACAGCCTGGTATCCGCTGTCGACAAAGGCGGCCATCAGGAGAAACGCCACAATCGTCTTGCCGCAGCCGACGTCGCCCTGCACGAGGGCATTGATGCGCTTTCCGCTCCGGGCGTCCTCAATCATGGAATCAATCGCTGCTTTCTGGTCTGCGGTCAGTTTGTACGGCAGACTCTCCATGACACGGTTGACTGCACCCAGCGTTTTCACAGAAAAGGCACTGCCGAGGGCAGAGTTCCGGGAAGCGTACTCGTTGTTCAGAGCAAAGTACAGGAGGTCGTCAAACAGCATACGGTCCTGCCCCTGCTGAATCTGCTCCATCGTCTTGGGAAAATGCAGGTAATAGAGGGCTTTCTGAATGGGGAGCAGTTTCTCCTCCGCAACCAAATCATAAGGGCAGGTCTCGGAGGTGGCCTCTGGGATACCCACAGCCACCTGCATTTTCTCAGTCAGATATTCCGCGCTCATACCCGGAATCTTGGGGTAGACGGGCAGGATGCGCTTCCCTTCGCTGATTTTAGGCTCGAACAGCTCCGGCATCGTGGCGGAGTAGTTTTTGTACTTCTCGTCGTAGACGAGTTTGGCACAAATATAGACATCGCGGCCAACACAGGCGCTGATTTTATTCAGCATATAGTTCTGCCGGAACCATTTGACCAGCAGTTTTTCGCCAGTCGGCTGGATGGTGCAGAACGCAATCATCATGGGCGTGCCGTTGTGGTAGGAATTGACCCGCGTTACCGTGGCAATCAGGCAGGACGTCTGGTCCTCCGGCAGTATGCCGGTCTCCCGGCTGAAATCGTTGTATTTCCGAGGCAGGAACCGCACGAGGTCCTCTACGGTGTAGATGCCTTTACGGTTGAACTGGTGTTCTTTTGCCTTCATAATCCCGAGGTAGGACAGCTTCATGGTGGTCCCCCCCTCCTTTCTATCTAAATAGCCCGTTAATGGGGTTTGAAGTCTTGCAGCATGATTTGTGTGGTAGTCCGGCCCTGAAATGTGTTCTCGCCAATCGTACCCACCATATCAATGGACTTTGGCTCCCCTTGCTGAACATACTGGCCAGCCATGCCGAATGCCACAGCAGCGAAGTTCTGGCCCGGGAATTTGATATGAGACTTGTCTGCTCCCATATAGAACGGAGCATCGACCGCAAACTGATTGATGCGGCACACCGGATTGGGAACCCCCTGGCCCAGGGGCTGGTACTTCTTGATAACCTCCAGAGCCGCAGGCACATCCTCAGGAGCCAATACTACATCGTACAGGACGTACTCACCGCCGCCGGAGGTCTGGTAGTCCTTGAAATATGCCCGCACCTTCTGCCGGAATTCTTCGATGTCACTCTGCATGAGCGAGATGCCCGCCGCCCCGGCATGGCCGCCATAGGTCGTAAAGAGACTGCTCATAGTATCCAGCATGTCCTTGATGTGAAACTCCCCATAGGTCCGGGCAGAACCCTTCACAATGCCATTCTCACCCCGCACCATGACGATTGCCGGGCAGTGATATGTAGAGGCCAGTTTCCCTGCGACAAGGCCAACCAGTCCTTCCGGCATCTCGGGTTCAAAGACCACGACTGGAGCAATTTCGCCTGGGGCCTTGCTCAGCGCCTCCTGGATTTTCTTCATCCAGGTGCTCACCTGAGTCTGGCGCTGCTTGTTGATTTGAACCATCTTGGCCCCATAGGTCTGTGCCTCAATCGGGTCGTCACACATGAGCATCTTCAAAGAAGATGTGCCTCCGGCGTTGTAGAGCCGCCCAGGGGCATTGATAAGGGGCGCGATGTTGTAGGATACCGTCTCCACAGAGAACTCACTGCCATTGCAGCCGATGGTGAGAAGCTGGCTAATGCCCTGCGACAACATGGCCCGTCCGCTGTTTACCAGGGCAATACCGTCCATAACGATACGCCGGTTGTCTCCAATCAGGGGCATAGAGTCCGCAATCGTGCCAAAGCAGGCAAGCACCTGGATATCATTCAGGAGCTTTTCCGCCGTGGCCAGCGGCTCATCCAGCAGCATATATTCCGCCAGTTTGAAAGCAAGACCCGCACCGCAGTACTCGGTAAACTCGTTCATGTCAGGATGCAGATACGGGTCCACCACCGCAATCGCGTTCTTCGGCTCCCGGCCGTCCGGCAGATGGTGGTCCAGGACGACGACGCCGTTTCGGCCCTCTTCCACAGCCTTGTCCAGAACGTCTCCGGCGGCGATGCCGTTATCGACTGTGATGATGAGGGTGTTCTTTACGCCCGCCAGGATTTTCTCAGATACCCCATAGCCGTCCGTGAACCGCTTGGGAATATAGGTACTTGGCTCCACTCCATAGTAATTGAGCAGTTTGGTCAGGATAGCCGTAGAGGTTATCCCATCCACGTCGTAGTCCCCAACGATTTTGACGGGGATTTTATTTTCAATGGCGAGCTGAATCGCCCGGGCTGCTTCCGGGATGCCGTCTACGCAGTCTGGCGGGACAGTATCCGGGGACAGCAGCTCCAGCTCTGTCTGCCCGGACATGCCCAGAATCGCTTCTTCAACGCTTTTATACTGATTGGGATTTTGAATCCACTCCATGCTTTCTCCTCATTTCTTCTGTGCGCAAACTTCCCTCCGGTATGCCATATATGCCTTCGCACAGATGCACTGCACGGAGCCGCCTGCACAATACTCACAGAACGGCAGGCTTCCGCAGGGAGTCTCTACTCCGATAATCTCTTTATTTGTTGTTCTGATATAATCTTCTAACGCCTCGATGGCCTCGGTGCTTTCTGAGCCAGCATCCTGAGGAGCTATGTCATCTCCGCCAGTCTGGGTCTCCCACTCATCGGTCCACTCACCGCTTGCCCTCCGGCTCTCAATGACTGCCAGTTCATCGCACCGCTCATTGTACTGGTTCCCGGCGTGGCCCTTGACCCATACGAATGTGCAGATATGCTTCTGCGTAAGGGCATCCAGCTCCTTCCACAGCTCCTCGTTCTTGAGGGGGCCATCCTTCCGCTTCCAACCGTTCTTCTTCCAGCTTTTCAGCCAGTACTTATTGAAAGCGTCCGTGATGTATTTGGAGTCTGAGAAAATCTTTACGATGTGGGGGCCACGGAGAGATTTCAGGCCATTGATGACGCCCAACAGTTCCATCCGGTTATTCGTCGTGGACGGGTCTCCGCCGCTCATCTCCTGTGTGGTGCCACCAACTATCACGATGGAAGCCCAGCCGCCAGGGCCGGGGTTCCCAAGACATGAACCATCTGTATAGATAACAGCCTCTGGCTTGACAGACATTTTTTCGACTCCTCCCTACTAAGCTCTTTGGTGCTTAGGTGCTTTCTGTTTACTCGTATATTATACCATATTTCATTATTTTAGTCAATGTTGTGATAGATATTTTACAAAACTTATTGGCCTGATTCATTGAAAAAATGTTGTCATTTTTCTTCCTTTTCATCACTAATTTCAGAATTATCTTCACTTTCACCCAGACTTCTGATAATACTTTTCAGCTTTTCAGGAACAGGCAGACCTGTTCGAATTGCATTCTCCAAAATACTGATGCTTTCATTGACAATGTAGAAAATAGATGTCATGGTCTGTATTGCTCCGCCTTCTTTCAGCACATATTCATCAAGAATATGCGCGAGTGAGATGACTGCAAATGTCGCCATCTTTTTTGCAATACCTTTAGCACCTATTTCACTCGATAACTCTTTGCTGTGGATTGCCGCACATACTCCGGTGATGTAGTCTAGTATGACAAGCGCTATTACGGCATAGAGCCAGCTATCTGGAACTCCCCAAAATATGGTGTATACTTTCTTGAGAACATCTAAAATGCTCATGAAGTTATCTCATCTCCTTATAAAAATGGGAGACCCTTAACGGGTCTCCCATCCAGATTGCAGCCACTTAATGTATTACAGGAGCCAGCCGCCAGCAGTGCCGATGCTCTTGGCCTCGCACTCATCGATGACAACCGGAGATGCCCCTTCCAGAGTCTTATTCCAGTCATACTGGCGCAGGCTCCAATCGTCGAAGTCCTGCTCGGTGGCAGACCAGCCGCTCTTGCCCCAGTCATTGTCGCAGACAAAGGTGTAACGCTCTGTTGCCTTATGGCTACCACGGAACTTCTTGCAGACAGGCTTCGGGCCATAGATGCCCGGCTTATAGCCTGCCTCTTCCATGACAGACAGCATACCCTCAATGTAGGGTTCAACATTGGAGGTGTACTGGCTCTTCGTCACATCTACGTCGACGCAGAAATAAATCGGATAGATTTTGGAAATGCCCAGGTCTTTGGCCAAAGCAATGGCATCTTCTGCATCGGCAATCCCGTTTGCACGAGTGAAGTGAGAGATAGAGGTCCCCGCATCGGCTTCGTAAAGGGAAATAATATAAACCCCAGAGTTGCTGATTCTCTCGGCCTCGGCCGCCGTCAATCCATTACGGACTCCATCGCAGTGGTTCAGATACCGTCCGATGAACTTGTATCCGCCGCTCACCAGAGCAACCATACGGGATGTGTAGTTAAAATCCCAAGAAGAGTCACAGCCTTTTGTAGACATAATTGATTCGTCCTTTCGTGAAAATATATATCAAAACAATGAGTTGATATAACAGCCAAAAGGACTTAACGCATCAACTGCTTGTCCGGGGCAGTTTAGGCGGGCGGTCATATCTCCTTATTGTAATGATTGCGTTATGGACCAGGTGTCCCCTAAATCAAGAGATGTTATCTCCCATTCTTCATCACCATGCTGGGCGCTCATAATAATTTTTTCCCCGGTCACATCAATCGATTTTACTTCTGTCAGTTCATCTGGCATTTCTATTTGCTCCCAGTTTTCACCCCCATCTTTCGTGATAAAGACAGGAGCTTCAACAAAGAGCTTCTCCGCAATTATTAGGCGGTCTTCATTTATGAAGCCAACTGCTCCTGAAACATATAAAATGTCTGGAGCATTCGTTTCTATCCAAGTGCTTCCACCATCTGAGGTTTTATAGACATATGTATCGCCTTTGGTGTATGTCACGACAAGCCATCCATCTGTCGGGGATATGAGTTCTCCCTGCACGTCGGGGTTCCCAATTAAGGTCGTTGCTTCGTTTCGCCCTCCCAGGTCTTGATTTTTCCATTCAGCCGGTGATTGAAGAGCGTCGCCAAGCTGGATGCGGTTCCCCTGCTCATCCATAGAGTAAGGGATTCCATCTTCCAAGAAAATTTCTTGGCACTCCCATTCCTGGTTATCTGACGTTGACGCCCCCGACGTTTCAGGCAGTCCCTGAGATTGGCTGCATGCAGTAAGAGAGACAATGAGAACCAGCAGAAGAAGCAAAACATCGATTCTATTCCTTCTTAGATAAGTCCTCATCCTTTGGGTGGTAACAGTTGCGCTTTCACAAATAAACTTCATCTTTCTATTACTCCTCTTCATTACAATTTTCGGCAACTATTAGATACTGCTTTTGCTTGGATAGATAATACCTTCTTCGATTGCTCTCATTATGTAAAACGGGGCAGGTCCGCAATATCGGACAGTCCGAATTAAAACTTTTTTTGAACATGCCTCTATCTCATTGCCTCTATTATCCAAAAAAACACAAAAGCGACGCTAAAGCGTCGCTTCACTTACAAAATATATAAAATATTGAACTTTTTCAAGATTATATGGCAGAATTGTATGAGGGGAAATGACTTGCCCGAATCTGAAAAGGTTGACTTTACATGATTGCAGCAGAACAGAAAGCCCGCCTCACCTATGACAACATTCTGCGCCTTTCCGACGACCCAGATGTAAACAACGTCATCCGCTTCCTGCGGGAGCGGGAGATCGTGCACTTCCAGCGGTTTGGCGAGTGCCTGCGGCTTTGCAAGGAAAAAATGGACGCGAAAAACGTCTACCTCACCAACCCTGCTTTCGACAAGCAAACCGCTGTACAGCCCCAGCCCAGGAACATGGCCCACGGCTGAGCTACACTTCACCGCCCAGCAAACATACGGCCCGGACCAGACACAATGCGGTCCGGGCCGTATGTTCTATGAGCTCAGACCTCCTCCCTGTCCGCCGGCCTCTCCAACGGGCAGCTCGATTGATGGAAAAAGGACGCGCCTGGAGCATAGCCCAGACGCGCCCTCGTTTTCTCTATGAAATCTTAAAAAATACTTAAATATAGTTTTATGGTAATTTCTCTGCGGTCTGGTATACTGTGGCCCATATCAGAAAAACCCAGACAGCTATATAACAGGAGGTATGCCCATGGGGTGCAGCACCAGCGTCTATCTGCAAATCCGGGACTGGAACTACTGGTGGAACGTCTATCAGTTCGGCGGAGCAGAGCCCTCCGTCCCACAGGGAGCGGAATTCAGCCTTACCTTTGACCAGGACGGGGAGGCGTTTTATTTTGCCTTTGACTTCTACAACCTGTCTGCTCTCCGGCAGTTCTGCTCAGACGAGTCGGAGGCGTTTGTGGAGCCGGACCATCCGGACCGCCCCCTGTTTCTGGACCTGGCGGAACAGCTCTCCGTCGGAAAGCGGGATTATTTCATCGGCGCCCTCTACTATGAGAAGCCAGTTCCCAGCCTGGCCCTATGCAATCGTCCACTCTCTGAGAAGGAGACGCTGTTCGACCGGAAATCTCTGCCGGCCGCTCCCTATTACGCGGTGGTCTTTCTGCGGGAGGACCGCCCCCTCACGCCGGAGGTCCTTATCTCCTGGGTGGAGCGGCTGGCTCCCGCCCTATTGGGAAAAACGCTCTCCTGCCGCCTGGGCTGGTTTCCCTCCCGGGAGACGGCCCTGAAGAGCTATCAAGAGGAGGGTTCCCCTTGGAGCACATAATTTCCATTCCCATCACCCCGCTGGACCAGGATGCTCTGGTTCCCCAGGTGGGCTTCGCCCTGGAACAGCTGAGAGAGCTGAACTCCCGAAGAAAGCATCCCAAGCTCTGGGCCCTGTCGGACAAGCTCTGCCCACCCAGATATTCTCCCTATACGACAATCCAAAAGCGCCGGAGGCACAACCGCATTCTGGGCCTGCTGAACTGGGCGCTGGGGGCCTTTGGCACACTGATTGTACTGATGCCCTCGGAGATGCCCTTCTCTGTCACCGTCGCGACCTCCATCTGCCTGGGGGGTGGGGTCGCGTTTCTGTGGCGGTACTGGCGGACTGTGCTGGGAGTGCTCAGCCTACTCCAGGCGTCCTTTCTCTGCTTTCTCAGTCTGGGCAGCCCCGAGGAGCTGCGGGACCTGATGCACTTCGGGCTTTTCTGCGCCGCCCTGGGGATCGCCGCACTGGCCACCCGCAGGCGAGGCGGCCGCTCTCCCTATGATCCGGCGGCCCGAAACCTGCTCCGGAAGCAGCAATTTGGTCATGGTTCCACCCCGGTTCAGGCCGTCTTTTCTCCCTCTGGCCTGTCACTCCACTTTGACCAGGGGCCTGAGCCCATCCAGAAGCTCTCCTACGACTGCTTCGAGTGCGTCATTGAGACCCAGGATCTGCTCCTGCCGGTCCGTGACGGCCGTGTCATTATCCTGCAAAAAAAGGACCTGCCCGCCAGGGCTCTCCCGGAACTGCGGGAGAGCCTGCGGGAGCAGGTCCTCTACATGATCGTGGTCCCATCCGCCGCGCACCGATAGCCGGGGGGACGCGCATGGAACAAATTACCATTACACTGCCCCTGCCGGAGGCCTGTACTCTGCTGGAGTGGCTCTATCAGCGGAACAGCCGGGAGGATCTGCCGGAGCGCTGTTTCTCCCACTTTGGGGAAAAGGCCGCACTCTGGAGTCTGGAGTGCCTGCTGGAGGCCGCGCTGACCGCCGAAGCAGGCACTCACCGCCCTCAGCCGGACCGGCCGGGTCCTGACGCTGGATTAACGGCCGAAAGCCACGGAAACTCTCCCATTTGACCGCCGGGATCAGCCCCTCGTTTCACCGTTTCACCGGCTGCCGGATCACCGTTTTCAGCCGCTCCGGCCTGCACCGCCGCACATCACTGAGGTAGATCTCGTGGTGGCGGCGGTGTTCGCTCTGGTCCAGGATATACCCCTGTTCCTCCGCATAGCGCTCCATGGCCCGGATGGTCTCCCCCTCCCCGTCGTAGGGGCCCAGGTGCATGCACTGGACGCACAGCCCGTCCTCATAGGAGAAAAACTCCACTCCGGAGCAGTCCAGCCCCTTTTTCTGCTCCGCCTCCCGGACGGCCCAGCGGAACGCCTCCCGGGTGACAAACTGGGGCAGGCGGATCATGGAGATCCAATGGAACCGCTCCTTGTGGGCAAAGTCGATGGCTCCGCCCCCTTCCATCCACCACAGGCCCTCCAGGGGCGGCACCACATAGTCAAAGTAGCCCTCCAGCTTATGCTTGCCCAGCTTGCTCATTTTAATGGTGTAGGCCACGGCGTACAGCTGGCCGATGGCCGCCTTGTAGGCTCCGCCCTCCTGGTTGGGGTCTCCCTGGCCCCGCACGGCGAGAAAGTCCATGGCGGGGACCTCCAC
>PPYE01432607.1_pt1 | contig 86696 bp, 74 predicted proteins | sample 1559881 | NCBI WGS metagenome assembly PPYE01 (sample SAMN08240022, study PRJNA423297) | Human gut metagenome, whole genome shotgun sequencing project.
CAACTACCATTTTAGCAGGGAACTCCTTCTGAGTCACTCTTTTTATTTTTTCTGTTGCACTTGTATTGTAAAGCGGCCGCTTAGTATCGTACGCGATTCGCTCCAGGGTACAGAGCAGAAAGGCAACTCTTCTAGGCTCGTTGAGTTCCATAATTTTGTCCAGATTGTTGAGCGCACGGATAAAAGCTTCTTCCACCGCATCCTCCGCTAAATCATAGGAAAACAGGATTGTTCTAGCCTTGCAGACTAATTTTTTATAATGCTGCTTAAAAATAGTCGTGAACTTTTTTGACTCCTCGGCAGTGAAGGTCATGAAAAACAGCAATGGACATCCTCCCCAGATCATTTTTGATTCGTACACAATCTGCCCTTACGCTTCTGGAATTCCTTCCAAAATGTAGGATGCCGGGACACCCAAGGCCCTTGCAAAGCAAAGAATTTCATAATCTTGAAAGCCACGCTTCCCATTTTCAATCAGAGAGATGGTCTTTTTATCCACGTTCAAACCTTCCAGCTGCGCCTTTCTTGCCAAATCCGCCTGCGAAAGATTTTGGATCGTCCTGATTTTACAAAGATTTTTGCCACAAACATTATACACATTGTTAAACTTTGCCAATGAAAACACTCCTTCATTGACTTCAGTTTAACCAAATACTCCAAAATCATGGTTACCAAATCAGTAACCCCTGTGATCTGAGCACAAAAATTTCCATTTTGGTAACTTTGCAGCTTTCCAAATTGCAAAATCAGTTGGATTTTATTTTCCTCTGTCGACTATCTCGATCGCATTCCCCCTTTGCATTTTCCGCAATGCCACGTTGTTTTCTGCGCCTTTACCGCACACCCGTTACGCCATCATCTGCAATGCGGCGAAACCGCTGGGCCGTCCGATACAGGCACACCAGTTCCACAATTGTGACAACCGCCATTCCAATGGTGGCAGCCTGCAGCGTCAGCACCGCAATAAATGTCAGGACAAATACCAGCAAACCGCTGACAGAGAACAGTGCAAACATGCCGATGTTCCATTTCCACAAAATAACCCATTTGTCCGCAAGCGTGTCGTCGACCTTGTACAAAACCGCCGCGTGTCCCATGTAACAGTGGTACTGCTCCACCAGAGACACCACGATCACTGGCAACAGGACCAGCAGCAGCCAGCCGCTTTCCATGCCCGCGTCGGTAAAAAGCTGCACCACAAAATTGACAACACCTGCCACGATCTGGCAGATACCGGCTGTGCGGTAGCTTAACTCCACCTCGGAAATTTTCAGAAAGATCGCGCCGTCGGCAAGCAAAAACAGCAAGCTCGCAATCTGCCCCGGCCAGTACAGCTGTGGGAACCAACCCACGACCGTTTCGTCGCTCATCAGCCCCACCACCGGTTGGACAACAATCATCAGCCAGAACAAAATCCAAAGCCATTTGCCCAGCACCTCTGCCTTTTTGGCCGCTTCCTGCTGCCGCTGCGCGCTGCGTTCCCGCTCCTGAAAGCGGTACTGCGGCTGCTCGTTGCGGCCGGAAAAGAGGCGGCACCCTGCGGCAAAGCTGCATGTTTGACAGCTCTCATGCCCTTTTTGCTGGCAGCACCTTGCCAATTCGCACTCTGTATCCCAGGTTCGGCCAGGTCCTGACCGGCACCCGGAACAGCTCAGCTACTCCCTGAGGGCACAGCTTTCGCAGTCTTTTCCGCAGTATGAACCGGCCATTTCCTTCCCTCCCCTGCAAATTTCCAAGAGGTCTATCTATAGGATACCATATTCTTCCTGATTTTTCTACCAGAAAAGCAGAATTTGAATCTTTTCAGAAGATTGCACAAATTTTCCTTCAACAAAATAGATGTTTTCACATTATATTTTGTCACCGTTTTTTTGACTTGTGTTCTTACCTGTTCTCTGCGTCTTTTTGAGCCGCTTTGTGCCCGCTGTCAGCAGCAGAACACATCAGCTCCCCGATCACAAACAGATACAGCATGCCGTCCAGCTCCCCATCCAGCAGCAGAATGAAAGGCATCACGACCCCCACCGCGCCAAAGGCCAGCAGGATGATGGGGAGGCAATACCCCTGCGGCAGAACACCCGCGTGGAGAACCCCGCGCATCGTGAGCAAAAAGGCAACCGACAGCCCGATGAAGCTCAGGCCCGGCGCGTCGTCCGCACCTCCCAGCACCTCCCAGCACAAACAGAAGGCCCCCGAGCGCCCACCCAAACAGGACGGGGAACAGCACCCTCGCCTTTAAAAAAGTTTTCATTACACAGCACTCCTTATCCGTTAGCCTTGTACTGCCGTCGGTACTCGGTAGGCAGCAGCTGGACACTTTCCTTAAAGGCTTTGGTGAATTTTCCCTGCGTCTCATAACCGACCTGCTTTGCGATCTGGGCGATGCTGTCGTCGGTCTCGCGCAGCAGCTTCATCGCCTGCTGGATGCGGTACTCCTTAACATAGGAGGCCAGCGGCACCCCGTACACCGCTTTGAACACCGACTTGAGCGAGGAGGTATTAATCAGATATCGCTTGGCCAGCTCCTCGATAGTGAACCGCTGGTCCAGATGCTGCACCAGAAAGTCGTGGATCTGCCGGATCAGCTCGGTCTGCTGGGAGACATACTGGTTGCTTTCCTGCTGCCATTCCGGCTTTGCCCATCCCAGATAGAGGAGCACCTCCTGCGCCTTCAGCTTATAATAGGGTGCGCGCAGCTGCTGCGGAATCTGGTAGAGCGGCGCAAAAATCTGCTCCACCTCACTGCAGGCCGGCAGCGTCATCGGGACCTTGGCCGAGCAGAATTTACGCGCAAAAAAGGCCGCGTCCATCCCAGCCTCCCTCAAAATCTCCGGCTCGCTGCCCCGCAGCCGCTCCAGATCGACGGTGAGGTCGATGCCCTCATAATATCCAAGCGGCAGCAGGATCTCCGAATCCGCGCAGCACTCCCGGGTGTGCAGGCACAGATCCCCCGCCCCCAGATAAACCGAGATGCCTTCGCTCATCTTCCAGCCGATTCTGCCCTGGCGGCAGTGGTTGATCTCCAGCACCGAGTCGGAGGCGCGGTGGCAAAAATGCACCTGCTCCGCCAGATACTGGTGGTAGGAAAGCTCGATTCCCGGATAGAGCCGGTAGCGCTCAATCCTCCCCTTGCCCACAATCTGGGTTGTCAGCTGGTCTCCCGCGTGACAGTCCCGGACAGCTTGGGCGCCGTTTTGCAGGATGGCAAGCGTCCCCTCCGGCACCTCCTGCAGCGCCTGTGCGATCCCGTCCGCGCATTTTTCCCGCATCTTTCTTTCCTCCTTTCCCCTCCGGTTTATTCATCCGGACAGGCAATCTCCACCATCTTTTCGATCATGTGGTGCAGCAGCTGCGCCTGCTCGGTGTCCGCTGCGCGGTAGTAGACCTCCTTGCCCTCCCGGCGGCTGACAATCAGCCCGCTGTTTTTGAGCTGGCGCAGGTGGTGGGAGACGGCTGGGCTGCTCATCCCCACAATGGAGGAGAGGTTGATGACGCACTCCTCGCAGTGGCACAGCAGCCAGAAGATGCGCACGCGGCTGCGGTCGCACAGCAGCTTAAACAGGTCGGAGACAATCTGAAAGTCCTCCTCCTTCGGCATGGCATCCAGCTGATATTCTATCTGCTGTCCGTGGTCGTGCGGCAAAAAACGCTCCTGCATAACAGTCCCTCCTTTTTCTGGTATTGTACCATATTTTGCCGCGCAAATCCAACCCCCGCCCGCAGGCTTTTGGGGCCTCTTTGCCCAAACGGAACGTTTTTTAGCCCAAACAGAAATACCTGTCTTCCCCCTCTTGACCCCGCAGGCGATTGCGTATATGATATAGATGAACAATTAAACAGGTATTAAATTGTAAAACAAAATTGAAATATCATTTCTCACGAAAGGAGCTTTTACTGATGAAAAAATCCTACAAGATTGAGGTCGACTGCGCCAACTGTGCAAACAAGATGGAGGACGCCGCCAAACGCACCCCCGGCGTCAAGGATGCCACCGTCAACTTTATGATGCTCAAGATGAACGTCGAGTTCGAGGAGGGCCAGGAGCCAAAGGCTGTCATGCAGCAGGTGCTGAAAAACTGCAAAAAGGTTGAAAGCGACTGCGAAATCTATCTGTAAAAAACGAAGGGCGCCAACCGGCGCTTTTCCTTGGAGCAACATATGAATAGTTGCTCATATGTTTTTCAAAAGAGAGAGGGAGATGTCCTATGAACAAAAAACAAAAGAAGATGCTGGTGCGCATCATTCTGGCGGCGGTGATGCTGGTCGCCCTTTCCTTCGCGCCGGTCACCGGGCTTGTGCGCTTTGTGCTCTACCTGATCCCCTATCTGACCGTCGGCTACGACATTCTCATCAAGGCTGCCAAGGGAATCAAGAACCGCCAGATGTTCGACGAGTGCTTTCTGATGGCCATTGCTACCATCGGCGCCATCGCGCTGGCGCTGTATGAGCGCAGCGGCGACTACACCGAGGCCATCGCCGTCATGCTGTTCTATCAGATTGGCGAATGGTTCCAGAGCTACGCGGTGGGCAAGAGCCGCCGCAACATCAGCGAGCTGATGGACATCCGCCCGGATTACGCCAACATCGAGCGGGACGGCAAGCTGGAACAGGTCGACCCGGACGAGCTGGAAATCGGCAGCATCATCGTGGTGCAGCCGGGCGAGAAGGTGCCGATCGACGGCGTGATTATCGAGGGTGCTTCCTCCTTAAACACCAGCGCCCTGACCGGCGAGAGCCTGCCGCGCGACGCTAAGGCCGGCGACGAGATCATCTCCGGCTGCATCAACATGACCGGGCTCCTAAAGATCCGCACCACCAAGGAGTTCGGCGAGTCCACCGTCTCCAAAATTCTGGACCTGGTGGAGAACGCCAGCTCCCGCAAATCCAAGTCGGAGGACTTTATCTCCAAATTTGCCCGCGTCTACACCCCCGCTGTCTGCTACGCCGCGCTGGCACTGGCCATCCTGCCGCCGCTGGTCCGCATGCTGTTCATGGGGCTTGACCCGGCCTGGGGCGACTGGATTTATCGCGCCCTAACCTTCCTGGTCATCAGCTGCCCCTGTGCGCTGGTCATCAGCATCCCGCTCTCCTTCTTTGCCGGCATCGGCGGGGCGAGCAACGCCGGCGTGCTGGTCAAGGGCTCCAACTATCTGGAGACTCTCTCTCAGACCAAGATTGTCGTCTTTGATAAAACCGGCACCCTGACCCAGGGCGTCTTTGAGGTCAGCGGCATCCACCACAACAAGCTGGAGGACGAAAAGATTCTGGAATACGCCGCGCTGGTGGAGAGTTCCTCCTCCCACCCGATCAGCAAGAGCCTGCAGCGCGCCTACGGCAAGGAGATCGACCGCAGCCGCGTCAGCGACATTCAGGAAATCAGCGGCAACGGCGTCACCGCAAAGATTGACGGCGTCGCGGTCGCCGCGGGCAACAGCAAGCTGATGGACCGCCTGGGCATCCCGTACATCAACTGCCACAGCGTCGGCACCATCATCCACATGGCCATTGACGGCCAGTATGCCGGACACATCGTCATCTCCGACATCGTCAAGCCGCACGCCAAGGAGGCCATCGCCGCCCTGAAAAAGGCCGGCATCCACAAGACGGTGATGCTGACCGGCGACACCAAAGCAGTGGCCGACAAGGTCGCTTCGGAACTTGGCATCGACGAGGTCTACAGCGAGCTGCTCCCGGCCGGCAAGGTCGAAAAGGTCGAGGAGCTGCTGCAGGCAAAACCGGAGAAGGCAAAGCTCGCCTTTGTGGGCGACGGCATCAACGACGCGCCGGTGCTGGGCCGCGCGGATATCGGCATCGCGATGGGCGCCATGGGCTCGGACGCCGCCATCGAGGCAGCCGACGTGGTGCTGATGGACGACGACCCGATGAAGATTTCCAAGGCAATCCGGATTTCCCGCAAGTGCCTGCGCATCGTCTACCAGAACATCGTCTTCGCCATAGGCATCAAGCTGCTCTGCCTGCTGCTCGGCGCTTTGGGGCTGGCCAACATGTGGCTTGCCATCTTCGCGGATGTCGGCGTCATGGTGATCGCCGTGCTCAACGCCATCCGCGCTCTGTTTGTCAAAAATCTCTAAGGACACTGCCTTTCCTATCGACAAGGGGGAGAGGGCCCGCGGGCCCTCTCCCCCTTTCTTTTTCTCTATCAACCTTTTATCAATCCGAAGGATGCTGCTTCTTCCATGCGGCAATCCGGTCGAGAAAGACCTTGCCGTATCGCTTGGCCTTATACTCTCCCACGCCGGAGACCTGCAGAAATTCCTCCATCGTGTCCGGCTGGCGGGCAGCCATATCGGTCAGCGAGGCGTTGGTGAAGATCAGATACGCCGGGATGTTCTGCTTTTGCGAAAGCTCGTTGCGCAGGTCGCGCAGCGCCTCGTAAAGGTTTGCCGCCTCCTGCTGTCCCTGCGGGTCGAGCGCAACCTGCTCCACCGGTTCCGCTGCCGCCTTTTTGCGGCGGGAGGTGGGCAGCTTTTTCTCCTGCACGCTCGGCACCCGGCGGGAATATTCCACCGTCTCCCCGTGGAACAGGACCTCTCTGGCCTGCGGGGTGGCGCGCAGCACCGGGTACTCCCCCTGCGTCAGGTAGAGGTAGCCGCTGTCGATCAAAAACTCCACATACTCCCGCAGCTGCTTCTGGTCCACCCCATGCATGATGCCGTAGGTGGATAGCTTGTCCAGCCCCAGCTGCAGCACCCGCTGGTTTTTGCTGCCGCGCAGCATCGCGATGATCTGGGTCAGCCCCAGCCCGGTCGGGTACTTCTTCTCCACCCGCACCACGCCGGAGAGGATCTTCTGCGCCTCCACCGTGATGTCCTGGCGAATCCACTCGCCGACACAGTTACCGCAGTTGCTGCAGCGCTCCGGCGCCTCCTCGCCGAAGTAGCGCAGCAGGTAGGCGCGCAGACAGCCGCTGGTCTTGCAGTAGCCCACCATCTCCTCCAGCCGGTGCAGGTCCTGCTCGTGGACAAACTGGCGCTCCTCCTCATCGAGCGCCTCATTCTCCGAGGCGTTTTCGATAAAATATTTTGCCGTCTGCACATCCCCAATCGAGAACAGCAGCAGGCAGTTTGCCGGCGAGCCGTCCCTGCCCGCGCGGCCCGCCTCCTGGTAGTAGCTTTCGATATTCTTGGGCATGTGGTAGTGCACCACAAAGCTGACGTTGGACTTGTCGATTCCCATCCCGAAGGCGTTGGTGGCGACCATCACCCGGGCGCGGTCGAACTCAAAGTCCTCCTGATTGCGCCTGCGCTCCTCGTCGTCCAGCCCCGCGTGGTAGCGGGTGGCGGCAAATCCCTGCTCCCGCAGCTTGTCGCAGACCGACTCGACCGCCTTGCGGGTGGCGCAGTAGACGATGCCGGTCTGCTCCCGGTGCTCGGAGAGAAAGGAGAGCAGCGCCGCCTCCTTCTTTTTGGGGTGCATCACCTCAAAGTAGAGGTTGGGGCGGTCAAAGCCGGTGGTCAGCCGCAGCGGGTCGATCAGCCCCAGCATCTTGTGGATGTCGTCCTTGACCTGCTCGGTGGCGGTGGCGGTGAAGGCCCCCAGCACCGGCCTTTCGGGCAGCTGGGAGACAAAGTCCGCGATTCCAAGGTAGCTGGGGCGGAAGTCCTGTCCCCACTGGGAGACGCAGTGCGCCTCGTCCACCGCTACAAAGGAGACCTGCACCCCGCGAACAAAGGCCAGAAAGTCCTCGGTGCTAAGCCGCTCCGGCGCGACGTACAGCAGCTTGTATGTCCCCTGCTCAGCCCGGCGGTAGACCTCGTCGTACTCGGCAAGGCTCAGCGAGGAATTGATGCAGGCCGCGGGAATCTGGGACTGTTCCAGCGCCGCCACCTGGTCCTTCATCAGCGAGATCAGCGGCGAAATCACCAGCGTCAATCCCGGCAGCATCATGGCGGGCAGCTGGTAGCAGACCGACTTGCCCGCGCCGGTGGGCATCACCCCCAGCACATCCCGGCCGGAGAGGATGGCGTCGATCAGCTCCTCCTGTCCCGGACGAAACTGGGCGTGGCCAAAATATTGTTTTAACATCGTCAGCTTATCGATGAGAAACACCTTCTTTATCCGCCCGCCTCCACAGCGGGCCGTTTGCTTTGACATTATTATAGCAAACTTATCCGGCAGGCGCAAGAAGCGGAGCAGCCGGCCTGTTGCCCGCTGCCCCGCTTTTCCTCTGACAGAAGATCAGCAAAGAAAACGGATGGATGAATCGTTCTGTCCTGGTTTTCGTTTTTGCAGGGATGGTGGCTCTGTAAACTATTCCCCATCCTTAAGTCTTTCCACAATCGTGTGGCGGGCGATGACCCGGTAGGTCAGCAGCGGGATCAGCAGTCCCAGCAGCACAAAGACCGGCGCGATCAGCAGAACCGGCCAGACGGTAAAGCGGTAGCTGAAGAACCAAAACATCTGCTCGACGGCGCCGCCCAGCACCGGCGATAGGATGAGGCTGAGCAGCAGTGAGAAAATGATCGACAGCAGGGTGTACAGCAGCCCTTCCAGCATCAGCATCGTCTTGAGCTGGCGGCCGGTCATGCCGATGGCCTGCAGCACCGCAAACTCCCGCTTGCGGGTGATGATGCCGGTGAGCACCGCGTTGACAAAGTTGAGCACACCCACTAAACCCACGATGAAGCTCAGCGCCCCGCCCAGCGTCAGGAACATCGAGCGCATCCCCTCAAACTCGGAGACATAGTCCTGCCTGCACTCGTAGTCGTAGGCGGTCTGGACGGTGGTGGTGTACTCCTCCAGAAAGTCCCGCATCTGCGCGTCGGCCTCGTCGCTCTCCATGTTGAACAGGTAGGTCATCACGTCGCTGGTGCCGGTCTCCCGCTGAAAGTGGTCGGCGTCCAGAATGAACTGGTCGGCGCCGTAAAAGCGGTAGCCCTCGTTGCTCGGCACGGTGACGCAGGCGGCCACCTCATAGGTGACGTCGTGATAGGTTGTCGCGCGGACCTGGAGGCTGCCCTGATAGCTGTCCGCCTGCTCGGATGGGATCACCTGACCGGTCGTGGGGTCATAATATTCCAGCTCGTCGCCGTAGCGCAGCGTCACCTGGTCGCCCACATTCATCCAGTTGCTGTCCGGCTCGACGTTGTTGTAGTCGTCCATGGTGTAGACCGCGGCGATATAGTTGCGGTCGGGGTCGCTCAGTTTGGAGAGATCCCCCGCCACCACGTTGACCAGGCTCAGCGGAAATTCCTCCATGCCGTAGACCTGCACCCGGTTGGCGATCAGGCCCTCATCGTTTTTGTCCGCCGTCTCGATCATGTCCTCCAGCACCTCCGGCGGGTACCATTTGCCCTCGCTGTCCCGGAAGTGCTGCTCGGTGACAAACTGCTGCAGCCAGCTGGTCTGCCCATAGATGCGCCCCGACTGGGCAATGCCGCCCTGCGCGTCGATGTCGGCGATCAGGTCCTCGGTGACCGGCTCCTCGATGCCGTCCGACTGGAAGTATCCGGCGCAGCCGAAGATGAAGTCGGACACCACCTTGTTCTGCAAATATTTGTCCATGTCAAAGCCGCCCGCAAACAGCGCCGTCACGTTGGTCAGCACCACCGCCAGCGAGAGGGAGAGCACCACCAGCAGCGTCTTGATGCGGCTGCGGCCAAGGTTTGCCCAGGCCATCGAGAGAAGCGACGAACCCTTTCCACTCCCCGTTTTGGCCCTGCGGGGGCCGGCGCTCACGTCGGTGTAGCGCACCGCCTCCACCGGGGAGACCCTGGCCGCCACCCTGCCCGGCTTGCGGCAGGAGAGCAGAACGGTGAACAGCGCAAACAGCGCCGCCCCGATGAAGATGAGGGGACTGAAGCTGACAAAGGCATTTTTGTAGGTCAGCTGCTCCATGATGACGGGGGTCAGCTTGTTGCCGACCAAAAAGCCCAGCACCAGCCCGACGGGGATGCCGATGAGCGAGAGCAGCAGCGCCTGGCGGCGGATGATGCTCTTAATCTGGCGGCCGGTGGTGCCGATGGTCTTGAGCAGGCCATAGAACTGGATGTCGTTGGTGACCGAAATCTGAAAGACGTTGTAGATAATCAGATACCCGGTGAAGATGATGAGCAGCAGCAGGGCGGAGATGGCGATGACGGTCAGCGGGTCAGCTTGAGCCCCCATCTGCGCAGCGGTGTAGCCCCAGTTGACGCCGCCGTCGATGTAGTTGTCCGCCTGCGGGTCGGTGTCCTGATAGCCGTGGTTTTCCAGCAGCTCTGTCAGGTCGCTCTCGATGTGCAGCGAGCTTGCAAACATCACGTCCAGCGTCCACCGGCCGGTCATGTCGTATCTGCCCTGGTTCTGGTAGCCCTCCAGCGCCTCCTCGGCGCGGCTTTGCGGCAGCAGGATGTTGCTGGCGGTGACCGCCTCGTCGTACTCCCACCAGCCGGAGAGGGTGAAGGTCTGGGTGACTTGCTTCGGATTGCCGGTGCCGACGCCGAGATTGTAGGTGATGGTGAACTGCTCGCCCACCTTCGGTTCGACACCCAGCAGCCCCAGCACCCGGGTATCGGTGGCGGCCTCGTCGGTGCCCTCCCGGGGCAGGCTGCCCTCGACCGGCACGCAGAAGTAGTTGGAAGCCAACTGCGGCTCCATGTAGCTGACCTCGACGTGCGACTTGTTAAACGGCTCCTCCTCCGGCATCCCTAAAAAGAGGCGCGCGCCGCCTTCTTTCACCAGCGGGTCGGCGCGCAGCTGCTCCACCTGATCCCAGCTGATGTTTTTGATGCTGGAGTGCATATCCCCGCCGGCCATGCGGAAATTTTCCTGCTGGAAGGAGTGGTTGATCGAGGCGGCGATGGTGAACAGCGAGGTGAACATCACCGTCGTCAAAGCGATGGCCAGCACCGCAATCAGGTTGCGGGTGCGCGCGGCGCGCAGCCCTTTGAGCGAAAGGTTGCGGATACAGGCTCGATTGGAAACTTTCATGCCGCCGCCCCCTTATCTTAAAACGATCCTGCCGTCCTCGATGCGGACGATGCGGTCGGCCAGCTGGGCAATCTCCTCGTTGTGGGTGATCATCACCATTGTCTGGGAGAATTTCTGCCCGGTCACCTTCATCAGGCTCAGCACGTCGTTGCTGGTGCGGGAGTCAAGGTTCCCGGTCGGCTCGTCGGCAAGCAGGATGGCGGGCTTGGTGGCAAGCGCCCGCGCGATGGCCACCCGCTGCTGCTGCCCGCCCGAAAGCTGGCTGGGTAAACTCTGCAGCTTCTCCTTGAGCCCCAGCGCGCCGATCACCTGATCGATGTAGGCGGCGTCCAGCTTGCCGCCGTCCAGCTGGATGGGCAGCACGATGTTCTCGTACACCGACAGCACCGGCACCAGGTTGTAGGCCTGAAAGACAAAACCGATCTTGCGCCGGCGAAAGACGGTCAGCTCCTCGTCCTTGAGGGTGGAAAGGTCGCGCCCGTCCACCACAACGCTGCCCGAGGTGGGCCGGTCCAGCCCGCCCAGCATGTGCAGCAGGGTCGACTTTCCCGAGCCGGAGGTGCCGACGATGGCCACAAACTCCCCGTTCTCCACCTGCAGGTCCACCCCGTCCAGCGCGCGCACCTGGGTGTCGCCTGAGCCGTAATATTTTTTGAGATCCTTTGTCTGTAAAATAATCATGCAGCATTTCCTCCATCGGTAACAGTTTTCCTCCCTTAGGATGCCTTTATTTTACCAGCACAATCTGTCGAGAATCTTTCCAGAATCTTTCAGTGTTGAAAGATTCTGTGTGCGACAGCTTTATCCGCGCGGCAGATAGAGCGAAAAGGTGCTGCCCTGCCCCGGGCGGGAGCTGAGCTTGAGGTAGCCGCCCTGCTTCTGCGCAATCTCGCGGGCAAGGTAGAGCCCGATGCCAAGCCCCTCCTGCTCCCGCACCTGCCGCCCGCGGTAGAAGCGGCCGAAAATCTGCGCCTGCTCCTCCTCGGCCACACCGATGCCGTTGTCGCGAACATCGATGCGGCAGAACAGCTCGTACTGCGTGGCACTCACCTGGATGCACCCGTCCGGCGGGGTGTATTTGACCGCGTTGTCCAACAGGTTCCCCAGCGCCTCCGCCGTCCAGCGCAGGTCGTAGAGCGCCCTCATTTCCGCCTGCTGCTGCAAATGCAGCTGCAGCGCAATCCCCTTCCGCTCTGCCGCCGCCTTTGCCTGCGAGGCTGCCCGCTCCAGCAGCGGGGAGAGCGGCTGGGATTTTGGCGTGACGGCCAGCACATCGGTCTCCAGCCGGGAGAGCTTGACCAGGGTTTCAATCAGAAAGCTGAGCTTCTCGCTCTGCTGCAAGATGACCTGTGCCTGCTCGCGCTGCCGGGGCGTCAGCTCCTCCTCCATCAGCAGCGAGGAGTAGAGCTTGAGGTTTGCAAGTGGAGTTTTGGTCTGATGGGAGATGTCCGAGAGCAGGCGCTGGATGCTCTCCCGCTGCCGCTGCACCCCGCGCAGCGAGCGGGCGCTGCCGTTTAAAAAGCGGGCCATCCGGCTTTCCAGCGCGGAGGGTGCCGACTCGTCAAAGCTCTCCTCTCCAAAGCCGCCGTCGATGGCGGTGGAGAGCATCCGGTCCAGCCGCCGCACCGTCCGGCGGGCGTCCAGCCAGAGCCAGAGGCCCAGCAGCAAGCCTGCCAGCCCCAGCGCACCCAGAAAAGTCCCCATCTCAGCGCACCTCCCAGGTGTACCCCAAGCCGTACACCGTCTTGATCGGCGCATCGGTCAGCTTGTCCCGCAGCCGCTTTACCGCCACCGAGAGGGCGTTTTCGTCCACAAATTCGCCGCCGTCCCACACCTTTTCCAGCAGCTGCTCGCGGGTCAGGGTGTGGCCGCGGTTTTCGGTCAGCAGCCGCAGCAGGCGCTGCTCGGTGCGGGAAAGCTCGACCGGCACCCCATCGCGGAAAAACTGCATCCGCGCAAAGTCAAAGACAAACGGCGGGTCGGTGAAGGCGGCCTGTGGCCGGGCGCGGCGGCGCAGCAGGTTGCTCACCCTTGCGCGCAGCACCGCCAGCGAAAAGGGCTTGGTGACATAGTCGTCCGCCCCTAAGGTGAGCCCCGCCACCTCGTCGCTTTCCAGGTCGTTGGCGGTGAGGATCAGCACCGGCACCTCGCTGCGCTGCCGCAGCCAGCGCAGAAAGTCCAGCCCGTTGCCGTCCGGGAGGTTTAGGTCCAGCACCACCAGGTCAAAGCTCTGCTGCTCCCACCGCTGTCTTGCCTGCTGCAAATCCCGCGCCAGCGCGACGATTCGCCCCGGCTCGGTCAGCGCCACCGCCACCCCGCGGCCCAGCGCGCTGTCGTCCTCAATCAAAAGAATCTGCTGTTCCATCCGTCGCATCCCGTCCTTTTCTGTTTGCGTTTGGTCTTATCCTACCACGTTTATCGGGGCTTTGCAATCCTAGTGCGCCATACTTGGCGCACCATACTTGGCGCACCATACTTGCCGCCACAAACATTCTGTGCTATACTAAAGCCAAACAAACAATCGAACCCGCCAGAACAAAAAGGAGGTTTTCCTGATGTTGCGAAAAATATCTTGCCTGCTGCCGCTGTGTTTGCTGCTTGCCCTCTCCTCCTGCGGCGCTTCCCCTTCCGCCGAACAGGTCCTCGACCAGCTGGAAGAAAGCATCCAGCAGCAGGACGGGGCCCTCTGCTTCCAGCTGCCCGCACACAGCGGGGACGGCTGGAACATCCTGATCTACGGCCGCTCCGAATCGGACGGGATGGGGATGAGCCTGCACTATCTGGAGGAGGTGGACTGGCAGCCGGGCGAAAGCTACTCCTTCTCCCCCGCACAAAACTGCACCGAGCTTCAGATGGATGTCCTCTATGAGACTGACAGCGACAGCGCCGAGCGTCAGATCGACCTGCTCCCCTATATCCAGTAGCTTTCTTCCCCAGGCAAGCCCGAAGGCCTGGGGAATTGTTTTGCCCCGCCTTCTCCATTTTGCTTTAGTCTGCTAATATGCTACCATATTACTAAATATTCCTCCACAAATTTGGTGAAAATAACTGTCATTTTGTACAGATAAACAGAGCGATATTTTGAAATACTGTAGAAATTACTCATCTTTTCCCTCTTTTCATTTGACACCTCCTGCTTTGTCTGTTATCTTGATATTAAAGAGGAAACGTCCTGTGCGTTTCCTGCCCGTACGATTTTTTTACCATACAGAGAGGAATGAAAGCGATGATTATGAACCCATCCACCATCCATGAGGTCGTCATCGACGGACACAGCCTGACCATCGAGTCCTTTGTGGCTGTCGCCCGCTTTGGCGCCAAGGTCAGCGTCTCGCCCGAGGCGATTGCCAACATGCAGAAATCCCGCGACCTTGCCGAAAAGATCGCCGCCGAAAAGCGGGTAGCCTACGGCATCACCACCGGATTCGGCGACTTTGCCAAGGTTGCCGTGCCGGAGGAGATGTCCAACACCCTCTCCACCAACCTGATCCTCAGCCACTGCACCGCCACCGGCGAGCCCTACTCCGAGGAGGTTGTCCGCGGCATGCTGCTGCTGCGCGCCAACGCCCTGTGCGTCGGCGTTTCCGGCGTGCGCCCGGTGCTGGTGACCATGATGGCCGAGATGCTCAATAAGGGCGTCGTGCCGGTCGTCCCGCAGAAGGGGTCGCTGGGCGCTTCGGGCGACCTTGCCCCGCTGGCGCACATGTCGCTGCCGCTGCTGGGCAAGGGCCGCGCCTACTATCAGGGCGTCGAGATGGACGGCGGCGAGGCGATGGCCAAAGCCGGCATCCAGACGCTGGACACCCTGGTCTGCAAGGAGGGCCTGGGACTGACCAACGGCACCTGCGCGATGACCTCGGTGGGCACGCTGGCGCTGTACGACACCATCTGCGCCTCCCAGCTGGCCGACCTGATCGCCTCGATGAGCATGGAGGCGCTGACCGGCCTGCTCAACGCCTTTGACGAGCGGGTACACGCGGTGCGCGGCCACAAGGGCCAGCTGACCGTCGCCAAAAACTTCCGCCTGCTGACCGAAGGTTCCGAGATTCTCTCCAACTGCCAGCAGGACCGCGTCCAGGACGCCTACTCGCTGCGCTGCATCCCGCAGGTACACGGCGCCATCCGCGACGCCATCGACTATGTCATGGAGAAGGTTTCCATCGAGCTCAACGCCGTCACCGACAACCCGCTGGTATTCCTGGATGATGAGAACGTCATCTCCGGCGGCAACTTCCACGGCGAACCGATGGCGCTGGCCTTCGACTTTTTGGGCATCTCCTGCTCGGAGATCGCCGATATCTCGGAGCGCCGCACCGAGCGCATGGTCAACGCCGCGCTCTCCAACGGCCTGACCCCCTTCCTGACCACCGAAGGCGGCGTCAACTCCGGCTACATGATCGTGCAGTATTCGGCGGCCTCGATGGTTTCGGAGAACAAGGTGCTGGCGCACCCGGCCTCGGTCGACTCGATTCCTTCCTCCGCCAACCAGGAGGACATGGTCTCGATGGGCACCACCGCCGCCCGCAAGGCCGGCTGGATTGTGCAGAACACCCTGTCGGTTTTGGCCGACGAGCTGCTGACCGCCTGCCAGGGCATCGACATCCGCCGCCGGCTCAACACCCACGGCCAGGGCATCTCGCCGGTGCACCAGAAGGTTTACGACTGCGTGCGCAAGGTGGCGGACTTCTACGAGGTCGACCGCGAGCTGTGGCCGGATATCAAGGCCGTTGAGAAGCTGGTCCGCTCCGGGGAGCTGCTGGAGATCGTCCGCAGCACGGTTGCTGATTTTGAATAATCTTTTGCGAGGGGCTGCGCGCCCGGGGGTTGTGCGGGACTGGTAGTCCCAGCACCCACCAGTGGGCCTGCCCGGCCCACACCCGGGGTTCCTTTCGTTTCACGACGAAAGGAACCAAAGGCGTGCCTCCCTGAGACTGGCAGAGGTCACACCTCCTGCTTTCAAACCGTGGCGCGGCAGCGGGACGTGTTGGCCGCACATAGCAGCAGGGGACCGATTAGGGTGCGGAAACGAACTCTGGAAACGAAGGGTAAAACACTTTTCTATATACTATATTCTATAAATCTTTTTTTAATAGAAATAGTAGTTTTTCGTTTCCAGGATGCTGATAAATGGCGTAGTTAAGCCATTTGTTGCGGAAACGAAGTCGGAAACGAACTGGAAACCAACCGGAAGCGAACTCCAAACTGGCTGTAAACTTTATGAACAAATTGTTTCTGGTTCGTGACATTATTGGATTGAGTCTCCTTCCGTCCCCTCCGTTTCCGCCACTTCGTTTCCAAAAACCCCCTTCACCTATACCCCGAATCGCCCCCAAAGTTGCATCCAAACGTGCAACTAAATGCTCCCGCGCCACGGATTGAAAGCAGAATATTTCTCTTGCTCAAAGCCCAGGGAGACGGCGCATCCAATTCCCCCCACCACCTCAAAGTGGCAAATCCATCTGCGTCGGTGGCAGAAACCAGCCCGGCGCGATGCGTAAGCGAGCGCGAAAAGGGCGGAGACTTCGCACCAGCGGGTTCCAAGGGGCGCAGCCCCTGGCGCGCCTTTGGTGACTTTCCCCGCGACGGGAAAGTCACCCGGGTGCAGGGCGGAGCGCCTGCATAGTGGGGCGTAGGGGCTGCCAGCTCCGCATAAACTCTCCCCGGGTGCAGGGCGGAGCGCCTGCTCAAGGGGAGTGCAGAGGGGCAACGCCCCTCGCATATCGGGCCACGCAGGGGCCACCCGCCCCTGCAAAATCCCCCCTGGGAAACCCCCCAACCAAATGTAAACCCAAACCCACTTTCAATAGAAAAAATAAAACAGGAGGTAAACCTTATGGACTACAAACCGGAAGAAGCAATGATGATTAAACTGGACTATGAGCTTCCCGAATACCCGACCTTCGTCGAGGGTATCCGCCGTGCACCGCACCGCGAATCCCACCTCACCCAGGCCGATAAGGAGCTCGCCATCAAAAACGCCCTGCGCTACATCCACCCCGACCACCACAAACAGATGGCCAAGGAGTTCGCGCAGGAGCTGGAGGAGCACGGCCGCATCTACGGCTACCGCTTCCGCCCGCAGGGGGAAATCCACGGCAAGCCGATCGACCAGTACAAGGGCAACTGCATCGAGGGCAAGGCCTTCCAGGTCATGATCGACAACAACCTCGACTTCGACGTCGCCCTCTACCCCTATGAGCTGACCACCTACGGCGAGACCGGACAGGTCTGCCAGAACTGGATGCAGTACCGCCTGATCAAAAAATACCTCGAGGTGCTCACCGACGACCAGACCCTCGTCGTCGAATCCGGCCACCCGCTGGGCCTGTTCAAATCCCACAAGACCTCCCCGCGCGTCATCATCACCAACGGCCTGATGATCGGCATGTTCGACAATCAGGAATCCTTCAACCGCGCCGCCGCTCTGGGCGTCGCCAACTACGGCCAGATGACCGCCGGCGGCTGGATGTACATCGGCCCGCAGGGCATCGTCCACGGCACCTTCAACACCCTTCTCAACGCCGGACGTTTGGTGCTGGGCATCCCGAAGGAGGGCAACCTCGCCGGCAAGCTCTATGTCACCTCCGGCCTTGGCGGCATGTCCGGCGCACAGGGCAAGGCGGCCGACATCGCGGGCGCGGCCTCGATCATCGCCGAGGTCGACATCTCCCGCATCATGACCCGCTACACTCAGGGCTGGGTCGACAAGTACACCGACAGCCTCGATCAGGCGCTGGAGTGGGCGCAGGCGGCGCAGAAGGCCGGCGAGCCGTGCGCGGTCGCTTACCACGGCAACGTCGTCGACCTGCTGGAGTACCTGATCGAGAAAAACGTCCACATCGACCTGCTCTCTGACCAGACCTCCTGCCACGTTCCGTACGACGGCGGCTACTGCCCGCAGGGGCTGACCTTCGAGCAGCGCACCGAGATGCTGGACAAGGACCCCGAGGGCTTCAAGGAGCTGGTCAACAAGACGCTGCGCCACCACTTTGAGCTGATCTGCAAGCTGCACGACCAGGGCACCTACTTCTTCGACTACGGCAACAGCTTCATGAAGGCGGTCTTTGACGCCGGCGTTCCGCAGATCTGCAAGAACGGCCACGACGAGCTGGACGGCTTTATCTTCCCGTCCTACGTCGAGGACATCCTCGGCCCCTGCCTGTTCGACTACGGCTACGGCCCGTTCCGCTGGTGCTGCCTGTCCGGCAAGCCGGAGGACCTGGACGCCACCGACGCCGCGGCGATGGAGTGCATCGACCCCAACGCCCGCTATCAGGACCGCGACAACTGGCTGTGGGTCCGCGACGCCAAGAAGAACAAGCTGGTCGTCGGCACCCAGTGCCGCATCCTCTATCAGGACGCCTACGGCAGAACCAAGATCGCGCTCAAGTTTAACGAGATGGTCCGCCAGGGCAAGATCGGACCGGTCATGCTCGGCCGCGACCACCACGACACCTCCGGCACCGACTCCACCTTCCGTGAGACCTCCAACATCAAGGACGGCTCCAACATCATGGCGGATATGGCGGTACAGTGCTTCGCCGGCAACTGCGCCCGCGGCATGAGCCTGGTTGCCCTGCACAACGGCGGCGGCGTCGGCATCGGCAAGGCCATCAACGGCGGCTTCGGCATGGTGCTGGACGGCTCCGAGCGGGTCGACGAGATCCTCAAGGTCTCGATGATCTGGGACGTCATGAGCGGTGTTGCCCGCCGCAGCTGGGCGCGCAACGAGCACTCGATCGAAACCTGCGTCGAGTTTAACCAGTCCCACCCGGGCCAGTACCACGTCACCCTGCCGTACATCGCGGACGACAAGGTTATCAAGGAAGCGCTGGCAGCGGTGGAAAACAAATAACATCTAACATCGTTATTGCACACCTATAAGGCCCGTCCACAGCCGGGCGGGCCCTTTCTTTATCAACAATCAGGAGGTCATTACCTATGGCAAGAATTATCGAATGCGTTCCAAACTGCTCCGAGGGCAGAAACAAAGAGGTCATCGAGTACATCGCCGACGCGGTGCGCAGCGTGCCGGGCGTCGCGCTGATGGACTACTCCTCCGACGAAAACCACAACCGCAGCGTCTTCACCATCGTCGGCGACCCCGACCAGATGGGCGAGGCGGCCTTCCGCTTTGCCAAAGCCTGCGTTGAGAAGATCGACATGACCAAGCACCACGGCGAGCATCCCCGCATGGGCGCGGTGGACGTCATCCCCTTCACCCCGGTCAAGGATGTCAGCATGGAGGAGTGCGTCGAGCTGTCCAAAAAGGTCGGCCAGCGCATCTGGGAGGAGCTGAAGATGCCGGTCACCCTGTACGAGGAATCGGCCACCGCTCCGCACCGCAGAAATCTCGCCGCCATCCGCAAGGGCCAGTTTGAGGGCATGCCGGAGAAGCTGCAGGATCCAAAATGGTACCCGGACTACGGCAACCATGAGATTCACCCGACCGCCGGCATCGTCGCCGTCGGCGCGCGCTTCCCGCTGGTCGCCTTCAACATCAACCTCTCCACCTCCGACGTCGAGATCGCCAACAAGATCGCCAAGACCATCCGCGAATCCTCCGGCGGCATGCGCTGGGTCAAATCGATCGGCGTCATGCTCGAGGAGCGCAACACCGCCCAGGTCTCGATCAACATGACCAACTACACCAAGACCCCGATCTACCGCGTCTATGAGACGGTCCGCTTCGAGGCCGCCCGCTACGGCGTGCAGATCATCGGCTCGGAGTTGATCGGCATCGTCCCGATGGACGCCCTGGTCGAGACGGCGGAGTACTACCTCAAGCTGGAAAACTTCGACAAGGACAACCAGGTCATGGAGAAGCACCTGCTGTAAATTTCCTCCCCCACCCAAACCCGAAAGGAGAATCAACGCTATGGCTTCCCTGTTGATCCACAATATCGGCATGCTCGCCACCGCCACCGGCTCCGCTGCAAAGGCCGGGGCGGCGCAGGGCGAAATCTGCATCCTGCGCAACGCCTATGTCGCGGTGCAGGGTGATACCATCACCGCTGTGGGGGAAGGCGCCTTCCCCCAGGCGCTTCTGACCGAGGGCTGTACCCTGATCGACGCGCAGGGCAAACTGCTCACCGCGGGCCTTGTGGACGCGCACACCCACCTTGTTTTCGGCGGCTGGCGCGAGGACGAGCTGGCCTTAAAGCTGCACGGCGTGCCGTACCTGGACATCCTGGCGCAGGGCGGCGGCATCCTCTCCACCGTGCGCGCCACCCGCAAGGCCAGTGAGGACGAGCTGTATGACAAGACCGCCAAGGCCCTGGACACCATGCTCTCCTACGGCACCACCACCTGCGAGGCCAAGAGCGGCTACGGGCTGGACATGGAAAATGAGCTCAAGCAGCTGCGGGTCGTCCATCGCCTGAATGAGGGGCAGCCGGTGGAGCTTATCTCCACCTTCATGGCGGCCCACGCCCTGCCGGAGGAGTATAAGGACAACCGCGAGGGCTACCTTGCGCTCATCATCGACCGGATGCTGCCCTATGTGGCGGAACACAAGCTCGCCGAATACTGCGACGTCTTCTGCGAGACCGGCGTCTTTACCCCTGCGGAATCGCAGCGCATCCTGACCGCGGCGCAGAAGCTGGGGCTCGGGGCCAAAATCCACGCCGACGAGATCGACCCCATCGGCGGCTCGCAGCTTGCCGGTCAGATCGGCGCGGTGTCAGCCGAGCACCTGATCGTCTGCCCGGACGAGGGCATCGCCTCGATGGCAAAGGGCGGCACCATCGCCTGCCTGCTGCCGGCCACCTCCTTCTATCTGGGAGCCACCTTTGCGCCGGCCAAAAAGATGATCGAGGCGGGGGTTCCGGTCGCCATCGCCACCGACTTTAACCCAGGCTCCACCCCGAACCTCTCGCTGCAGCTGGCGATGAATATCGCCTGCTACCGCTACCGCATGACCCCGGAGGAGACCCTCACCGCCGCCACCTTGAACGCCGCCGCAGCCATCGGCCGCGCGGACAGGGTCGGCACCGTCGAGACCGGCAAGCAGGCCGACCTGCTGCTCTGGGATGCGGACAACCTCAACTACATCTTCTACCGCTACGGCTCCAACCTGGTCAAGACGGTCGTCAAGGCCGGCCAGGTTGTCAAGCAAAACTAGCCTGCCATCTTCTGGCTGGAAAATCAGGAAAGGAAGGATTCCCATGAAACTGACCGAGATGAAGGTCAACGACTTTATCGACCTGCTGGCCTCCGACGCTCCGGCGCCGGGCGGCGGCTCCGCTTCCGCTCTGGCGGGCGCGATGGGCGTCGGCCTGTCCAAGATGGTCGCCGCGCTGACCACCGGCAAGGCAAAATATGCCGAGCACGAGGACACCGTACAGGAGATTCTCTCCAAGGCGGGCTCGCTGACCGAAAAGCTCACCGCCGCCATCGACCGCGACACCGAAGCCTTCGACGGGGTCTCCGCCGTCTTTGCGATGCCAAAGAGCACCGACGAGGAGAAGGCCGCCCGCAAGGAAGCGATGCAGAAGGCGCTCAAGGAGGCCACTCTGGTCCCCTACGAGACGATGGAGCTCTGCCTGCAGTCGCTCAAGGTGGTCAAGCTCGGCGTCGGAAAAACCAACACCAGCGCCGCCAGCGACCTGGGTGTAGCGTCGCTCAACTTAAAATCCGCCGTCCAGGGCGCGTGGCTCAACGTGCTGATTAACCTTTCCGGCATCAAGGACGAGGCTTTTGTTACTGAGTACAAGTCCAAGGGCGAAGCGATCCTAGCCGAGGCGCTGCCGCTGGCCGACGAAATCTACAACGACATCTTAAAGAGCCTGTAAACAGGCAGCAAAAAAGGGAAGGCATGACGCCTTCCCTTTTTTATTGGGTAAATGTTACTTTTCCTCGATTGCTTTGGGCTCTGCCGCCAGCGGGCGGTTGAGGATTTCCATAAATTCTTCGCCGGTGATGGTCTCCTTCTCCAGCAGGTACTGCGCCAGCTCATGCAGCTTTGGCAGGTTGTCCGAAAGGATCTTCTTGGCGCGGTCGTGGCACTGCTCGATAATCTGGCGGACCTCCTCGTCGATCTTGGCCGCTGTCTGCTCCGAGCAGGCCAGCGAAGTGTCGCCGCCCAGATATTGGTTGCTCACCGTCTCCATCGCCACCATGCCGAAATTGTCGCTCATGCCCAGCCGCGTGACCATGGCGCGGGCCAGCTTGGTGGCCTGCTCGATGTCGTTGGACGCACCGGAGGTGATCGAGCCGAAGATCAGTTCCTCCGCCACCCGGCCGCCGGTGTAGGTGGCGATCTTGTCCAGCGCCTCCTCCTTGCTCATCAGCAGGGTATCCTGCTCCTCCACCTGCATGGTGTAGCCCAGCGCGCCGGAGGTGCGGGGAACGATGGTGATCTTATGCACCGGAGCGGAGTGCTTCTGCATCGCCGCAACCAGCGCGTGGCCGGTCTCGTGGTAGGCCACAATCTTCTTGTCCTTCTCGGAGACGACAGCGCCCTTGCGCTGATAGCCCGCGATGACCGTCTCGACCGATTCCTCCAGGTCCTCCTGCTCCACTCTGGAACGGCCGTTGCGCACCGCGCGCAGCGCCGCCTCGTTGACGATGTTGGCAAGCTCCGCACCGGAAGCGCCGGCGGTAGCCCGGGCGATCACCTTGTAGTCAATGTTGTCCGCCATCTGCTTGTCCTGCGCATGTACCCGCAGGATGGCCTCTCTGCCCTGCAGGTCCGGCAGCTCAACCGGGACGCGCCGGTCAAACCGTCCGGGGCGCAGCAGCGCCGGGTCCAGCGAATCGGGGCGGTTGGTGGCCGCCAGGATGACGACGCCCTTCTTGCCATCAAAGCCGTCCATCTCGGTCAACAGCTGGTTTAAGGTCTGCTCACGCTCGTCGTTGCCGCCTAAGGAACCGTCGCGCTTTTTGCCGATGGTGTCGATCTCGTCGATAAAGACGATGCAGGGGGCCTTTTCCTGCGCCTGATTGAACAGGTCGCGCACACGCGCAGCGCCGGCGCCGACAAACATCTCCACAAACTCCGAGCCGGAGATGGAGAAAAACGGAACGTTTGCCTCGCCCGCAACGGCCTTGGCCAGCAGGGTTTTACCGGTTCCGGGAGGGCCCTGCAGCAGGACGCCCTTGGGCATCTGCGCGCCGATCGACTCATACTTCTGCGGGTTGTGCAGAAAATCCACAATCTCCTTGAGGGCCTCCTTGGCCTCGTCCTCGCCCGCAACGTCGGCGAAGGTCTTGCCGGTCTGCGCCTCGACATAAACCTTGGCGTTGCTCTTGCCGAACATCATCGAGTTCGCGCCGCCCATCCGTTTCTGCAGCGAGCGGGAGAGCAGCTGGCCGACCACGACAAAGATCAGAATTGGAATGCCGACGCTGATAAACAGGTACATCAGCGGGGACATCGGCTCCTCAATCTCCTTGCCGTAGGTGACGTCGGCCTCCTCCAGACGGTTGACCAGCTCCGGGTCACCCATGTTGCCGGTGATGTAGACCGTCCAGTCGTTGTTTTCGTCCTTGAGCAGGTACTCAATCTGCTGGTCCTGCACCTCAACCTGGGAAATCTTTCCGTCTTCCAGGTCGCTCATAAAGGTGCTGTAATCCACCTGCACCTCCTGCCGCCGCAAAACGGAGGGGAAAAGCAGGAAATTGAGCAGCATCATGATGAGCAGTGCAATGATGTAGTAATAAATCAAAGGTTTTCTGGCATTGTTGTTTTTTACCTCATTCATGGTCATTCTCCTTCTGAGACAATATCCTTCTTCTCATATTTTGTATCATAACACAAAAAAAATTGCTGTGCAATTATTCTATTCACTTCTTTACAGAAAGTTATTATTGTACATATTTTACAGCATATCCTGCAAATGTAAGTGAAATCTGTACAAAAAAGGCTTGTTTTTCCTGCTTTGCGCACAGAAAAAAAGGAGGCCTCTGGCCTCCCTTTTTTCTGGTGTTCTGTCCCTCTGCGATTAGTCGCAGCAGCAGTTGCAGCCACAGTTGTTGCAGCTGTTGTTGCAGCTATTGCTGCCGCAGTTGCAGTTGTTGCCGCAGCTGTTGTTGCAGCCGCAGCCGCAGTTGTTGCCGCAGCAGCCATTAAAGCTGTAGTTGCCGCAGCCGAAGAAGAGGAGAATGAGAATGATAATCCACCAGTTATTGTTGTACATAGATAAGTACCTCCTGATAATTGATTTCGGACTATACTATGAAGAGCTCAGAAAAATGGTTCCCGTCCTTTTGGCTCCGGCCGAAGTGCATCGATATTTTTGCGCGGCTGCGGTATAAACGCCGGCGCTGCTCCAATATTCTGCTGTGATGGGGCGCTCGTGATTTGTGTTTTTTCTTTTCCCCACCGGGCCGGCAAAAAGGCGTTTTTGTTTTTCTGCCGCTGTTCATTACCAGTATAAGCGCGGCAGGGATTTTGTGTGCACCCGCCCGCGCCCCAAACTTCCTTTGTCAAAAACACGAAAGGATGGTACTCCCATGTTTCGATTCAAGGGCTTTTCTCCCCACGCCAACGACGCAATCAACCTGGCCCTCTCCCAGGCCTGCCTGCTGGGCCACACCTATATCGGCAGCGAGCACCTGCTGCTCGGGCTGCTGCTGGAGGGCGGCGGGCCAAGCGCCGCCCTCACCCAAAAGGGCGTCACCCCCGACCAGGTGCTGGACCTGCTGATCAAGACGGTGGGGCGCGGCATCCAGTCCCGCCTTTCCCCAACCGATATGACCCCGCGCTGCCGGCACATCCTGGAGCAGAGCCTGCTGGAAAGCAAAAAGGATTCCGGCAGGCTGACCGAGCCCGAGCACATCCTGCTGGCGATGCTGCGGGAAAAGGAGTGCTACGCCCTGCGGTTTCTGATGGAGCTTGGGGTGGAGCCGCTCTTATTCTATCAGGAATACAGCGACACGGTGCGGGGCTTTTCGCGGGAGGGAACCCCCGCACAGAGCGCCGCACGCAAAAATACCGCGCGTCCGATTCTGCTGGAAAAGTTTGGCCGGGACCTGACCGAAAAGGCCCGCTGCCGCCAGCTCGACCCGGTGATCGGCCGGGAAAAGGAAATCGACCGGGTGGTGCGCATCCTCTCGCGGCGCAGCAAAAATAACCCCTGCCTCATCGGGGAGGCGGGGGTTGGCAAGACCGCCATCGCGGAAGGACTGGCGCAGCGCATCGCCCAGGGCCGGGTTCCCAAATCGCTGCAGGGCAAGCGTCTGATCGCGCTGGACTTAGTCTCGATGGTAGCCGGCACCAAGTACCGCGGCGAATTCGAGGAGCGGGTCAAAAACATGATGGACGAAGCCGCTGCCGCCCAGGACATCATCCTCTTTATCGACGAGATTCACAACATCATCGGCGCGGGCGCGGCGGAGGGTTCGATCGACGCCGCCAACATCCTCAAGCCCCAGCTCTCCCGCGGGGAGATCCAGCTGATGGGCGCCACCACCGTCGCCGAGTACCGCCGCTACATCGAAAAGGACAGCGCGCTGGAGCGCCGCTTTCAGAGTGTGCTGGTGGAGGAGCCCAGCGACGAGGAGAGCGTGCAGATTCTGCGCGGCATCCTCCCCCGCTATGAGCAGCACCACGGCGTCAAGATCACCGAGGAGGCCGTACAGGCCGCGGTGCGGCTCTCCCGGCGGTATCTGCCCGACCGCTTTCTGCCGGACAAAGCCATCGACCTGATGGACGAGGCCGCCGCCCAGGTCTCCCAACAGGTATCCTCCCGCCCGGACCCGACCTACCAGAAGATCGACGAGGCGCTGCACGAGCTGCGCGAACAAAAGCAGGCGGCCATCCTGCGGCAGGACTTTGAACAGGCCGCCATCCTGCGCGACCGGCAGAACCAGACGGTGGAGCAGCTTGCCCTGCTCACCGACCAGCTGCAGAAAAAGCGCGGCGGGCTGCGCGGCGCGGTCACCGCGCGGGACATCGCCCAGGTGGTCAGCGAAAGCACCGGCATCCAGGTCTCGTCGCTGATGTCCCGCATCCTGCCCCAGTCCGCCCAGAGCCGCCAGCTGTTGGGAATGGAACAGGCCCTCTCCCGGCGGGTAGTGGGCCAGCAGGAGGCGGTGCACGCGGTCTGCAGGGCCATCCGCCGGGCGCGGGTGGGCTTAAACGATCCCCGCCGCCCCTACGCCTCCTTCCTCTTTCTCGGCCCCACCGGCGTCGGCAAAACCGAGCTGTGCAAGGCGCTGGCCGAGGAGCTGTTCGGCTCACAGGACTGCATGATCCGGCTGGATATGTCCGAATATATGGAAAAGCATTCGGTGGCGCGGATGATCGGCTCCCCGCCCGGCTATGTCGGCTTTGAGGAGGGCGGCCAGCTCACCGACCTGATCCGCCGCCGGCCCTACTCGGTGGTGCTGCTCGACGAGGTGGAAAAGGCTCACCCCGACGTGCTCAACCTGCTGCTGCAAATTCTGGAGGACGGCAGCCTCAAGGATTCTCAGGGGCGCAGGGCCAGCTTCCAAAACGCGGTCATCATCATGACCTCCAACATCGGCGCACGCTACTTCTTTGAGCGCAGCGCGCTGGGCTTTACGCAGGGCCATTCGGAGAGCGGCGGCAAGCTCAGCGAACGCACCTCCCAGCTGGTGCTGGAGCAGCTGCGGCAAAGCTTCTCGCCGGAATTTTTAAACCGCATCGATGAGACGATTCTGTTCTACCAGTTGGGTGAGCAGGAGTTGGACCGCATCTGCCAGAACCTGCTCGCCCAGCTCTCTGAGCGGATCGGCGCGCTGGATATGCGCCTTAGCTGCACCGAGGCCGCCCGCCGCGAGCTGTGCGCCAAAGGCTACAGTCCCCGCTATGGGGCGCGTCCGCTGCGCCGCGCGGTGCAGAAGCTGATCGAGGACCCCGCCGCCGAGATGATTTTGAGCGGCGAGCTGCAGCCGCAGGGGACGCTGCTGTGCGACTACAACCAGGAGGAGCACGCCATCTGCCTGACGGCAAAGCGATAAACGATTTTGCGCAAAAAAGAGGACTGATGGATTTTCCATCAGTCCTCCAGTTCTTCCGGGTCCACCTCTTCCCAAAGGGAGGGTTTGGCCGGCGCCTTTGCCGGCATTTTTGCCGGCATTTTTGCCTTGCTGTCCGGCGCGACAAAGATGTCCTCCCGGCTGACCAGCTCCCCCGGCTTCTCGTGCGGCACCGTCACCACCCGCGGATAGGGGTAGGGCACGCCGCTGCGGTCGAACATCTCCTTGACCGCCAGGCGGATGCCGCGCTCCACCGCCCACTGCTTCATCGGCTTCACCTTGCAGGTGATGTTGACCTCCATGTTCGACTCCTTCATGGCGGTCACCCCCAGCACCTGCGGCATCTCCTCCGTCAGGTCCGGGTGCTGGCGCGCGTACTCGCTCACCGCCAGGTCGATCAGGTCCAGCACCTTGGCGGTGTCCGCCTCATAGGAGATCGGCAGCGTCACCGACGCCACCGCGTTGCCCTTGTTGTAGTTGATGACCCGGGTGATGCTGCCGTTGGGGATGATGATCTGGTCGCCCTTGGCCGAGCGCAGATAGGTCACCCGCATGGCGGTGGCCTCCACCGTCCCCTCCACGTCATCGATCTTGATGTAATCCCCGACCGAAAACTGGTTTTCAAAGATCATGAACATCCCCGAGATGACGTCCTTGACCAGGCTCTGCGCGCCAAAGCCGATGGCAAGGCTGCCGACGCCCGCGGTGATGAGCAGGTTGCTCAGCGGCTCGCCCATCCCCAGGATGCTCAGCACAATCAAAAGGGCGATGAAGTAGATGATGTACCGCGCCACGCTGCGCAGCAGGGTCATCAGGGTGCGCATCCGCTTGGCCGCGGCGGTGTCGCTTTGATACTTGGGCGACTTTAAGGTGTGGCCGGTCGCCCAGGACACCACCTTCAGCGAAATCTTTGCCAGCAGTACGACGACGATAATCAAAAACAGGCCCCACAAAATGTTGCCGCGGTTCTGGATAATTCCCTCAACCAGTTCCTCCAGATTTTGTCGGAACTGGCCGCTCACCGTCGCCACCTCCTGCACCAGATCCTGCTGCTCAACCTGCAAAAACATTTTTCTCACCCGCTTCCTTCCTTTTTCGGGACCTAGACTTTGAGGATGTCCAGCATCCTGCTGTCGATCTCCCAGACCTGATTGTCGCTGTGCTGCTTTAAAAACAGCTGCAGCAGCCGCTGGGTACAGCTGAGCATCGGCTGGCGGGCAAGCTCCAGAGGGTAGGTGCCCCGCAGCCGCAGCTGAAAGTCCTCGTCCAGCGTCCGGTAATCCTTAAACTGGTGGGTCTCCTTCTTCTCGTAGTAGCACTGCAGCCGCACCAGCTTGTCCCGCACAAACTCCATCCGGGAAAGGACGTACAGAAAGTTTTCCCGCTGAATCTCAAACAGGATGCCCCGCAGCGCATAGATAATCTCAAACTCCCACTCCACCAGCGTGCCGCGGAAGGTCTGCTGGTCCATTTCCTCCAGCTGGGAGGAGTGCATCCGCTGCAGCACCTGGCCGGTCTTGTCGGTCAGAATCTTCCAGTGGGAGGAGCGCACCTGCAGCGCCCGGGTGGGCAGCAGCACGATGTCAAATTCCAGCCCGTTTTTTAAAAAGATATACAGAAAGATGCCCTCCGGCAGCGGCTTTGGACGGATGTAGACCGCATCGGCAAACATCCTCTCCACCCGGGTGCGCAGGGAGGCAAGCTGGTCGGCGGAAAAGGTGGAAAAGATCAGGTCGATGTCGGAATATTGGTCCCCAAAACCATCCACCCCGGAGCCCACCTGCACAATCCCCTCCACCTCGGGATAGGTGGAGACCGCCGTCGCCGCCTGAATGAGCAGCTTGGCCCGCTCCTTCTCAGTATACATAACAATCACTCATCCCCTAATCTTGCTCTGGATCCGGACATCCCGCCCGACAAACTCAAACTGTTCATAGCCGCCAAACAGTCTGGACGCCAGCCGGTCGGTGTAGCGCTTGCTGATCTCCTGGAAGGTGAGGTTGGTGCTGATGATGGTCGGCCGCCCTTCCAGGAGGCGTGTATTGATAATATTATACAGCATGGAGGTGACGAATTGGCTCAGAAATTCTGTTCCAAGGTCGTCTAAAATCAAAAGATCGCACTCCAGCACCAGCGACAGGTAGCTCTGCTGGTCCTCGTCCTGGGTGTTAAAGCTGAACTTCTCCTTTTCCAGCTTGCCCAGCAGGTTCTGCGCCGAGCCGTACACCACGCCGTAGCCCTTTTCGATCACCTGCCCGGCGATGGCCAGCGACAGGTGGGTCTTGCCAAGGCCGGTGTTGCCCAGAAAAAGCAGGCTGGGCGGCGCGGTGCGGCGATAGCGGTCGATCAGAAAATCCCGCGCGTAGGCGGCGCAGTAGTTTTTGACCATCGCCATCTTTTCCCGCGGCACCACCCCGTTGGGCAGCGGCTGGACGCTGTAATAATCCAGCAAGAAGTTGGAAAACCGGCAGTCCTGCGGGTGCGCCGCACCCAGCGCGTCGAACGCCGCCTGGCGCAGCAGCTTCTGGAAGCACTCGCATTTCTGCGCGCCGACATAGCCGGTGTCCCGGCACTTTTTACAGGTGTAGCCATCATCGCGGTAAATTTCCAGCAGCCCCGCCGCCTCCAGCAGGTCGTCCCGCTGCTTTTGCAGCGCAAGGCTCTGGGTCTTGAGCCGCTCGATGATCTGCTCCAGATTGTCCGGCGCGCCCGCCACCGCCTGGATGGTCTTCATCCCCACCTGCCGCAGCTGGCTGTCGATCTGCTCGATCTGCGGCAGCAGGCGGTAAATCTCCTGCCGGTGCCGCTGGCTCTGCTCCCTGGCGCGCTGTCTCCGCTCGGCCAGCACCGCCGCCGCGCGGTCATAGATCTCTTTTGGAAAGCCCATTTGTTTCTTCCCTCCTTCGGTTCTCTACCGGTCCTCGCCCATCAGCCACCGGCCGTCCTGTTGGTTTTTACTCATCAGTTTCCTGTAGTATTCGTTCGGTGTGGAGACGGTGTAGTCGTTTGCGGGGTCTGCCGGGTCGTAGTCGCTCACCGCAACCATCCTGTATAGGCCCTCATAGTAGTCCCACAGCGACGGCTCGATCTGTTCCCGAATCTGCTGCGGGCGGCGGTGCAGCTCCCAGAGGCTCAGCGGCGCTTCTGCGCCAAAGCGGCTGCCGTACACAAAATCCAGCACGCCAAACCTCCCGTCATAGTGCGCCTCGACCACCACATGCCCGTTGTAGGGCCTGTCCGGGTTGACCAGATGCCCGATCCTGGCCGGGATGCCCACACAGTTGAGCAGCGCCACCCCCACCCGGGCAAGGTCGGCACACCAGTCGGTGCCGCGCTGCAAAACCTGCTGCTCGGTTCCGCCAAAGCGCATCTGCTCAAACGGAAGGTCGCAGCTTTGCGCGATGCCGGCAGTCAGGCGCAGCAGGTTGTCGATTGTTTCCACCGCGCTTTTTCCCACAAACTGCCGGGTGAAGGGATAGAGCGCGTGCTCCTTCATCGCGGGATTGACCGCCGGAACCCCACCGTACAACAGCGGCAGGGAATCCTCCTCCAGCAAAATCATCCGCTCCATCAGCTGGTGGTCGATGGAGCCGGGCGCGTGCAGGTCGTTGCGCAGCATGACCTCATACGCCTTGCCGAATACGCCGTAGCCTTGTTTCATCGGTTCTCCTCATCGTCTCAATTCCGGTTGTGGTTGGTCCTGCCCGGCGCCTGTCCGCCGTAGGTGATGTACTGCTGAATCTGGTCAAAGTCGATTGAGGACTGCTCGCTTTTCTGCATCGCCTTGGCGCTCTGGCGCTCCTGGGCAGCCTGCTGGGTAGTGGTGATTCCCTTGTCGTGCCAGCTGGACAAGATTTTGTTGATGTAGGCAAACGAGACCTTTCCAATCTGGTCGATGGCGCGCTCATAGGCCAGCTTCACCATCGCGATGTCAAAGTGGTAGTCCAAAAACCAGGTGTCGATGTACTTGCACTCCTGGCGGGTCAGCGCCCGGTCGTGGATGCCGAAGGCCGACCGCACCTGCCCCTGCGCGGTGTCCTGCTGCTGGCGGCGGCTGAGGTACTGCTCAGCCTGTTCATAAGTGTAGATGTTTTCGGACATCATATCGGTAAGCAGCTTGGAGAGAGCGCGCATGTTCGGCATGTTTTTGGCGCAGCAGTGGGCGGCGGCCAGCAGGATATATTCCGGCGGCAGGCCCGCGTAGGTGTAGAAGGAGACCAGCGTCTCGATCTCGCTGCGGGTGAGCACCTTGCCCATCTGTGCCTGCACCGCCTCCACCAGCTGGGAAATGCTGGCGTCGTTTTGGGAGAGGGTGTGGATCTCATCGATCGCCATCGTCCGCTTCTGCGCCTGCAGCCCCACCTGAACCCGGGACTGCTGAGAGGGCTCGGGCCGGTATGCAGTCTGCGCTTCCGGTTGCTGCGCTGGCTGCGCCTGCTCTTTTCCGGTCAGGAAACCCTGCTCCACCCAGTAGTCCAGCGCCTGCAGCGCCTTTTCCTGCGGGAGCATCAGCCGGTTTGCCAGATACCCCGGGTCCACCGGCTGCTGCTGATGCTGCATCAGGTAGAGCAGCACCTGCAGCGCCTCGCGCGATGCGGTGCAAAGCAGCTGCTCGGAGAGCGACGGCACCGCAAAGACGGACGAAAATTTGGTATAATCAATCTGATAACGCATAAAAACCCATTCCCCTGTTTTGATGATAGCCTTGTTGTCTTATTATATCAGAAAAAAAACGCTTTGTTAAGATGCCGCTTCCTTTTTGTTTCGCCCGCCCCTCCCATTCCGGGCGCGGGGCGGATGGACAAGATTTCGGATTTGGTATATAATAAAGCCAACGTCCGCCGACAAAGCGGCTGCGCCTGCGGCTTTTTGTGGGAAGCCATCCGGCACTCCCGCTTTTTGGACAATTCAAATTAAAGGAGGTTCCCGCCATGATAGGCGATTTACATTGCCACAGCAAACTTTCCGACGGCTCCACCGGCCTGGACGACATCGTCTTTTACGCCAAGCGCGCCGGTTTGGACGCTTTGGCCATCACCGACCACGACACCATGTCCGGTGTGCCCCGCGCCGAGATTTTGGGCCGGCGCTACGGCCTCACCGTCATCCCCGGGGTGGAGATCTCCACCTTCGACCCAAACACCGGCCGGAGGGTGCACATCCTGTGCTACCTGCCGCACAAGTCCGACGCGCTGGCCGGGCTGCTTGAGCGCACCCTGGAGGAGAGACGGCGCTCGGGCGAGCGGATGATCGAAAATGTCTCCCGCTACTATCCGGTCACCCGCGAGCACGTCCTGCGCTACTCTGCGGCCAGCAACTCGATCTATAAGGTGCACATCATGCAGGCACTGCTCGACCTGGGGTACGACACCGCCATCTACGGCCCGCTTTACCAGCAGCTGTTCTCCGACCACGGCGGCAGCTGCATCGAGAAAACCGCCTACCCCCAGTTGGAGGAGGTGCTGCAGGCGGTGCGCCAGGCGCGCGGCGTGGCGGTTTTTGCTCACCCCAGCGTCTACCAGTCAATGGAGCTGGTGCGGCAGCTTGCCCCCAGCGGCCTCATCGACGGCATTGAGGTCTACCACCCGCGCAACAAGCCGGAGGACCAGCAGGAGCTGCTGGAACTGTGCCGGCAGCACAACCTGATCGTCACCGGCGGCACCGATTTTCACGGAAGCTACGCTTCCCGCAAGGCAAACCCGCTGGGCACCTGCGTGACCGACGCGGCAAACCTGAAAAAATTGTTTGCGCGCGCAAAAGAACTTGCAGGCGGCCGCTAAATCTGATACAATGAAAGCACAAAATTTATGAAATAGAAGGAACTGATCAACATGGCATTTTTATACAAGACCCGCGGGACCTGCTCCCGCAACATCATCCTGGAGATGGATGGAGACATCATCAAGGATGTGGAGTTTATCGGCGGCTGCGATGGCAACCTCAAAGGCATCCGTTCGCTGGTGCGCGGCCAGAAGGCGCAGGACGTCATCGCGCGCGTCAGAGGAATCCACTGCGGCTCCAAGCCGACCTCCTGCCCGGACCAGCTGGCCTATGCGCTGCAGGCCTACCTGAATCAAAGATAAAAAGCTCATCTGAAACCTGAAAACGGAAGGAGGCGCTTTGTGATGAGCTGTTGGATTTTCGCCGCATACGGCCTTGCGGCGCTGTTCTTTATTTTTCTGCTGCAGGCTGCCCTGCCGGTGCGCAGCCGCTTTGCGTGGATGGCGGAGAGCGACAGCGACATGAAGCTGGCCCCTTTTCCGGGTACAAAATCCGCCAAGAGGGACGCGCTGGAACCTTCCGCCGAGGAGATCGACCTTTACTTTAAGCACAAGCGCTGCCACAATCTGGACCGCGCGCGCCAGCTGGGCACCAAACTTGGGGAGAGCATCCTCTCGCTGTGCTCCGGCTTTGGCGGCATCTTTTTAACCGACAAGGAACTTTTCCACGCTCGGATGCTGTATCTGTTTGTCACCGAGGACTGTGTCCGCCGCTTTGTCCCCGACCTGATTTTGTCCAAGCTGATCCTCTCCCAGATCAACGACACCATCTCGGTGCAGCGCCCGCACTTTTACAACAACCTTGTCCAGTACCGGGCCTACACCGTCTACAAGATGTGTTTGGAGGAGGAGCAGGATTCCCCTTTGGAGCAGAAGGCCAGCCGGATCGGCTGCTGCTGGGCACAGATGGCCGGAGACAAGGAAAACGACGCGCTCTGCCAGACCGGCAAGCGGCTGTACCTGTTGATGAAGGAGCGCTGTGAAGAGCAGCTGCTGGGCGTTTCATTTCAAACTGTGTAATACCGTTTTGCGCATCACCTCTGCCACCGGGTAAGGGGTGATGTTTTTTTCTTTCCCTCTTTTGCCACCGCATTTTGAAAGGAGTTTTTTCATGTTTTATTCTGTCGGCCAAACCGCTCCCCAGCTGGAGGGAACCGCCTACATCGCCGACGGCGCCAGAATCATCGGCGGCGTTCACCTCGGCGCTGAGGCAAACATCTGGTACAACGCCGTCCTGCGTGCGGACAACGCACCCATCCTGGTCGGCCCCCGCACCAACTTGCAGGACGGCTGCATCGTCCACACCGACTGCGGCCAGCCCTGCCGGGTCGGGGAGGGCGTCACGGTGGGACACGGCGCCATTCTGCACGCCTGCACGGTGGAAAACAACTGCACCATCGGCATGGGCGCCATCGTGCTCAACGGCGCCGTCATCGGGGAAAACAGCATCGTCGGCGCCGGGGCGCTGGTCACCAAAAACACCGTCGTCCCGCCGGGCAGCCTGATTCTCGGCTCCCCCGCCAAGGTCAAGAGGACCTTAACCGAGGAAGAAATCGAGCACAACCGCGCCTCCGCTGCGGAATATTGCCGCGCGGCCAAAGAGCAGCTGCCCGCCGTTTGCCGGTAACTTCTCCGGACTACCTGTCCGGCCTTTCTCTTATCAGAATCCGGGTTTGGTCTTGACCTTTTGGGCGATGAGCTCCGCGTGTTCCGGGTGCGCGCCAAACCAGCTCTGCGCAGCCCTGCAGCCCAAAAGCAGAAGGAGCTGTTCCTTTTTCATCCAGTCGCAAAAGCCCTCCCAGACCGCTTCACGCGCCGCTGACGCCAAATCTTTGTCCAGCCGGACATCCTCCAGCAGATAGATATTGTCTTTGTGGGGTTTGAGTACAAAGCGGGACACTGTCCCCTCTGTCTCCACCAGCACGGTGGGGCCAAGGCCGCGCGCAGGCGGCTGCTGCCAGGTAACCTTCATATTTTTCGCTCCCTTCGTTTTCGCTTTTCCTAATTATATCATACTTTGGGCTGTCCATCGACCCGCCGAAAAATTTCTCCGTTTTTTTCCAAAAAATGCTTGACTTTTTTCGAGCGGCCTGATATAATAATAAGGCACTTGCGAGTTGAGTGTACGCAGCAAAAACCATTATGGAAAGATGGCTGAGCTGGTCTAAGGCGCACGACTGGAAATCGTGTGTGCCCTATAAAGGCACCGAGGGTCAGGGCGGTTGTATAATCAACTTTTCAAAAAAACAACCTGGATCGTCCACAGTGCGCTCAACACCGTGTCCGCCCTGTTTTCCCTGTAAGACAAGGGCAACAATCCCTGCGCGCCGCTGCTTTTCAAGCGCCGTTTTCTGCTGTATCATAAAAGCATCACCCTGACAGGAGGAAACGGCATGCTGATTCTGCTCGAAGGCGCGGTGCTCTGCCTTGTGTTCACCGCCCTCATCGTCCCCTTTACCCTCAAAAACCCTACGGCCTCCATCGGGGACTACCCGCCCGCCATCCGCAAGCGCTGTGCAGAGCTGGGAGTTTTCCCCGCCCGCAGCCGCCGCTTCACCAAAAAGGACCTGCTGCGAAAGGGAACTGCCGCCCTTATTTTTGCTCTGATCGCCGCTGTGGTTCTGCGGCAGCTCAACGGTGCGGAGCGGTTCTGGGAAGGATTCCGGGACAGCTATCTGATCTGGCTCATCGTGGACTGGTACGACGCGCTGGTGCTGGACTGCCTGTGGTTTTGCCACTGCAAAGCCGTCCGCATCCCCGGCACCGAAGAGATGGCGGAATACCGCGACTACCGCTTTCACCTCCGCCAGTCCTGCATCGGGATGCTGCTCGGGCTCCCCGTCTGCGCGGCGGTCGGGGCGCTGGTGGCCCTGCTCGAAATCATATTGCCGTAACCGCAGCCATCCACCTCACATAGGATAAACAAGAAATTCTGTGTGAGGGGATGGTTTTTTGTTGTTCTACCTTCTGGAGGCCGCCGTTCTGGCGCTGGCGCTGAGCCTGGACACCTTCGCCGCCGGCATCTCGCTGGGGACGCGGCGCATCCGCATCCCGGCCGCCTCCCTGCTTGCCCTGTCGCTGACCTGCTCGCTGAGTTTACTTGTTTCCATCCTGCTCGGCGGGCTGCTGGGGGACTGGATCAGCCCCCATGCCGCCAACCTCATCAGCTGCATGCTGCTGTGCGGCATCGGCGGGGTGCGCCTGTTTGACAGTCTGGTCAAGGGCCTGCTGCGCCGCTGCTGCGAAAGTGAACGCAGCTTCATCCTGCGCTTTCAAAATCTCAAAATCTTTTTGCAGGTCTGCATCGACTCCACCCAGGCGGATTTTAACCGCTCCAACTCCCTTTCCTGTCTGGAGGCGGTCAGCCTGGCCATCGCGCTGAGCCTGGACGGACTGGTCGCGGGTTTCGGCAGCGGATTTTCTGCCCAGGCCGGGTTTTCCGCTCTCGTCTTTCTGCTGTCGCTGCTGTGCAACCTGCTGGCCGTGCTGGCCGGCTGCAAGCTGGGACAGCACCTCTCCAGCCGCTCCCAGAAGGATTTCAGCTGGCTCGCCGGCGGGATGCTGATTTTGCTGGGGGTGGGGAGACTGTTTTAAAACAGAGCACAAAAAAAGAAGGGGATATTCCCTTCTTTTTTGCTATTATCAGGAATACAGCGACTGCCCTTCCGGCATCTGCTCCCGCTTGCGCAGCACCTTGCCGATGATGCTCAAAAAGACCGCTGTGCTGAACAGACCGCAGAAGATATCGACGATCGGCTCGGCATAAAAGGCCGAGGAGGCGCCAAAGAAGGCCGGCAGCGCTAGGGTAAAGACCAAAAACAGAACCTTTCGGAACACCGACAGCGAGACCGACACCTTGATAATGCCCAACGCCGTCAGGCCATCCACGAAGGAATACTGCAGGGCCAGAGGGATGATGCCAAAGGTGTAAATGCGGATCGACTGGATGGAAAGCGCGATGTATTCCGGGTTCTGGGTAAACAGCCGGACAAAGATGCCGGACACCGTCTGCGAGATGATGAACATGACCAGGCAGAAGGCAAAGGCCATCTTGACAATCTCCTTCTCCCCTTTGCGGATGCGGTCGATGTTTTTGGCGCCATAGTTAAAGCTCAAAATCGGCTGGGTGCCGCTGGTGATGCCGCCCAGCGGCAGGGTGACAATCTGCATATAGCTCTGGACGATGGTCGCGCAGGCAATCAGCATGTCGCCCTGCGCCCCGCCGTACTGCTGCAGGACGGTGTTGAGCGCGATGATCAGCACGCTGTCGCCCGCGATGATGATAAAGGGGCAGAAACCAAAGGTGAGCACCCGGCGCATGATCTTGGCAGAATATCCGCCGAAGCTGATCTTGACATGGACGCGGTCGCTGAACAAAAACCACAGCACGAACGCGCAGGAGCAGGCCTGCGAGATGACCGTCGCGATGGCGGCTCCCCTGACGCCCATGTTGAACAGGAAGATGAAGATGGGGTCGAGGATGATGTTCATCACCGCGCCGATGATGGTGGAGAGCATCGCCTCATTGGCAAAACCCTGGCAGGTGATGAACTGCCCCAGCCCTGCCGTCAGGATGGCGAACACCGTACCGGAGACATAGTAGGTCAGGTAGGAATTTGCATAGGGGAAGGTCTGCTCGCTGGCGCCGAAAAACATCAGCATCGGCTCACGCAGAGCGATGGCCGCCGCCGTCAGGATAGCGGAAAGCCCCAGCAGCATGACAAAGCAGTTGGCCAGAATCTTTTTGGCTCCTTCGTGGTTGTTTTCCCCCATGCGGATAGCCATCAGCGGGGCGCCGCCGATGCCGATCAAAAAGGCAAAGGAGGAGATGAGGGTCACAATCGGTCCGCACACGCCCGCGCCCGCCAGGGCAATCTCTCCCACATCCTTGATGTTTCCGATATACATGCGGTCGACGATGCTGTAGAGCACATTGACAAACTGCGCCAGCATCGAGGGGATCGCCAGGTGGCGAACCAGTTGTTTAATGTCGTCGTTTCCAAGATCGTTTTGTCTGAGGGCCATAGTCCCAATATCCTCCCACTTCTTTTTTCTATCTGGAGCGCTCAGCGCGCCTGTATAGTTTACTACTGAAAAAGTGGTCAAGTCAACCAGTTTTGCGGTGAAAAATTGTCTGCGCAAAAGATTTGTTGAGTTTTGCGAAAGCCTTTGTTTGCGCCTGTCAAAATTCCGTCGAAATTGTCCTGTCCGCCTTTTCGCTTGACAGGATATGTGCTTTTGTGCTTGAATAAAAGAAAATCTTTTCCTGCGAAAGGAGCTTCCCTGCTTGCTGCAAACCATCCTCACCGCCATCCTCTGCTATACCAGCACCAACATCGACGACCTGTTTTTGCTGACCCTGCTCTGTGCGCAGGCCGACAGCAAAGCCGGCCAAAGGAGCATCCTGACCGGGCACTATCTTGGCATCGGCGCACTGACCGCCGTCAGCCTGCTGGGCGCATTTGGGCTGCAGTTCATTGCCGACGAGCGCCTCACCCGCCTGCTGGGGCTGATCCCTATCCTGCTCGGAATCCGCAGCTTGCTGCAAACCAAAGGCGACGATGCCCCTTCGCTCTCCCGGGCAACGCTTGGCACCTCCGGTATCTTCCTGCTCACCGTCGCCAACGGCGCGGACAACATCGGCGTCTACATTCCCGCCTTCAGCCGCTCCACTCTGTCGCAGCTGGGGGTCACCTTCCTCCTCTTTGCCCTGCTGTGCCTTATCTGGTGGCTGCTGGCCGAACGCTTTGCCGCCTACCCGCTGCTGCGGCGAAAGCTGCAGCAGTATCAGCACATCCTTGTCCCGCTGGTGCTGATCGCCATCGGCTTGAGCGTCCTTCTCGGATAGAACAAGAGACAGCTTTTTATAAAAGCTGTCTCTTGTTTTCTTTCACTCTTATTTTGCCTGCAGCGCGCGCTTGCCGATGTCGCGGCGGCTGAAGCAGTTTTCAAAGTGGATCTTGTCCACCTCGCGGTAGGCCTTGTCCAGCGCCTCCTGCAGCGTGTCCGCCTTGGCGGTGACACCCAGCACGCGGCCGCCGTTGGAATAGAAGGTGCCGTCCTCCAGCTTGGTGCCGGAGTGGTAGACGCTCACGCCTTCCCGCTGGCCCTTCTCATCCAGACCCTCGATCGGGCAGCCCTTCTTGTAGGACTTTGGATAGCCGCCGCTGGCGATGATGACGCACGCCGCTTTCTCGTCGCTAAAGCGCACCATTTCCGGGGTCAGCGTTCCCTCATAGACCGCCTGCATAATGTCCACCAAATCGCTCTCCAACAGTTCCAGGACAACCTGAGTCTCCGGATCGCCGAAGCGGCTGTTGTACTCGATGACGTACGGGCCCTTCGGGGTAATCATCAGGCCAAAGTAGAGGCAGCCCTTAAACGGGCGGCCCATCTCCTGCATCGCCTTCACAGTCGGCAGGAAGATGCGCTCCATGCACTGCTGGGCAACCTCCGGGGTGTAGTAGGGGTTGGGGGCCACAGTGCCCATGCCGCCGGTGTTGAGGCCCTTGTCGCCGTCCAGAGCGCGCTTGTGGTCCATCGAAGAAACCATTGGGACCACCGTCTTGCCGTCCACAAAGGCCAGCACCGAAACCTCCGGGCCGGTCAAAAATTCCTCGACCACAACCTGGTTGCCGCTGGCGCCAAAGACCTTGTCTTCCATGATCTCTTTCAGGCCCTCTTTGGCCTCGTCGTGGTCGGCGGCGATGATGACGCCCTTGCCCAGCGCCAGGCCATCGGCCTTGATGACAACCGGGTACTCGTTTTTCTGCTCGATGTAGGAGAGCGCCTTTGCCGGGTCGTCGAACACCTCATAGGAGGCGGTCGGAATGTTGTGCTGCTTCATCAGATCCTTTGCAAAGACCTTGCTGGCCTCGATCTGCGCAGCGGCCTTGGTCGGGCCAAAGGTCATAATGCCCTCGGCGTTTAAAGCGTCAACCATGCCGGCCGCCAGCGGGTCATCCGGAGCGACGACCACCAGGTCGATCTGATTCTCCTTGGAGAAGTTGACGACGCCCTCGATGTCCATCGCGTTGATGGCGACGCACTCGGCGTCGGCGCTGATGCCGCCGTTGCCCGGGCAGCAGAAAATTTTCTCCGCCTTTGGGCTCTGTTTTAACTTGCGGATGATGGCGTGCTCCCTTCCGCCGGAGCCCACTACCAGAATTTTCATTGTACCTCTTCCTTTCTAAGCCAAAAAGCCGGGGAAGGAAACTCCCCTTCCCCAGCTTTTTCTCAGGGGAGATGCTCCCTCTTTGCGATTAGTGGTGGAACAGACGAATGCCGGTGAACGCCAGGACCATGTCGTACTTGTCGCAGGTCTCGATGACGTTGTCGTCGCGGATGGAACCGCCCGGCTCCGCAATATACTGCACGCCGCTGCGGTGCGCGCGCTCAATGTTGTCACCGAACGGGAAGAAGGCGTCCGAACCCAGCGATACGCCGCTCAGGGTATCCAGCCAGGCGCGCTTTTCCGGACGGGTCAGCGGGTCCGGTTTGGTGGTGAAGTATTTCTCCCACTCGCCGTCCGCCAGAACATCCAGATAGTCGTCGGAGATGTAGACGTCGATGGTGTTGTCGCGGTCCGCGCGGCGGATGTCCTTGCGGAACGGCAGGTTGAGCACCTTCTCGTGCTGACGCAGATACCAGATATCCGCCTTGTTGCCTGCCAGTCTGGTGCAGTGGATACGGGACTGTTGGCCGGCACCGATGCCGATGGCCTGTCCGTCCTTGACATAGCAGACCGAGTTGGACTGGGTGTATTTGAGGGCAATCAGGGCGATCAGCAGGTCGATCTTTGCGCCCTGCGGCAGCGCCTGATTTTTGGAAACGATGTTGTTGAACAGCTCGGTGCTGATCTTCAGGTTGTTTCTGCCCTGCTCGAAGGTGACGCCGAACACGTCCTTGTGCTCAAGCTCAGCCGGAACATAGTTCGGGTCGATTTCGATGACGTTGTAGCCGCCTTTGCGCTTCTCCTTCAGGATGGCCAGCGCTTCGTCGGTGTAGCCTGGAGCGATGACGCCGTCGGAAACCTCGCGCTTGATGATGCGGGCGGTGCATTCGTCGCAGACGTCGGACAGCGCGATGAAGTCGCCGTAGGAGGACATTCTGTCCGCGCCTCTGGCTCTGGCATAGGCGCTGGCGATTGGGGAAAGCTCGCCCAGGTCATCGACAAAGTAGATTCTGCGCAGCGTCTCGTCCAGCGGCAGGCCGACCGCAGCGCCGGCCGGGGAAACGTGTTTGAAGGAAGCTGCTGCCGGCAGGCCGGTGGCCTCCTTCAGCTCCTTGACCAGCTGCCAGCTGTTGAAGGCGTCCAGGAAATTGATGTAGCCCGGTTTGCCGTTGAGCACCTTGATTGGCAGCTCGCTTCCGTCCTTCATAAAGATGCGGGAAGGCTTCTGATTGGGGTTGCAGCCATATTTCAGCGCAAGCTCATTTGCCATAAAAGATCCGTCCTTTCTCACTCGATGGTTACTTGTTTTTGTTGACGATTCTGGTCTGGGTTTCGCCGGTGGCGATGTCGATAAAGCGGGTGAACAGCGAAACCTTGTTGGCCTCGTTGAGGTTTTCCCAAACCTCCTTTGTGAAGGCGTCAATGTCGCCGCTGATCTTCACCGGGGTCGGCTCTCCCTCATAGGAAGGGATCGGGTTGCCGTCGCACTTATAGGTGTGGATAAAGTGGCCTTCGCCCGCTTTGGGGTCACTGTACTCAAAGAAGTAGCGGTGCGCGCTGGCCGGATCGCCGTTGTTGCTCTTGAGGATGGAGAGCTTGTAGTTTTCGCCCTCGACGACACCGGAGATGCGGGGGGTAAAGTTTGGCGCATCCGGCTCGAAGGTGCGGGTGCGCAGCGCTTCCTCAAAGGTCTTGCCATCCTTCATAAAATCGTAGATGGTATCGGTCTGGTCACCGTTGGTGACGATGGTTTTGCCGTTGAGGACGCGGACCGGCGCGTAGATAATCAGCGACGGGTCAGACAATTTGCTCGGGTCAAAGGCCTCTGTGCGGATGCCGTCCTCCTGCTCCACAAAGACGCGGTTGCGGCTGTTCTCGCTTCTGCCCATGATAAAGTAGGCGATCACCATCTTGCTTCCATCTTCACTTTTGCCCAGGACAATTCCTCTGCCCGGGTAGGTATTGCCGCGCAGCTCCTGCGCCAGTTCAACACAGTTCATAGATACCTCTCCTTCTCTTGCTGTTACTGTCTGTCCTTTTCCTCCTGGATTCTTTGGCAAACCATTGCGGTCGCTTTGGGCAGCAGTTCCCATTCCGCCTGCTCCATCACGCGACGCTGCAAGGTTTCCGGTGTGTCGTCCGGTTCGATGTAGACCGCCTTCTGCAAAATAATGCTGCCGCCGTCGGTCACCTCGTTGACATAGTGGACGGTGGCTCCGGTCACCTTGACACCGTAATCCAGGGCAGCCTGATGCACCTTCAGCCCATAAAAACCCTTGCCGCAGAAGGAAGGGATGAGCGAGGGGTGAACGTTGATGATCCGGTTGGGGTAGGCCTCCACCATATCCTTGCACAGGATGCTCAAAAATCCTGCCAGCACCACCATCTCCACGCCGCGGCTCTGCAGCTGATGCAGCACCCTGGCGCTGAATTCCTCGGCGGTGGCGCAGCTCTTGCGGTCCACCACCACCGTCTCAATTCCCGCTTTCTGCGCGCGCTCCAGCGCGTACACGCCCGGGCGGGAGCTGAGCACCAGCCCAATCTGCCCGCAGCCAAGCTCCCCGGCCTGCTGCCGGTCGATCAGCGCCTGCAGGTTGGTTCCGCCGCCGGACACCAATACCGCTATCTTGACCATTTGCACCGCTCCTTTTGATAAAATGAAAAAGCAGGCGCGGCAACCAAAGGCCCTGCGCCGCACCTGCTTTTTTGTTAAGGAATCTCCGTTTGGAGAAATTAAAGGATCTCGATTCCCTGCTGGCCCTCCTGGACCTGACCGATGACATAAGCGTCCTCGCCCGCTTCCTTGAGGGTGGCAAGCGCCTTGTCCGCATCCTGCTCAGAAACGATGGCAATCATGCCGACGCCCATATTGAAGGTGTTGAACATGTCGTGCTCCGAGATGTTTCCGACCTTCTGGATCTCCTCAAAGACCGGCAGCACCCGAACCTTGCTTCGGTCGATGACCGCTTTGGTGCGGGCGTTGAGCGCGCGCGGAATGTTTTCATAAAAACCGCCGCCGGTGACGTGGACAATCGATTTGACCTGGACTGCATCGATGAGTTTGAGCATCGGTTTGACATACAGTCTGGTTGGGGTCAGCAGCGTCTCGCCCAAGGTGGAGCCGTTAAACTCGCGGAAGATATTGCGCGGTTTTTCCTCCAGCTCAAACACTTTGCGGACAAGCGAGAAGCCGTTGGAATGAACGCCGGAGGATGGCAGCGCGATCAGCACGTCGCCCGGCTGCACATTTTCCGGATTGATCATCTTGTCCTTATCGACCACGCCCACGCTGAAGCCGGCAAGGTCGTACTCGTCCACCGGGTAGAAGCCCGGCATCTCGGCGGTCTCGCCGCCGACCAGCGCGCAGCCGGTCTCAACACAGCCGTCCGCCACGCCCTTGACGATGTCCGCTACCTTTTCCGGAATATTTTTGCCCAGGGCAATATAATCAAGGAAGATCAGGGGCTTTGCGCCGCAACAGATGATGTCGTTGACGCACATTGCAACGCAGTCGATGCCCACGGTGTCATGCTTGTCCAGCATGAAGGCAATCTTCAGCTTGGTGCCAACGCCGTCGGTGCCGGAGACCAGGACCGGTTTGGTGATGCCGGTCAGGTCCAGCTCAAAGGCGCCGCCAAAGCCGCCGATGCCGCCCATCACACCTGCTGTCATGGTTCTGGCAACATGAGCCTTCATCAATTCAACCGCTTTATATCCGGCTGTAACGTCTACGCCGGCTGCCTTATAGCTTTCGCTGAAACTTTCGCTCATAGGTTTAAAATCCTTTCCTGTTCACTCTCTGTACTGTTTAGTTGTTGCAGAGCTTCTGAGAAAATTTGTCGCACGGAGTCTCTTCCGGGACCTCGATCGGGTACTCGCCGGTGAAGCATCCCATGCAGAAACCGCAGCCGGTGGTGACCTGCGCGATCTGCTGCAGGTGCTCCAGGCTCAGGTATCCCAGGCTGTCCGCATCCAGTGTCTTTCTGATTTCTTCCAGGCTCATGCGGCAGGCGATCAGCTTATCCTTGCTGTCGATGTCGGTGCCGAAGTAGCATGGATTGATAAACGGAGGGGAGGAAATGCGGATGTGCACCTCGGTGGCGCCAGCCTCACGCAGCATGTGGGTGATCTGGGTGGTGGTGGTGCCGCGGACGATCGAGTCGTCTACCAGGACAACGCGCTTGCCGGCAACCGCTGCCTTGAGGACATTGAGCTTGATGTGTACCGCTCTCTCCCTCTCCTTCTGGGTCGGCAGGATGAAGGTACGGCCGACGTAACGGTTTTTGATAAAGCCGATGCCATACGGGATGCCGGACTGCTCCGCATAGCCGAGCGCCGCATCCAAACCGGAATCCGGGGAACCGATGACGATGTCTGCCTCGACCGGGTGCTCGATTGCCAGGAAGGCGCCGGCGCGCTTTCTTGCCATGTGGACGCTTTCGCCCTCGATAACCGAGTCGGGACGAGCGGTGTAGACATACTCGAATACGCACAGGCCGCTCTTCTGTCCGCAGTGGCTTTCCATCGAGCGCATGCCGTTTTTGTCAACGACAACAATCTCGCCCGGACGGATGTCGCGGACAAACTCAGCGCCGATGCTGTCAAACGCAACGCTTTCGGAGGCAAAGACAATCTGGTCGCCAAGCTTGCCCATTGCCAGCGGGCGGATGCCCTGCGGGTCGCGGACCGCCATCAGCTTCTGTGGAGACATGATGACCATGGAATATGCGCCCTTGAGTTTGTCCATCGCCTTTTCTACCGCTTCCTCAATCGAAGCGGTGTTCAGGCGCTCGTGAATGATGACGTGGGAGATGATCTCCGCGTCCGAGCTGGAGTGGAAAATAGCCCCTTTCAGCTCCAGTTCCTCCTTGAGCGCCTGCGCATTGACCAGAGCGCCGTTGAAGGCAAAGGCCATGGTGCCCTTGACGTGGCGGACAACCAGCGGCTGCACGTCCGCGCGCTCCGGGGTGCTGGCGGCATACAGTACATGGCCAACCGCCATGCGGCCGCTGCCCAGGTCGGACAGTACCTGCTGATTAAAGGTGTCCGGAACCAGGCCGATGTCGCGGTAGGAACGGATCACGCCGTCGTCGTTGACCGCGATGCCGCAGCTCTGCTGGCCTCTGTGCTGCAGGGCGTAGAGCGCCATGTAGGTGTCTCCGACAACGCTTGGGGTATTTTCCGGCGAGAAAATTCCAAAAACACCGCACGCTTCATGAATCTGATCAAACATCAAAAATTCCCCTTTCCAGTTTGGTTTCAATCACTCTATTTTTTCCCCACCGGCCCTGAGAAAACCACAACCTTTCCCAGGGCCATCCAGGTGGAACCGACGTGGAAATTATTCGCCCAAAAGTCTCTTCATGATCTCATGGTAGCCTTCATCGACATTGTCCATGTCTCTTCTGAAGCGGTCCTTGTCCAGCTTCTCATGGGTGGTCGCATCCCAGAAGCGGCAGGTGTCCGGAGAGATCTCGTCAGCCAGGACGATGGTGCCGTCGCTGAGCTTGCCGAACTCGAGCTTGAAGTCTACCAGGTCAACATTGACCTCTTTGAAGTACGCTTTGAGGATGTCGTTGATCTTGAAGGCATAAGAGGCGATCTGATCCAGCTCCTCGCGGGTGCACAGCTCCATGGCCAGCGCGTGGTAGTCGTTGATCAGCGGGTCGCCCAGGTCGTCGTTTTTGTAGCTGTACTCCAGAACGGTGACCGGCAGAACCTTGCCCTCCGGGATGCCCAGGCGCTTGGACATGGAACCGGCGGCGATGTTGCGGATGATGACCTCCAGCGGAACGATGTGTACTTTCTTGACAACGGTCTCGCGGTCGGAAAGCTCCTCAACAAAGTGGGTCGGGATGCCCTTGGTTTCCAGCATCTTCATCAGGTGGTTGGTGACGCGGTTGTTGATGGCGCCTTTGCCCAGGATGGTGCCCTTTTTCAGGCCGTTAAACGCGGTGGCATCGTCCTTGTAATCGACGATGTACAGCTCCGGGTCCTCGGTCGCATATACCTTTTTGGCTTTGCCCTCATAAAGCATGTCACATTTTTTCATTGTAATTACCTCCATACTTCTCTATTCTCTCTGTATCTTAGCAACCCAGCTCCTGCTGGAGTTTTTTGTCCTTTTCGATGACCGCCTGGCACATCTGCTGCTTCATCGCGTCCAGCTGGGAGGCCAGGGCCTCGTCGCTCAGCGCCAGCATCTGCACCGCCAGGATGGCCGCGTTTTCCGCTCCGTTGATGGCGACGGTTGCAACCGGGATGCCGGAAGGCATCTGCACGGTGGCAAGCAGCGCGTCCAGGCCATCCAGGGTCGAGGATTTGATCGGGATGCCGATGACCGGCAGGGTGGTGTGCGCCGCCAGCACGCCGCCCAGGTGAGCCGCCTTGCCCGCCGCGGCGATGATGACGCCGAAGCCGTTTTTCCTGGCGTTTGCTGCAAAGTCGGCAGCCAGCGCCGGGGTGCGGTGGGCGCTCATGACGTGGGCCTCCACCGGTACGCCGAAGGATTTGAGCTTATCGATTGCCGGTTTGACCGCCGGCAGGTCGCTGTCGCTTCCCATGATGACCGCCACTTTTTTTGCTGTGTTGTCCATCTTTGTTCCTCCTATCTTTTCATCTGCCGGACCGGGGCCGGCAATAAAAAGAAGCTGCGACACTTTCTGCCACAGCTTACACTTTACCTGTTTTTTGATTTTGCTCGCATGACCGCAGACCCCAGCCCCTGCTGTGGCGCCAATTCCAGGAGGGAGTGCAGGCTGCAGCTATTCCAGATGCAAATCTGGCAGTCCAAAACAGCTTTGTTCTTCACAGTTCCTTCCCCCATTCGCTCAAATCAACAGGACATACGGGCTCTGTATCAATCCGATAATACTATTATTTTATCTGAATCCTGTCTAAAATGCAAGAGGGCTGTTCCTTTATGCGAAAAAATCGTACAGGTATTTTAATTTCCCGGCGGATTTGGAAGGATATTTGTTGATATTGGCTAAGATTTTTCCCCATCTTCGGCCAGATGACGAAAAGGAAAGAAGGAACGCCGCAAGTTTTGCCGGGCGTTCCTTCTTTTTTACATGGATTTTACATCGATTCGAATTGCGCCTGGGCGTACAGCCCGCAGAGCTGCTCGAAGGTCCAGTAGGCCTTGAGCGCGGTTTTTTGCTGGGCCGTCGCGGGGGTGATGAGCAGGCGCTGGCCGTTCCAGCGCAGGTCGACCACAATGTCCTCGTCCAGCAGGCGAATCTGCTCCATCACGCTGGCGGGCATGTTGGTGTAGTCGGCGGGGACGTGGACGCGCAGCGTTTCGCCGTCAGCGGCGGCGCGCAGGTCGGCCTTGACGCCCATCCAGAAGTGATAGCGTTCGGTGGCTTCCACATCCTGCGGGTCGGGGCGCTCGCGCTGCTCCATCTGCTGGACGGTGGTTTCCGGGTCACTTGTAGCCGCTGTACCGGTGGCGGGTTCTGCTGGTTTGCCGGGCTGGGAAGGCTGCTGTTCACCGGTGGTTCCGTCAGTAATCTCTCCATCTCCGGTCACGCTGCCCTCCAAGTTTCCCTTCTTCACGATGGTTCCGTCATTGGTAAGCGTTCCTTCAACGTTTAACGTTGTGCCCTCCGGCACGGTCAGGGTCACACCCTCCGGCACCGTCAGGCTTGCCCCTTCCGGTACGGTCAGCGTGGCGCCTTCTGGGATGGCGATGCTGACCGGCAGTGTCAGGTCTCCGTAAACTTCAAAGCCGCCATCTTCCGTTGGGCAGATTCCCTGGCCAGGTTTCCCGCTTTGGTTGTAATAGTAGCTACCACCACCGCCAATGTCTGCTCCGTTAGTGGCCCAAGATGGATTTGCTCTTCCTCCGGTGGCCTGGACCTCTTGGCTCAGGATGATGGCCGTTCCTCCATCGCCGCCATTAGCGCTATTACTGGAACCGCCACCGCCAATACCTGCTCCACCGCCACCCATATACGAACTACTGCCACCAGATGCGTTTACTGTTCCGCCATAAATCGCGACACTATCTCCGGCACCGCCATAATTTCTAAATCCACCACCACCGCCGCCGATTCCTGCTCCGCCGCCGCCATAGGCATATTGATTAACAGAAGAACCGCCAGTGGCAGTCACCTGACCGCCGTGAATGGTCACCTTCCCGCCACTTTCACCGTTGATTCCGTATCCACCCCCATTGCCACCAATGCCTGCGTTTGCACCACTAGTCTCTCTCGAAGGATTATTTGAAGTGGCTCTAAGACTGCCGGTATTTCCTTCCTGCCCATAGATGGTCAGGCTGTTGCCGGTGGGCAGGTGGATGCCTCCGTTGATGGTCAGGGTGCAGTCGTCCGTCAGAATGAGGTGGACGTCGCCGGTCGCTTCCACGCGCGCATTGATCGTCACATCGCCGCTGGCGACGTACCAGCCGCTGCTCCAGGCGGTGGTGTTTGCTGTAATGGGTGTGCAGGACTCCGCTGTGGCCGACGCAAAGCCGCTGCCATTGTAATACTGATAGGGCACATTGTCCTCCACCAGCGGTTCAGTGTCGTTGGACATCAGCATGACCGGCGGCTGCGACGCGCCGATGGTGAGGGCGTTGGCGTTTGATTCCCCGTCTGCAAAGACGCTCATACCCCCCAGCACCATCGCCGCTGCCAGGGCCAGGGCTGATATCTTCTGCCATCTTTCCTTCATCGGGACACTTCCTTTCCGCTTTTCTCTCTTGCCGCTCGTACCTGTTTCTTCCTGCGGAAGAAACAAAAAGACCTAGGTCTTTTCACCTATTATGTCTTATTTTGGGAAAAATGTCCAGAAAGAAAAGCTCCCCGGCGGGGAGCTTTTTTTGCGATTATTGGTTTTCGGCCTGACCGGCGCCGTCCGAGACAAACTCCTTGACCGAAGCGGCCAGCCCTGCCAGCGTCTGCATATTGCTGGGGATGATGAGCTTGGTGGACTTGCCGTCGGCCACCTTCTCCAGCGCCTCGAAGCTCTTGAGGGTGAGGACCTTCTCGGTCGGGGCGGCCTCATTTAACATCTGCAAGCTGTCGGCGTAGGCCTGCTGTACGGTGCGGATGGCGGTCGCTTCACCGTCCGCCTCGCGGATCTTGGCCTCGCGGACCGCATCGGCGCGCAGGATAGCGGATTCCTTCTCGGCCTGCGCCTTGAGGATGGCGGCCTCCTTTTCACCTTCGGCAATCAGCACCTGGCTGCGCTTCTGGCCTTCCGCCCGCAGGATGGACTCGCGGCGCTGGCGCTCGGCCTTCATCTGCTTCTCCATCGCATCCTGAATCTCGGCAGGCGGCAGGATGTTTTTGAGCTCGACGCGGTTGACCTTGATGCCCCATTTATCGGTGGCGGTGTCGAGGGTGGTGGTGATCTTGGTGTTGATGACGTCGCGGGAGGTCAGGGTGTGGTCCAGCTCCAGCTCGCCGATGATGTTTCGCAGGGTGGTGGCGGTCAGATTTTCAATCGCGGAGATCGGGCGCTCTACGCCGTAGGTGAACAGCTTGGCGTCGGTGATCTGGTAAAAGACGACGCTGTCGATCTGCATGGTGACGTTGTCGCGGGTGATGACCGGCTGGGGTTTAAAATCGACCACCTGCTCCTTGAGCGAGACGCGCTTGGCGACCCGGTCGATGAATGGAACCTTAAAGTGCAGGCCGGTCTCCCAGGTCTGCTGGTAGGCGCCCAGGCGCTCGACGACGAACACCATCGACTGCGGGACGATCTTGATGTTGGTAATCAAGAGGATGAGGATGACCAGAATCAGGACGGCAATGATGATAATTGCTGTTGGCATAAAAGAACCACCTTTCGTTTTTGACAGTTTTATCTTGTGACGTAGAGCGTTACGCCTTCGATACGGACAATGCGGACCTCCTCCTCTTTCTGGAAGCTGTCCTGCGGGTCCTGCCCCGCGGCCGACCAGTCCTGGCCGTCCACCATGACTCTGCCCTTTTGTCCGGGCAGAATGGGCTGGATCACCCGCGCGTTTTGACCGACGATGCGGTCAGCGTTGGTTTTTTCCTTGGGAGCTGCCTGTATTTTTTTGGCCAGAGGCCGGCTTGCAATCAGGCTGATGACCGACACCGCAACAAAGACGACAATCTGCACCGTGCCGCTTGCGTCCAGCAGCGAGGCAATCAGCGCCGCCGCCGCGCCCAGCGCAAACCAGATTGCTACCAGCTGATAGGTGACTGCCTCCAGCACAATCAGCAGGACAATCGCCACCAGCCAGAGGATGGGAACCAGGATCGCGAAATTTGCCATATACTTCACTCCTTTTTTGATAGGAACAACGCGCCGTTGAGCCGCTTCATCGATGAAACCTTTCTTGTTATTGTGTGTTGTTCTCTATGTGATTATCATACCATACTCTTTTGCTTTTCTCAAGCTCGGCCTGTTGTCAAAGTTTTGTTTTTGGGGCAAGGGCGGGCGTTTTTTGGATGGCTGGATTCCCCGCGCGCTCCCGCATACGCCCGCATGCTCTCTTTTGCGCCCGCATGCGGCAAAATCGGATAAAAAAAGGAAAGGCGGATTGCCTTTCCTTTTTGAGAAATTTTATTGCAGCAGTGAGGCTTTGACTTTAGCGCCCACCGCCTGCACTGCGTGCTGGGCCAGGATGGTGGTGGGGTCGACGGTGTCCTGGTGCAGGTTCACCTGCTCGAAGGCGATCGGCAGCTCGGTGCAGCCCAAAATCATCTTCTGGGCGCCCAGCGCGCGCGCCTCGTCCACCAGCTTCTGCACCTGAGCCTTGTCGGTGATCTCCCTGCCGGCCTTGACGTAGTCGTAGATCAGTGACATCAGCAGCTTCTGATTTTCCTCGGACGGATAGACCACCCGGATGCCCGCCCGGCTGAGCACCCGCTCATAGACGCCGCTGTCCCGGGTGCCGTCGGTGGCAAAGACCGCCGCCGTATCGACGTTGTGCTCCTTGAGATACTTGGCGGTCTCCTCAATCATATTCATAAACGGCACGTCCACATACGGCATCACGTCGTCGTAGAAATAGTGGGCGGTGTTGCAGGACATCACCAACAGCTGTGCGCCCATTTCCTCCAGCCGCAGCGCGCTTTTGACAAGCTCCGGGACCGGGTTTTTGCCGTGGTGCAGAATCGCCTCGGTGCGGTCCGGAATGTTGGTGTTGCAGTCCACGCAGATGCGGATGTGCTGCTGGTCGGTCTTTGCGTCGGTAAAGCGGATAATTTTGTTCATCAAATCGCAGGTCGCCAGAGGACCCATCCCTCCAATGATCCCGATGACTGGATTCATGACAATTACCTCCTCGTTCCTTATTGACTTCAGTATAAGGCTCCGCTATAATAAAATCAAATACTTATATATTTATAGATTTCATAATTTTTTATTTATGGAGAGGTGTTCCCCATGTTGCGGAATATGGAATATGTCTATGAGGTGTACAAGGAGCGAAGTTTCACCCGTGCGGCAAAAAATCTGTATGTCACCCAGCCCTGCCTGAGCGCGCTGGTCAAAAAGACCGAGGAGAAGCTGGGCTTCCCCATCTTCAACCGCAGCGCCAATCCCCTGCAGCTGACCGAGTACGGCAAGGAGTACATCCGCTACATCGAGCGGATGCAGGCGCTGGAAAATGAGTTTGAAAATTATCTCAACGACGTCCGGGGCCTAAAGACCGGCCGCCTCTCCATCGGCTCGAACAATGCCTTTTCGGCGCTGGTGCTGCCGCAGATCATCAGCGAGTTTAACCGCCTGTATCCCGGCGTGGAGGTGCGGCTGACCGAGGGAAACATCTACTACCTGGAGGAGCTGCTTGCCCGCGGCGAGGTGGATCTGGTGCTGGACAACCACCCGATGGACGAAAAGGTTTACCAAAAGGAGCACTCCTTCACCGAGCACCTGCTGCTGGCTGTCCCCACCGAAGGAAAAACGCTGCCCGATGGCGCGCTGAGCCATCAGGACATTCTGCGCGGCTGGCACCTGCAGGCGGATGCTCCCGCCGTCTCGATCGACCTGTTCCGGGACAGCAGCTTCATTGCCCTGCGGCATGGCAACGACACCCGCATCCGGATGGATCAGCTCTGCGAACAGGCCGGGTTTGTGCCGCACCTCCAGCTGGAGGTGGACCAGCTCTCCACCGCCTACAACATCGTCTGCAGCAACATGGGCCTGACGCTGGTGAGCGACACGCTGATCTCCCGCACCGCTCCGGTGCCGCAGATGGTCTACTACAAAATCAATTCCAGCCTGACCGAGCGCTCCGCCTATTTTTACTACAAGAGCGGCGCCTATGTCACGCTGGCAATGCAGGAATTTATCAAGACCGGCGTGCAGCAGGCCCCGCACATCGGACAGCCACTGCCGGCTGAATAGAAGAATCCCTTCCCTGCCTGCTGCACACAAAAAAGAGGAACCTCGTTTGAGGTTCCTCTTTTTGATATCAACTCTATTTTCCAGAGCGGTCAGCATAGTGGGTGTGCAGCAGTTCGTGCGCCAGATGGCTGTTCGGTTCATGCAGGAACTCGCTGTACAGCGTCTGGATATCCGGATTCTTGTGGGACTGACGAACCGCCAGCTTTTTGTCCACCTGATACAGACCATCCATGCGGTGCGCGCGGATCGCGGCAGTGGTTCTGAAAGGCTGGCCGCCGCCGCCAACGCAGCCGCCCGGGCAGCACATAACTTCGATGAACTGGTAGTCCGCCTCGCCTGCGCGGATCTTTTCCATCAGGACACGGGCATTTTTCAGGCCGTTGGTGATGGCTACCTTGACCGGTGTGCCGTCCAGGTCCAGGGTCGCTTCCTTGATGCCCTCATGGCCGCGGCAGGCGGTGAAGTCCAGGCTCTGCGGCTCCTTGCCGGTGACGACCTCGTAGACGGTGCGGATAGCAGCTTCCATAACGCCGCCGGAGGTGCCGAAGATGGCGCCTGCACCGGAACCAAGTCCCAGCGGATGGTCAAACTCTTCCTCCGGCAGGGCATCGAAGCTGAGTCCTGCAATGCGGATCATCTTGGCAAGCTCGCGGGTGGTCAGCACGCAGTCGACATCCTGATAGCCGGATGCGTTCATCTCCGGGCGCTGGCACTCATATTTCTTGGCGATGCAGGGCATGATCGATACAACAAACATCTTGTCGCGCGGGATGCCCATCTTGTCTGCGTAGTAGGTCTTGGCGATTGCGCCGAACATCTGCTGCGGGGATTTGCAGGAGGAGACGTGCGGCAGCAGATCCGGGTAGGTCTTTTCCACAAAGTTGACCCATCCCGGGCTGCAGGAGGTGATCATCGGGAGCACGCCGCCATTCTTCATGCGGTCGAGCAGCTCATAGCCCTCCTCCATGATGGTCAGGTCAGCGGCGAAGTCGGTATCAAAAACCTTGTTAAATCCAAGGCGGCGCAGGGCAGCTACCATCTTGCCGGTTGCAATCGAGCCGCGCGCCATGCCAAATTCCTCGCCGATGGCGACGCGGACAGCAGGAGCGGTCTGCACAATGACAAATTTATCCGGGTCGTCGATGGCGTCCCAAACGCGCTGGGTGTCGTCCTTCTCATACAGTGCGCCGACCGGACAGGCCGCTACGCATTGGCCGCAGTAAACGCACGGGGACTCATCCAACGGTTTTTCAAAGGCAGTTGTAATCTTAAAGTCGGTGGAGCGGCCGGAGTAGCCGATGGCGTTGGTGGTCTGTACCGCCTGGCAGGCCTCGACGCAGCGTCCGCAGCGAACGCATTTGACCATATCGCGCACCAGCGCCGGGTTGCTCATCTCTTTTGGAACCGGCTTCCAAACCGGATCGAAGATGTTGCCGCGGATATTATATTCCGCCGCCAGGGTCTGCAGCTCGCACTTGCCGTTTTTCTCACAGTGCAGGCAGTCCTGCGGGTGGTTGGCCAAAATCAGCTCCAGGATAGTCTTGCGGGCCTTGCGCACCTTCGGAGAGTTGGTGGTGATGTCCCCCGCCTCGTCGACCAGGTTGTTGCAGGCAGTTTTCAGCCTTCTGCTGTGGCTGTCCTCTACCAGGCAGACGCGGCAAAATGCGCGGACACCCAGGTCTGGATGGTGGCAGAGGGAAGGAATTTTGATGCCGATTTTCCGGGCGGCTTCCATAATGGTGGTACCGGATGGCACGGTCACCGGGATACCGTCAATTTTGATTGTAACCATCTTGTTAGGATCAATATGCATACTGGTCACCATACTTTCTGCTATTTAAACAAACCGGACAAATGCCCTTGATGTGCGACTGGAATTCTTCCCTTCTGTGTTTGAGGCAGGAGTCCAGCGCGGTGCAGGCCGACTGACCCAGGCCGCAGGAAGAAGCGGTTGCCATGGTAAAGGACAGGCGCTCCATCCGCTCAAAATCGCGCTCGGTGGCAAGGCCGGTGGCGAAGCGGTGGAGAATCATGTACATCTGACGGTTGCCTTCGCGGCAGGGGACACACTTGCCGCAGCTTTCATGAATAAAGAACTCGGACACCTTTTTCAGGTAGTCGATGATGCAGACGGTCTCGTCCATCACCACAATCGCGCCGGAGCCGATGCTCAGGCCCTGTTTTTTCAGCGAGGTGTGGTCGTAGCGGGTATCCAGCTGCTCCGGGAAGCCGATCGGGCCGGACTGTCCGCCCAGGTGGTAGAACTTCAGCTCCTTGCCATCCGGGATGCCGCCGCCAAATTCCGGATCGAAGATCAGGTCCCGCAGGGTAACGCCGCCGATCGGAACCTCAAAGGTGCCGCGGTTATTGACGTTGCCCGACAGGCAGATCAGCTTGGTGCCGCCGGAATCCTCCACACCGAGCTCCTGGAAAGCCTTGCCGCCCATGTTGACAATCTGCGGCACGCTGGCAAAGGACTCGACGTTGTTGACCAGAGTCGGCATCGAGTAGAGGCCGACCTCCGCCAGATGCGGCGGTTTTACACGCGGGCGGCCGGTTTTTGCCTCGATAGAATTGAGCAGGCCGGAGTTCTCGCCGCAGATATAGGCGCCCGCTCCCGAAACGATGTGGACGTTGAAGGAGAAATCGGAGCCCATGATGTTTTTGCCCAGGTAGTTTGCCTTGACCGCGTTGTCAATCGCCGCCTGGAACAGCTTCTGAATCTCGCGGTATTCGCCGCGGATATAGATGTAACCCTCGTGGGAGTTAAAGACATAGCCGGCAATGGCCATGCCCTCGATGATGCTCAGCGGGTCCTTTTCCAGCAGGACCTTGTCCTTAAAGGTGCCCGGCTCACCCTCGTCCGCGTTGCAGACGATGTATTTTGGATCGCCCTCAATTTCATAAAGCTGTTTCCATTTTTTTCCGGCCGGGTAGGAAGCGCCGCCGCGGCCCAGCAGTTTTGCGTCGATGACCTCGTTGATGATCTCCATCGGAGACATATTCATCGCCTTTTTCAAAGCGGAAAAGCCGTCGTGGGCAAGGTAATCCGCCACCGAATCCGGACGGATCTTCCCACAGCGGGCTGTCAAAAGCTGTATTGTCTTCGCCATAATCTGACATCCTTTCCTCGACCGACGTTACTGGTCGTTCTCTCTTAATTCACGCAGGATCTTTCTGATGCGCTCCTCGTTGAGGTTGCCGTACACCTTATCCCCAATCTTGATGACCGGCCCGATATTGCAGGCGCCTACGCACGGCATATACTGCAGGCTGAACATGCCGTCCGGCGTGGTTTCCCCAAAGTTAATTCCCAGCTCCTTGCGCAGGAACTTTGCCATGACGTGGGATTTGGAAACATAGCACGGAGCGTTGTTGCACACCTCAATGATGTAGCGTCCGCGCGGCTTGGTTTCCAGCATGGCGTAAAAGGTCAGGATATCGTACAACTGCACCAGCGGGATGTCCAGCTTTTCTGCCACCACCCTCGCACTGGCCTCGTTGATATAGTTTCTTCTGCACTCTCTTTGGATTTCAATGAGGATCGACAGCAGATGTTCTTTATCTCCTCCGCATTCTTCGATGATCTCCAAAACGCGCTCTCTGCTCAGAGTTTCTGTCGCCATCTTTAAACTCCTTTCCCCCTGGCTGTACAGAACGGTCATGTCTCTGTGGACAGCCCTGATCGGTTGTATTGAATAAACAGACAATGCTAATCAAGGATTATCAACTTTGTCTATATATTAAAATTATATTGTTTCTATGACGCAACGTCAAGCGTTAGTTTTTTAACGATTAGTCATATTTTTTAACTCTAAAATCCATTTTTTGTCCAATATAACCTAGATCTTCGTGTAATGTCTATTCTATGCAGAAAACAATTTAGCGCAATTCACCAATTTTTATGTTATTTTTTCGCCAATTTTTGCGCTAGCACTCTCCTTGAGAAGGGTTGCAGGAAAGCATCCTGCTCTCCGCCTGGATCTTGCAGAGGATGGTTTGCACCAGCTTTTCCAGCTCACTGCCGGAGCGGTAATCGGCGGAACGAATAAAGTTGACCCGGTTTTCCTCCAGCAGGCGCTTTGCCGGATTGCTGTTCCTTTGGGGATTATAGACAGCGATCGACTGCCCGCCATGGCTCTTGACCAGCTTCATGCAGGGTACGTCGGTGAGCCCGTCGCCCAGGTAGATCATGTTTTTAAACGGGACCCGTCTCTCCTCCTCCGGTGTGAAGCGGTTGAGACGCTCCGAGCTCTTGCTGTCAATGGTGAGGACCCCCTTGTTGATGCGGAACAAAAACTGCGTCTTTGCCGTATAGTTGACCGCGAACTTTGGCCACTGGATTGCCCCATCGTCGCCGTACATAAATTCGCAGGCGTAGATATAATGGAAGCAGGGGGCGATGGAGGTGCCTTCGATAATCTCCTTGATGCCGGAGGAGACAATATAGTGCTCCACCTGCAGACCAATCGATTCCCCATATTGGTTAATCCGCTCGAACCAGGTGGGGACCCCCTCAAAATACTCGATACCCTCCCCCAGTTTTTGGAAGATTTCCCGGGTAATGGGGATTTTTTCCTCTCTGCCCTTCTGCACCATCAGGAACATATAGGCCAGGATGTTGTCCATCTGCTGCTGGTCGGTCAGGTCGTTGACCTGCTTCCAAAACGCGGACGCGCTCATCCCGATAGAGGGGATGAAACCGTATTCCTGCATATCCTTGGTGCACAGGGTGTTGTCAAAATCGTAGATCAGTGCCGCAACCGGCTTGTTCATATCAGGCACCTCCTGCCTTGTAAAAAAGGAGCACCCCAAATGGGCTGCTCCTTCAGGATGGATTGCAATTTAAAAGAAATAGGTCAGCAGCGACGGCACAATAAAGAACAGCGCTGCCAGGCCATTTGCTGCCAGCTTGCATGCCGCCTGTTCTTCGTCGGACAAATCCTCATATTCGGTCAGCTCCTCGTCGGCATAGTCGACCATATGACGGGTTGTACGGGAAGCCATGCGTGCTTTTTTCTTTTTCGGGTTAACAAATACAGATAGTAATTTCGTGAACGGATTATCCATTCCGTCCAATCTCAGGAAGCTAAACCACGCCAATGCCACAAAGAAAATGCCCACCAGCATAAAAGCATCCCCCAGCATGTCGCGCCATTGGTTGGCATTGACAAATCGATTCCACAGTCCTGCGACCAGCATGCCGATGATGATGCGCGGAAAAGCCTTGTAAATAATCGGCCTGATCATATACTTTTTGTAGATTTTGCGAAGATTTTTCATTTTTGTTTAAACTCCTTCTGAATAAAATCTTCCGTTCAGGCCTACAGCTTTTCCCTCAGTGCCGACACACAAACAAGTTGCCCGGGCAAAACAGCCCAGGCAACTTGTGCATGAACGACTTAGTTTGCCGCATGCTCCGCCGCAATTGCCTCCATCTCTTCCGTTGTATAGCCGTCTGCAGAAGTTTCCCAGTTTTTCATCTTCTCGTTCTGAGAACCAAACATTGCATTCATTTTACTATACGGATTAATTTTTGTCAAACACCACGGAACATTATAGTAGGTTGGAAGGGTAAGAACGTGGTCGATCATGTAGGCCTCCGCCTTGGCATAGGCCGCATATCTGGCATCGAGGTCATCTGTGATGGCATCAGCCTCTGCAACCATAGCAGTGAACTCAGCGTAGGTATCCAGCAGATCCTGAGTGGCCTCGGTGGCCTCAACATCGTTGATGTTGTTCTGGGTTCTGGAGTAGTAAGCGCTGTCGTTGCCGGAGACCTCGTTGCCAAGATAGTTCTGCGGGTCACCATAGTCAGCGCCCCAGCCATTCATGGTAATCGACTGCAGATGCGGATTCAGGACCTCCTGGGTCGAACTGGAGACATAGGTCTTGATGCTCAGCTGCATGAAATCGTCGCCCAGGCTGTTGGAGATGGTCTGTGCCAGTACATTCGCGCTGTCCAGAGAAACCTGGTTGGATGCCGCGATGTAGTAATCCATGGTACCGGGAAGGTTACGCCCAGAGGAGTCAGCTCCTCAATCGCCTGCTGTTTGTACTGTTCTGCCAGATCCGCGTCCAGACGGAGCAGAGTCTCTCCATTTTCCTTTTCCATGCCGAGTTCTTCTCTTACCAGCTCCACATAGTCGGTGCCGTCCGAGGTGTAAACCAGGCCCTTCATTGTGTAGAAGTTGTTTTCGCAAACCATTGGGTTGACCGCATTGACTCGGGTGTAGTATTCCGAAATGTCCCAGCCATAATACAGCGCTTTGCGGAAAGCTTCGTTTGCAATTGCGGTATTCCAGTTGGTGTCCGGAGTGCCGTCTTCCAGCAGTTTGTTGTAATTGAAGTGGATCTGGTAGGAATATTTATCCGCCGGTTTTTCTACCAAATAATCATAGAATTCGTTGTTCTCGTTGCCGTTGATGGTTACCAGGTTGCTCTCAGACAGATCGGTGTAGTCAACCTCGCCGGTCTGATAAAGCTGGAAGGCAACGTCGGTGGACTCTACCATCTTAATTGTAACGGTGTCAAACAGGAAGCAATCCTGATCCCAATAGGTCGGGTTTTTGGTGAAGGTTTTTTCATTGCCCTGAATGTAGGAAGTCATGGTGTAACAACCATTGTACCACATGGTCTCATTGTTCATTGCCTTGACACCATCAATCCCCAGCTCATCGACCAGGCCCTGCGCCAGTGGATACAGGCAGGCGTAGGTAGCAACCGAGTCAAAGTATGGCTTTGGCGCAACGCAGTGATAGATGACGGTGTAGTCGTCCGGAACCTCTATTCCAACCATTTCCATGAAGGTGGAGCCTTCGCTTGCATCCAGCGCGTAGGCCTCTTCCTGGGTCAGTGTCTTGGTCCACTCGTAGTATTCTTCCGCACCTTCAATCATTTCCAGCGGCATTGTAGTGTTGGCAGAATCGTTCTTATAGAAGTTCAGGACCCACTCCAAAGAGGTTGCAAAATCCTGCGCCACGCAATCTGCCTTTTCGTTGCCGTTCATATCGACCCACTTGACGCCTTCGCGGAGGTTAAAGGTCCAGGTCAGGCCGCCGTCCTCGGTGCCCCAGTCCTCTGCAATGGCGGGTGCTAATGCGCCGTAGGTATCAACCTCAAGCAGAGGCTCGGTCAGGTTGCAAAGGTTTTCAAAATCGGCCGCCAGCTGGCTGTACAGGATGTTGAAGGTCTGAAGCTCACGGGTAGCGGTTTTCGGAATAACCAGATCGGTAATTTCGTGCTTCCCTTCTGTGCTCTCCGCACTCTCCGCACTCTCTGCGTCTTCCGGCTCTTCTGTGCTTTCTGCCTGCTCGGTCGGTTCCTCTCCGGACGAAGGTTCCGTACTCTGGGTCTCGGTATTGCTGGAGCAACCGCCCAGTGCCATGGAAGCCGCCAGCAAGATCGCGAGGAGTCCGGTCAATTTCTTTTTCATACGTATCCTCCTTCTCTTCTGAGATAATACTCTCTTTTTTCATCATATGACGCTCCTTTTATTCTGCCACAACATCATACAATGAAAAGAACAGTTTTAGGATACCATCTTCTAGAAAATATGTCAATAATCATTTCACTAATGTGATATTTTTTGTTTAATATGATGACAATTTTGCAATTTACTTTGTTAAAGTTTCTATGATTTTCCAAATATAAAAAAAGAAGCCGCCTGATCAGGCAGCTTCTTTTTTATGTTGCTAAGATTTTGCAATCTCGTTTCTGTACTGTTCAAGCTCACGCTGATTTCCGTGAACAAAGTGTCCGGGGAGGATCTCTTCCCAAACCGGTTTGTCAACAGAGTAATCATGCACACTTGGATCGTAAACAAGGAGCTTTTTCTTCTTTTCGACTTCCGGGTCTGGAGTTGGAACCGCAGACAGCAGCGCCTTGGTGTAAGGATGCAGCGGATGACGGAAAAGTTCTTCTGCTTCAGACAGCTCGACGATCTGGCCTTTGTGGATAACCGCAATTCGGTCAGAAATAAAGCGTACAACAGACAGGTCATGCGCGATGAACAGATAGGTCAGGCCTCTGCTCTTCTTCAGACGGTTGAGCAGGTTCAGTACCTGCGCACGGATAGAAACGTCCAGCGCAGAGATCGGCTCGTCGGCAACGATGAACTCAGGCTCCATGATCAGCGCACGGGCAATACCGATACGCTGTCTCTGACCACCCGAGAACTCGTGTGGGAAACGGGAAGCGAACTCCGGCAGCAGACCTACCTCGTGCAGAACGCGCTGTACTTTTTCCTCGCGCTCCTTCTCATCCTTATACAGATGGAAGTTGATCAGACCTTCGGAGATGATGTAGTCAACCTTTGCTCTCTCATTCAGAGAAGCCATTGGGTCCTGGAAAATCATCTGGCATTTACGGATGACTTCCTTATCCAGTTTCTTGTCAATCCTACCGTTGATCCTGCGGCCCTTGAAGAGAATTTCACCAGCAGAGGTTGGGTTGATTCTCAGGATCGCACGGCCAATGGTGGTCTTGCCGGAACCGGATTCACCTACCAGAGAGAAGGTTTCGCCTTTGTAAATGTCAAAGTTGACATTGTCTACCGCAACAAATTTTTTGCGGCCCGATCCAAAAGTGATCTGTACGTCTTTTAATTCAATTAATTTTTCTCTCTCTGCCATTCCCATTAACCTCTCTCTCTCATTTTTTCACGCAGACGGCGAATGGATTCTGGCTGCTCAATCTTTGGAGCACGCGGATCCAGATACCAGGTCTTTGCCTTATGAGTTTCAGAAATGCTGAAGAACGGCGGTTCCTTTACAAAGTCAATGGCAAGTGCGTGCTTATTACGCGGTGCAAAAGCGTCGCCCTTGACAACGTTGTACAGGTTCGGTGGGGTACCATCGATGGATGGCAGATCCTCGCCTTTTACGCCCAGCTGCGGCAGAGCGGACAGCAGTGCCCAGGTATATGGATGCCAAGCGTCATAGAAGATCTCGTTAACCAGACCGTACTCGATAATCTGGCCAGCGTACATAACCGCAACACGGTCTGCTACGTTCGCAACAACGCCCAGGTCGTGGGTGATGTAGATAACGGTCATGTGCAGCTCGTTCTGCAGTTTGTGAATCAGGTCCAGAATCTGTGCCTGGATGGTTACGTCCAGAGCAGTAGTTGGCTCGTCGCAGATCAGGATCTGTGGACGGCAGGCAACTGCAATTGCGATAACAACACGCTGTCTCATACCACCGGAGAACTCATGCGGGTACTGATTGTAACGGCGCTCTGGGTCCGGGATACCTACACGTTTGAGCATCTCGATCGCTTCTTTTTTGGCCGCTTCACCCTTGAGTCCCTGGTGAAGCTCGATGCTTTCCTGAATCTGTTTGCCGATTTTCTTCAGCGGGTTCAGGGAGGTCATCGGGTCCTGCATGACCATCGCGATTTTTTTACCGCGAATGGTCATCCATTCATCTTCTGTTTTGTATTTGGAAATATCTACGCCATTGTATGTGATACTGCCTCCGGTAATGGTACCGTTGGCATCCAGCATACCGATAAAGGACTTTGTAAATACCGACTTACCGGAACCGGACTCGCCTACGATCGCAAGAGTCTCTCCCTCATACAGGTCAAGGGAGCACTTTCTGATTGCCATCAACTTACGGCCACGCACACTGAACTGGATTTCCACATCTTTAGCAGATAAAATAGGTTCTTTTGCCATTATGCTTTCCTCCTGTTCTTTCTGTTATCTGTGATTTCGTGGGTCAGACGCATCCGAGAACGCATTACCGATCAGGTAGAATGTGATGGTAATCAGCGAAACGATGACTGCCGGGAAAACCAACAGGTATGGGTAATCCAGGAAGTAGCTGCGTGCATTTCTCAAAAGAATACCCAGGGATGGTGTGTTGATGTCAAGACCAAGGCCCAGGTAAGACAGCGTTGTCTCCATGTTGATGGTGCCCGGGATGGACAGAGCCAAACGCAGGATGATAACGCTGACCAGCTGTGGCAGCAGGTTCTTGATCAGGATTCGATAGATTGGGGTACCCAGTGTTCTGGATGCCAGGTTGAACTCACGGTCACGATAAATCATAACCAGGTTGCGGACGTTACGTGCCATTACCAACCAGTGGAATGCGATCAAGGAGACGCACATGATGGTGAAGCTCTGGCCGATCATCAGCGCGATCAGGGTCATGTAAATGATCTGCGGAACGCTGTTGATGATGTTGTAAAGTTCGGTGAAGAAGGTGTCCAGCTTGCGGACATAGCCCCACAGACAGCCGATGGTGATACCAACCGCGCACTCACCAATACCAACGATCAACGCCAGCTTGATGGAGGTCTGCGCTGCGTACCATACCTGGCACCAGTAGTCACGACCGATGTTGTCGGTACCAAACCAATATTCGCTGTTCGGGTTAATAAATGCTTTCGAGCTGTCGGTTACCAGGCTCGCGTAGTCATATTTGCCGATTGCAAGCGCGATGAAGGAGAATACAACCAGGCCGATAAAAACACAGCTCATGATTACTGCGGATTTTTTCTTCAGGAAGTTCTGAAATACAGATTTCCAGTAAGAGTAATCCGAGTAACCGATCATCTCGGCAGCTTCAGGAGAATACTCTACAAAGTGAAAGAGTTCATCCTCGTTTTCAATTTTCTGCTCCATTACTTTGTTCTCTTCCACTATCTTGTACCTCCCTTGTTGGCAAGTGTAATTCTCGGGTCAATGATCATCATCAGAACGTCGCCCAGGAATACGCCCAAAATACTCAACGAGGCGTACAGCATAACCAGTGTCTGAACAACGCTGGTGTCATAGCGCTGAATAGAGTCGGTCAGCAGAGGACCCATGCCCGGTACGGAGAAGAATCTCTCTACCAGCAGGGAACCACCGATTGTCAAAAGCATCGACTGCGGCAGATACTGGGCAATCGGAACAAACGCGTTTCTCAGTACATGTTTTACCATGATGGAACGGCTGCTCAGACCTTTGACGCGCGCCAGCTTGATGTAGTCCTTGTTCAGCTCGTCGATCATGTAACGTCTTACCCACAGGGCATACCATGCGATGGAGCCCAGCGACAGGCAGACGATTGGCAGGATGCTGGACGGACCTGGATTACGGGTTGAATACATGGACGGCAGTCCCAGCACTCGTGATCCGAAAATCAGGATCAATGAGTAGGTTACCAGCGAAGGAACCGCGTTTACAAAAATTGTATACACAGTAACGATGTGGTCCGGAACTCTGTCTTTAAAACTTGTCTGAAGAATACCCAGTGGAACACCGATTACAACCGAAATTGCAATCGCGATCAAGCCCAGCTGCATGGAGATAGCAAACTTGTCACCAATTACCTTGGTAACTGCTACACCGTTCTGGATACGTCTGGATTCACCAAAATCGAGGTGGATTACATCGTTGTAGAAATTCATCAACTGTTCAGGGATTGGGTCGAGAAGTCCCGCCGCCAGCAGCTGTTCCTGTTTCTGCTCCTCGGTGAATTTCATCAGCTGTTCTTCTGTGAAATAGTAGTCGGTAGGAAGCAGTCTCAGAAGCAGGAATACGATCGTAACAATAATCAGTACTGTTATCAGGGACTCTACCAATCTTCTGATGGTGTATTTTAGCATTTTTTAATCAACTCCTGAATTCTATTGCTGTTCAGAAGAATATGCTGCAACCAGTTCAGCCACACCCTTTTCCTCGCTGGTATAGCCGTTTACATTGCTGCCCCAGTTCTTCATCTTGTCGCCCACGCTGCCAAACATTGGCTGCATCTTCGTATCATTGTCAACTCTGGTCAGGCACCAGCCTACCTGGTAGTAGCAAGGCAGTACAAATACGTGCTCCAGCATGTAAGCTTCTGCTTCTGCGTAAGCGGTGTAGCGAGCATCCATGTCGTCGTTGATTGCATTCGCTGCATCTACCATGGTGGTGAATTCTTTGTATGCATCCAGCAGAGCCTTGGTGTTCTCGTTTTCTTCAACATCGTTGATGTTGTTGTACTGCATGGAATAGTAAGCAGTGTCCTGTCCATAGGTCATCTGGCCCAGGTAGTTCTGCGGATCGCCGTAGTCAGCGCCCCAGCCGTTGATAACGAAGGCCTGCAGTTTCGGAGTAACAACCTCAGTGTTGATTGCATTGACGTAGGTCTTGATGTTCAGTTTTACATAGTCGTCACCCAGGGTATCAGAGAAGGTCTGTGCCAGTACGTTTGCGCTGTCCAGAGCGGTCTGGCTGGAAGCGGAAATGTAGTAGTCGACCGTAACCGGGAAGGTGACGCCAGCGGCGGTCAGTTCTTCGATTGCCTGTGCTTTGCACTGCTCAAACTGGTCAGCATCCAGTCTTACCATGGTCTCGCCGTTCTTCTCCGGCAGGCCGAGGTTTTCTTCTACCATCTGGGTGTAGTCTTTACCGTCAGAGGTGTAAACCAGACCCTTCATGGTGAAGGCGTTGTTCTCGCAGCTCATCGGGTCGATTGCGTTCTGTCTCTTCCACCACTCGGACAGGTCAAGGCCGTACCACCAGGATTTGCGGAAGTTCTCGTTGGCAATCGCGGTGTTCCAGTTGGTGTCCGGGGTGCCGTCTTCGTTCATCTTGTTGTAGTTGAACTGCATCTGGTAGGAGAAGTGGGACGGAACGTCCGGTACCAGGTAGTCATACAGAGGATGGCTTGGGTCTCTTGCGATGGTGGTCAGCTGGCTCTCGGTGAGCTGTACATAGTCAACCTCGTTGTTCTCATAAAGCTGGAACGCAACGTCGTTGGACTCTACCAGTTTAACGGTAACGGTGTCGAACAGGGTGCAGTCGGTGTCCCAGTAGAGCGGGTTCTTGGTGAAGACCTTCTCGTTGTTCTGGACGTAAGAGGTCATGGTGTAGCAGCCATTGTACCACATGGTCTCGTTGGTCATCGCCTGAACTTCATCGACGCCGCCCAGCTCGTCAACCATGCCCTGTGCCATTGGGTAAAGAGCAACGTAGGAAGCCAGCGAATCGAAGTATGGTTTCTGGGTTACGCAGGTGTAGACAACAGTGTAGTCGTCCGGGGTCTCGATGCCGACCATCTCACGGAACTTGGAGCCTTCGCCTGCATCCAGCGCTTTGGCTTCCTCTTCGCTCAGGGTCTTGGTGTACTCATAGTACTCCTTTGCGCCCGCGATCATTTCCATCGGCATTGCGGTGTTGTTGGAATCGTTCTTGTAGAAGTTGAGTACCCACTCCAGGCCGGTTGCAAAGTCGTTTGCTACAACGTTTGCTTTCTCGTTGCCGTTCACGTCTACCCACTTCGCATTGTCGCGGAGCTTGAAGGTCCAGGTCAGACCGCCGTCCTCAGAACCCCACTCTTCCGCGATACACGGAACCAGCTCGCCCTTCGGGTTGGACTCCAGCAGGCCGTCCACCAGGCTGGTCAGGTTCTCGCCGTCCTCAGCACGCTGTGTGTACAGGATGTTGAAGGTCTGCAGCTCTCTGGTTGCCAGTCTTGGGATGTACAGGTCCTTGATGGCGTCTTCGGAGGTATCGCTGGTGCTTGCACTGGACTCGCCCTCCGAGCCAGTTTCTCCGTTGCTGCCTGTGTCGCCGCCGCTGCTGCATCCTGTCAGGACCATTGCTGCTGTCAGCGCCAGCGCGAGCAGTCTGGAAAGTGTCTTTTTCATGATTGGTTGTTCCTCCTTCGCTTATCGGAAGCCCTTCTTTAATTTTTGTATGGCCGGGCCAAACCGATATCGCCGTCTCTTTCTCTTTTTTTCGGCGATAATCCGATTGAGTGCTATCCCGCCTCACTTTAAAAACGGTATAAAAGATTTATACCGTTTCCAAATCGAGCGTTATAACATCAATAATGATTAATAATTAGGATAGCAGATAAGATGTACTTTGTCAATATTATATACCTCTTCATAAATTTAACCATCAAAAGTATATAAAATAAACAAAATCTACCAATCGCGCACTTTTTATCCAGCAAAATCTTATGCGTTTTATCCATTTTTATCATGTTTTTTCAGTTGAAAAAGTACAAATTCAATAAAGTTTAAAGTGTCTTAAAAAATTTTTCAAAGAACATCTTTTATTTTCTCACTTTATTTTTTTCTTATTTTTTTCATTTTCGACCTTTTGCATATTCTATCGACCGCATCTTTATACATTTTCACTTTTTTATATCCAAATTCACAGAATACAGGATTTGTTTTTATGCAACAATGCCATTCAGCAAAAAGAATCTGTTCATAAATTAGAGAAGAAAGCTTCATTCCTTCTTTCTATTTTCATAAAAATACCAGAAAAGGTCCGGCAGACAGCTGCCAGACCTTTCCAGTTTAGTTGATATCGAACCGGTATTCGGTCACCGAACGGTACAAATCCCCTGCCGGCAGCACCACCGACGGGAAATGCGGGTGCTGCATCGCGTTCGGGAAGTGCTGGGTCTCCAGACAGAAGCCGCTGCGGTCGGCATAAACCGCCCCGCCCTTGCCGCGGATGTCGGCCGTGGACAAAAAGTTGCCGGTATAAAACTGCAGCCCCGGCTCGGTGGTGCGGCAGTCCAGCAGGATGCGGCTGGTTGGGCTGTACACCCTGGCGCAGAGCTTGCCGTCCGGTTTCTTCAAAATATAGTTGTGGTCATAGCCGGAGCCGTTTTTCAGGTGGATGCTCGGGTCGTGGAGGTGCTCCCCGATCGCGGTGAAGCTGCGGAAATCCATCGGCGCCCCCTCCGCGCTGTCCAGCGAGACAATCCGTCCGGTCGGCAGGCAGTTCTCGTCGTTCTCGGTGAAGCTGTCCGCAAAAATCTTCACCCGCTGCCCTTCCACGCTGCCGCTGTCGTGCCCGTCCAGATTAAAGTAGGTGTGGTTGGTCAGGTTGATGACCGTGTCGCGGTCGCACAGCGCCCGGTAGAGGATGGTCAGGCGGTTCTCCTCGTCGAAGGTATATTTGACCGAGACGATCAGATTGCCCGGATAGCCCTCCTCCCCGTCGGGGCTGAAGTAGGAAAAGACCACGCTCTCCTCGTTGGCAATCTCCCCGTGCCACAGCCGCCGGTGAAAGCCGGTCGGCCCGCCGTGCAGGTGGTTGGGGCCGTTGTTGACCGCAAGATGGTACTCCTTCCCTCCCAGGGTAAATCTGCCCCCGCCGATGCGGTTGGCGTGGCGGCCCGGCACCGCGCCAAGGCAGGCGGTCTGCCGCTCATAGTCCTCGACGCAGTCGCACCCCAGCACGATGTCCCGCAGCTGTCCCTTGCCGTCCTGCACCTTGGCCGAGACCACCGACGCGCCGTAGTCGGTCAGGCTGACCGAAGCCCCCTTCGGGTTTGTGATGGTATACAAAAAGGCCGGGCGGCCGTCACTTAACGTTCCAAAAGCTCTCTTTTCAATCGACATTCTGATTCCTCCTTTACGGGCTTCTCTTTTTCCATTATAATACACCTTTTTGCGGATGACAACCGCCGCGCCCCTCTTTTTTGAGCAGGCTGTTCTGGGTGTACTGCCAGAAATCGGTCCCCAGCAGCCGCAGGAAGACGGTGTACATCAAAAAGAAAGCCGCCAGCACAAACCCCAGCCGCAGCGCCGGCAGCACCGCAATCTCCCCCAGCTTTACAAAGAGCAGCCGCGCAAAGGCCCCCGCCGTCGCCGAGGCCAGCAGCGGACGGCCCACCCAGTTTTTGACCCGCAGGCAAAGGCCGGTGTGGCGCCTGATCCAAAACAGGCACACCCCGGCGCCCAGCAGCGCCGACACCAGCTCCCCGCACAGGTACCCGGTCAGCCCCAGCCGCAGCGCCCCGCCCAACAGCAGGGTGCACCCCAGCCCGCAGAGGCTGCCCAGCACGGTCAGCACCGAGCAGCGCTTCTGCAAACCGATGCTCTCCAGCACGCTCTCGGCCACCGCGTAGTAAAATCCGGCCAGCGTCACCGCCGTCAGCACCGGCAGGTGGCTGCCTGCCAGCGGGTTCTGGTACAGCAGATACCCCAGCTCCCTGCCCACCACCAGCATGGCGGTCATGGCCGGGAGGCCGAAAAGCCCCACCACGTGCAGCGCCTTGGCGGCCTTGCGGCGGATCATCGCCGCATCGTCCAGCGCCTTCCCCGCCGAAAAGCGCGGGCTGAGCACGGTGATCAGCGGGGAGAAAAAGGCCGAGGGCAGCATCAGCATCGGCATGGTCATGCCCGAGAGGACGCCAAACTCCTCCATCGCGGCCTCGTACCCCGCCCCGGCGCGCATCAGCACCCGCGGAATCAGCACCATGTTGGCCGAGGAGATCAGCCTCCCCAGCAGCGTCGCCAGCGACACCGGCACCGCCACCGAGGCGATGTCCCCCAGAATCTTCGAGAGCGGCACCGTGTCCCTGCCTTTGAGCTTTCTGCGGCGAAAGCGGTAGAGGGTGGTCAGGAAGGTGGCGCTGACCAGCTCGCTTAAAATCATCCCGCAGACAATCAAGGCCGCCGCCTGCCCGTCGCTCAATGTGGTGACGCCGCGCGCCAGCGAAAACAGCACCAGCGCCCCCACGATGCGGCAGAGCATCTCCAGCGTCTCCGAGACGGTGGGGGCAAAGGTCTGTCCCGTTCCGTAAAAGAAGGCCTTGTGGACGTTCTCAAAGCCGGTCAGAAACAGGCAGGGCACAATCAGCAGCAGCGCCAGGGCGGTCTGCGGGTTGCCCAGCACCTTCCGGGCAAAAAAGTCCCGCCCCAGCCCAAAGGGAATGGCCAGCAGGCAGAACAGCCCCAGAAACAAAATGAGCGCCGTGCGGATCAGCCGGACAATCGACCGGCCCTCCCCCACCGCCTGATAGCCCGAGGCGATGCGGGAAACCGACAGCGCCACGCCGGTCAGCGTGCAGGAGAGCACCACGTTGTAGGCCGACATCACCAGATTATAGACGGCGATGGCCTGTGCGCCCGCCAGCCTTCCCAGCAGGATGCGGTAGCCAAAGCCCAGCAGCTGCAGCACCACCGAGGAGGTGCTGAGCAGCAGGCAATGATAAAAGATACAGTTTTTGTTGAGCCTCACAGGCATCCCCCCTCCTTCTCCAAAAGGGTATGCGCCGCGGCCGGACAAAATGCCGGGCAGAGAGAACGTTCCACTTGCGGACATGTTCCGATTCTTCCCTCTTGACTTATAGCCCACTCCAGGTTGTATACTGAAGGCATCACCCAACCAAAACAAACCGACAAAGGAGGTCCTGTCATGACCATTACACAGGTGAGCCAAAAGTACGGCCTGTCGCAGGACACGCTGCGCTACTATGAGCGGATCGGCATCGTCCCGCCGGTGCCGCGCAACAAAAGCGGCATCCGCGACTACGACGAGGTGTCCTGCAGCTGGATCGAGCTGATGAAGTGCATGCGCTCGTCCGGCATCCAGATCGAGGCGCTGATCGAGTATGTCTCGCTGTTCCAGCAGGGCGACGCCACCCTGGACGCCCGCAAGGCGCTGCTGATCGACCAGCGCGACCAGCTGCTGGAGCGGATGGAGCAGATGCAGCAGTCGCTGGACCGGCTCAACCAGAAGATTCAAAACTACGAGCAGGTGATGGCCGCCGCCGAGACAAAGCTCAAGCGCGCCGAGGAGGCCTAGTCCGCGGACTGGGGGCCTAGTCCGCGGACTAGGCCTCCTGCCCAAAAAAGCGCACAAAAAAAGCGGGGAAATTTCCTCGCTTTTTCTTTGCTCGCGGTTGCATGTTGGCGTGCAACTTTTGCCCCGATTCGGGGTATTGGTGAAGGGGGTTTTGCCCGCCGGCCCCTCCTGTTTTGGGAACCGGCCCTGGAACAAAACGGCTGGAACAAAGGCTATTCCGACAGGAGACAAACCAATTCGGCCACAAGCCAGAAACAATTTATTCATATTATTCATCAAATAAACGATGGTTTGTGTCGGCTTTGTGCCGGGTTTGTTCCAAGTTTGTTCCAGCAAAAATGGCTTAACTAAGCCAAAAACAGCTCTCTGGAACAAAATATACCCTCTATTTTATAAAAAAGATTTATAGAATATAGGGTATAGAGAGAAAAGTCTTGAACGGCTTTGTTCCAGCCGCCGGTAAGGTCAGCTCTATCAGCCGATCCGGCGGAAAATCTTTTTGCGCAGGACCTCCCGGTAGGCGGTGATGATGCGGGAGAGGGCCACGTCGTAGATCCAGAACACCACGTTGCCCAGCGCCAGCAGCGCCAGGACGCTGTACTGCCCCAGCGGGCCGACATCCTCCAGCACGCCCTGCAGGCCAAACAGGTAGATGATGACCAGGTAGCTTGCGATGACGGCGATGTTAAAGACCAGGAACTTTGCCGCATACTCCAGCGCGCGGGAGCGAATCTTCTCCAGCTTGCCCTTCAGAATCGGGTAGTACCCGAAGAAGCCGACAAACAGCACCGCCGCCTCCTTGTCCGGGCAGATGAACAGCGACAGAAAGCTGACCGCCGCATAGACCATCGCCGCGGTCGAGTAGCCGTTCTCGATCACCACCACAATCAGCACCATCCCCGCCAGGGCCGGCATGGTGTAGGTGGCAATCGGGATGATGGTCAGCAGCATCAACAGCAGGCACAGCGCCGAGGCGATGCCTCCCATCGCCACCTGCGTACTTTTCTTAATCAAGCAATCACTTCCCTCAAAAATCCGGCTTTTAGCAGCAGCTGATCAGGTCGCCGCCCATGCACTCGCAGCAGGTGTCGGCGCAGATAAGCCCCATGCACATGTCGCAGCCGCTGGCCCCGCCGGTCTGCACGTTGCGGTAGTCGCCGTAGCCGCCCGCGGGGCGTCCGGTATTGCGCTGCCACATCAGCTGGTTGAGGGCGGTCTGATACTCGGCGTTGCCCGGGCTCATCTGGTTTGCCCGGACATAGTAGTTGTACGCCTGGTCCAGCCAGCCGCGCACATAAAAGACCCTGCCGCGCAAAAAGTACCACTCGGCGTCCCGGCGGCTCTGCGGGATGCCCTCCAGCAGCTCTTCGGCGTCGCTGACGCGGTTGGCGTTGAGCAGCTGGCGGATGTCCGCAAACTGGCTCCCGCCCCGGGAACTGCCGCCCTGGCCCGCATAGCTGCGGGAATATCCGCTTTGCGAATAACCGCTTTGCGAATAACCGCTTTGCGAATAACCTCCCTGGGAATAGCCCTGACCGCTGCGGCTGCTCTGCTGCTGCTTGCGCTGGCGCTGAATCTGGTCGTAGGCCTCGTTAATCTCCTTCATCTTTTCCTGCGCCAGGTCCGCGAGGGGATTGTTGGCGTAGTTGTCGGGGTGGTATTTTCTGGCCAGCTCCCGATATGCGTTTTTGATCTGTTCATCGGTCGCACTCGGGGATACGCCCAATACCTGATATGGATCTGTCATCGTCTTAAAGCCCTCTCTCTATTCGCTCGTCTCTTTTACTAAACCTTGCCCCTGGGGCGGCAGCCGCTTTTGCAGGATGGCGTCCACCGTCTGCCGCAGCCCCAGGTCCAGGATATTTTCCATCATCGTGTCCAGGGAACGGATTCCCAGCAGGTCATAGGCCTTGCGCATCTCGGCGATGGTCAGGTAAAGCGTTCCTCTGGCCTGCTCATAAAGCCGGCCGCGGTCCAAATCGGGCGTTTCAGCGGCCTGGCAGGCAAAGGGGTTGTACCGGCCTTTTACTTGGTCCTCGTCCCAATCGTCCAACGCGTCGATGAGATAGACCCACCGCCCCAGCAGATATCCCAGCCGCTCCAGCACCCGCCTGCGCATCGGCTCCTCGCTGAGCGAGGAGAGCACCTGCTGCATCAGCAGGGCGGTCGGCTCGGCGGCCGCATCCACCTGCGCGCAGCGGTTTTCTTCCAGCTCCCTTTGCCGCTGCATCAGCGCTTCCAGCTGCCGGGCAAGCTGCGGCTGACGGGCCGCGGCCTTTTTGTAGTCCCGCCTTGCAAAGGGCAGGACCAGCCGCACCGCAAGGCGCTTTGCAAAGCCCTCGTCGTGCAGGTCGTCCAGCAGCTTCTGGCCGGTCAGCAGCATCGCCACGTCGCAGCACAGCGCAAGGCTCTCATTGGCGCAGCAGCAGGTCCTTTTGCGAAACGGGTGGGCGATGCAGTTCTGGCGGCAAAACCGGATGCTGCCTTCCCGCAGCCCCATATCCAGCACCGCCAAAAAGACAAAGTCGTAATTTAAGGTCATGCGCGCAAACAAACCGTAGCGCTCTGCCAGCTGCTTGCACAGCCCGCAGTAAATCCCCTGATAGGCTTCCCACTCTTTGACCTTTAATTCCGCCTTGACCGGTTTAATGTAGCCAAACACCGCGTCCCGTTCCTCCAAAGCCAAGATTTCTCCCTCCTATTTTACAATACCGGATGGGTGAATTCTTGAACAGGCAGTAAATTTTTCACTCTTTTTCTCATTCTGGCCCCGCTTTTCCGAACAGATTGTTCCAAACGGGGGCAAAAATTTTCATTTCGTCTTGTTTCAGGCCGCGAAAACTGATATACTTGCAGATGCGGCAGCCGTTGCGGCGCCTGCTTTTTGATTCTTTGGGGAAGGGGTATCTCCCCGCACCATTTTTGAGAGAAACTATTTTTAGGGGGAATTTTTTTGTTGGACCTTTTGATGATCGCCTTCGGGCTTTCGATGGACGCCTTTGCGGTGTCCACCACCAACGGGATGTGTGTTTCCCGTCAGCAGACAAACCGCTTTTTTGGCAAGGCGCTGAGCTGGTCGGCGATGTTCGGCCTGTTCCAGGGGCTGATGCCGCTGCTGGGCTACTTTCTGGGCCGGGCTTTTTCGGAGTTTATCTCCTCGATCGACCACTGGGTCGCCTTTGTGCTGCTGGCCTTCATCGGCGGCAAGATGGTGTGGGAGGCCGTCCACCCCGAGGAGGACGAGGACGCCTGCGACACCAGCCTCTCCTTTGCGGCCATCCTGACCCAGGCCGTGGCCACCAGCATCGACGCGCTGGCGGTCGGGGTCAGCTTTGCGGTTCTGCAGGTGGAGATCTTCTCCTCCTGCACGGTCATCGCCGTCACCACCCTGCTGTGCTCGCTGGTCGGCTCCTTTCTGGGCAAGGGGTTCGGCTCGCTGTTAAAAAGCAAGGCGGAGATTTTCGGCGGCGTCATCCTGGTGCTGATCGGCCTGAAGATCCTGCTGGAGCACACCCTGCTGGCATAAAAGAAGAACGGAACAGCGAAAAAGCTGAAGCGCTCTGCTTCAGCTTTTTTGTTTCCATCTTGTTTGCCGGGCGGGCACTCCCACAACGCGCCCTTGCGCCAGGCTCCCTACCTGCGCGCCAGATACTGGTCCAGCGCGACGTGGTAGACAATCGCGGTGCGCTCGTCGTGGCAGACCATCTGCACCTTCTGCAGCGTGCTGTCCTTTTTGAGGAAGTCCCCAATGGCGGACACCGCAATATCCGCGGCGCGGTTGACCGGGAAGTGGTAGGCGCCGGTGCTGATCGACGGAAAGGCGATGGTCTTAATCCCCTCCCGCACAGCAAGCTCCAGGCAGGAGCGGTAGCAGCTGCGCAGCAGCTCGTCCTCCCCTTCCTCGCCCCCATGCCAGATGGGGCCGACGGTGTGGATGACAAATTTTGCGGGCAGCCGGTAGCCTTTGGTCATCTTGGCCTGTCCGGTCTTACAGCCGCCAAGGGTGCGGCACTCCTCCAGCAGCTCCTTTCCGGCCGCCTGATGGATGGCTCCGTCCACGCCGCCCCCGCCCAGCAGGGTGCTGTTGGCCGCGTTGACAATGGCGTCCACCGCCAGGGTGGTGATGTCTGCTGTGATGATTTCAAATCGGTTCATGTAAAATCCCCTCCGGAATCTTCAATACGCTTTCCCTGTATTATTATAAACGTTCTGCCCCTCTTTTGCAACCACCTTTTGCAAGAGGGCACTATAATTTGTGTGTCACAAAAATTAGGACACAAGATTTTGTTGTCACGTCCAAAAGCTTCCTGTCGTTTTGTCTGTTTTTCCGCAACAGGAAGGGCGGCCCGGAAACGGGCCGCCCTGACAGGCGATGTTTTTTTATGCTTCATGCTCGCTGCCGGATACGGTAATCAGCAGCATCTTCACAATGCGGTTGCTCTGGTTGGACCAGCAGTGCCGCTTGCCAGCCGCGATTTGGATGCTGTCCTCCGGATACAGGGTGTAGGTCTTGCGGTCCATCTCCAGCGACAGGATTCCTTCCAGCACATACACAAATTCCTCTTGGTGGTTTTTGTAAAATCCCTGCTCGCCGCCTGCTGCCTGCGCGCCGGGGTCCTCCTCCTTCTCCCTTGACTCTCCCGCCGGCTGTTCCGGGCACATCAGATACCGCTGGGAGGGCATCAGCTGCAACAGCTTTGGCACAATCTGAAAATTGTGGTCCTGCGCTCCGCCCAGATAAAACTGTACCGTCTCGGGCGCGGCGCTCAGCACCGGTCTGCTGTAGCTGTGCACCACCGGGTCATCACAGGACTTTGGCGCCGCGTCAAAAAAGTCCATGATGTCCACATCCAGCACATTCGCCAGGTTGAACAGCGAGTCGATGGCAATGGTGGTCATGCCCCTTTCCAGCTGCGAGAGGAACCCGATTGACAGACCGGTTTTTTCCGCCAGGTTCTTCAGGGTGTACTTCTTTGCTTTTCGATAGGTTTTTATTTTCTTGCCGACATTGATGCTGTTGCGATTCATTCTTCTTCCCTCCATTTCTTCTAATTACTTTAACTATAATCTTTTTTTCATAAAAAAGCAATTGATTTTTTCAAAATTATTATAAAAATTTGATACTTCCTCCATCTCGATAAAATCTTTATGGAAAAGTGATAGTTTAGCCTCGCTTTTTCGTACAAAAAAACACAGATGCCGCGGGCATCTGTGTTTTTGCAAAACCTTTAATCGATCAGGACGTGCGCCCACTTGCCGCTCTTGACCCGCAGCAGGGCAAAGACCAGCTTGATCCACTCTTCAAAAAAGACCATCGCTGCCACAACCGGCAACGATTGATGCAGCACCAGCACCCCGATGAAGGCCAGCGGCACACCGATCAGCCAGACGCCGGCCAAATCGAGCATCATGCAGAAGCGGGTGTCGCCGCCCGAACGCAGGATACCACAGAACAGAACATAGGTGAACATCTTGGGCAGCATGTAGATGGCGTAGACGGTCAGGGTGCTGGTCAGCAGCTGGTTGGTCGCCTGGTCGAAGTCGTAGAAGCCGACCACCAGTCCCTCCGAGCAGTACAGCCCGATGGCCACAATCACCGAAACCACAAAGGTCATCTTCAAAAAGACGCCCGCGTAGCCCTGGGCCTTCTCCCGGTTGCGGCGGCCCAGCTCGTTGCCGATCATGACCGCGCTGGCGTTGCCGATGCCGAAGAAGAAGATCTGGAACAGGTCGTTGATGGTGGAGGCCACCTGGATGACCGCCAGCGAGGAGGCGCCCAGCATGCCGTAAGCGATGTAGTAGACCGAGTTGCCGATGCTCCAGCCGCCCTCCGAGATGATGACCGGGAAGGAGGTCTTGAGCACCCGGCGCAGCATCTCCCTGTCAAAGCTGAACAGCTCCCTGGGCTTGCCCGCCAGCGGGTGCTCGTGGCTGGCGTAAACGCTCAGCGCCATCAGGATAAACTCGACCACACGGGCCAGCAGGGTGGCCAGCGCCGCGCCCTCGACGCCCAGCTTTGGTATGCCGAACTTGCCGAAGATGAGCAGGTAGTTGAACACCAGATTGATGCCCAACGCCAGGGCGTTGATGAGGGTAGGCATTTTCAGGCGGTGGATGGCCCGCGAGTTAAAGCTGATGGCAAAGGTCATCGAGGTGAAGAAGTAGGAGAGCGCCACAATCCGCAGATAGCGGCAGCCCAGCTCGATGACGTTCTGCTCCCGGGTAAACAGGGTGAGGATCTGCGGGGCAAACAGCAGCGCAGCCAGCGTGAAAAACATCGAGACGATGACCCCCAGCATGATGTCGATGCCGAAGGTGCGGCGGATGTTTTTGACGTCCCGCACCCCCCAGTACTGGGAAACATAGACCGCAGCGCCGCTGTAGATGCCGAAATTGATGGTGGAGAAGATGAAGTAGACGCGGTTGGCGGTGCCCACCGCCGCCAGCTCATCGACGCCCAGCTTGCCGATCATGACCGTATCGGCCATATTCAGGCCGATGCTGATCAGGTTTTGCAGCACAATCGGGATTGCCAGGGTCAGCATGGTTCTCCAAAATTGCTTGTCACAGTATTTGTTCTTCAATTGATTCCTTCCTTCCAAAAAAATTTGCTATGCTCAAAGAGGGGCGGGACGGAAGGGATGCTTCCATCAAGCGGATCGTGAGCGCCCAAAGGCCGGTCTCCGGCCTTCCGGACAGAGAGTGCGCCCCTCTGAATCTGCCTTTTCTTTTTTTAAGAAATTGTAAACAGCCTTCTTATTATACCAAGTTTCCCGCTTCTTTGCAAGGGGCCCCTGCGGGTCCATTTGCGAGGGGGCTGCGCCCCCTCTGCGCTCCCAATGCGAGGAGGGGCTGCGCCCCGTCCTCTGCACTCCTCCCCATGGGGAGGGCGCTCCGCCCCTCCACCCCGGGTGACTTTCCCGCCGCGGGGAAAGTCACCAAAGGCGCGCCAAGGGCTGCGCCCTTTGGAATCCCCCGGTGCGTGGTCGCCGCCCTTTTCGCGCTCGCTGCGCATCGCGCCGGGCTACCTTCTGCCACTAACCCAGACCGATTTGCCACTTTGAGTGAGTGGGAAAATCGGCCTTTGTTTCTCCCCAAGCTATACCGGGGGTCACACCTCCAGCTGTCAATCCGTGGCGCGGCAGGGGGTGCCATCGAGGATGCTTGAGGGTTTAAGTTATCGCGAACAATACCGCTAGGGCAGGGAGCGGGGGAATCCAAGGGGGTCCACCCCCTTGTGCTGGGGGTCCAGGGACCAGGAGGTCCCTGGCGTATCTTTGCCTACTTTCTCTACGCGAGAAAGTAGGCCGGGGCGCGGGGCGCATCTCCTCCTGCTGGAACTGCTTGGAATAAAGATCGTGGTAGTAGCCGCCCTTTTGGAGCAGCTCCTCGTGCTTGCCCTGCTCCACAATCTTGCCGTCCTTGACCACCAGAATCAGGTCGGCCTGCCGGATGGTGGAAAGCCGGTGCGCAATCAGGAAAGAGGTCCGCCCCTTGAGCAGCCGCAGCGTCGCGCTCTGAATCAGCTGCTCGGTCTGGGTGTCGATCGAGCTGGTCGCCTCGTCCAGCACAAAGATGGCCGGGTCGGCCAGCACCGCGCGCGCAAAGGAGATCAGCTGCTTCTCGCCGGTGGAGAGCTTGTCTCCGCCCTCTCCGACGTCGCTGTTGTAGCCGTCCTCCAGGTGCTCCACCACCGTGTCCGCCGAAACGGCCTTGGCCGCCGCGCGAACCTCCTCGTCGGTGGCGTCCAGCCGGCCATAGCGGATGTTGTCCATCACCGTGCCGGAAAACAGGTGCGGGTTCTGCAGCACATACCCCAGCCGGCTGTGCAGCCAGAGCTGGCTGCGCTCGCGGTAGTCCCTGCCGTCGATCAGGATGCGGCCGGCGGTCGGCTCAAAGAAGCGGCAGGCCAGGTTGACCAGGGTGGACTTGCCCGCGCCGGTCTCGCCGACGATGGCAACGGTGGTGCCCGCCGGAATTTTCAGGCTGAAGTGGCTGAGCACCTCCTCCTCGCCGTCCGGGTACTGGAAGGAGACGTCGTCGAACTCGATGTCGCCCTTAATCGGCTCCCAGTTTTCCTTCTTTGGGTGGAAGGTGTCGCCGTACTTTGCGATGACCTCGGGGCTGTCGACGATGTTCGGCTTCTGGTCCAGCAGCCCCATGACACGCTCGATGTTCGGCTGCACCGCGATGATGTTGGCCAGCACCCTCGCCATCTGCTGAATCGGCTCAAAGATGGACACCGCATAGGTGGTGAAGGCCGAGAGGGTACCCACCAGCATGGCGTTTTCCAGCACCAGGTTGCCGCCCCGCACCAGCACGATGGCGGTGGCGGCGGAGCTGGCCAGCATGACCAGCGGGATGTACACCGCGTTCAGTCCTGCCGCGCGCACCGAAGCGGAACGCATCTCCTCGGTGATGCCGGCAAACTCGTGGGTGTTTTTGTCCTCGATGACCAGCGTCTTGGAGGTTTTTGCGCCCATGATGCCCTCGTTGAAGGCGCCGGTGATGCGGGAGTTGATGGCGCGCACCTTGCGGTTCCAGAACAGAATCTTCTTCTGGAAGTAGGCGGTCAGCACCGCGATGACCGGCACGATCACCATGACCATCAGCGCCAGACGCAAATCCAGCATCGCCATCGAGATGAAGGCGCACACCACATAGGTCAGCGCCCAGAGGATGTCGATCAGGTCCCAGGCGGTGATCGAGGCGATCTTGTTGGTATCGCTCATCACCCTGGCCAGGATGTAGCCGACCGGCGTGACGTTATAGTAGGAGAAGGAGAGGGTCTGCAGGTGGACAAAGCAGGCCCGCTTGAGGTCGCGCCCCATGCGCATCTCCATCTTCATGGCGCTCAACGTATAAAAGACAAAGCTGAGCACCTGCAGCACAATCACCGCCAGGTACCCGACGATGAAGGTCTGGAAGCCCTGCAGCGATTTTTGTTCGATAAAGTTGTCCACCGCGTACCGCTGGAACAGCGGCAGCAGCACATCGACAATCGAGATGATGATGTTGGTGACGATAATCAGCAGCAGCAGCCAGCGGTAGGGCTTGATGAACGGTCCCAGCCGCTTCCAGATGGAAAACTGAAAGGACTTGTTGCTCTGCGGCGCGTCGTCACGGTTGATATTTGCCATGTTGCTCACCTGCTTTCTGTCGCCGTACTTTTGCAGCCTGCCGCAGCCTTCTGCAGCAGCTCCCGGTCGGCGTTGTTCATCTGAATCTCATAGATATCCCGGTAGATGCCCGGCCGCGCAATCAGCTCCTCGTGGGTGCCAAGGTCCGCTACCCGGCCGTTGTCCAGCACCAAAATCCTGTCCGCCTGCATCAGGGTGGTGATGCGGTGGGAGATCAGGATGGTGGTGGCGCTGCCCATCTTCTCCTTGAGCTGCTGGCGAATCTTGGCGTCGGTCTCGGCGTCCACCGCCGACAGCGAGTCGTCGAAGATCATCACCGGGGCGTTCTGGGTCAGCATCCGGGCGATGGCCACGCGCTGCTTCTGTCCGCCCGAGAGGGTGACGCCGCGCTCGCCCACCACCGTCTCATAGCCCTGGGCAAAGCCCTCGATGGCCTCGTCCACACAGGCCGAGCGTGCCGCCGCCCGCACATATTCGAGCATGGCGTCGCGGTCCCGCTCCTGGGCGGTGATGCCGATATTTTCCCGGATGGTGCGGGAGAACAAAAACGGCTCCTGCAAAACAATCGCCACATTTTTGCGCAGGTAGCCGCGGCCAATACGGCTGATGTCCACCCCGCCGATGGTGATGCGCCCGCAGCCCGGCTCCAGATCGTACAGGCGGTTGAGCAGGTGCATCAGGGTGGTCTTGCCGCTGCCGGTGCCGCCCAGAATGGCGAAGGTGCTGCCGGCAGGGATGGTGAAGGTCACGTCGTCCAGCACCGGCTTCTGGTTCTCATAGCCAAAGGTGACGTGCTCGAAGGAAATATCCCTGTCCATCGGCGGCTGCAGCGCCCGGGGCGGGTCGTGCTCCGGCTCGGCCAGCAGGATATAGCTGACGCGCTCCAGCGAGACGCCGGTCTTGCTCATCTCGGCCAGGATTTTGCCCAGGCTGCGCACCGGCCAGGTCAGGGTGGCGTTGTAGGAAACAAAGGCCAGAAATTCGCCCAGGGTGATCTCCCCGTGCACCGCGCTGACGGTGCCGACGCAGATGACGGTGAGCACCTGCAGCGCCATGATGAAGTCGCCGGTGCTCCAGTAGGTGGTCATCATGTGGCCCAGGCGGATCCACAGGTCGGCAAAGTGGTTGTTGCGCTCATCGAAGCGCTCGATCTCAAAATTCTCCCGGCCAAAGGCGCGCACCACCCGCACGCCGGTCAGGTTTTCCTGCACGGTGGAGGAGAGCTTGCCCTCGGCGATGTCGGCGTCCATAAAACGCTTGGAGATTTTGGAGCTGAAGAAAAACGAGTACAGCGCGATGATGGGGATAAAGACCGCCACCACCAGCGAAATTTTGACGTTCATCGAGAACATGATGGCCATCGTCATCACAATCAAAAAGACGATGCGGAACACCTCCACCATCTGCGCGCTGACAAAGTTGCGGATGACCTCGACGTCCGAGGTGCAGCGCTGGATGATCTCGCCGGTCTGGTGGGCGGTGTGCCAGGAAAAGGGCAGCTTCTGGATGTGCCCGTACAGCGCGTCCCGCAGCGACTTGATCGCGTTTTCCGAGGCCCTGGCGGTGTTGATGCGGGCCAAAAAGCTAAAGACACCCGACAGAATGGCCGCTGCCAGCACCGCTGCCGCCGCCAGCAGCAGCACCCGGGCGGTGTCGCCCTGCAAAAGGCGCTGCAGCCCCAGCGCGGTGAACCAGCCGGGCAGCTCCTCCGAGCCGATGATCGAGTCGACGGTCATGCGGATAATCTGCGGGGTCAGCGAGTTAAAGGCGGTGTTGAGCATCGAGCACAGCAGCCCCAGCCCAAACAGCCACAGATTTTCTTTGACAAAGCGAAATACCACCGCATACGCCTTGCTCTTCTGATCGTTTTGCAAGTAAAATCACTCCTCTTTCAAAAAACATTTTCTTTCCCTTTTGGGGCAGCGCGTCCTTTCTCTCCTTCCTGACTTACCGGCTGCCTTCCTTTTTATTGATGCGCTGGATAAAAAAACCGCCCTGTTTTTTAAGAAAACAGGGCGGCTTAAAAAGGGCAATTATTCTGCGAATCAGCTTCTGTTCGCGCCGGCGCGGGCGCACAGGTCCACGCGGGAGGAGAACGAAAAAGCACTTCCCTGCTGTTGAGTTGTCCAATATGGTGCGTTATCAAAAAAGCAAGCATTCATTGTCATACCTTTCGTCTCCTTTCTATCAGAATCAGCTGTTTTGTGTTCTAAAGCCGTTATCAGTATACTCCATCCCCCGGGGCTTTGTCAAGACGATTTTCACAAAAATTTTATTTTTTAAAACCGGTTTTTTATCAAACCGTTCAGGAGGGCTCGCGGCAGAAGATGGCCCGCGCGCGCAGCTCCCCGTTCTCGTCCGGCTCGATGCGGTAAAGCCCCAGCGGAACCGGCTGCTGCCGGGCAAATTCCAGATAGGCCTCCTCGTCCTCCCCCTCAAAGCGCAGCGCCAGCCCGCAGCTCTGGGAGATGGCCCGCGGGGTCGGCATCACCTGGATGGGAAAGAGGGCCTTGGCCTTCTTTTCGGTTTGCATGGTGTCGGTGGTGTTGTAAAAGCTCATCGCGTAGTAGCCTTTGGTCTCCATCCTGTATCGGTTCCTCCTGTTTTTTTATTTTCTTTCCAGCTTCCAGATGTCCCGGTTGTAGCCTTCGATGGTGCGGTCGGCCGAAAAATAGCCCGCCCTGGCGATGTTGACAAGGCTCTTGCGGCTCCATTCGCGCCGGTTTTCATAGTCGGCCAGCATCTGCTCCTTGGTGTCGATGTATTCCCGCAGGTCCAAGAGGGTCATAAAGTAGTCCTTGCCGACCATCTCCTTATAAAGCCTGCCCAGCTGCACCGGGTCGCCGAGGCGGATCATCTTTTTGTCGACGATGAAGTCGACCAGCTTCTCCACCACCGGGTCGCCGTCGTAGATTTTGGCCGGGCAGTAGCTGTTTTCGGCGTAGAGCTTCATCACCTCTGCGCTCGATTTGCCAAAGGTGTAGATGTTTTGCTCCCCCACCAGGTCGTGGATCTCGACGTTGGCGCCGTCCATCGTCCCCAGCGTCACCGCGCCGTTGAGCATCAGCTTCATGTTGCCGGTGCCGCTGGCTTCCTTGGATGCAAGCGAAATCTGCTCGGAGATGTCGCAGGCGGGGATCAGCTTCTGCGCCCAGCTGACGTTGTAGTTTTCCACCATCACAATCTTCAGATAGGGGCTGACCCGCTCGTCCTGCAAAAACAGCTGCTGCAGGCAGAGGATGAGGTGGATGATGTCCTTGGCGATGGTGTAGGCCGGGGCCGCCTTGGCTCCAAAGAGCAGGGTGATGGGTCGGCGCGGCAGGCGGCCGTCGAGAATCTCAAAATATTTCCAGATCGCGTACAGGGCGTTCATCTGCTGGCGCTTATACTCGTGCAGCCGCTTGATCTGGATGTCGTAGACCGAATCCGGGTCGATGATAATGCCCATCCGCTCCCGAATCTCCTTTGCCAGCGCCGCTTTGTTCTGCTGCTTGATGGCCTGCAGCCTTTCCAGCACCGCGTCGTCGGTGCGGTAGGCGGTCAGACGCTCCAGCTGCATCGCATCCTTTTTCCACCCATTGCCGATCAGCTCGGTGATAAAGCCGGAGAGGGCCGGATTGCAGAGCATCAGCCACCGGCGGAAGGTGATGCCGTTGGTCTCGTTGTGGAACCGCTCGGGGTAAAGCTCATTAAAGGGCGCCAGCTCGCTCGACTTTAAAATCTCGGTGTGCAGCTTCGCCACCCCGTTGACCGAGCAGCCGAAGTGGATGGCGATGTGCGCCATGTGCACCAGCTCCTGCCGGTCGATGATGGCCGTCTTTGGGTCGGCGCAGAGGACCTTGGCGCGGCGGTCCAACTCCTCCACCACCGGCACAAGCCAGGGGGTCAGCCGCTCAAAATAGCCAAGCGGCCACTTTTCCAGCGCCTCGGCCAGGATGGTGTGGTTGGTGTAGGCGCAGGTGCGGGAAACGGTGCGGATGGCTGTATCCAGATCGAGCCCCTCCTGCACCAGCAGCCGAATCAGCTCCGGAATCATCAGGGTGGGGTGGGTGTCGTTGAGCTGCACCACTGCCGCCCGGTCGAGCTGCTGCGGCGCAAAGCCCCGGCATTTCATATCGCTGACAATCAACTGGGCCGCCGCGCTGGACAGAAAATACTCCTGCGCAAAGCGCAGCCGTCTGCCCTGCTCGTCGCTGTCGTCCGGGTAGAGGAAAAGGGTCAGGTTGCGGCGCAGGTCGGTCTTGTCAAAATCGATGCCGTCGTGCACCAGACTTTCGTCGCTGGTCTCCAGATCGAACAGGCGCAGCCGGGCCGTCGTCCCGGCCTCATAGCCGGTGACGTCCAGCTCGTAGAGCCTGGCGGTGACCTCCAGCTCCCCCAGCGGGACGGTGAAGGTCTCGTCGGTGCGGCGCAGCCAGTCCGGTTCCTTGTGCCAGCGGTCAGGGTATTCGTGCTGGCTGTTCTGCTCAAACTTCTGCCGGAACAGCCCAAAGTGGTAGGCCAGTCCCAGCCCCTCCCCGTTCAGGCCCAGCGTCGCAATCGAATCGAGGAAGCAGGCCGCCAGCCTTCCCAGACCGCCGTTGCCCAGAGAGGGTTCCGGCTCCAATTCTTCCAGGTCGGGCAGCGAGTGTCCGTGCCGGGCCAGCAGCTGCTGTGCCTGGCTGTACAGTCCTAGGTTGAGCAGGTTGTTGCCCAGCAGCCGCCCGATCAAAAACTCCGCCGAGACGTAGTAGAGCCTGCGCCCGTCCTGCTCCTGATTCGGTTCCTTTTTCTTCTGCTGTATGGTTTCGAGCACCAGATTTTGCAGCGCGCTGTAGAGCTGCCAGTCGCTGCAGGTATCCAGATCGGTGTCAAACTGTTGCTTTAAATATTGCTGTAACGATTCTTCCATTCCTCATACTCTCTTTCCTTGCTCCTGATGCCTGTGCCGCGCCCGCATCCCGCTGCGGTAGACCGGCAGCCGCCAGCTGGCGCGACCAAGTTCCCGAATCTTTTTTGCCAGCGCCTTGCCCGGCTGCTCCTCCATCCGCCAGGCCCAGTTGTCCCCCACGGTGGAGGGGGTGTTCATCCGCGCGGCGGAGGGCAGGTTCAAAAAGTCCTGCATCGGCGCGATGGCAAGTTCGCAGGGGCTTACCCATGCGGTGCGGACCAGGCCCCAAGCAAAGTCCTTCTCCTTTTTGACCCCCATGTAGGTGGCCGCCATCCGGCGCTCCTGCTTGCCTGCGCTGCGCGCCCAGCCGCGGCTGGTGTCGTTGTCGTGGGTGCCGGTGTAGATGACCGCCCGTTTCGGGCAGTTGTGCGGCAGATAGCTGCTCTGCTCCTGCGGGGAGAAAGCAAACTGCAGCACCTTCATCCCCGGAAATCCAAACCGGTCGCGCAGCTGCTCGACGTCCGGCGTGATGGTTCCCAGATCCTCCGCAATCAGGCGCGCCTGCGGCAGCTGTTCCCGCAGTCTTGTGAACAGCTTTTCGCCCGGTCCCCGCTCCCAGCGGCCGTGTTCGGCGGTCTGCTCCCCGGCGTCGATGGCGTAGTAGCCCGCAAAGCCGCGGAAGTGGTCGATGCGGATTAAGTCAAACAGCCGGCTCATCGCACCGATGCGCTCGATCCACCAGGCAAAATCCTCCCGCTCCATCACGTCCCAGCGGTAGAGCGGGTTGCCCCAGAGCTGTCCGGTTTTGGAAAAATAATCGGGCGGGCAGCCCGCCACCCGCAGCGGCTGGCAGCTTTCATCGTACTCGAACAGGCGGGTGTTGACCCAGGTGTCACAGCTGTCCGGCGCGACGTAGATGGGGATGTCTCCGATCAGCCGCACGCCCTTGCGGTTGCAGTATTCCCGCAGGCTCTGCCACTGGGTGTAGAACAGGTACTGCACAAAGCTGTGGTACTCAGTCTGCTCCCGCAGCCGCTCGCGGGCTTTGGCCAGCACCTGCGGATAGCGCAGGCGAAGCTCCTGAGGCCACTGCTGCCAGGGACTGCCGCCCTGCTCCTCCTTGATGGCCAGATAGAGCGCGTAGTCCGACAGCCAGCTTTCCTCCTGCCGGCAGAACCGCTCGACCTTTTCCCAAAGCTCCTGCTGCACGCGCGCCCGCGAAAAGGCCAGGCGCAGCAGCTTTGGTTTTTCTGCCTTGATCCTTTCAAAATCCACCCGGTCCTTCTGCTTACCCCAATCGGGCGCGCCGCACTCCTTGCGGGTGAGCAGCCCCTGCGCGGTCAGCTCCTCCAGGTCGATCAGCTGCGGATTGCCCGCAAAGACCGAATCGGACTGGTAGGGCGAGTTGCCGTAGCCGGTCGGCCCCACCGGCAGCACCTGCCACCAGCTTAGGCCCGCCTGCCTGCAAAAGTCCGCAAACTGCCGCGCCTGTTTTCCCAGCGTCCCGATGCCGTACCGTCCGGGGAGGCTGGTGATGTGCAGCAATACCCCGCTGCTTCGTCTCATGTTTTCTCCCTCCTGCCTGTCAACAAAAGTATTTGCATTGATTGTACCGCAAAATCGGGCGTTTGTATAGAGCGGGGCCATTTGCGTCAATTATAAAAGATTAATTTTTTATCAGTTTCACAAATCTTTACAAAAAATTCTGTCTTTTTTTCCAAAATTCAAAAACAAGCCGAGAAGTGTGCAGGAAAATCCCGCCTTTCCTCCACCTAAAGGATAGAGGAGCAGAAAAGATAAGCTTTTTTGAAATTGATTTTGAAACAGGAAAGGAGAATCCTTATGAAAAAACGCCTGTTGAGCCGGGCTGCCGCCCTTTTGACCGCCTCGCTGCTGGCCCTGCAGCTGGCCGGATGCGGCGCTTCCAGTGGAGGCAGCGCCGAAAACGCCACCGCCCAGACCACCGCTTCCTACGATCAGGCCGCCGTTGAGGAGAGCGGCGTGATGGAGATTGCCGCCGAGGCGCCCACTGCCGACAGCGCCGCGAAGGTAAACTACGACACCGGCGGCACCCTGACCGATACCCTCAACAAAACCACCATGCCGGAGGATCTGGACCTCAAGCTGATCTGGCGGGCCAGCGTCTCGATGGAGACACTGGAATTTGATGAGAGCGTCCAGCAGATCACCGACCTTGTCAGCGAGATGGGCGGCTTTGTGGAGAGTTCCTCCTCCTCGGGCGGCTCGGACGCCAGTGGAAACTACAGCAGCAAATACGCCTACCTGACCATCCGCGTGCCCTCCGACAAGCTGACCGGCTTCATGGGCAGCCTCAACGACTGCGGCACCATCACCAGCCAGAACCTCTCCAGCGAAAATATCTCGCTGGAATACGCCGACACCGAGGCGCGCAGGGAGGCGCTGCAGACCGAATATGACCGGCTGCTTGAGCTGATGGCCCAGGCGGAGGATGTGGACGCCGTCATCGCCATCGAGGCGCGGCTTTCTGAAGTGCGGCTGCAGCTGGACTCGCTCTCCTCCCAGCTGCGCACCTACGACAACCTGGTGGACTACTCCACCGTCAACATCGACCTGTATGAGGTGCGCAACATCAGCGGCGCTGCCGCCACCACCCTCACCGAGCGCATCCGCAACGGCTTCTCCAACACCCTGTTCAACATCCAGGTGTTCTTCGAGGACCTGCTGGTCTTTGTGATCGTCAACATCCCGGTCTTTGTCATCCTGGCAGTGGTCATCGTGGCCGTCGTGCTGATTGTGCGCAAGGTCAGAAAGAGAAGACAGCGGCGCAACCAGCCAAACCCGCCCGCCGCACCGTCCCCCGATGAGAGCAGCAAAGAGTAGGCCCCTTCGTTTTCACAGTAAGGACAAGACAGGGGAACCGGCAACTGAACTGCACCCCATTTGTTAGACAGTATGATATACTGAATAACAAATGGGGTGCTTTACTATGCCGAAAGGAATACCA
>PPYE01256206.1_pt1 | contig 86562 bp, 69 predicted proteins | sample 1559881 | NCBI WGS metagenome assembly PPYE01 (sample SAMN08240022, study PRJNA423297) | Human gut metagenome, whole genome shotgun sequencing project.
TTTCGTGTCATTCTCTTAGAAAGACTTTTGGCAGACAGGTTTATAATATGAACAGTGATAATTCGGAGCTTGCACTTGTTAAGCTCATGGAGTTATTCAATCATTCCAGTGTATCAATTACTAAAAGATACTTGGGATTGAGGCAAGAGGAATTATTAAATACTTATGACTGTCTTAGCTTCTGACTAAACATAAGTAGGATATATTAAGAGGTTTAAATACAAACTCTTAATGTCCTACTTATAACCTAATATGTCTCACTTCATCAACATAAATATCATACAAATTAGTTCTTTGATTCAATAATACATGAATATCTAATAAACGCTCGGGGGCTACTATAAACTCATATTCATTTCTTCCCAATAAACAAGTTACTATATCAGCCTTATGAACTGTAGCCGCAAGCACTATTCGTTTACTTCTTTCTGAAGTCAACTCTTCTTCCCTAAATGCGAAGAATTCCGCGACCTTCTGTTCGGGAGTCCAACTAACTCCAAACTCTTTACTTTCAAATTCTTCTTCATTAGTTCCTCTATAAATTGTAAATTCTTCTGAAAATTGGTTATAATAATCCAATTCCTCATTAGTCATTCTATCAGTCAATGAATATTTACTCAATATAGAAACTAATATAAAGCGGTCATCCCGAGCAGGATAATCCATTTGATAAACATGTTTCCAACCAAATGCTTCAACCTTTGGAGACATTTTACGACGAATACTGACTTTTAGAATGAAGTTATCAATATAGAAATCCCATAAACCACGACTATCCCTACTACAGAAAATGGATAATAAAAGGTCTTCTGTTATTACAGGAACAGTCTTTAGTACATTATGGTAACCAACTTTACAAAATCTAAACCAATCTATCTTATTGAATAGAGTATTAGCATTATCAAAGTCTTGTTTCTTCAATAAAGAACAATACTTCTGAAATAGTTCTATCTGCGATGTGTTATCCATTGTATTATTATTAGACATTTCTCTTCGTTTTAATTTGCAGACAAAGTTAATCATATTTATAATAATAGCCATATTGAAGAGTAAGAAATCTAAGATTAATCGACATATCTTATTTACATATTAAAACCTTTCATTATCTTTGTGCCAATCCTAGAAATAGGAGGACATATTAACGAAAGGTGTTTTGCATAGTTCTTGTCTCTAAATTCGCCAAAATTTATACAATCACAGGAACGTGCACAACACCGCACTAGTGCTATATGCCTATCTAATGATAGTTCATATATCGTCTGGTGCGGGTTACTGTTGTGTATTTGTGATTGGAGCGTTTGGCGATGCTTGGAGACATATACATTGGCAGTTCCCGCACCTATTTGTATGTAGAATTGTATCTATCGGGAACTAGATACAACTAATAATAGACTATGGAACAGGCATATTTACAACTAGTCCCTACCTCTCAAACAGTATGTAGACTGTTAAAATCCTTACTAAATCCAGAGATTAGGCATTTTTATATTAAAATCTTTGGGCAAATAAACTAAGTAATTATTATATTTGTGACAAAATAAAGTATTATAGCAGTCAATTATATGCTATCGGTTCTCTAGTACTTTAAATACTATGATTAACAACTTCCTTGGGGAGAATTGGGGAGTATAAATCAATATCTATAAGAAGCAGACATACTACTTATTTACCTATTCAGTTCTATTATCAGATAGTAGAATGAATCCACAGAGTTATATTCAACCTTTTAATAAGGATTATTTAGATTATATACCCTTCACTATGATAGGTTGAATAGCCAACTAACATACAGAACTATTAGAATTTAAGCTTATGTATCTATTAATGACTTTATTAAGTAGAGGTAGGATGTCTGACTATGCAGATTCTTCTTCTGGATATGGTGCTGAAATATTCGCAGTGATATTGGTAATTGGATTTGTATTATATGCAATTATCGAACGTTGGAGATATAAGAATAAATGATTTATTATCATGGAATTAAGAAGAATATTATTAATATGTCTACTAGGTATGTTTAGCATTAACATACTTGCTGACAACTACAAGTTTGACTATGCGGTAATTAATAATGAGAAGGTTACTACCGTTAATGCGCCTAATATTACGGCTACTCTAATCAGTTCTACCAAAGCTACTGTTACTTATCAGAATGAAACCATTGTATTAGTTTCTAAGGATAGTTTAAAGTATGAGGGACGTGGTAAGAATGGAGTAATAGTAGTTGCCAATAAAGTTAAAGGGGTGTTGAGTAGAATAACTATAGGAGCGACTGTTAACAATCAGATAGTTATGCTTGTTTATAAACGAATTAATAATTAAATTTATCATGAAAGCAGATATTGGACTTATATTCAAATACATTTTAGCTATAATTATACCTTTAATCGTTTACTTCGGAATAGGGTGGATTGCTAAAGATATCTACTTCTCTATATGGGAGATAGTAGATAGCACAACTCTAGAAGAAATCTATAATAAAGAAATTCTTGTATATGCTTGTGTAGCTGTTGGATATATAATTCTTTGTCATATAATATTGGATGATAATAGCCCTGTTGGTGGAATGGTATTTGCGGGAGCGTTCCCTGTTGTGGGCTATATATTATGTGTATATGTGCTTCCTATATCAGAAGGAGCTGCGATTTTAAATACTATCTTGTGTATTGTTGGGGATATAATGGCCTCTTTAGCCTTTATAAGAGAATAGCTTATGTGGATTTGGGTCATTATTATAGCAATTATCATTGGTGCTATTTGGGGAGCTTTGACTTCTAAAGACGGAGAGAAGAGTGAAGGTGCATTTGCAGGTGCTGTAACAGGAGGTATGGGATGTGGATATGTACTAATTCAAATATTTATCTTCGGAATCGGTATAATGATATTATTCTGGTTGTTTAGAGCTCTATTTGGGTAAATAATAAACGGAGTTATTATATGGAAGATATGTTCTATGCAATTATAGGACTAGCCTTTATTATCACTTTGGCAGTTCTAGCACAGAAGAGAAGGAACAAACACTTCACTAAGAAGTGTCCTAAATGTGGTTATCCAACTGTACACCCTAAACCTACAGGGCTTAAATACACAGGTGGGTGTCCTTGTTATGATTATAAATGTCCTCAATGCGGACATAAGTTTTACAATTAAATCAATCAAGAATATTATGATAGCATTTTGGTTAATTCATGCAGTATTTTATTTATTGACATTCTGGCTTGGAGTGAAATACAATAAAGTATTACAGGTGAATGGTAAGAGGAATGGAATTATATTAACTATCTTCACTTTGCTCTTCATCATATTCATTACTGGATTATTTAATTATTATGGACTTTGTAATAACCTATTATAAATAGTAAATATTAGGTTTCAATTAGAAGAAGATGAAGAACTACTATCAAATATTAGGATTGGAAGAAGGTGCAACTTTGGATGAAATTAAAGCTGCATACAGGGAATATGTAGTGAAGTTTCATCCAGACAAGCATAATGGGGATAACTTCTTTAAAGAGAGATTTCAAGAGGTACAGGAAGCATACGACTATTTACGTACACATTATACAGAATCTGACGAATTTATTTATAATAATGAAGAAGATTTATCAGAGCAGTCATTAGAACTTAGTGATATTGAGATTACATGCTCAAAGAATGAAATCAACGAAGGAGATACTATAACTCTTTCATGGTATTCAGCTATCCCTTGTCTAGCCAATATTATCATAGATAATGGATATAGTAAGAAACTATATGACAATGTTGGTTATACTGGAGGTAAATCGATAATAGTGAAGAGGATAAAAGGGGAATATCTTACTGTCACTCTCCAGTGCTATAACCAGAATAGTGAAGTCTCTAAAACCATTTATGTTGATAAGATAAAGGGTACTTCCATAGATAAGCAATTCCAAGAAGATACTTTAATCCAAAAGGAACTTGATAATAGTATTATTTATCAAATTCTCCAATTATTATCATTTATTGGGCTATTGGGATTTCCTATAATTATCATTTACTTCTCATTAGCAGGTGATGAATCCCGACATACCTCGTTGGAACATATTGCTATAATATGTGTAGGTATTTGTGTGGGATTCTTTATATGGATAGTTACATTAGGACCTCTGCCCTCTTATTTTAAAGAACGTATAATTAAGAAGATGAGAGATATGGGTAAGTTTGATAAGAAGTAACCAATATAAGTAAAACGCATAATATAATGAAGGGTAGATTATTAATTTCAACGATAATGATAGGATTAGTCTCCTGTCAATCCAAGCAGCAAGCTACAGGAACTGTTTCCACCATAGACAGTACATTACAAACTAATGTTACTGCCATATTGGAAAGCAAGTTGTCAGAGATAAATGCCCAATCTGGGCAGGTTATAGTAATGGAAGTTCAATCAGGGCAAATAAAAGCTCTGGTTGGACTTACTAGGAAAGACAGTACGAACTACCAATCATGTGAGAACTTCTCTGTATGGCAGTCTACTGGTCTGATGCACCCAATATCGCTATTGGTAGCTTTAGAAACTGGTAAGGTGAAGTTGAGTGATAAGGTTGATACTGGAAATGGTATCTACCAAATTCATGGCAGAGAGCTTAAAGACCATAATTGGCATAGAGGGGGATATGGTGAGCTTACAGTACAGGAAGGATTGGCAGCTAGTTCCAATATTGCCATTTATAAGACAATGGAGAAAGCATTTGGTAATAATCCCCAAGCATACTTTAATTTATTAGCTAATATGAGCTATGGTAAGCCAGATAGTATCACAGGAATAGCCAATCTAAAGCCTGCACACATTGTAACTCCTAAAGATAACAATTGGGCTAAGAGTGATTTTGCATGGTCAAGTATTGGATATAATCAACAAATATCGCCAATCCAAATACTAACCTTCTATAATGCTATTGCTAACAATGGGAAGATGATACAGCCTCAACTATATAAGGATAGTGTAGTAGTTATTAATCCCCAAATAGCAAGTAGGGCTAGTATTGATAGTTTGAAGAAAGCTCTAGTATTTAATATTACTGACGGATTATGTCAACCTGCCAAGTCTGATAAGGTACTAGTTGCAGGTATGCAGGGAACTAGTTCGTTATCTACTAATGAGGATAGTACTAAGGATATGTATGCGGTAGAGTTCTGTGGTTACTTCCCTACTGATAATCCTAAGTATAGTATCATTGTATCTATTAATAAGGCTGGATTACCTGCAAGTGGTGAACTAATGGCAGGTGATGTATTTAAGAAGATAGTTGGATTACTATTTCCTTATTGAATCATACTCATGCTGTTAATATAATATTCAACCTTTCTTAGTCATATATCTATATATAATACCCCTATGCCGGAAAGGTTGAATATTTATAAATGGCAAACGAGACATGCGTAAGAAGTTCATCAAATCAAGTCGTCCAACCTATAAGAAGCGAATTAAGAAAGCTCAACAAGGAATGAGATTTGTTAGTTATAATCCAGTAAGTAATCCTACAATAGATTACACTGATATTACTAATCCTATTAATCCATTTAGTGAGTATAATTATAATACAACTTACGATAAACCTACTGCATTAGTAGTACCAGTAAGAGATACTGATGAAACTGATGTAGTAGCTAATAATCATACAGTAGAGCCAGTAATTAATAAGTCAGTAGCTAGTAAACCTGTTACCGATAAACCTGTTACTGCCAACTCAACTTGGAAGAGTCCATATACTAACAGAAAGCAATGGGCTACAGAACTTATTAATGCCTATAAGAAGGCAGGTATTACTAATGATAATGCAATTAGAATGCTATTAGCACAAGACGCATTAGAATCTAGTTGGGGTAAGTCTGCACAAGGTAAGTACAACTTTGGCAATTTAACTACTGGTAGTTCATGGAAAGGTGATTATGTAACTGGTAATGATAAGAATGCTAAAGGTGAAGCTATTAAGCAGAAGTTTAGGTCTTATAATTCTATGGATGAGTATGCAGCAGATAAGGTACAATTCTTAAAGAGACTATATGACTTTGATGAGAATGATGATATTAATAAGTTTGTAGCTAAGCTTACTGGTTCTAATAAAGGTAAGAGAAGATATGCAGAAGCTAAGGAGTATGCCAATTCATTAAGAGGCGTGTATAATAGTTTCAAAGCAGGTGGTATTATTAAATATCAAGAACCAGCACAACCTATTAATAGGTCTGCGATAAGAACAGATGAAGATAAGAATGTTCCAAAACGAAATAGAGCTATTTATAGTACATTTGACGCAACTTGGAACACTCCACCGTGGTATGTAGCAACTGCCAAAGCAGCTAGGGCGGCTTACAAACAAGTAGCTAATCCAGACGAAATGGATTATATAGTGACAGATTCGGTTGCAGATGCAGGTTGGAGGAAGAGATTAGGGTTATCTTATGATAGTAAATTCCTTCCTTCTAATGAAGACGGTAGTGTTAGATTGCCTTCTGACATAGAAGCGGAGATACCTGTTGATACAACTCTACTAAAGGACAGAATAGCAAGGGAGACTAAAATTGCTGAATCTAAGAATATAATGGGTAAAGATTGGCAGCTAGTTACTGGGCTCATAAACTTAGATAAACAGAACTTAGATTCTTTAAGAAAGACCTATAATACTGGTGAACCAACTGTTCTTAACGAATATAGTCATAACAGCAGGAATTTGATTAAGAATGGGAGACTTATTAATGGAGCTCATGAATACAATACACCATTAAATATTCTAAAGAATTATACTGTACAGTATGACTCTAAGAACAGAACGATGAATTATCGTGATATATATGACTTTAATGGCTATGAGTGGGCTATACCAGGGAAGAAATTTAATATTAGAGGAAGTATTAATTTAGATAAGAAATGAAAGTAATTAGAGTGGTATTGTGGTTATTAATAGTAATAGAATGTATTATACAAGCAATACAGTCTTATTGGTGGTATAAATATAAAGGCATTACATATCATCTACTAGTTAAGAATAGTATATTGCCATGTATAGAACGTATCTTATTAATCAGCGTAGCTATAATACTACTCTACTTATTTACAAAATGGATAATTGGTAAATGTTATAAACGGAATGAATGATGAGTAAGAAACGATTAAATCTGCATGAACAGGGATATAAAGCAGGAGACCCTATGTGGGTATCTTGGGATAAAAGGTGGGACGGACCGATGAGACGAGAATTAATGTGGGAAGGTGTATATCAAGAAGAAAGACTAGTAACCACTATTGGCTTCTTTAGGTATGACAATAGAGAGTTCTTGGCTTTAGATAGAACTAAGAGACCAAATGGGTGTGAAGATATTATCTATATTCCAACACCATTAGTAAAGGAGTACGGTAAATTTCATGCGGAATAGTATTCAACCTTTATAAGATATATATTTGTATATAATACCCTAGTATCAGAAAGGTTGAATGTTCGTATAAGAAGATATGCAGAAGCTACTAATTATGCTAAAGTACTTACTGGAGTATATAATGGTATTCCTAAAGGTGAGAATGGTATGATTATTAAATATCAAGAACCTGCACAACCTATTAAATATATGGGAGGTTATGATAAGAGAGGTAATATAGTATTGCCAGTTAATAATGAGAATGGTATGAATAATGTAACTTTACCAGAAGTAACAGTTACTCCTAGGAATATTAATCTAGCAGGAGCTGTAGATAGAGGAAGGAGAACTGTTGGTAATATGGGTAAAGAGATACTATCTGCAACTACTCCATTAGGTGATATAGAATCAGCTAAAGATATATACCAAGATGCTAGGTCTGGTAATTATGGTCAAGCAGCCTTGGGTGCAGGATTACTATTACTTCCTAACTTTATTGAGAAGCCATTAAAGGCACTTAAACGAGTTGGTAAGAAGGTTGTTAAAGCATCTAATAAATATCCCGCTAAGAATTTAGAGGTTAATCTTAATCCAGATAGAAGTTGGAATATGGATAAGATACATAGTGATGTAGATAAGGGAACTAAGGAAGCTATAGATTTCTTGGAATCGGATGTTAAGAAGGAGACTGATTTGTATAATAAGAGACTAGCGCAGAGATTAGGATATGAACATTTTACACCATACCCAAATGGCGCAGAGAGGGCTAGAGTTAAAGTAACGCCAGATTATGAAACGATTACTTATCCTAATGGGGAGTTTGCTGGTAGGGTAGCATTTGATGCAGACCCTTCTAAAGATATACTACAATATAATAAGCATTATAACTTACATCCAACTGCCTACCATGAAACCTTGCATAGAGGATATTATGGAATGGCTGATAAGGACAGGATGCCAATGGGAGGTAATTTGTTTGAGCATATTAAACGTAAGACTAATACTAGGGATTTCTACAACTTTAAAACCAAGAAGTTATTAGTTTCAGAGAATGAAGCTCCTGATTTAGAGACGTATAATTACTTGCTTATAGAGGGAGAAACAGCCGCTAATACAATGGAACTAGGTAAGAGGTTAGGATTACAACCCGGACAAGAATATCCAGGCAGACAAGCTTTAGAGCAAATGCTTAAGGAGTTCTCTGAATCTGGTAATGAACATGCATTTATAACTAAGTACTTAAATATGAAACATCCTAAGAGAGTATGGAACGCATTGACAGGTAAGTATTTTGTTTATCCATTAATAGGAACTACACTAATAGGAGGAATGAATTATGATAGAAATGAGTAATAGTGAGTATAACGAATTGCTTAACGACCTTTATGCTAAGGTTGAAGCAGGAGAGATGACTGAAAAAGAAGCTTGTAAGAAGATGTGGAGTGTAGATAAGATATGGATGGCCCCAGACCCACGTGAACCGCATGATGTACCAGATGATTATATACCACCTAGTAGTAATTGTTAATATGATGACTATTGAAGAATTAATGAATAAATTAGGATTGGTAGAAGTATCTAAGGTAGATAAGCAACTGTTAGAACACTTACTTCATCTATATAATACAGGTCAATTAAAAGCTGTATCTATAAGCCGAGAGGAAGCACTACTACAAATGGCAGATGCATATCTTAATAATTGCTTACCTCAAATTGATGATATTATATATAGAGATTAGTAGAAGGAGCAACCTATGGATTTAATGGAAGAAATGTGGATAAGCAGACCACAAAGACGAATAACTAAATTATCTGATTTATCAGACGGAGGAGTTATAGCAAGAATAAAGTTTTATAATGCCAATAAGGAATATACAGTGGACAGCTTTAAGTTAATGTTTGAAGATTATAAGAAATCTATCTATTGTTGCCAAGACTTTATAGAACTATGCCAAATCATTAACGATTATAGCTACATAGTAGATTATATTAATAATTCCCATTTCAGAAACGAATTAGATATATTTACTCCAGAATTTGATAAGAAACGTACTCACCACATAACATCTCATAAATCAGACAAAGACACATTACAAGTGAGAGTAATTTCCAATGAAGGAGTTATTAAGAGCTATGGTATGTCTGCGATAGGAATAACACTTGAGAAGATGTATCACATTATAGATAAGGAACGTAATGGTTATCGAAATGGTCAACTATGATTGGCACTCCGGTAATTTTTAATAAAACTAATGATTATGTTACTAAAGGCACTGAATAGGACATTAGAAGAATATAATATTCCCAAAGAGGAGTTTTGGGAAGACCCTTATGGCTTCATAGATAAGCTTGAAGATGAAGATTTAAAGTGGTTATTACTAATGGAAATGGAGGCAATGGATTAATAACTGGAATTATGAAACGTGAATTTAAAAGCGGTGAAGTAGTATTGGAAGTATATGATGCGTCCCTTAGAATTGTAATGAACCGTTTACTTCCACCATACGAAGATAATGGAGAATGTAGCTATACTATTAATATAGCAGGTAATGAGAACTTTGGAGGAGGATTTCCACGTGAGTATGTGGAGAAGCAAGTAGATGAATATCTAGATACAATAAGAGACTTCATTATAGAAGGATTAATTAGTAAAGGAAATAATCATAAATCTAATAAATGAATATGATAAATAAAGACGAAGAAGTTGCTAACAGATTTAGTGACCCAAGTAAAAAGTTAGTAGAGTACGTTACTGACTTTAGTGATATGAGAGATGAAGATATAGAGCTTACTAAACCTATTTATGAGGATTATGGTAATTTCCAACTCCTTAATGAAACTGGTATTATACGTACTGATGAAGAAATAAAGGAATTGTATAATTGTAAAGGAGAGTTTGGAAGTACAGATGAAGTTACAGATATGAGTTTCTAACCTATATTAATAAGAATGAATTATGATAATGAGTGATGCATTTGTACCATGGTGGGGTGATAAAGAGGTAGTTACTGAATATGTAGCTCCTGGAATTAGATATATAAGAGATGCTAAGACTGGTGAGCTTTTGGCATTTATAGAGGGAGAGGAAGATGATGATATGCTAGATGAACAGGCAGATGAATAACTATGAATGAATATGATAACAGCAGAGTATTAAGAGTATTAAATGTATGGAAACAAAGACAGCAAGTGAGATGTGGGATATTATGGAAGAATTAGGAATTGCAGTAGACAAATCTTTCATTGAGCCCTGTGATTTAACTCCACCCACTTTAGAGGAACTATGTAGAATGTTTGGAGTTAATAGCTTAGAGGAGCTTAGAAATATGCCTCCTAGTCCAATGGCTTTCTGATATTAATAAGAAGAATTTATGAGAAGTTTAATAAGTATGGATTTGGTACAACAGCTCCAGCAATTATAAATAATAGAGAGTAATATTATGGAAGAATATCCTTATACAGAGGTTGTAGACGGTAAAGAGTACACCTATATTAATATGGGTACGTACTATGTAACTAACTTAGAGACTGGAGACAGAAGACTTGTACAGAGAGAAGTACCATTCTTATTCGGTGATGAGTATGATACAGGTGTAGGGGATGAAGATGATACTGATTGCTTAACTAGGCATGGAGAGGTTCTTAACCCATTTAAAGCAGAATACGATGAGAATGGTAAGGAGATATTTATACCCAAATCTAAGTAAATGAGCTAGGTAAACTAGGATATAAGAATGGAGGTAAATTATGAATATGAAAAGAAACAAGAAGCAACAGTATCGTGTAACTAGATACGAACTGAATGATAAGAATGAACTAGTAAAGGTTGACAATCCTGTAAACTGTAACCCTAGAAAGAAGTTACCCAAACAACTAAAGGAGATGTTAGATAAGCTATTATTTAACGATTGATTAACATACCTCCGTTAGTTTAATTAGCTAATAATGAGTAACTTCACAAGAAATCGAGCTATATTCTTGTTCTATTAGATTTAATCATTAAGATATATTCTTTGATGTTAAAGTTTACCGTTTAGGTGGCTTATTAGGTACTTGACATAAATGATAACCACGGACTTTAAATACTTTCCAAGCTTGATTGTTCTTAAAACGGTCATTACACTTCTTACAGATAGGAGTAATATACTTGGTATAACTACCTTCTGTATTTAGTCGTCCATATTCAGCAAGTACATGCCCACCAACAGCAGGGTTGTCATTACTAAATGACTTCTTACAGCAAGGGCATATAGTAATGAATCTTGTAAATATATTGGTTTTATAACAGTAAGCTATCAACGACTCGTAACCATATTTACACGCTTCATCATCAGCAGCAGCTTGTAAACATGTTATCTCCTTCAAAATACCTGTAACCAATAGAACACCCATAACTAGCAGCTTTTATGAAATTCTACTACAAAGATAAGAATTAAACTAATATCTCGTAACTATAAATAAACTAATATGAATAATAATCAATCAGAGAATAAAGAACCAGACTTCTTCACTCCTAATACTCCAATTAAATACGCAACGGCAGGAGGAAGAGGGGTAATGATAGGTTGCGGAATTATGACAGCCTTATATGTCATAGGCGTAATTATAGGGCTATGCTTGGGCTATGGTTGGAGTAGCCTTCTTCTGCCTTTCCTTCCATTCATCATAATTGGATTTATTGGCTACATTTGGGAGATGTTTAAGAAGTTCTACAATTGGGGATATAATAAAGAACGTAGGATATAAAGTCTTTGTATAACCATATATCCTATTTTAGTAAATTCCCATGTACTTGCTTCTAATAGCTCTATTAGTATGGACTAGTAGTATTATTACCTAGCCATTCAAATAACTTGTTTAGATAATACTTGATAGGCTAGATACAATATTACGTATAAATCAATTATTATATAAGAATTAATTATCATACAAGAAATCCTTATTATTCCTTTGAGGTTATTAAATTTCATACTACATTTGCAACGCATTTTCAGATAATAGTTAATTTACTAGCTTATAATCTGAATATCCAGTAAGGTTTGCTGGTAATAAATTTATTATTAACTTAATAATTAAAACTATGTCAAATTTTGAAAATGCAAATGCAAAGAGTGCTGAAGAACGTAAACGTGCAGAAATGCATAGAACTTATGGAATGTGGTATAAAGAGGGAGCAACAGCTTCCGACCTTGTTTCTTGGTGTGATGCAAGAATAGCAGTTTACAGTGAATGGATTAAGAACTGTACAGAACTGAAACATTCAAGTCAAGCACAGTTATTGAGTGGCATGTCTAAAGAAGCTTTAGAAGCAGCTTTAGCTGCATTAAACGCCCAATAGCATCTTTCGTGAGGTTGTGTCAAGACATTGGCACAACCTCATTTTCAATTTAATCAACCACATTTACTAGTTAATAATTATATTCAGTGAAATATTACATCTTGTAAGTATAATCTATTTCCCAACCATTCTGCATACATATCTTTATCAGTTCATTAAAGGTTACTGTTAAATCTACATCTTCTGTTTCAGTCACCAATGTGGCATTAGAGATAACAAAGTACTCTCCAGTATCATAAGCATCAAGCTTATTCTTTCCATTTTGAAATGTAGCATAAACACCACTAATATAATAGGCTACCTTGTTATTCCTCTGATTACCGTCATATAGTACGTTATAAATTCCATTTATAGTATATACTTCCAATAGAACTATACCATTCTTCATTATCCTATTAGTAGCCGGTGATACATAGGTTGTAATCCTATAAGGATATATCTTGTCTACTAGTTCCATTACTAAGTTCCTCATTTTAATAGGGTCTGATTCTGCCTTCTCAATGGCATCCTTTGGTAAAGTAGGTTGGTTGAAGAACGTTCTCATATTCTCCAATCTTAACTTCTCTGCACTTAAAGCTTCTATCTTACCCTTGCACTCCGCTCTCTCATTCTCACACTTAGTTAGGGTTTTATAGTACTTATCTTTAGCTATATCCATTACAGAATCCGGAGCATCCATATAAGCACTATAAGCTCTTTCTATCAATCTATCCATGTTGGATATATGAGATGTAAAGTTGGCTATATTCATTTCCAAATTGGTTATTTTATCGGTAAGTTCCTCCACCTTAGCTACTCTATCTTCATCATTCAAATTGGCAAATCCTATTAGCTCCTGTTTAATTAAGCCCCAAATAATGGCTTCTAATTTCTCATTACTAATTGTAATGCGACTACTACAATCTGTAGCATTATTGATACCCGACATACATGACCACCTAATAGCTACCTTCCCATTCATCAATCTATATTTATCCCCCTTATCTCCACCACGTTTCTGTGGAGTTAATGAGTGTTCACAGATAGGACATTTAAGAAGTTTACTCAATATATAAGTAGCCTGTTTTGGATAAGGAGTTCTAGCAGTTCTATTTGTAGCTCTCTTAGTGGTGGCTTTATCGAACATAGCCCTAGTTATGATAGTAGGTATCTCGACTTCAAACTCATCTACATCTTCTGTATCTGGGTCAGTAAGAGATACAACCTTTATACCAGTACAATAAGGTTCAAAGGTTAAAATATGCTCTATAGTCCCTATGCTGAATTTCTTATTAAATTGTTCACCATACTTGGCAGTAATAGCCAAAGCTGTAGATTTCAGTGTTGCACCGTCTTTAACATATTCTTCAAATACATCTACCACAACTTTAGCGGCATCATCATTTATCACCCAACTATTCTTCTTACCCTTATCTCTACCACCATATCTTTTATAACCAAAGAAGGGCTGTCCTATACTCATTTGATTGTTATCCAGTTCATCACGTCTACCAGATGCTATTTGTGTTTTCATACTCTTTATGTATTTCCAAGCAGCATCAAAGGCAGCACCTATAATAGTTTCAGCATCTCTAACTTTCTTGCCAGTTACAGGGTCTATAGTCCAAGTATCAATATCCCTAAAATACACAGGAATATCCATGTTGATAAGCTGTCTAACATATAACCGACCCGACATAGGGTCACGACTCATTCGGCTAACTTCCGACACTAAAACGACATCAAATTCCTTATTAATAGCAGCATCTTTTAGACGTTGAATAGACTGCCTATCTCTCTTACTTGCATCATCTTTACCAGTGATATGCTCACCAAATATCATATTATCACTTGACGTATAACCAAACTTCTTAGCCAGTCTAGTTAGGTCATTTACCTGTCGCTCATAGTCTTGCTTCTTAGTTGAGCACCTAATCAAAAATGCAGCTCTCATATCTGTTACATTTAATATTATTGCAATCAAGACTATTAGCTAACTATCTATAATACAATCTAATAGCACAGATAATAGTCCTTACCTCTCGCAAAGATAAGAAAGTTCCAACAATGGTGCAAGTATTTTAAGAATAGCGAATTGCCGGAATTCAACCGAGGAGTGTTGGAAGTGTTGCGTCAACCATTGGAAGACCGCCAGATCACTATTTCCCGCATCAAAAGTACTATCAGCTATCCGGCCAATCTGATGCTGATTGCATCCATGAACCCATGCCCCTGTGGATATTACAACCATCCGACAAAAGCATGCGTATGCAGCCCCGGACAGGTTCAAAAGTACTTGAATAAGATATCCGGTCCATTATTAGATCGCATCGACATTCAGATAGAGATTGTACCTGTACCCTTTGATAAGATTTCCGATCAAAGACAGGGAGAATCGAGCAATATCATCAGGCAACGAGTGATAAAAGCCCGTCAAATACAGGAAAGACGCTACACCGAATATACCGGAATTTATTGCAATGCACAAATGAACAGCAAACTGCTTGCAATGTATGCTCAACCAGATGCCAAAGGGCTCGCATTACTGAAAAATGCTATGGAACGGCTCAATCTGTCTGCCCGAGCCTATGACCGGATTTTAAAAGTTGCCCGTACAATCGCCGATTTGGAAGGAGCAGAACAAATACTCCCCAATCATTTGGCAGAGGCTATCAGTTATCGGAATCTCGACAGAGAGAACTGGGCAGGATAATAACAATGAATACAAACAGAAGAGAATTATTTCATCATCAGCACTATCTTTTTTCATATATTTGTTTTACATTTGTAACAAATAAATAAATTCTAATATGAGAAAATCGATAATAGCTATTTTAATGACATTTTGTTTGAGTATAATGACTTATGCTCAAACTCCCCGAGACAGAGCCACAGAATTAAAAGAACAAGCACAAAGTAGCCTCAATCAAAAAGATTACATCAAAGCACGTTACTTATTCAAAAAGGCATACGAAGCATTTGCAACCCGAGAAAACTATCCACAGGCAATAGAATGTGGTGTTCAGGCTAATGCTTTATACGTCAGAGAGAACTTTTACAAAGAAGGATTCGAACTTTGTCGTGACATGGACCAACTTATATGGGCCGGAGAGCAAAATCAGAAGAAAGTCTTTTATGACCTCCGCTTCCTCGTGAACAAGGAGCGATTGCAGATGTACACGGCACTTAAAAATCCAGCTCAGGCAAAAACACAGCTGAATAAATTGGAAGAAACCGCTAACCTTGCCAAGAATGACTCACTGACAGAAGTTTTACTGTATACAAAAGCCAACTATTACTATACATTTAACCAAAACACACAAGGTGATGCCTGTTTCCGCAAACTAATTAATCAATACAAGGAAAAGAAAGACTACGCCAAAGTGAGTGATTGCTACAAAAACCTTATCGGAATTGCCCGTAAAGCCAATAACGCCCCTTTAATGGAACGCACCTATGAAAGTTACATCGTTTGGACAGACTCCGTGAAAGCGCTGACAGCTCAAGACGAACTGAATGTACTGAAAAGGAAATATGACGAAAGCCAACTGACTATACAAGAAAAAGACGACACGCTATCAGCCAAACAATACATCATTATAGGCCTGTGTGTTCTTGTAGTCATCCTCGTAGCCGGACTGGCAATACTGGCCGCCATATTACTGAAATTTATCGCCGGCAACCGCAAATTAAAGAAAAGTGTGAAGATTGCCAATGAACATAATGAATTAAAAACCAAATTCATACAGAACATATCTTCACAGATGGAGCCGACTTTGAATACGTTAGCTACTTCTGCGAATGAACTTTTACAGAAAGCCCCTCAAGAAGCGAGCCAAATGCAGAGCCAGGTCGCTGCTCTAAAGAAATTCAGCGATGATATCCAGGAGCTGTCTTCATTAGAGAATTCATTAACCGAACTCTATGAATTGGGTGAAATCAACGTAGGTACTTTCTGCGAAAATGTAATGGACAAGGTTAAGGAGCATATAAAAATAGATGTTACTCCTTCAGTTAATGCTCCCAAACTTCAGGTAAAGACAAACAAGGAACAACTGGAACGTATCCTTCTCTATTTATTGAGAAATGCAGCCTTCTACACCGAACAAGGACGTATCAGCCTTGAGTTCAAGAAACGTGGTGCGCACACTCATCAGTTTATCGTGACGGATACGGGAATCGGTATTCCGGCAGAGCAACAGGAAAATATCTTCAAACCTTTCACGGAAGTGAAAGACCTCACTACAGGAGATGGGCTAGGATTACCAATCTGCTCACTTATCGCCGCAAAAATGAATGGTAGCCTAACGCTAGATATCGGCTATACCAAAGGAACCCGTTTCATACTGGAACTTCACGTCTAAATTTTGCATAAAACGAATAACTTGTATCATTAGATTACTTCCTAATTTGTTTATTATAGTTACCTCCGACAGGCACTATTCCAAGCTTTTGTTTTGAAGTATACAAAAATATGGACAGGTTCATACATAAACGCATCTCATATTTATAATAAACTTTGGAGTAGTTTATTATAAACGGTATCCATGTTTATTAGAAACTCCAAAAGCTGATTTCCGGTTTTTTATTTCTATTTTTTACAACAAGAAGGCTGCAAATTTTGTAAAATTTGCAGCCTTCTTGCTTATATCCAGCCCACCATTCTTAGTGTATGCTAGAAATATTCTCTATATTTGTTGTAATATTATATCATTTAAGTCACTAGTTTCATACTCTTTTATCTGCTATTTACAAGGTTTAGATTCTTTTTTCGACTATAAAGATACAACATTTAAAAGCATTTGTCAAGAGATACATCTTATAAAATACCTCCTCCAAGCATTTATAAAAAGTATTGTCCTTCTTCTTTTAACCTTTTACGCAACAAAACAGTATCAATTTTATGAACGTCATTCCTTGTCTGTTTGATGGCATGCACAGCAGCCATTCCAGCGGCTTCCCCCGTCACCAGACAAGGAGGCATTACCCGCAAACTTCCAAAAGCCTCTTCATCAGTAGAGATACAACGACCAGCCACCAATAGATTCTTTAATCCTTTGGGTGTCAGACAACGATAAGGGATTCCATGCGACTCTCCTTTTTTGTAACGTGTCTCTTTATGGCCTGGCTTATGAACATCAATATAGTAACAGTTACGTCCGATCTCATCTTCAAACGTTTTGCGTTCCAGCCAGTCCTGAAAAGTAAACGTATAATCCCCTTCAATCCGACGGCTATCTCTGACTCCCAGCAAGGAGGCAGTCTTCACTACAAAAGCACTACCAAAAGCCTTGGGCCGCACTTCTTTCAGTGCTTCCAAATATTGCTCTGCTATCTGCCTACCGATAGCCATTGCCCGCGTAGTATCCCATGGATCGGTCGAATCAACATTATCAATATGCCCTGCATTGAACTGAACCACATCCGGACCAATCAGATTACTATTGAAATGTTTGCCTATCAATGGATATTTTCCGGACTTAATCACATCATAAATAGGACTATTCTTGTTACTCGTATGTAATGAAGGGCCTATGAGATTATAGTGATAGCTATCGACATTGGCAAACGAGAAACATAAAGTAGAACTTTGCACTACTCCATCCTCTCCTCCTTTTTTAAAGGAAGCACCTGCCCATGCAGCCACATCACCATCTCCTGTTGCATCAATAAAGACTTTCGCCTTGAATGCGACAAGTCCGGATTTATTTGCCACAATGATAGCGTCTATTGTATCATTTGCTGACATCTCAACGGCTGCAACCCTCGAAAAGAAAAGAACCTGAGCTCCCGAATCAGCGACCATTTGATCATAAACCTGCATCAGATATTCGGGATTTATGTTCACCCAGTTCAACTTCTGTTTTCTCTCATGAGGCACTCCTTTTTTTGATGCCTCGAATATCTTTTCCGCCAATCCCCTATAAATGATTTTCTCACCATCCGAAAACGGACACCATGCCGGAACCATCCCTGCAGTTCCCATACCACCAAGTTGCCCCATTGCCTCAATCAATAAAGTCTTAGCACCTTCCCTAGCTGCAGAAATTGCAGCGGTACATCCACCAGGTCCACCACCGATTACAATAACATCCCATCGATCGTCCACCGCAATCTTAGTGTTCTTCAGACGTATTTTAGACTGTAGGGTATCGCCATTCACATTAAGGGCAGGAACTGCAAAAGCAGCACTAAGCAGCCCAGCTTTTTTAAGAAAATCTCTTCTAGACGTCATTACAAATTAATTTATTATAATTACTTTTTCATAAAAGTCTCTGCACGCCCTGGTGTAAACAGCTCCCACAAAGAAGCAACAGTCCATCCGGGCGCAAAAATATCATTATAGTATCCTTTACCATTCTTTCCATAATCCCAACTTGTATGTTGGACAACCTCCGGATAATAACCTACCTTTGCAATACCGCACATATGCCCTTCATAAGGTAATAATTGGCGCATAGAAGTTGAAATTACTTCTGCAAAATCTGAAAAGCGAGACTCGTTATACTCGTTCGACAGCCAACGAAGCACATCGGCAAATTCAAACACAAAGACATCGATATGATTATTTTCTACTGATACATTTCCCCAGCCACGTGTTTTCAAACCAATATCACCCAGCATCTGACCGGGAGCAAAAGGAACATCCCACAAATAATACCATGATAAGGCGAAATAAGCGGCTTGCTTTGTCAGGTCAGCATAATGTTTATGTTCCTCTCCCTTAGTAACCAATGAAAGATAATAAGTAGCAGTTGCAGCATAAAGTGATGCTTCTTTATCTTCACAATTCGCATCAAGGGTAGATGAGAAATAATCTGCTTTAGAAATCAATTCTTTCTCCAGATAACCTGCAGTCCGCTTAGCACTATCCAAATAACGTTTATCCTTGAAATACTTATATCCCATCACCAAAGGCAATGTAGCAGAAGGAGTGCTTCCCCCACTTTTATCTACAATAGTGAAATCGTCACGAAACTTACGTGGAAAACTGCCGTCAGCATTTTGCAATTGCAGAAACATATCCAGCATTTTCTTCAATCGTTGTTCCCATTCCGGATGTTTACGTCCTTTTTCTTTTTCATAAGCCAGGAAATGGAAGATTGCATAAAGCCCTTCTGACTGACGACGGATGCTATGAACAGGATCTTCAGAATTCTTATCAAAATTAACCGATTCCTTGAAAAAGCCTGCCTCTGTGAAACCATTCTTCAGGTAACTATCAAAGACTTTAGTACTATTAGCCTTCAAATCCTCCCGGTTACATTCCCAGCCATATTCCCAAGCATTGAATGCATTCAGAAGAACACGACCGATAAAACCGACCTCTGCCTGCCCATTACTTGTACATGCGTCTATCCTAAGATGTATGCCCGAATTATATACCAATGGATATTTATCAACAAAACTACTTACAAAGAATTGGCTAAGAGTCTGCTTCATATACTCAATTGAGTAGGGAGTATCAACAGGCTTGGGAGAATATGTATCATAACAATATTCCCAGGTATGGCGCACAAAATCAGAATAGTCTTTGACTTCACCTTCAACAATTTGCCAGGTCAACAAAATAGTTTCTCCTTTTTTCAGAAGCTGATAAGCAGTCACAGCCGGAGCTAATGTCAATTTACGAATATAACTTTTGGGAGCTTCCCGATAAGGAAAACCGAAAGAAAGAGTAGCAACACCACCTTTATTTTCAAATCCGGTATACCCCAAAGATGTCTTATCCGAAAGAATAATCTCACCTTCCCGATGCGTGGCCAAAGTGCTGTTTACAAACTTATCCAGTCTGTTGACAGTCATAAAACGTTGTGTCTTCTCACAGAAAATTCCCGTAAGAGGTGCACTTAACCTGTCTTCGCTTACAATCCAACTATCTGATGTATGGAATGAAGGAGCCTCTTTGGGTGAACGTAGATTACGTCGATACCAGAACCCCGGCATATAGAACAGGCAGTCATCATGACGGAAGCCGGTTGCCATCTGTTGATTGTAATTAAAATAGACATCTTCCAATGCAGTGATAGATACACTAATACGTAGCCCATCATTACCAGTAACTATATTTTGAGACACAGTCAACGGCATCTTTTCCGAATTCTCCAAATAATAAGTGCCATTATTATTCTGCGATTTCTGAAAAGTCAATGGATAGTGTTTCGCCCCATTTCCAGGTACTTTCAAAGAAATAGATGCAGAAATCGATTCCGGCACATTATTAAAAGCCTCAGCAATAGTGGCACATGCCACAAAAGCCATCCCACAAAGTAAATATTTCAAACTCATATAAAACATGATTGCGAATCAGCCTGTCTGATTCCGTTTGTACTAAATTGTTAAACCAAAGTTAAGGAACATCCTTCACATTGAATAAAAGAAATTGAGCTATAAATAAAAAAATTATCCAAATCAAAAGAAATATCTCCCAAAAGCCTCAATTACTACTCAATACCGGAACAATTACTTTTCCATTAGAGCGGCAGCACACCACAGATAAGGTCCTTGCCCATGATAATCACCCGTGCGGCGTGGACGGTCATAATAATACTGTTTACTGTTCTTCTTATTCGTACCCACGCAAATTTCTCTCACTTGATTTTTATCATTAAGATATGAGACTAAAGCTATCCACGCCTTACGAGCAGCAGGAGCATATTCTTCAGCATTCAACCATCCATTCTTAACTCCCTTGATAAAAGCAAAAGTGAACATAGCCGATCCTGATGTTTCAGTCCAACAGTCAGACTGGTCAATCAACTGATTCCACAAGCCCTCCGGATTCTGATATTTCTTCAGACTTTCCATCATTGTCCGATAGCCCTGCAAAATACGAGGACGGTCTTTGTGATTTTTAGGCAAACACTGAAGTAATTCCGTCATTCCGGCAGCCATCCAGCCATTTCCGCGCCCCCAATAATAAGGTACATCCGGTGCATGATAGAAAAGACCGTTCGGACGTTGCAACTCATCCAGATACATCACCATCTCTTTAGCTGCACGATCAATATATTTTTTATCCTTCGTCACTTTATAAGCACGAGTCTGCACAATTGTAATCATATACATATCATCAATCCACAAACGTGTTTGCCAGGAATATCCTTTTTCAGCCCATTCCTTTTCCTCCGGTTTCGCATTTGCAGGCACTTTCCATTGAGAATCGGCATAAGGCAATCCTAAATACCAATATTTCTTATCCTTCGTCACAAGATATAACTCAAGTGGCAAACTCCCAAACATATTCACATCAACATGATTCATAATAGGTTGCAACGCTTTCTCCTCGGTAAACAGAGGTTCAAACTTATCTTGCAAACGATTGAGAAGTTCTTTATCTTTTGCAAGATAAGCATACCGTAAAGCCCCGTTCCAATAGAAAGTCTCCGGATAACCAATCCATTTTCCGACATGAAGCGCATGTTTCTCTGTCAGAAAACGATAGGCCAATCGCTTACCTATTTCCTCCGGAGTAGAGCCCTCCGGGAAATCTTTCAACATACTCGTTTGAGCAAACAACAACTGAAAAGGAATAAAAAATAATAATATTAATACCTTCTTATACATAAATACCTAATCTTTATTTATTCAACAATATATCTTTCGATTCAACATTATATCCATCTACCCGCAAAAGCATCTTATCCACCCCTTCTTTACAATCCACCTGAAAACGGATTTCTTTAAATTCGCCGGGCATCAAATAAAAATATCCGTCATCAAAATAAGCAGGACGAATGGGCGCATCTGTTTTTGCATTCCTCAAAGTCAATGCTATTGCGGCTGCCAGATATTGTCCTGGATTTTTCACAATAAGTTTACCCTCATAATGATTTGCTTTTTTCGCAAAATTCTTCACAGATACATTCACCGAAGCAACCGGTAAATCAGTCAAAACCTTTCCATCCCATTCCTTTTGATTGAGCCAATAGACATTATCATCCAACAGCTTTCCATTATTTGTTGTCAATACCAGCTTTACCCAACTGAAATCAGGAAGACCTTTTATATCCTCTAATTGTGTTACAGGAGTCAGTGCATTAGCTGTCACACGACTTACCTTCTGTTGTGAGGAACGTATCTTTTTTCCTACTTTATCGTAAACCGCGACTTCCACTTTCAAATTCCGATATTCTTTCAGCATAGTATTAATAATATCCACTTTATGTTGACTATTAAGACTCATCTGAATATGAAGAGGACGGCACGCCTTTTGAGTGCCATAATAGGCACCGGCAGTTTCGCCATTTGAACTGTAATTCTGCCAAACCATACTGGGCCATGCAGGATGGCTCATCCACAATAGCACCCCGGAAGCATCATTCCACATCTTACTATTCCATGCTTCAAAAATAGCCCGATGGCTTTCGTAATTAATCAATTGTGCTTTCCGACAGAAATCATCTAAATTATCAGAAGGTCCTAATTTACGGTCCATTCCTTCCTTATAAAGCTCACTAAAAGTCTTACTACCATATCTATGATTATGCCAATCATGGTAATACCAAACATCACTAATGGGCCATGTATCCTCTTCCGCCATAAACTCACGAACAGTTTCAGCCGTAGGCAGAGAAGGAGTACCCACTTCGGATCGGAATCCTCCGGCCAAAGAACGGTAGTACCAGCCTGCATCAAACTGATAACGCCAAGGCCCGCTTCCTGAACTATTCAATGAACGGGAATTTCCTGTATAATGCCTGCTGCCGTCCTCTTTAGCCAAAGTGGCGGCCAACATGTACTCAAGTTCATTGGTTGCAAATCCTTCATTACGTGCACACCATAAAGCGATAGAGGGATGATTGCGGAAACGACGTACTGTTTCGGTCACATTTCTAACGAACAGGCAGTTATCCAGCGGATTGAGGTTAAACCCATCTGTCGAAAGCCAAAAATCATTCATCACTAACATTCCGTACTCATCACAAAGCTCATAAAATACTTCTTCCGTACTCTCACCCGTCCAGTTACGAATCATATTATAATTCATATTCTTATGCAACTTCAAAGCAGGTTCCAGTCGTTCCCGGGAAACTCGCTTCATACCATCATCCATTCCCCAGTTACCTCCTTTACAAAAAATCCGTTGTCCGTTCACCTTTATAACCATATATTCTTTCATCAGTGAATCTTTTATCAACTCTATTCCTTGTGAAGATACTGGTTTTAATAAATAGGGGACAAACTCTCCATCGTAATTCGTATAGCGAACTTTATTATCTGTTTTCTTACGTTTCACAGTATCAAAAGCGGGTTTTCCATCTTGCAAAGCAGCAGTCGGATTATAGTTCAAACGCACTATAGGAGGATTATCCTCGTATGCAGACAATTCATACTCCAACTCACGGATACCGATACGCATCTTCTTTACGTCAAGTGTGTCCTTACCTGATGAAATCAGACTTAAAGATGCATCATATAAATACTGTCCTCCATACCCATTCGGCCACCAGAGACGTGGATTCTTCATTTGCAGTTCTTTACACTCATTAGAAGTCAGCTTAATCATCTTCTTTTCATTTGCATTCAAAGAAACCGGATAAACAGCTGACACTCCGCCAATATTAAAATGCAAATTAGCAGTACGAGTCGTTTTAGAAGAATTATAAATCTCCGTCTGAACGATAAAATTGACAGAAGTAGTGTCAGGCAAAGGCAAATCCGTAATCACATGTGTATCAACAATTTCCAATTCATTTCCAAATTTGACTCTGACATCCTGCCAAATACCCACGTTTCGGTCGCGTATGCCGGGAATCCAATCCCAGCCTTCTGAAGAGATAAAAGTAGGACCATCCAGGCACAATGCTCCACCATTGGGACCAATTCCTTCTTTCCTATTTGCCTCGTGAGGAATACCGGGATTATTAGGCGGAAGAATACGAATGGCCAACAGATTCTTTTTATCATAATCCACCCAAGGAGTTATATCAAAAATACCTCTCTCAAAAGCACCGGTCATCGTTCCTAATAATTGCCTATTGAACCAGATCTCCGCTTTATAATTGATTCCATTCAGAATCAACTTCACTTTCTCTCCCTTTTTATTACGAGGAATATTAAAAGAATTGCGATACCACCAGTCCATCCGGCAAAGCGTATCGGGAATCAATAAATTATTAAGTCCCCAGTAAGGATCAGGGTACACACCCTGATCCACCAATGTAGTTAAGACTGTACCTGGAACTGTTGCCGAATACCATTCACTTGTATCTAAATCTTGCGCAACTACTGATTTTTCGGCAGCTCTAGCTTTATACCCTTCTATCATTTCCCATCCTTTGGATAGTTGATACTCCCAATCGGAAAGCGGACTCAATTCTCCGGGTTCTATAACCTTCTTTTTAAGTTTAGCTGTCTGAAACGAATATTTTGAATGAGGTATCACTTCGGAACTTTGCCTACGTGATAAACCAAAATTCCATTTCAATTTTTGCGAATAGATGCATTCTATAGAAGAACACAGAAAAATAGCAATACAAGCAATATATGTATCCAGCTTTATTCTCATTGTTTTATAATCTACTATTTTATCTTCAGCTTCTTTACATCATCACATACAGCGACTGCTACCCGAGAATCAGCACAACCATAATAGAGGTATAATTTCCTTTTGTGATATGCAAGTCCCTCAATAAATACTGTTCCATCTTTGTACTGTCCGCTCTTCTCAAAAGGAGCCTCGGGAGCAAAGAAAGGCTTATCCAAACGATCCAATACTTTATAAGGATCGTCACCATCCAATAACAGCTGTCCGGCACAATAAGCATTGGCTGGATAGTCAGCATCTCCAGTTTTACCACTATTCTTACCATTATACATAAGAACAATACCATGTTTGGTACGAACAGCCGGAGGACCACATTCTGTCAGCAAACTATCAAAATGCCCTTTACGAGGTTGTATAATTTTCATTAGCTCATTCTTCTCATCCAAAACCGGATACCAGTCGATCAAGTTATCAGAAGTAGCAGCATATACCGCATACTCTCCCCAATACATCAAATACTTACCGTCAACTTTATCAATGACCAGTTGATTTCCTTTCAATTTTGTTAGAATAGAACCTGACTTGCAGAAAAGATTATTAAATCGACCGTTATATGCCTTATCAAAGGCAAGTCCATGTTTTGTCCAATTCTTCAAATCTCGGGAAGTAGCTACAGCAAGACGCGCTTTTTTTCGATTCCATGCCGTATAAAGCATCACATACAATCCGTCTTCGGTCATAGCCACACGGGGATCTTCGCAGCCCCCCGGCCAATCTTGATCTTTAAAATTATCTTCGGCAGGAAAAAGAACAGGGCTAGCCATCCTCTTCATCTCAATCCCATCCTTACTTTCAGCATAACCAACACGTGAAGTTCTTTTACCTATGCCTTGAGCCGAATTATCTTCTGCGCGGTAAAGTACAATAATTTTTCCGTCTTTTGTAGTAGCAGCCGGATTAAAAGTATCACTTTCTTCCCACTTCACTTGCTGTTTCCGCATCGGACAATAAAATTCTGTCGGCTGCGGTGATATGACAGGATTAACTCCTTCCGGACGATGGAACGGACCAATCACCCAATTATTATCCTGTTCTTCCTGAGTAGTATCTAAAGAAGGTGCATTAGTAAATCCACATGCTGATAATATACCGACTACACCTATGATAAACTTAAGTTTCATCTCACTTCTTTTTTATGATTAAATGATTTCTCTATAATATCAATGATTGATTCTACAATCTACCGAAACAAAGAAAGCAGAATCAATTCATATTCTTACTTTTCTACTTCAATTTATATTCCTGCTTATTTATATTCCAGCCTTTCAGTGCCAACACAGCTCCATCTTTCAACTTTCCTTTTGCGGTTTCAATGGTTACCGTTTTCTTTTCACCCGGCATCAAGGAGAAGAAATTGTCTGTATAGAATGAAGGACGTATCGGACTCATCTTTGAATTCAGGAATTGCAACTGATTAAAGAAAGCAATCTGCCCGGAGGTATTTCTCAAAGTAATATCTACAAAGTAATTGTTATCATCTTCTCTTACTTTATAGGTAAGTTTCACTTTTGCCTGCTTCAGTTTACTCAAATCTTCAAAACCTGAAGCAGCCGGACCGGTCAAAGTTTTGCTTCCTTCATATTTGTCATTAGAACGCCAATAGAAGTTAGAAGAAACATCTTTTCCCTTTTCATCTTTCAGAATCAGTTTAATAAAGTGAACTTGAGATATGTTTTCCGGGAAACGAATAGTCAACGCATCATTCACCACTCCATCCGAAGGCAGATTAACCACTGCTGATTCTTCAAATACTTTCTTGCTGTTAATATCGTAAACCTGTGCTATCACTTTATAATTCTTAAATTCACGATAATAATCATTCACTACAGACACTGTATTCTTAAGATAGTCAAACTGTGCATGTAATGGTTCTAAAGAGTTGGCAGTATGATAAAGCGACGCTGTCGGTTCCAGAGACCAGTCCCACATACGGGAAGCCACTTGAGGCATAGAGCAGTTATGATACCAAAACAAAAGTCCGGAACAGAAACGATCACCATAATCCAGCTTATTGTAGTTCCATACTTCCCAAATGCTCTTCGAATTAATAGCTCCCAACAATTGCCCTTTCTGTGCAAACTCATCAATGGATGATGATTTTCCGTAGTTATTCACCAAGTCTGTATACATAGTACTCATCAGATGGAAACCATTTCCATCCAGATAATCCCATACTTCCTTATTGATAGGCCAAAGGTCTTTTTCATCCATCATTTCTCGGAGGATTTCCACAGTTGGAAGAGTAGGTGCACCGTATTCCGGATTAAATCCGTCTACACGGCTTCCTCTGGGAGAGGCCGTATTTTCATAATGCTGCATCGGATTTACCTGTTTGTAAGGACTGCCATCATGCACTCCTTCACATTCGGACTGCATCTGGAAGCCACGTGTACCATCCAGTTTATTCAGTAATTCAGGAGTACCGGTAACTTCTGTACTCTCATTAGAAGCAACATAATAAGCCAAAGAAGGATGATTACGAATACGTTTTACGGTAGATTCCACGTTACTCATATAGAGAGCCTTATCATGCGGATGACGAGTATCACCAGTCATCCAGAACTCTTGCCATACCAACAATCCCAATTCGTCACACAATTGGAAGAAATAATCAGACTCTGCAATTCCGCCTCCCCACATTCTTAAAAGGTTGACACCGGACTGGCGGGAGTACCGCAATTCTGCATAGGTACGTTCATCCGAAGTTCTCAACATTGCTTCCGGTATCCAGTTGGTACCACGAATAAACAATCGTTTACCGTTCACATAAAAGACACGTGATTTATCTGGCGTCTTTCTATCCGAGACAATTTCACGAATACCGAATCTTGTTTTCACAGAATCACATTCTTTGCCATCAACTGATACTGTCAGCTTCAGGTCATATAAGTTTTGTGGTCCTTTATTGACAGGCCACCACAGTTTTGGAGAGTTAATAATCAGTTGCGGGAACTCTTCGGGGGAGAAGGTTGCTGTTTTTTCTTCTCCACGCATCAGTCGGAAGGTCTTTTCAAAAGTGATATTTTCACCCACAATTTCACCCTTCACCTTGCAACTGATTACCCGATTACTGGTCGATGGATTGATAATCTCAACCGATACAGTCTCACGAGCCTGGTCATAATCAGGTTTTCGCAATTCAGATTTAACGAAAGGATGGCGTAATGCTACTCTGCCTGTAGCATAGAGGGAAATATTTTTCCATATACCTGTATTACGGTCACGGATACCGTCCATAAAGGTAAAGTCCCAACCTACCGTCATCAACATGGTAGTATTCAAACCAATGTTACCGTTTCCACCGTTATGAAATTCGCCGGCTGCTCCCCAGGATTTCGGCTTCGCACTTCCGGGAACATCTACCGGATAGACCTTTATAGCCAGTCCGTTTTTTCCTCCGATTTTCACAAAATCCGTAACATCAATATAGTCCTGAATAAACATACCGTTCATTGTGCTCAACAAGTTACCATTCACCCATACTTCTGCCCGGTAGTTGATACCATCCAACTGTAACCAGACAGTCTTTCCCTTGAATGACTGCGGTACTGTAAAATCTGTCCGAAACCAATAGGTGTAAAAGTCACGTCCGGTTTCAGAAATATCCGGTATCAATTTAGATTCAATCTTATTATTGATTCCATAATAAGGCTCCGGGTATTTTTGGTTATACACCAAAGAATTCAAAACTGTTCCGGGAACGATGGCCGGCATCCAATTTGCAGTTGCATAATTGGATAACGAAATCTTTTCTCCGGGATCTGTTGCATCTCCAGCTTTTATCATTTTCCACTGGTAGTCGCCCTGATGACCAATTTCAGAATCAAGCCAGATGCGTTGCGCATTTCCGACATTGTTCTTCCCATTCTGTGCTGTCACTACTGCAGCAAAAAGTAATAATAAAATCGGGAAAAAGGTTTTAGCAATGTTGTGCATATTCGTACGTTACAATTTATTGGTTTATATAATCTTAAAAGTCTAAAACGGATGAGGACAAAAATAGTGTTTTCTACCTGTCCGGCATGCTAAAAACAAGTCAATAAATGAAATTTGAGTCCCAAACTGCCATATATTGCCTATTTGAAGGTTATCTAGCAACAGACAAAAAGACATTAGTTAATCATTGGTTTATCCATTACAAATAGTTGGCATGTTAGCTATTAATAGCTGAATTCTCGGATATTAATACCTTACACGACAGGTATTAATACCCGAGACCTCAATAATTAACAGTCTGGAGACTCACTAATTCCGGTGCACCGTTCCGTCATTTCGTAAAGACAAATTCTGTCCGTAATCCCCGGTGATCGAATACATTTTCAAACGGCCCCCAATTAGGAAGAACGATATCCGACGTTTCTGTCTTCTCTCCTATCACCTGACAACTTTTCACTTCCGTGTTGGGAGACAAGGTATAAAGAGTCAAATCTAATCGGTCTCTGGTGTCCTTCTCGCTCGGGCGCGGCGTCCATGTGAATCCCGGATGCGTCACAGGATCCGGATGTATCGTTCGGTAAGCATCACCTTTTATGCCGCCTTCCCACAAAGAACGGGTGGTAGGCCACTGAACAACGTAAGGAGCAAGTTCTGCTTTCAAGGCACCTTCCGTCCAGTCAAGCCATGACGGTTCATTGAAGTCACCCGAGAGACAAACAAAAGGAGTGGTAGACGAATTAAAATCCTCCAGCAGTTTGTCCACCATGCCTTGACGGGCTTCTTTATTGACTTTTACTACATAGTCAACATCGTCCGTACCTTCATATCCTTCATATGCGATACCATTCAACTGATAAGGACCGTAAGGATAGAAAGCACCGTGACAGTTCATCACCAGCACAACAATGCCATCACCCAAGTCGATATAAACACCATACTTGTTTGGTGTAATCCCCGAGAAAGGATAACGTGATATAATGCTGCATTTTCCCTGCCTATTGTTGGAGTGAGTATGAACGTAAAGCCCCTGTGCTTGTATATCAGATTCGGAGAGATTACTGCATTCCTGCGCACAAAGCACGTCCACATCAATTCTATTGAAGTAATCCAACACAACGGAAGTCGATTTACCCCATAAGTTTTGTGTAGCAAGTTTCAACGTTTTGGGTGCTACACGTGTTGCCCAAGTAGCAGCAACTTTTCCATTTGCATCAGCAGACATTTCAATATAGTAAGTCTTTCCACTGCCTACATTCAACGCAAGCCCCACTGGTACCGTTACCCGTACGTCCTGTTCTCCAGAAATCGGATGAGTGATATGCAGCGTAGCATTCACTCCAAAGGTTTCGGCGCACATATCCGGAAGCATATAACATACATCCTCTTGGGGTACACACTGATAGGTCTTTCGGGTTGCTACCGGAAGATTCTCATATTCACTGTAATGTTGAGGTTCGATATGAACATAAGGAACAGAAGAAGCGGCATCCGCAAAAGTCACGGAATTCACTGTAATATCCGAAGCTGTATCCGGATCCTTTTGCAAAACGATCTTAGATGCACGCGGAGCAAGAGTAACCTGCACCGATGCAGACGCAGCAGCTACACGAAGTGTACCATCTTTTTCATTGCCTCTACTGACAAGCATCGCCATCGAATCAGCTAACGGCAATTGAGGAGCATACGCTTCTAAATCCCAATAAGTCTTACCGGAAGCCAACTCTGGGAATTTATCAGCTGTGGTACACAAAAACAGGAATCGATAAACGACGCCTTTAATTACAGAAACCTTTATTTCATTTGCTGCATCCCCTATACTTCCTGTTTTGTCAAACAGATAATTATATTGATCGTCAAAACAGAATATTTTCCATTTCATTCCGTCCAAAGACACAGAAGCCCTGGTGGAGGACATCGTTAGCCCTCCCTCCATATTCAGACTGAAACGTATTTCTTTTGTGTCATCCTCCTTCTGCACATCACTTACATATCCTTCAGCACAAGCCGTGAATAAGCTGGAAATCATTAGAAGAATCACAAATAAAGTATTCTTTAGCATTTCTTACAAATTTAATCATTGAATATATATCCTTTCAAGAATCCATATAATTATTCCCAACCGGCTTTATCACGGATACATCTGTAGGGGATTCCGTAATCCTTCTTCACTGTCCATTCATCGTTAAATGTCTGTCCCGCTATAGTAAGACCTGGCAGTTTGATGTTCACCCAAGCTACGTTCGGCCACGTACCATAACAAGCTAAGTCTTTCACATTGGGAGTAGCTCTATCGTATGGGTATCCCCCCAATATACGCAAATTAGTAGCCTCATCGTCTTTATCGAACCAACAGTAAGTATATAAAGCCTCTGCCACTTGTGATTTAAGATGCTGTCCTACCCACAAAATATAATCTTTTGCCTCTGCATCATTCAATGCTGTCCAACCCTCGGGACAAAGATTCTTCGCCCCCTCATTACCCGTTTTACCTTTCATAGGAGTATTAAACGTATATCCTTCAGTTCCACAGAAATAAGCCTTATCTACTGTATTATGGACAAGATAGGTGGACTGACGACAGTGCACTGGCGAATAGAGCTTCTCTTCCCACGATAGACAAGGAAGCGGAGTGCCTGGATACGGATCGGCAAACCCGATTACCAACAAGTTCTCATCTGAAACGGCTCCGTTAAGATGTGTGATAGCAAACTGACTTGTCTTCTCAGGATGTGCAGTCACCGTGTAAATAATCTCATGACGATAAAGACCGCTACCTGCATCTTTAGTAGATGAAGAAATGGTAAGCCATTTAGGTAGGCTTCCGTCATACGCAGCGTCCAATGCTGCTGAGCTATAATCTGTAACGACACGTTTTATAGTATATGGCATTGTAGCGTCAGCTGCAATCTTTACATAAGTCCCTTTAATATCTGTACCAGCAATGACAGTAGCCTTGTCATCCATTACAGAGATTCCGTCTTCAATCGTCACCCAATCAATTGAAGTACCGTCTTTCCATTCTTCTACTGAGATGTCAAAGCCTGTAGAACCGGCTATCTTTTTCGTATTAAGCTGATAGAGATAGTTGGCCTCCACATTGATATCAGCAGTAAGATTCAGATAAAGAGTCGGCCCTTCCGTATTGGTATTGGCAAGTTTAGTGGTAGCCCATACAACTGTTTTTTCATTCTGCTCAAGAGTTGAAGTCAACTGAGTCGGATAAAGATAGAAACTCTTTCCGTCATTAGCTAAATCAGCTGCCGGTATTTCCAAAACATCAGAAGATATATTGCCTGCATTACCACTTACGTCACCGATGAATCCTTGAGTGTATCTATTCTTAATATATACCTTATCGATCACTAATCCCGATTCTGTTGGATCATTCAACAAATCAAATCTAGCTACACGTCTTTTAAGTTTTACATCAACCTGATTATTGGAAGATTCTACATCGGCAACTGTTACATACTCCTTACCATCTGTTTTGACATTAGACATAACAAATGGAGGATTCAACTTACCACTTTCGGCAACAGTTTTGCTATTTAGTAGTTCATCGATTGTATTTGTTGCACTCATATTAGGGAAATTGCTCTCATTCTCACTCTCCACAATGATGAATCTCTTTTCTCCTCCAGTCGAAGAAGTTAATTCAACAGTATATGACCTTGTATCACCGTTTGCACCTACAGAAGCAGCTGCATAATTTAAGACATACCTTTGTTCATACTTACCTTCTCTGCTAAATTGATAAAAGGCTATTTTGTCATTAGTGCCTCCATTTTCGTCACCTACACCTACTGCCCTTGTAAGGAATGCCCCGGGAGTATGCACATTAAACGTTATTTTTCCTTTGCCTAAAGGCTGTTCCTCGGGGGCTGGGGTTTCATCACTTTTCGAACAACCAACTAATAAAACAGTTGACAACAAAGCCAGACATATATAAATATTCTTTAGAATTTTGTAGTTTTTCATATGTAAACAAATTAATTACGCTCCTTATCCCAAAAGAGCTGACTAAACCATTAATAAATTGTTTTATAGTTCTAAAAAACTTGAGAGGCTGTACCCAATCCCAAATTTGAACACTGCCTCTCAATATTATATTCATCAATCAACAACCCATCAATTCCATTCGATTTGTTGGTCTTCGTCCGGAATCAACGTATTCAAGTCACGTTGCATACTTAATGTACCTTCTACTCTATACTTCATACGGTTACCCGGGCTAAGTGTATAGTCCTCAAATGAGTATCCCATAGACAAAGTGATATAAATATGCTTCAAGTAAGGCTTCACAGGATCATTCTCTTCGACAATCGTATAATAAGGAGCTTCCTTAAATTTGTCGTCTCCTTCGCCCAGCAAGAGAATTTTAAAGTTATTGCCATCCTCTCCCCCGTTATCGGTCCATAATCTCAGTTTCTTCTTCAACTCACTTCCTTCATTCAGCGGTTCATCTGTAAACTCTACATATAATTTATAGTATTTACGGTCCATGTAATTCACATCACGAACTCCCATATAAAACATAATGGTCTTCTCGTCATACACATAAGCTTTATGGGTAGCTAACATGAAATTATCCTTTTGATTCTCCAAAAAAATCTTTAATAGGCTACCATCATACGAACCGGAGTAATCATTGAACGGAATGATATTCAACAATGCTTTCCGATAATGCAGACGGTTGTTCACCTGATAGTTATAAGATGGATCGTCTTGAATAGTCAATGGTAGAATATATTTATCCGACATATCCAACGGTTTCGCATTGTTCTGCCCTCCTAGCGTAAAATCAATAGGTAACAGTGCTTCAGATTCACCTGCAGGCATTTCTACAGTTTCCGGTATGGAATAGTATTGTTGATCCAACAAATGGTAAAAAAGTTCCCGACGGCGTTCACCAAAACGTTCCTGATTCAACACATCCAAAGTATCCTTATCAAGTGCTACATGAATAGTTCTTGCCTGTGTATTCATGGTTGAACCACTCAACAAAACCGGAAGCTGATAAGTCACCACTCCTCCTGGTTTGTAGCGTACATAAGTAGAAGTTACTCCTTCATTATTAATCTCTGCTTTGAAAGATGCCAGCTGTTTGAATTGTTCATCTTCCCACTCATTGTTACATGAAGTGCAACATACTGCCGCCATCATGCCAATCAATAATTTACATATATTATTCATATTTTCTATCCAAATTTAGTAGGTTTATTCCGGATCTTTCCAGCCCGGATTCTGAATCATCCACATATTTCGTTTCATTATATTGTGATGGATTGGCCAAAACCACATCTTCGTAGTAAACATAGTAGGCAACGAAGCGACTTCTATCGGTGTATGAAAACTATCTGGATTTTCCGAAGTCAAATAGATATTACAACCATAAATGGGAAGAGCCTCTTCAACTGGAGCATCACACCAACGACGAATATCAAAGAAACGATGACCTTCCGCAAATAGCTCAATCTGACGTTCTCGTTTTACTTTAAAACGAAACTTCTTTACATCATCGTACACCTCATAATCTGGCAATCCAGCACGAATACGAATAGGCTGAATACCTTCCTTTAAAGCTGTTGCCGAACGTGTGATAGTATACATAGTCTCGCCATTCCAAGAAGGAATCTCATAAGAACCCTCGACCTCATTCAGTGCTTCTGCATAATTCAACAGAATCTCTGCATATCGAATGTCCGGAGCGTACTTTTGAACTACACGACTTACGTCATACGATTTCTCAGAATCTGCTAAATCCTTCGGATGTACAAACTTCTTAATACCAATACCTGTACTCAAATAATTGGTACCTGCTTTGTAACCATCTTGAGCATCTCTGTAGTAGAAAATAGGAACGTTCGTTTCTTCTTTATCCTCTGCACTTGCATTCAACATATGCCATACACTACCATTGTAGGCTACTGATGCATAGAAACGAGGTTCACGGTTCGCATATTGTTTAGAAACACCTTTTCCCAATGGACCTAATTCAGGATAATTAGACAATTCAGACGTTTCAACCACCCCTGAAACACGTGGCTGTTCATTGTAACGGCTTGGGTCGGTATATCCTTCCATACCCTTATACATAGAATTCATACCCGGACAATCGCTACCATCTTTCATATAATAAGCATCACATTGTTTCTGTGTCATGCCATGGCAGTTATATCCGCCTCCTTGTGAACGGGGCAACTGATGGATAACCATTACCCTGATATTCTCAGCACCCTGATTGACACCTCTGGTAAATATAATTTCGTCATTATTGTATGCACCCACTTCTCCATCAAACAAAGAACGGTATGATTCGAACGGATCAATATTTTTCCAACCGTAAGGCCAATCCTGAGAATGGAAAGTTCCATTATCGTCCGGCGGAGTAATAGTTGTCGGGTAAGCCATATCATCACTTTCTCTTTTATAAGCAACATACAATTGATACCGTTTCAATTCCATTACATCCTTAGCAGCAGCAGCAGCTCTTGCCCACTTCCGATTGTCGTATGTATCAGACAGCAACTTACGCCCGCTCTTATCAACCAATGCATCGATCACCTCTGATGGTGCTTGTCCGTTATATAAAGGACTTGCTGCATATAAAAGCACACGTGAACGAAGTGCCAATGCTGCACCACGTGTAGGACGCACAATATTTTGTACGTCTCGCTCGTCGTCCAACATCGTAGCCGCCTTCACCAATTCCTCGGCAATGTAATCTGCACATTCATCATACGTATTTCGAGGATAAGCGATATCATCATACTCTTTCGTATAATCGACCCCTTCATCTGGGACAATGGGCACCGGACCGAATGAACGAATCAGCATCCAATAGAAATATGCACGCAGGAAATGAGCCTGTCCTTTCATATCAGTAATCTCAGCTTCAGTAAGCTCTTTATTTCCATCCACATTATGAATGAAAATGGAAATGTGACGAATCGCTTGATAAGCGGCCTGCCATATATACAAACTGTTTCCACTACCTAATCCTTTTTCCGTATAGTTTCCACCCTTCCAATCTACATAATTCAAATCTATGTAGTACATATCATCTGCAAAATTGAAACTAGTGTTCTTCTTGCTGTTCACTTGTTGCAGATAATCGTGATTCATATAAGCGTATCCCTTTGCCAACCATTCATTGGTATAGTCCTTACTCTGAAACACATTTTCAATGTTAACACGTTCCTCGAAAAGGTAGTCTGAGTCCAAATAATCGGTACATCCGACAACCATGGTACTCACTCCTAATATAAAACCTAAATTTATTATAAGTTTCTTCATATTCTGTTCTTGTTTATAGATTAACTGATACGCCTAACGAAAGCGTCTTGCTCAACGGATATTTCTTTCCGTCCGAACTGCCCAATTCCGGATCCCAATATTTAAACGAAGAGAATGTCAGCAAGTTGGTTCCGATAAAGAAAACACGTACTTGATTCAAATGAATCTTATTAACCCAAGCTTTCGGAAAGGTATAGCCGATATCCAATGTCTTCAGACGAAGATAAGAGCCATCTCTCAACCAATAATTAGACTCTTGATAATTATTTTTATTATCACCATAAGTCAGACGGGGGAATTCTGCATTCGGATCTTCATTCTCACCCAGAATCCAACGGTTGCTTTCTGCCATTTCTTTCAAAACATTTCCCCAGCCATCACCACCTTGGAACATAAAGACAGTTGTACCTTTGACAAAGAAAGACGACTTACCTGCTCCTTGGAAATGAGCATTGAAATCCAACCCTTTCCATTTGGCCGAAAAGCCAAAGCCATATATCAAGTTAGGACGAGTAGTAGCACCAATAGCTACCCGGTCTTGTGAGTCAATTATACCATCACCATTGACATCTTTATATTTAATATCACCGGGCATCACTTCACCAAAAGTTTGCTTCGGGCTATTTCTGATTTCTTCATAATCTTTAAACAATCCCAGAGCAATAAGTCCTCTTGCCTGATTGACACGATGCCCTTGGGCTAGCTTATATTCGTAAATGGTGTTCTCTTCATCTTTTTCTATCACCTTGTTCTTACTGTAAGTAATATTACCACGTAACGTAAAATTCACCTTACCGAGTTTCTGTTTGAATGCAAAATGACCATCAAATCCTTTTGCTTCTACAATACCGACATTTGCTTTCGAAGCATTATCAATTCCCACTTCGTAAGGGATATAAGAACGAGTCATATAGATACCGTCACGACGTTCTTTAAAGTAGTCAATCTCTCCGGTCAGTTTGTCATTAAAGAGAGAAAAGTCAATACCCAAATCTTGTTTAGTAGCAACTTCCCACGAAATAGCAGGAGAAGCCACTGTTGAGTAATATTTTCCATTCCACAATTTTTCACCAGTCCCAATATCTTCAAAATGATAAACATTATTATCGGTTGCTATCGAATACAAATAGGGGAAACGGACTCTTTTATTACCTTCATACAAAGCATCATTTCCTGTCTTTCCATAAGAATAACGGATTTTCAACATATTCAACCATTTTCCGGCAATCTTTTTCATGAATGGTTCCTCAGCCAAGTTCCATGCACCGGAGATAGCCGGGAAGAATCCGAAACGATGGTCTTTGTGGAAATTCTCCGAACCGTTGTATCCGAAATTAAAATCAATAAAATAACGATAATTCCAGTTATAGCTGAAACGTCCGGCTATTCCCTGATTACGATAAGGAATACCATTCTTCAAGTCTGTACCTATATTTTGAGTAAAAATCTTAGAAGCCTGCGTATACTTCAGTACACCTCCAACATGATGAGTTTTGAAAGCACGACTATAGTGCAATTCCCATTCAAAGAACTCTCTCTTTTCTCCTTCCGAATTGGAAGATTGCGACATCACTTTCTCGTCTCTGATTTTCGTGAAATTCAATGTTCCGTCCGGTTGACGATAACGGTCGGCCTTGTAAGCAGCCGGAGATTTATAACGTTTAATCCAATTGGAGTTATACGTATCATATCCGAATCTACCTACAAAACGCAATCCTTTGGTTATAAAATCCAGTTTCTGTTCCAGCGTAAGGCTGGTTTGAATATTATTCTTCCAACTTTCATTATATCCGGATTGTGTAGTCATTACCCAAGGATTCATATTATCATCCTTATCTGACCATCCCGGAATTTTTCCATCCGAATATTCTGCCGGCATCATGATGGAATTATATCCCATCAATACAGTCCACAAATTATCTGTACCACTACCTGTATCATTCTGCTTACGCAAAGAACCGGATACCCCGACCTTTAACAGAGTCGTTTTCGTAATATCAATATCCACATTCATACGGTACGTCCATTTTCTGAAATGTGCGTTTGTATTATAATCCTTAAGGCTTTTGTCAGTCTTATACATACCTTGTTGGTCCTGATAACTTCCGGAAACAAAGTAACGTGCAGTTTTACCACCACCACGCATATTCAACGTTGCACGTGAACTCCAAGCACCGTCACGCAATACCATATCCATCCAATCTACATCCGGAAAACGGTCTGGGTCAAGTTGCGTACGAAACAGTTCCAATTCTGATGGCGAATATAAAGCCTCTTGATTTCTTGTCAAACGAGCTTCATTAGCCATAGAAGCATATGTATAACCGTCTACAAATTCCGGTGCCTTTGTAAAAGTGCTATAGAACCCCTCAACCTTTGCATCAATATTGATTTTACCTTCCTTACCACGTTTTGTATTAATCAAGACTACACCATTGGCTCCCTTACTACCATAAATAGCCGTTGCGGAAGCATCTTTCAATACTGTAAATGATTCAATATCTTCCACGCTCACTTCATCAATATCACGTTCAAATCCATCAACAAGTACCAATGCAGCCGTATTAGCACCAAAAGTAGATATACTACGAATCCAAAACTCAGATACACTACCCGGTCGTCCAGAAGTTTGCATAGCCATTACACCCGGAACAACACCTGCCAATCCATCCACCACAGAAGTGGAAGGAACCGATTTCAACGCATCTACATCCACATTAGTAATGGCACCAGTCACTGCTATTTTCTTTTGTGCTCCCGTACCTGTAATTACAACTTCATCAATAATCGTATTAGCTGCTTCTTTCATTTTTACGTTGATGGTTTTTTGTTCTTTTACCAATACCACCACAGTCTCATAACCTATATATGAGAATACAAGTCTGTCATAAGCAGATGCCTTTATTTTGTATCGACCATTTATATCAGTAATAACACCCAACCCAGGCATATTCTGTATCGCAATATTCACACCAATTAAGGGTTCCTTATTCTCATCGGTCACCACTCCAGTTATCATTGCACTTTCCTGCGCCCAAACGGTTATGGAAAAGAGCAACAATAATATACATGCAATCAAATTTTTACTCCTCATAAAATATATGTGTTTATCATTTATTATTCTTCCATAGCAATTTTACGTATCACCGCTTGCTCTTTCCCGTCGCGACTCATACCCCTCTCGCCTACATAGAAGCATTTTCTTTTTTCATCGTATGCAATCGCCCACGGATAAGCAAAACGAGCTTCTGAACGTAATGCACCATTTGCAAAACCAGGATCACTTGAGTCATTTCCACGTCCTGCAAATGTTACTACTCTTCCTGTAGGTGTCAGAATACGAATGCAATGATTGCGTTCATCACAAAAATAAAAATCATATTCATCTTCTTCACCTGCATATTCCGGATTCTTTACAAACACTCCCTGTGTCGGACCATTCAATTGCGCCCTGCTACCTACTCCGTCACGATAACCGCTTCCACTCGCACTTCCCGCCACGATATAAGGGGTTGAGAACTGATCTGTAGTAGAATTATAGTCCATACGGGAGATATATCCATTTCCTCTTTCATTGTATTGACGAAGCAAATAGGCATATTTTCCTGTAGGATGAACTACCATGCGCAATGTTTCTTTTACACGCGGATGCGTAGCTATTTTCGTTGTTGTCTTGTTCTCAAAATCATATTCATAAACCACTTGATCAGGATAAAGAGCATAATAAATCCTTCCCGTCTTAGGATGAACAAAGGCACCAACCGCCTGCCTTTGCTTTGATTCGCCTAATTTTACTTCCGTTTTAAAGTCTGAAACACGTTTCTTCAATACGTTTACATTTCCATCTTTAGCCAAATCACGAGAAATAATCATATCTTGATTCTCATCTGCCGTCCAATTAATGATAGAAGGTTTATCGCCAATAGCAGCTAAGGAAGCCTGCATAGTCACCGTTTTTTCTTCCAAATCAATCAGACGAATAGAACTTATATTATAACAAGTTAAATACAAATGGTCAAAATTTGATTTCGGATCAAACGAAAACCATGTAGCTCCTTTTATACATCCACATGCATCGAATGCCCCTTCGCCCTGAAAAGCATCTTTCTCGTTCTCAAAACGTTGACCAGCTAATGTAGAAACTAACCATTGCTTTACATAAGTAAACTTCTCTTCTGCTTCAGCAAAAGCCACTTCTTCGCCATTGTCATCATACACACTAATTTCCACATCACCTTCAGTAGCCATACGTGGTACTACACAATACAATATATTGTTCTTAACTGAAATGATATTAGCTTCTTTACCACCAACTATCACTTTCAATTTTTTGGGGTCGTTCCCAAAGTTTTCTCCATATAATATAATATTGTTACCAATGCCACCCGATTTTGGGGAAAAATCTGTAATTACCACAGGCTTAGTAGGATCGAAAGGAAGGTTTTCTTCCTTGTCTTCATCCTTACAAGCAGTAAAGCAAAGTACGACCAATGGCAATACCACTGCACATAATCGGATAAACCGAGTTCTCCAATCACTTTTCTTTTTCATACATCAAATTTTAGTTTTACTTAGAAGTCTATATATTTACAATATTTTCAACATATCAGTTATTAAATACTGGCAGTAAATCTCCCTTTGAAGGCACACATTTTTTAATGGTCGGCCAGCCGTCTGCCGACCACACAATGCGGTCGAGCATACCTAAACGTCCTCCAACCGTACCATTCTCTTTTACATAACTATGATATATCATCCAATCTGTACCTGCATCATCTGGAATTATTATGGAGTTATGACCAGGACCAAAGAATGTTTCACCGTCACCTTCCAACACTAACTCCCAAGAGTTGTCCAGCATATCTTTTCCTTTTCTATCGACATACGGACCAAGGAGATTTTCCGAACGGCCTACCACGACTTTATACTTACTATCCATTCCATTATTCGGACAGCAATTATTTATAGATGCAAACAAATAGTAGTACTTACCCTTCTTATAAATATTGGTGCCTTCAAATGCCCTGCCGCAGACCTGTTTCTTCAGCACAGGCTTACCATCTGCTCCCCGTTTCACAGAAAGACCATCATCCGTAAGTTCCGTCACATAAATACCGTTGAAACTCCCGACAAACATATATTTTTTACCATCTTCTTCATAATAGAACTGGTCGATACAATTAGAACCGAAATCATCTGTTATCAGCAACGGTTTAGCATTTAAGAAATCACCAACCGGACTATCTGAGGTAGCAACCGCCGTATAACTGATGCTTCCATCCCCCCATTTTGCCCATGAGAAATAAAGCACATATTTTCCATTGATGTAGCGAATTTCCGGTGCCCAAAATGCACCTCCACCAGGAAGTACATCTTCAGTAGGTCTAGTTGCTTTTCTGAAAGCACTTCTTTTAAATTCCCAATTAACCAAGTCTTTAGAAAAATAAATAGGAATCCAATAGGAATTAGTTTGAGTAGCATACAAATAAAAGCCTTCATCAGTACGAATAACCGTAGGATCGGCTACACTAGAAAAAGTTATTACCGGATTTGTATAAGTCATACCTATTTTGAAATAACAAATTTCATTATGAAGAGCAACGCTTTCATGAGAAGCCTCCCTTAACTGTACAGGCAACAAATATTTTACAGCTTCCATTCCTTCACGCTTCACTGTAATTCCTCCAGTAGCTTCATTCTCTCCAGCTTTAAAAGATATCCCTTCTCCTAAATCATAGTTAGCCGAAGGAAGAAGACGATAAGAAGTCTTATAATCCTCATTATACTTAGCAACCAGTTCCTCCGCATTAGAAGGCACTGCTAATGTACATGTAAAGTTCCAAGGATTAGTCTTTATTTCTCCGTCTGCCCTACAATTAAAAGTAGCATCCACCGAAACCGGCATTGACATTTTACTAACACTAATTTCCTGTGATGGCATAACCAAACTAACCGTTGGATAATCAAACGATATATGCAAAAGAAAATCACTTTGACTTTTACGGACCTTGGCAACAGATGAAGTAAGTCTCAATGCAATAACATATTCTGTTCCATTTTTTTTGAATTCAGTGAACACTTTATCTGGAGCAAATTTCACCTCTACTTTTTTTGAAGCAATGCCCTGTTCGAGAGTAATCTGTGGCGTACTTATCGAATATAATGAAGAGGGCAACAATTTATAAGCTGTTTCTTCCTCTTTATTATATGCCTCCAGATCTTTCTCATTCCACGCTTCTAACTGTGCAGTAAGAGCGACACTCGCACTGCCCCCCTTCAATTCTACAGAGAAAGGGTACACAACTTGTGCCACATCACTACTGGAAACTTTAATTACATTTAGTCCATTAGGCTGTACTTGTAAATACTGGTTCGAATTGACATCCCCATCTTCACTAGAAACATCCTTAGTATCATCAGAGCCACATGATAAAAAAAGCAAAAGCCCTGCACTAAGAAACATTAGCCCAATTTCTCGAATATTTTTTTTAATTGAATTGTAATTCATTACATATAGATTTAAGTAATACCCTGTGTTTTATACTATAAAAACGTTATCCTTTGAACTATCTTTTTAACTGTATCTAAAAACTAAATTTCGTATTATATAATAATGATCATTATCTTTATAAAAGGTACTAGTGCCCCTATTGTGTGATACAAAAGTAGAGAATCAGGAGTATTTAAGATATTAAATATAGGTCAATAAATGAAAAATTAGTCCCAAACTAATCTAAAGTATTCAAAGATAACACAGAAGAGCATTTATTAGTACTTATCTGAACAATATCTTTCTTTTATTGGATAATTTCTTCTTCAACAATCCACTATTCTAAGATAATAACTATATCCTAAGCTAACAGCAAGCCATTTTTATCTAATTGCCTTCTTTATAACCGGACAAACTAAATCAGCATATCTCATCATACCTAAGTCTGTAAAATGAATACCATCTACAGTAGCCTCTCCATCCTCTCCCAGCATATTCTTTGATGAAATAAGAATGATATTTTTCTCATTTCTTTTCTTTAAATGATTGAATATCTCTTTCAACGTATCATTCTTTCGTCGCACTTCTTTAGCAACTCTTTCATCATAAAATGTATGAGGAAAAATAGGATCCTCTATAAAAATAATTGGTGTATCCGGATGTTTACCACGAATGATACGATAGAATGTTTCCATCCGTTCTTTCATCTTTGCAACAGAAGCATTAGGCACAAAGTCCAAAACGAAAACACTAGCTTCTACTTCAGCTATTACTTTAGCTACTTCCAAATCTAGAAATGCATTTCCACTGAATCCTAAATTGATACATTCACGGTTTAATCTTCTTGATATGATATTGGTATGTGCCATCCCCGGACGTGAAGCACAACCTCCTTGAAGAATACTGGTTCCATAAAAAACAACAGGATTCTTACGAATTGGATACTCCACTAACGGCTGACTAATAGTAGCCAAAGAATCAACTCCGATAGACAAAGAAATAAGACCATCATACAATGGCAAATAAAGCATGTATTCTCTTTCTTCAGGATGCATATTTTTTATAATGGTGACCTGATTTGTTTTTCCTTTCGGACGGGCACTATTGACAAAACGCCAGTCACCATTCTTCTGAAGACAGTAAAGATCTAAACCTTTTGCACCAGTATCAGTCATATGATTCATGTGGGTATTAAAAAGAGCCACCCATTTAGCTGCTATCGTAGTGGAATTACTACGGAAACGTATTGCCATTCCTGCAGAATTACGGCTCAAATTCCATAATGGAGCACGAGAAATATTCTTTAATGAATCCGGGAACCTTTCATATCGTGCCCCAGCACTCTCTGTCGCCCTTCCTAATAGTGGAAAATTCGAAGCATCGTGGTATACTAATTGAGCATGTATATGAAACACTAAAAAAAGTACAATAAAAATACAAAATTCTCTTTTCATATTCAAGTATTATAATTTCAGACCCTTCAAAAATAAATATATGTTATGTTAAAAGCAACAATACACTATGAATAAAAAAACTCCTAGATCTGTATCCGATCTTTTATTGTTTTATTTATTCAATAATGCATAAGCACACCATATTATCGGTGCCTGTCCATGATAATCACCGGCGATGCGGGGACGATCCATATAATATTGTTTACTGTTTTTCTTTCCGGTTCCAACACAAACCTCAGTAAGATCATTCTTGTCATTAATATAATTACATAAGCCAAGCCATGCACGGCGTGCCACTGGAGCATATTCCTCTTTATTCAACCAGCCGTTATTGACCCCCACAATCATGGCATAAGCAAACATTGCCGAACCAGACGTCTCTGTCCAAAAGTCCGGTTCGGTAATCAGCTGATTCCAAAGACCGTCCTTGTTCACATATTTTTTCAAGTTATCCATCATCAACAAGTAACCTTTCATAATACGTGCACGATTAGGATCCTTTTCCGGTAAGTTATAAAGCAACTCCGTCATACCGACAGCCATCCAACCGTCACCACGTCCCCAATAATAAGGCACATCCGGTGCATGATAGAAAAGACCGTTGGGATGTTGCAATTCGTCCAAATACAGAACCATTTCTTTGGCAGCCCTATTTATGTACTTAGGATCACCAGTAGCTTTATAAGCCTCAGATTGCACAATAGTAATCATATACATATCATCAATCCAAAGACGAGTTTGCCAAGAATATCCCTTTTTATCCCATTTACGCTCCTCTTCATTCGCATTGGCAGGAAGCTCCCATTGAGTGTCAGCATAGGGCAGTCCCAGATCTAAATAACGCTTATCTTTCGTTATATTATAAAATCTTAGAGGTAAGCAACCAAACATATTTTGGTCTACGTGAATCGGTGGAGGTAGAAGTTCTTTTTCCAGATGAAACAATAATTCGAAACGGTTTCTTAACAGCTTTATCAATTCTTTATTATTTGTCAATTCTGCAAAACGAAGAGCTCCATACCATGTACACACCTCTGCATAATGTATTCCTCTATCAAAATACAGTTGATGTTTAGTTTCCATTAAACGTCTGCTCAATTTATTTCCAACCGTCTTTGGATCTGCCTTCACAGGAAAATCTCCAAAATAATTTTGAGCAGAAATCACATTTGAGCTCAAAAAAACAGTCATCAATAAGGCATAAATCAAATAATTCCTTTTCATAATCGTAGTGTTCTATATAATTAATTATTCAATATTAAATTCTCCGAATCATAACCCAGTCACCGGTATCCAACGTGCCGTACTTGTAGATGCAACATCACAAATGGCATCTAAAGAATTTCGCTTTGTAATAGAAAAATTGACAAGTACTTGCCCGGAAGTGATAGTCAATTTTGAACGTGGAATAGCAATTTCAGCAATATATCCATAATCATCTATAAGCCTCTCATTTGTTTCATTGCAAACATAAGTTTTGACCTGGGCATCTAATTGAGCTTCTTTCCATGATGCATCATATATTTCACAATTCTTCAGTCCATTCATTGTTACTTGTATGCAGCAAGCCCCTTTTGACAGCTTATTATTACTCACAGGAGATACGTATAAGGAAGCGTAATCAGAGGCTAACAAGTTTCGATCAAGTACTTCTAACAGGAAATAAATATTATCATCATCATACGAACAACGTAACGTTCCTTGTGCTTGTGACTTACTGCCCACAAAGAGTGCATGATCTGTATTTGCCCACTCTTTATTGTTACCATCTATTGTTACCTTTCTTTTCACGGCATCAATACGATGATTAAGTACAAACTGTGCCATCTGAACCGGTCCTTCTTTCGCTTTAATATTAGTTCCAACCAAAGTATGTGAATCAATAATACAAAATGATCCCCAATAACCACCAGAAAAAGGTTGATAAGCGCTACCGAAATTACGAGCAGTAGCATCTCCTATTTTAAGAGTATATTTACTTGACGATTCATACGAAAGGACGGTTTCTCCCGAAGGGAGCTGTCCCAAATATGGTCCCATACCGGAGAAAACACAATTATTACTATCGACAGGTCCTTCCTGGTCGGCAGCCAAATATTCCCATTTGTCTTTATCTGAATAACAAAGCGAAATATGATATCCTGAATTATTGGTTTCCACAGCAGCAGCTAATCCCTTATTATCATTGAGTCTCACAACAGAAGGCATCTGATGATTATAGCCGACAATTCCGTTTTTCTCCCACCTCATTCGCAATACATAATAAGGAGAAGAACTAAAGTCCGGTTTCCATGTCTTTCCTCCATCAGTAGAAACAACCATTGCCGTACCTGTATCTGTGCCATGTCCTTCCAAGCCAGTACGACTGCTATCTGTAAAGTAACAGTGTAATTCACCTGTAGGCAACTCCAACAAGAAAGGTTCCCAATTAACTCCCTGATAGATCTTGATAGGTTCACTCCAAGTAACACCATTATCCGTACTGCGCTTTAATTCAATTCCTGCATCTTCCGGCAAATCCCGATAACCGGAATTAGCTCTGCAAGATGCAACTGCCAATATATCTCCATTAGAGAGCACCAGCCCATCGCAATTAGCATAGCAATGTATATTCTTATTGCCTTTGCTATCGATAATGTCATAACTGTTAAATATTTCTCCTTTATTGCTCCAAGTTTTCAGATCCTTACTAAGCGCATAAACACAACGCCGACCAATATTATTATTAGCACTACCATTGTGATAGAACAAAATATAGTCACCATTCTTCATCTTTTTTATACGAGGATAGCGAGGATACGAAGATTCCATAGTCACAAGCATCCGATAGTTCATCATCAATGAAGAGCGTTTCGTAACATCTGCGTGGGAATTTATAATAGGTGTCCCCTGATTCAATTCCCCAATAGGTGTGATGCTACAAACCACAGGCTCCTGGGATTCGTCCTCCTTTGGTTTCTCCGTATTCCCGTTACCAGCTAGTAAATTCTCATCATTTTCACCACTGCCCCCGCACGCTATAAATGAGATAGCTATGGAGAAAAATAACATAAAAAAAGTGTTTTTCATAGCTCTAGTATATTTTATTCAACTTGCTATTTTCCCTGTCTCGTCGGTTGCGGACCTAAATATGAGCGCTTCATTCCTCCGAAATCCAAGACAATCTTTTGCAATACAGTTCCGGCATCGCCACATATAATTTTCACTGTGTGTTTACCCGGTTTGTCGATATGCAAAGTGGTTTTGTTGATTCTACAGTTCTTCAACACACTTTCGTACCAGATTTGTGCATACTCAAAAGAAGAAGTAGAAGGATTCATCACAGGACCTTCGTCAATACATACTCCATATTTCGTTTCCACATTCGTTGCTTCATGTCCGGCATACCCACGGTCCTTACTTAATGTAAATGTAGGCAATACGTATGTGTAGACATCAACCGAACCTTGTTCGAATGTATAGAAATCATATTCCAGGCGAGGGGTACTGCGACCTGCTGTCCGCTGCGGGGCGGCTGTCGGGTCACCTAGTTGAATAGCTGTATTTTCTATTCCCAAGTTAGGAATCGTTCTCATTTGAATAGCTTTGTTCTCTACCTTCCGGTGAAAACCGGCAGCGTCAATAGAAACATATCCATTGTGCTCTACAAATAAAGTGTCCATTTCGGCTAATGAAGGAGAAGAAGGGTTGAAGACTGAAATATAAACATTCTCCTTCTCGCCACGATCAGATGCGATTTCCAACGTTCCGAATACTTTCTCACCAGTCGGGACCTTAGCCCAGTCGATTGAGACTTCTATACGATTTTCCGTGGTAGTTTCTCCGGCTTTCTGACTTAACAGAATCCAGTTATCTGAAACCGATGCTTTCCATTTCAGAGGAGTCGCTCCTTTATTGAAAACGTCTACGTAATAGGATTGGCGGAAGTATGTGTTGAAACATGGCAGGGAATGGAAACTCTTCTGCCCTTTCAAAATATCCTCTCCTTCGGCCAATATGCCCAAAGAGGCTGCAGATGCCAGATTTACCTTCCGCAGAGCCGGGAGTTCAAAGTAGGCTGCGGCAAATCCCTGTTTCATGGTCATTACATGATCCCATTTACCTCCAAGTAATGAGTTATATCCTTTTGTTATTACTTCCAGACTATCATAACAAGCCTTAGTCATTTTTTCCAGTTCTGCGGTAGTTGCCCTCTGTTGAATAGAGTACCAACGGTTTCTCTGTCCGTTGAGAATCATACGGTTCAATAGTTCACATCCTTTCACCGGATAGTATAATGATTGATAATAGCATGCTTTCTTATCTTCTGGCAAAGCTTTCAGGATTTTCTCTACCATATTCCCTATCCGTTGATATTCAGCCAAACGAGTATCCACTTCACGATAATTGGCAAGCGAAAAATCAGTATCTGTATTCCGTTCTCTTCCGTGTTTGTCGGTAGCCCACTGATAACCCCATCCCATAAACTCCGGCTTACGCGCAAAGGCCAATTTATAGAAAGAATTTATCACATCCTGATATTCAACCCGATAGTCATCTCCCAACATGCCACACAACCATTCGGTACGATAGTTTGCCGCTCTTTCAAAACTGAATGAATCAATATCGAAAGCCATCGTCAGGAAATAATCAACAGCAAATTCACATGATTTGATGTCTCCGGCATTGAGCAGCCAGATACGATCAGCTGTCATGTCATAAGCTTTACGGAGTTCTTCATACATTAATGTGGGTGAAGTTGTGTTCATCCAAAGATGATCGTGAGGTTTACCCAGATAAGAAGAATGATAATATACTCCCGAACGTCCGGAACGTTTCTGTTCTTTCGGACTGCTCAAACGTTTCATATATCCATAATTATCATCCGGCCAGATAATAGTCACATCATCCGGAAGTTCCAATCCCTGATCGTATACATCCAGCACTTCCTTATAAGGAGTAAAGGCTTGAGGAATGTCTTCCGCACGCTTACCGATGGCATCTACCAGCATTTGCCTTTGTGCCATCAAAGCTTCCTGAAGCATTTCCTTTCTATCATTCATATTATTGCTTGCATTCATTGCCCGGTCGTGCAATCCACGCAAAGCCAAAGTATATACATTTTCAAACGGAGCACATTCATCTACACGTGATTTCAACACTTTGTTGACTCCATCCTTATTATTGATATAGTCCCATTCACCCATTTTATCACGCTTCCACTCACTTGCCGTGTTAAACAATAACGGTTCACAATGAGAGGATCCCATGACAATAGCAAAGCTATCCGCTACCAGGCGATTTTCAGGAATACGGTGGAATGCCATGGATGCGTCATGCATAGCCGGACAAAGATAATTAGCCTGAAGACGCAACAGCAGTTCACACACCTTTGCATACGTTCTCGGTCCGAAGTTTCCACGTTCTTTTTCAAAATTGCGTTTTGACCAACGATAGAGTCCCCAGTCCTCATCATTGATAAATATCCCTCTGAACTTGACAGACGGTGTTTTAGAAATGAACTTATCAACTTTTACACTAACTTGTTTTTGCTGTTTGATTGGAGCATCCGCCCACCAGTACCAAGGAGATACTCCTATTGCTTTTGATATGGAAAGAAGTCCGTAAGCAGTACCACGCCTGTCACTTCCAGCTACGACAATTGCTTTCTTTATGCCCGGAATAGGATTATTGACCACTTCTATCATATAACGCTCCCAACTTCCGGCAATGGCAGCTGTATCTATTTTGTGTCTCGATACCAAAGCGTCAATCCACTCGCTTTTTCCTATAGTACCGGCAATAATCGCATACCGCGCAGATACTTTCCCGGGCTTGCTTTCATCTATTCTCAACTCTTGTCCCGTCACACGACGAACATCATCCACAAAAAGAGAAGCGCTTTTACGTACTACAGTTGCATCTTTTCCATCAAAACAGATAACTGCATTCGTTGATGAAGAAACAATAGGAAAACTATTCTTTCCGGTTCCTTTGTCGAGTAAAACTTGTGCTTTTGCCGAAATCAGGCTACAACAAAATAAGCCCAGCAATAAAATTTTATTTTTCATATATACATTAGATTGACTATTGATAACGCAAAGTAAGGCAAAAAGCAATAAAACGAATAAAAGAAACCGACCTATAAATAGCAGAATATGTTCAAAAAACAACCACCGCAACTCGAGATTCGAAGTTACGGTGGCTAATTTATTATCTATTATTGAAAGCTTTCCTCATCTATCAGAATCTGTCTTCATCAGCCACAGCCTCTTCCCAAGTTTCCCATATCTGCACATTCGGATCATAACCATCATAACCGTAGTTCTGATACAAAGGAGCCTTTCCGTTAGAAACGATTGCTTTTTCAGGAATAGGCCAATAAATGTTATGTTTACCCATGATATAATTGATATCTGTTTTAGTAGCATTTACGTTAATAGTAACGCCTTTGTTGTACATACCTTTCTTTATGCAACGTTGATACCAATAGCTACCACCTTCAGAATCGGTGCCAGATTGCTTATCGAATGTTTCCACTTTATATGTATTCCCGAACTCGTCCGCTCTGCCGCTGATAGCCAAACAGAGTGACACACGGGTTAACTCTACATTACGCCATTCTTCAAAGAAAAGTTCACGCGCACGTTCATCCATGATATCACCGATAGTAACCTTACCTACATAAAATTCAGTACAATGAGCACGTTCTCTGATGATGTTTATATCATCCTTGATTGTTGGATCATCCGGATTGATATAGAATTTTACTTCTGCACGCAGCAGGTAGGCTTCCGCCAAACGATACAAATACCAATCAGCAATACTGCCATCCGTAGCTCCTTCCAGACCATTATTGGTTTCCTTAGCTTGATTGATGACATCATTCAGGCAGAAAATGTAATGAGGGACGTCATACCAACGACGAATAGTGTCAGAACACATCAAATCTCCCTTACGGGTAACAAGTTCATTTTTCTCATTGTAATAATCATCTTCTGCGTAAAGCTTAATATTTTGCCCAAAAAATTCAGAATCCGGATTATTACATTTCAGTTTCTCCATGTGCATCCAGTTTCCCGTCTCTGCACTATGCCGCAAATCGGTTTGATCCATTTTATCATTAACAGCCCACAAATCGTCTTGATAGAAAGTGGTAGTACGGAATGTAGATATACCACGTCCCAGTCCACGCATATAATCATATTCTTTACGATATTTACCATCTTTACGAGTATAGTTGAATAGAGCTTGCTTTCCATCAGGCATTTTGATTCTATTATCAAAGAAGAAAGGATACATAATACGCATAGTCAACATCGGGATGAATGATTCTTTAGCTGCTCCCCGGTTAGGCATACCCATAATCACTTCTTTGTTGGCAGCAATCAACTTGTTCTCCGGACGATGTAAATCCCAGATAACATTGCGGGTAATGGGCCATGATACAGATTCGCCGCCTTCAAAAAAGGTTCCGAAAGATTCTTTCATCAAAGAATAGCCTGATTTATCAATTAAGATATCCAACTGTTCCTTTGCCTTCCCGAATTCGCCAATAGACATATAGAGTTTAGAAAGCAACATACGGCAAGCGCCTTTATTTACCATACCAACATAATCCATATCTTTCTGTTCAGGAACCCATTGTACAGCAAATTCCATATCTGCTACCATTTTTTTCAGAATAGCGTCACGGTGAGTAGATCGATAGTTCTGCTTAGGAACTTCCGGAAGTTTTGTCAACAAAGGTACATGTCCAAATTGAAAAACTAATGAATAATAGCGATAAGCCCGATGGAAATAGGCACGGCCAATGTATTCGTTTTTCAATGTTTCATCCATTGGTACATTACCTATAAACGAAAGTATTGTATTAGCATTTCTAACACCTTCAAAATTTTGTCTCCAGAAGAAATATATACTGTTTGTGCGTCCTAAATTTTTTTCGTCACTTTGATCGCTGTTCGGTCTCAACAGATTGTCAACATTATCCAACAATCCGCTTTTATCAGTCGCAGACGGTACCATCAAATCAGAAAAAGTATATTCTGTGGGCAGCGCTATCATCTCCCTGGAATCTTCACTCACATAATTACGTTTAAGTTGACGGTCACAAATAGCCAATACGGATTTGATACCATTTTCCGTAGAAAATACAGTTTCCGGTTCAAACATTGTTTGAGGATCCGGATCTAAAAAACTTTCCGAACATCCGGTCAACATTAATGAAGCGCCCACAAATAAAGTGGCACTTTTACAAATATATTTTTGAATGTAATTTTTCATATACGTTTCTGTTTAAAAGATTAGAATGTTAAATTAAGGCCAAGCGTCCAAATACGAGATGCAAAATTACCAGTTTCAGGATCTCCATATCCTTCCCAATCTTTAGCCCATACAGCAGCGTTACGAACAGAGCCATACACTTTCACACGATCGATTTGTATTTTTTCCGTCCAAGCCCTAGGCAATGTATAGCCAACAGATATATTTTCTAAACGAATAAAAGAACGATTATATAATCTACGTGCGCCTTTTGCACCTTCCGGGCCTTGCGCCTCAATACGTGCATATTTATTAGTCGGGTTGTCTACAGTCCAATATTCCTTAGCATTCTTGTTCACCAATCTATAAGTCATACCACCACCGTCGTCATCATTGTTCAAATACATACTTTCCAGACTCTTATGCCCCATACGAGAGTAAATATTCACAGAGAGAGTCAAATCTTTCCACAAGGTGAAATCATTACGTAATGCCCATGTAACCGGAGCGGCGGTTTGTCCCTGGAACACTTTATCATCATTATTATAGATAACCTTTACTAAATTACCATCAGCATCGTATTGGTCGTTAGCCGGATTATTCCATACTTTCGGGTCACCAGGAACCTGCCCATATTTTTTAGCTTCTTCAACCTCATCTTTCTGCCAGATTCCCGTTACTTTATAATCCCAAATCGCACTAATAGGTTTATCAATAAACCATCCGGCTGCCACATAATCCGCTTCTCTGGAACCTACCACAGTTCCATTGGCATCTACTATATCTTGACGATCACCAAACAAATGTTTGATTCTGTTTTTATTATATGAGAGACTGAATGATGAACTCCATTGGAAATTCTTCTTATCAATATTCAGAGTATTCAATGCCACCTCAAAACCACTATTGTTCACCTGTCCTAAATTGGTAGTGATATTCTCAAATCCGGTGAAATTAGATAGAGGTTGTCTCATAATCATATCTTTGGTACTCATTTGATAATATTCCAACGTACCTGTAATACGGTCGTTCAAAAATCCAAAGTCCAATGCAAAGTTCCACGATTGTGTCTTTTCCCATTGCAGATTCGGGTTCTTCATACGTTGGGCCATCAAATAACGCATTAAATATAAGTCACCTGAAGAAGTGATATAACCTTGCATCTTACCACCCCCCGGATAAAGATTGGCAAGTGCTTCGTAAGGATTTTCCAATGAACGATTACCATTTTTACCATATGAAACACGCAATTTACCACTATTCATGATATGAGTATATTTTTGGAAAAAATCCTCATTAGTGAATGACCATGCTATACCTCCCGAAGGGAACCATGCATAAGGATTATTTGCCCCAAAAGCCGAATAGCCGTCACGTCTAATGGTACCAGTAACCATATAACGATCATCGTAAGAATAGAATGCACGTGCCATCAATGCATCAGCCGTTTGATGATTATCATCCGTTCTGAATGAGCTGACAGACTTATCTCCATTCTGGGTGTTATGGAACCCAAGCGCGTCAGACGGCAGAATATTACGGGCTTCAATCCGGTCCGACCAATATTGGCGTTCTTCCGCTTCTTGTACAAATGTCAGAATAACATGGTGCCTGTTGGCAAAAGTTTGGTCCCAAGTAATCGTATTGTTCAGAGACCAATTAAAACGTTTGGCCTGTTCCCGATTTGTTCCACGGTCGTTAGGATTGGAATTAGGCCTTTCTGCAGACGTAAAATAACGGTCATAGAAAAATTGGAAACGAGGCGCAATATTGAACTGATAAGTGATATTGAAAGGCAGTTTTACTTTAGCATTGAAGATAGTATTCAATGTAGTATACCCTTTTTCCAATTGAATGTATTGCTTCTCAAAATACCAGTTTTTTTCATTAGCACGGTCATATTGATACATCAAGGGGTCTTGTGTATAGTTTCCGTTTTCGTCTTTCAGCATGGCGTATGGACTGTTTTCCATAAAACCACCCTTATCCATGCCGATTTCACCATCCGAACGATCTTGAAAGTTTACATTTGCACCCACTTCAAACCAATCGGTAACTTTTGCATTTAGTTTCAAGTTTGCACGGATAGCTCGATAAGTATCGTCGACAAACGCACCTTCATTGCGCAGATAGCCTAAAGACATGTAATAATCCACTTTATCGCCGGCACCACTAATGCTTACATTATAGTCTTGGTTGAAACCTAATCGGAACGCTTCATCTTGCCAATCGACGGTCTTTCCCGACAAAAGATTGTCAAGTGCAGCCGTATCATATCTAAATCCCAAACGTCTTGCCCATATACTAAGATCAGATTCTCCTTCCCGATTGGTCGAATAATTACGCCACTGTTCCAAAGACACCCCCGACAAATTATTAGGATTCCGGAAATACTCCGGCTTTGAAGTATATTCATTACCTGGTCTTGAATAAGCTGCATATTCTCCTGTTTCAGCATTCACACCATAAGTGTTTTTTTCTTTCCAGTCTACATAGTGTTGCAGATATTCGTCCGTAGTTTGCCATCTATCACGATAGGCAGCCTTTTGAGTTAAACCTACGCTAGCTGTGAAATTAACAACAGGCTTGCCTTTTTTACCTTTTTTCGTTGTGATGATGATTACACCGTTAGCAGCCTGTGCTCCATAAACAGCAGCTGCCGACGCGTCTTTCAAAACATCTATTTGCCCAATATCATCCGGATTAATTTCCGAGAGTTCTCCTTGGAAGAACATGCCGTCGAGGATAATCAACGGATTGTTATGACCACCATCTGTATAAACGGAACGCTGTCCACGGATTTTCATCTCACCGCCACCTTTTGCGCCTGCATCGCCTTCACCATAACCTACCACCAATCCAGGTGTTCCGCGTAAAATGTCTTGAACAGTTTTAGGATTTTCATTGGCAATCTTATCAGGACGAACTTGGATGACCGAACCAGTCAAGTCTTTTTTACGCATCGTACCATAACCTACTACAACTACTTCATCCAGCGTCTCTGAATCATCTTTCATTGTGACGTTAATCAGTTTTTTACCTGCTACCGGAATTTCCTGATTTCTATAACCAATATAACTGAAGTTCAACACTGCATTTGAAGCCTTTGCCACAATGCTATAGAATCCGTTTAGATCGGTTACGGTTCCATTAGTAGTCCCTTTTTCCATCACATTTACTCCAATCAACGGTTCACCCGATTGGTCTTTCACATATCCCGTAATTTTAGAACTTTGAGCCTGTATTGTACCAAGACAAAAAGTCACCAATAGTAAGAACAATCCTACCCGAGACGTGAAACTTTCTTTTTTGTTTTTCATACTAAATAAATTTGAGTTAATATTAATAAGATAATATTCAAGCTTATATTGAATTTATCTACTTACTTCCGTTTTATATTCCAATGCCTATATTAATAAACCATACAATTTACGGCAAAGATAAAAGATGCGAGCTTATCTCAAATAGTATTTTTGTCTCAAAAAACAGAAAAAACAGGTCATATTCAATTATGGGGATATTTGCCCGTATTTAATAATTAATTTTACTCGTCTACAGGCTATCTAAGTTAGTCGGATAAGTATCGTTGGATATAGATGCTCAATACAGCACGGTGGATATATATACACGACAGTGTGCATATATGCCCATCAAGGCTTTACGTTGCTCGCCGTCAGCAGCAAACAAAGCGGTAGACAATATTTCTCCTATTGCCCCATTAGTTGTAACTACAGATATCTGTCGAGCACCTTCCACCAATTTTCCATCTCGAGGAGAAACAATATGCCGACGTTCAGGAGAGTCATTACCAGAGGTTGTAAGACACTCATTATGAAGAAGTATATTATTGACTTTCCATCCCGTTCCTACCGGATGATTACCTAAAGCAAGAACGGAACTGTTTCCCATATTTATCAATGCATTTTCTATCACACACTCATTCAATATGCTTTTAATTGTTTCCAAAGCATACCCTTTGAGGAAACCAGATAAGTTGACAGCAACTCCCGGTCGTGAAAAATAGATACTATGATCTTCAGCTGATAAATGTACCGATTGTATCGTGTTCTGATTGTAATTTTCTGAATGGACTGTAATATCAAAACACCCCAGAGTCTTCCCATTATATTCCAGACATAAATCAATCATTGAATAGAGTTCTTCGCTAAGAACGACCGGAGAAACAAAAGCTGTCCGGTTGACATAAGCCAATTCACTGGCCGGATTATAAAAGTTCGCCATCTTTTCCAACCGGCACAATGCATCATAAATACAATTGACCACAAACAACAATTCTCCTTCCGTTTTCTTGCTATACAGGATAATATCCACCCGTGTATGCATGGAAAGAAACCAGGCATAAAGCAGTCCACTGCCTTCATGGGACGGCTTATACATATGTTGAATAGGGACTTGCATCGTATAGCAGGACAAATTAGGCACGGATTACCCGAATTACACGATTGCTATTTCATTAGAACAACCGTGAAATTCGCGCAATCCGTGCCTGAATAAAAAGTTGTAAAGAATTTTGACGTATCTCCCACAATAATATGGAATACGCCTTACTTCAGTTCTTTAATTTTCACGTTCTTGAACCATACTTCGTCTCCGTGATCCTGAAGAAGTATATTTCCTTCCTCCGGATTTCCGAAATTAGGCCAGTTTTTATATTTACTGTATGCTACCAATGCATTCCACATATCATTGTTACGATCATATTCAATCAATTTAACTCCGTTCAACCAATGTTCCACATGATTGCCTTTTACGATAATGGTAGCAGTATTAAACTCTTTCTTATTGAAAGGTTTATTCTTAGGAGCCGGAATCAAATCATACAACGAACCTAGCTTTCTGTTACCTTTCACACCCAGTTTTGCATCAGGATGTTTGTCATCATCAAGAATCTGGAATTCACAACCGATAGCAGAGCCTGCACCTTTATTCATATCCGGGTTTACGAAATATTTAATTCCGCTATTGGCACCTTCAGTAATCTTAAAATCTACTTTCAGAATAAAGTTCTTGTATTTACGGGTAGTCACAATATCACCGCCATTAGCAGATTCAGCGCCACCACTCTTCATTACTTTCAGAATTCCATCTTCTATCTTCCAGCCTTTTGCAGGGAAAGTAGAAAGCTTAGCTCCTCTCCATCCATCAGTAGTCTTGCCATCCCATAATAGAGTCCATCCTTCTTTTGCTTCATTCGGAGAAATCGTGTTGGCAATCAGATTCACTTCCGGTGCAGCTTGCGCTTCCGGTGTCTGATAGCGTTCTACGTCTGTCGTACAAATGCGGATATCTTTCCAACTAACAGTTTTACCTTCATCTGCCGCATTTCCAATGGCATGCACTTGCAAAGCAATGAAGCCCACAGGAGTCATATCATCCCAGATATTAGCACAAGGTACTCCGTTTATCCAAGTACGGATTGAGTTACCCACAGCCTCAATACGAGCTTTATTCCATGCATTATTCTTAAAAGCGGTTTTTGCCGACGGATTCAGCGTCAAAGGATAAAGCCAGTTTCTACGTGCCTCATCATAGATACCACCTGACCAAGCGCGTTTGGAAGGATCGATCTCAAACTGATAACCGTGTACGCGACCTTTCTTATAATCTTTCTTGCTTTCACTACGAAGCTGTACTCCGGAATTTAAACCGTCATCTACCTTGAAGTCAAACTCAAGGATAAAGTCACCATAATTCTTTGTCGTTGCCAAAAAAGTATTGGGTGTTCCCATTTTAGATACACCGACAATGGCACCATCTACAATTTTATACTCGGCTTTGCCATTCAATTTCTTCCATCCTTTCAGGTTTTTCCCATTGAAAAGAGGTTCCCAATTCTGCGCACCTAAAGAAGCGGCACAGAATAAAAGTAAAGTTAATACGATATTCTTCTTCATAATCATTGATTAGTCTTTCCCACTCCCTTATATTCGAAGAAGGAATGGAAAAGGCTATTTTCTATTTATAATTTATAAAATTCATCCCAACCTTTACGCGGTGGAAGTCCCGCCAGCATTGCATTAGCAAATTCATTATTTGTAATCTGCTTCGTACGAGGATCAAAGAACAACTGTGTATTAAGTCGTTGAGCCATCACCCCCAGTGAGAATACCTGACTCAACACTCCATTGATTTCGAACGGTGAGCGTGTCTTTTCAATACCGTTACATGCCAACAAGAAGTTCTCGAAGTGATTGGAAGGACTTTTAGGAACCTCCGGCAACTTGTCTGCCATCTCTTTGGCTTTCTCTTCCGGAATAATAGACAAAGTGCTTCCATGACTACCACCCTTGAAGATCAAATCCTTAGTATAAATGATTTTTCCAGGATTCAACTTAGATTTCGGAGTATCTCCCTGATTAGTTACCGGGATGTTCGGATCTAATCCCGAAACTCCATAACCAGCAGGAATAGGAGGAAGATTATCCAGACCATCATACCAGGTAATATCTACCGGTGGCATTCCTTTACGTTGCGGGAAACGGAAGAGAATCGTGGAAGAATATGGGAAGAAATAATCATTATGTCCATTTGCGTATTGCATAGTGACTTCGTATGGCAATCCCAGTTCCAGGAATTCGTGAGCCGTGTCGAGGATATGTGCTCCCCAGTCGCCCAATGCTCCCATACCAAAATCATACCAACAACGCCATTGTCCCAAATGATAATCTTTATTATACTCGTGATAAGGAGTAACTCCGAGCCAAGTGTCCCAGTCCAGATCTTTCGGCAGTTGCTGTCCCGAAGGAAGCTTATAGATATTAGTGTCCCACTTATGCCAACGGCGCGGGTTATTCATGTGGGCAGTGATAGCAGTAACGTCCTTGATAATTCCTGCATCCATCCAGGCTTTAAACTGAAAATAGTTTGCTTCAGAATGTCCCTGATTTCCTACTTGAGTAACCAGGTTCGGACGTTTAAGCGCAGCTTGCATCAACAGTTCCGCTTCATAGAAAGTACGTGCCAACGGTTTCTCCACATATACATGCTTTCCGGAAGCCAAAGCCAGCATACTGATCGGAAAATGCGAATGGTCAGGAGTAGCAATTGCTACAGCATCAAATTCGTTACCGGCCTTATCAAACATTTGGCGGAAATCCCTAAACTGCTTTGCTTTCGGATATTTAGCCATTATCTTTTGTGTATGTTTGGCACCCATATCTACATCACATAAAGCCACCACTTCCACCATACCTGTCCGTGCAAAGTCTTCAATAATCTGCTCTCCACGGTTACCAATGCCGATATAAGCAATTTTCACTTTGTCACCTCTTCCTTTTTTAGGTGAAGCGGTTTGCGCATGTAATAAATCACCGGTTCCTAATGCCAATCCGGCTGAAGCCATCGACATCGTTTTCAAAAAATCCCTTCGTGTTACCATAAATTATTCATTTTCATTGATATTGATTAAGTTCTTCTTTTAAAATTATATAGGAAAACTATCAACTCCTGCCCTTCTTTTTAAATAGTGCTTGCATTCCATAAAATAAAAGGCGCAAAATCCCCCAACAAGCATAAAGCACAAAAGTAAATATAATTATATAAAAAATAGACGTTATCATCTCCGTAAATGGCGCATGATAAGCAATAATTGCATAAAGATGTATCAAATTAGATACTACGAAACAAACGAGTAAAGTGATTAACTCAATTTTCTTACGTCGTGCGGTTACAATCGTGTCTTTCATATTGCTTCGGGTGTTTTTACAGATTGATGGTTCAGATAGTCTATTTTATACTCATCAGGGAAATAGAGCGTCCGTTCTTCTTCCAATGCCTGATGTCCCAACAAACAGAGCATACTTGCATAATATCCTTCTTCCGCGATGTTTTTAGGTTGTTTTTGTGTTATGACGGCCTCAACAAAAGCTTCCAACAACAATGATGTACCATCGCTCTTGGGACGTTCTCCGATAATGAATTCTCCTTTGTTTTCGTTTGCAGTTTCCGGTGCCCAGCTTGTTCCGGCAAAAGGCAGAGAATCGAATACCTTGTTCTCCCAGTCATTCACCATCTGCAGGAAGGCCGGTGCAGGAGCTACACTCTCAAAGTAATATTTTCCCTTTTCCGGTTCTACCGTTCCGAGATTACCCATGATCTGTTCTTCCAGTCCATAGAATTTATTGGAAATGACAGAATCGAATGTCATCTTTACCCCATCATCAAACACATATACACAACTCACATTGTCATACACATCCCTGCCATCTTTCCAATAAGTGATGGCACCGTGTCCCATCACCTTTTCGGGTATCTTACGCAAAGCCCAGCTTCCGATCTGAAGCTGATGGCAAGCGAGTTCCGTCATCAATCCTTTTGAGAACTCCTTGTAAAGACGCCAGTTTATCAGACGTTCCAGATTGGGTGAAGGTACCGAACGTCTCCAATCCCCATTCCGGTTCCAGAAGGTACGGATTGCATTTATTTCACCGAAGGTACCCGCATGAATCATCTCCATTGCTTTAATGTAACGAGGATCGAACAGACGCTGTTGCCCTGTGAAGAATATTTTTCCCGTGCTACGGTGTTTCTGATACATACGATAACATTCCTCCATCGTGAAACCTATCGACTTTTCGCAAAAAACGTGCTTTCCTGCGTCAAAAGCATCCAGCACTATCTTACAATGCGAACTAAGAGGAGTAGCCACGAGTATGGCATCTATCGACTTATCTTCCAACACTTCTCGATAGTCACCGTACACCTTGGCATTAGGAACGAGCTTCAGTGCTTTTTCAATAGACGGTTTATAAATGTCGCACAATGCAACAATATCGACTTTAGGATTTTTAGTCAGAAATCCCATTAAAAACTGTCCCCGGGAACCGGGACCGATAATTGCCAAACGACACTTTTCGTTTGAGGTGTTCATCACCTCCGAAAAAGCAGAAAGCCAAGGGCTTGCTGCAAGAAGAGTGCCAGCCCCGGCTATGCCTAAATTCTTTAGAAAATCCCGCCTGCTAATAGGGGTATGTTTCATGCTTGTGGTATTTAAGATTATAATTGGTTTATTTGAAAATCAGTTATTAAATACAGGTGCTTTTTGTGTTTCGTAAGAAGGAGATCCTCCCTCTACGTAAGGCCAACCTTCTTGGTCCCACTTGATCTGGTCCAACAACAGAATACGTCCGTTCTCCGGAGTTGATCTTGAAAATCCATGATACAGAAGCCAGTCTTGTCCGGCATCATCCTGGATAATCTGCGAACCGTGCCCATTGCCTACAAAATGATCATTCGCACCTATCACCAAAGAATAACCATTTTTCAACATCGGTTTACCAGTCTTGTCTTTGTACGGGCCCCATACTTTCTTGGAACGTCCCACTACGACTTTATATGTACTTTTCACTCCTTGACAACAACTTCCTATGGAGGCAAACATATAATAATAATCACCGTGCTTATGGATATAAACAGCTTCAAAAGCAGTTCCCGCTATTCTCTTTTTTTTCGCTCCCGACATGATCGACAGCCCATCCGCAGTCAGTTCAATAACATATATTCCCCGGAAGCTGCCCCATACCAAATAGTTTCTCCCCTCATACTGCAGGAGACTGGGATCGATCGAGTTCTGTACACCAATCTCATTACTGCGGAACATCTTACCATGATCCGTAAAAGGTCCCTGCGGAGAGTTGGCCGTAGCTACCCCAATTCCGCACGTTTGTTCTCCTCCCCACACCGACATTGCATAATAAAGCACATATTTACCGTTAATATAATTAATGTCAGGTGCCCAGATTCCAGCTTTAGGTTCAAACCTGGGACGAGTTTTATTCGTGAATGCAGTGTTGCAATACGTCCATTCCACCAAATCTTTCGACTTCATGATCGGAACGTTTCTGGTAGATTCGGTAGCATACACATAAAAGTAACCATCTGCAGCTTTAATCACCGTAGGGTCGGGCATGGCAATATCTACAACCGGATTCTTATAACTCACCGCAGACTTTGTCTGTGCTCTCCCCTGCGAAAGACAAGCACCTATCATGAATACGAAAACGAACAAATTTACATACTTTTTCATCAAATCATTCCTTTAAAAGCTCCTTTTTACCTTATCTTTATAGCTATAAATTAATATTAACTTACAAAATCTTTGGGTAACACTCCAAATTGCTTCTGGAAACACTTGGCAAAATAAGACGGAGAATTAAACCCTACCATATAGCAAATCTCATTTACCCGGTTTTCTCCTTCTTTCAATAATTGAGCAGCTCTCTTTAAACGCTCCAGACGAAGATATTCATTCGGACTCAAATCCAAGACGCCCTTTATCTTCCGATAGAAATTGGAACGGCTCATATTCAGGCTATCCGCCATATCATCCATGCTAAATTCCGGATTACTATAATTCACTTGGATAACCTCATTCAACTTCTTTATAAAATCTTCGTCAGCTTTTGTCAACGCCATCGTATTGGCAGCCACAAAAGGAGACTGTGCAAAAGCCTTACGTAGTTTCTCTCTATTCTGAATAAGGCTGGAAGCACAAGCCTGCAAATATTCCACAGAGAAAGGTTTCTCCAGATATGCGTCTGCTCCCAATTCCATTCCCTCTATCTTAGACTGGATATTCGTCTTCGCAGTCAACAAAATAACGGGAATATGGCTATAATTCAAATCTGACTTGATCGTCTTACACAATTCAAAACCATCCATCACAGGCATCACAACATCACTAACCACCAAGTTCACATAATTACCATCCAACACTTGCAACGCTTCCGCACCATTAGTGGCAGTCAATACAGTATATTCTTTCGATAGCTGACGCACTACAAAGGCAAGCATATCCGGATTATCTTCTACAACCAGCACTGTAGGCCGGTTATCTTTCTTTTCCGTCTCTCCAACAGGAATTTCATTCATCCTGTCTATTTCAACTTCCGGTTCCGGGGTTAAGGTTATTGTCATGTCCTGAACAATCGGCAAAATCAAACAGAAGGTATTATTTTCTTCCCCTTCTCCCATAGCTAAAGTCCCTTGATGCAGTTCAGCCAATGAACGGGAAAGAGCCAAGCCGATTCCTGTTCCGGTAGTCACCTTGCCGTCTTCTTTTTCATTGAAACGAACGAAAGGCTTGAATATTTCCTCCTTCATCTCATTGGGAATAATCACTCCATCATTCTCCGTACGAATACAGAATGAATTGTTGTCATCCGTTTCCGGCACTTCCAAAGATATGTGTACGTAGCTTTCAGCATACTTCACCCCATTATTCAACAGATTACTGATAATCTTCGTAAACGCCTCCCGGTTCACATGCGCATAGAAATCCTCCTCGGGCACTTGCAAAGTAAACTCCAAGCCTTTCTGTTTGGCAAGGGAAGTAAAACGCACATGAGTCTCTTTCAGCACCTCCGTTACATTACATTTCGCAAAATTCAGGCGGAATCCCTGACTTTCCGTTTTACGGAAATCAAGCAACTGGTTAGTCAGGTTCAACAACCGTTCCGTATTCTGCTTCATTACATTCAAGTCTTCCCTCGTTTCCGCATCGACCTGTTTCTTCAATATGATGTTTTCCAAAGGACCTTTAATCAGCGTCAACGGTGTACGTATCTCGTGGGCCACATTCGTAAAGAAATCAATCTTTGCATGATAAACTTCACGTTCCTTCTCCTGCTCGAATTTCTCCATCTGCCTGCGGTGTTTGCTGTTACTGCGTCTCTTGAAATACATAACCGTATACAGGGAGCAGCCGATAATCAGCAGAGCATACACACAATACGCCCATATAGAGAGGTAAAAAGGAGGAAGAATATGTACCCCTAATGACACTTCGTCGTCACTCCATACACCGTCGCTATTAGCAACCTTTACCCGGAAGGTATAATCACCGTAACGAAGATTGGAATAAGTAACGATAGGGCTTTCGCCAACCGTCAGCCAATCCGTATCAAAGCCCTCCAGTTTATACATAATCCGGCTCGTTTTCGGAGCCTGGAAATCCAACGCTGCTACACGGAAAGAAAAAGAATTCTGATTGGACTGGAGCACAAGCTGGTCGGAGAAAGTTATACTCTTCTCTAACGGAGATCCCGGTTCGCCGGCATACACCTCCTTACCAAACAGAAAGAAATCAGTAATGGCAACAGACGGAATGAACTTATTCTCCGAGAAATTCTTGGGATTAAAAGCGATAAAACCATCGATGCTACCCAGATAGATCGTACCATCTTCGGTTTCAAAGCTTGAACGATAATTAAACTGGTCGCCCAACAAGCCATTAGAGGTGGTATATACTTTCATCACTCCGGTGGTAGGTTGGAAGCAAACCAGACCGTTGTTGGTTGTCAACCACAAAAATCCTTCTTTGTCCTCCACAATCTGATATACAACATCGTTCGGCAATCCGGCCGACAAATTATAATTGGCAAAAGTCTCCGTATCCGGCTGAAAACGACAGAATCCCCCTCCTTGGGTAGTCAGCCAGATTTGCCGGTGAGAGTCTTCAAAGATGCTCAATACCTTGTCATACGGAAGGCTCTTCGGATTATTTTCATCGTGCAAATAGTTCTTCCATTTCTTTTCGCTCACATTGTAGCAATAAGCTCCATTTGCATAAGTTGCCAGCCATAGATTACCACCGGAATCTTCCTTTATATCATATACAAACCTGCCGTTCAGTTCCGGTATCCGGTCAAAATCATCAGATTGTCTGTTGTATCGCAGCAAACCGAATAAAGTACCCAGATAAATATCACCCGTCGTTGTGCGGCAAATAGAGAACACGCTATTGTCTATCAATGAACGGGGAGAGTCTGTTTTCTGATAGGTTTTCACGATAGCTCCCGTACGCGTATCTACTACTTTCACTCCTTTTGAGAAGGTTCCCACCCAAAGATGGTTATCAATCAAACACAGACCATGCACATTGGTAAAAGCACTGCTAGGGGTAAAAAAGGAAAAAGTCTTGGTCTTCGGGTTGAAACGGTTCAAACCGCCGTCTTCCGTACCAATCCACAGAATACCCTGATTATCCTGGCAAAACTCACGTACCCGTTTTCCATGCAAACCATTATCTGTTCCTTTGGGATAATATTTTTCAAAATACGTATAAAAACGCGGATAGTAGTTCACACCTCCAAAATAAGATCCAATCCAGATACCACCCTCTCGATCCTTACACAAGGAATAAATAGCATTATCGGACAAAGAATAAGGGTCGTTGATCGAACTGCGCAAATGAACATATTTACCCATTCGAAGATTATAAATATAGAGTCCCGATTCTGCACCAATCCACAATTCATTATCAGAAGCGACCAGCAGTTCGCGACAAAAAACAGACTCTCCATTTTCATCCTCTGAAAGTAAGTCATGTAGTTTGTTAGAGGTCAGGTTCAGTTCTTTTACTCCTCCCTTTAAAGAGCCTACATATAGACAATTATATGCTCCTTTCACCAGGCCTATCACGACATCATTCTCATAAGTTTTTTGATTGTCTACAGGCGAGACATAAGGATGAAGGGTTTGCAAACGGTCTTTCGAAAAGAAAAGTCCATCACCATAGCAACCAATCCAAAGAGTTCCGCTATTATCGAAAACAAAAGACTGAACATTGGTGGAGATAAAAGGAAAGTTCTTCAATGTATAATTCCGGAGCTTTCCTTCCTCCAAATCATAACAAAATAATCCCTGTGACTCTACCGCTACCCAGACACATCCCTTATTGTCTCCGGAAATTGCAGTTACGGTATGTTCAATTTTCGTATTTTCTATGCTCAATTCAGCAAAATGCCGGAAAGAATCTTTTTCCGGATGATAGATATAAAGTCCTACATCCGTACCTACCCAGATATCTCCTTTTGAGTCCTCATAAAGAGCTGTGATAAAATTATTACCAATGCTCCGCCGTGTGCGGTCATCATGTTTGAATTTGCGGAATGACAAACCGTCATATCTATTCAAACCATCTTTTGTGCCGAACCACATAAAGCCCTGCTTATCCTGCAAAATCGCATTGACCGTATTTTGAGATAACCCGTTCTGTACACTAAGATTTTTGAAATAATAATGCTCGTCCGCCATTTGCGCATGGCAGCCGATCTGATAGCCGATTAAACAGATTAAAAATATGAGAACTTTCTTCATAAATATACGTATTTTCTATCCTTCCGTTTGAGTTACCAAATGTAGGCAAAATCACAGCGGAAAGATAGTAAATATGTCTCAATGAATGAAAGAATAGTCCTATTTTTCTATCCTGATACGCGCGTCAACTGCTACAACGGCCTTTTCTGTTGCTAAGAGCGGATTTATATCCATTTCTTTGATCTCTGTAGCGAAACGTAGTAAAGTGGACAAACGGACAATAATTTCAGCAAATTTATCTTCGTTGACTCCCTTTTGCCCACGTGTTCCCTGAATGATTTTATAAGCACGCAAAGAATGAATCATTGAATAAGCTTCTTCGTAAGAAAGCGGAGCCAAACCGGAAGATACATCTTTCAGCACCTCCACAAAAATACCTCCCAAACCACAAAGTACCACGTGACCGAACTTCTCTTCATATTTTGCGCCAACAAACAGTTCCGTACCTTTCAGCATCGGCTGTACCATAATTGCTCTTGCATCAAGTATCTGCATCATACGATCGAATTCCAGTGCCAGATGTTGCTCACTTTTAATGTTCAAAACGACACCACCGACATCTGATTTGTGCACAGGACCAACAACCTTGGCAACTACCGGAAATCCGCACCGACGGGCAAAAGCTACTATCTCCTCTTTATTGTCGGAAACAAATTCATCTACCAACGGAATACCGGCAGCGTGCAACAATGCCTGTACATAATTGGGAGCGATATAACCATCCTCCGGAATAGAATCAATAATACGACGAATCCTCGGAACGTCCACTCCGAACAGTTCTATTTCAGGAACTGCCGGTTTAGGAGCATTGACGATACGTGAAAGGGCAGTACCCAAGGTCACTTCGTCTGCAAAATTCACATGCCCTTTTGCCAGGAAGGCGGAAACCTCTGCTCCGGCTGTATTAATGGAAGGAAGAATGGGAAAAATCGGTTTCTTGCAAGTCTGCATCTTTTCGTGAAGCACATCATACATTTCAAACATAGTAACCAATCCCGGAGTTCCGAAGATAGCCATCATGGCGTCTATATTGTCAAGCTTTTCCTCGCAGTAGTCAATGCAAAGGCGCAGATGTTCCGGTGTTCCGGTAGCCAGAATATCAATAGGATTTCCGACGGCAGCACCGGGAAATAGTTGAGCTTTTAGTTCCTCGGCTACTTCTCCCTCCAGCTTAGGTACATTCAGTCCACCTTTACTCAACGCATCTGTCAGCATCACTCCCGGCCCTCCGGCATGAGTGATAATGGCAAAATTCTTTCCTTTCAATTCGGGTAAAGTAAACACGCAACCCACAGTAGTCAATTCTTCACGAGAGAAGCAACGCACAATGCCTGCTTTACGGAACAAAGCCTCCACCGCCGAATCAGAACTGGCAATTGCACCTGTATGGGAAGATGCCGCCCGGCTTCCGCTCTCCGAACTTCCGGCTTTGATTGCTGCAATCTTGCACCCTTTTCTAATCAAAGACGAAGCATGAAATAACAACCTGTCCGGATTCTGAATACTTTCAATATAGAGTAGTTTCAGATGAGAATCTTTTTCGGGATCGAAGTTCTCATCCATAAATTGCAATACATCTTCTACACCGATCTGCTTGGCGTTTCCCACCGACCAGACTGAATTGAACTGCAAACCTTTTGTTACGGCACTTTCGAGAATAAATACCGCCGTAGCACCGGAGCTGGAAATCAAGTCCACCCCTTTGGGGTTTAAATTAGGAATGGGCTGGCTGAATACACTATGATGCCATGTATTCATCAATCCAATGCAATTAGGACCAATCAGTGAAGCGCCGTATTTATTAACTGTTTCCAAAATACGTTCTTCCAACAGCGCCCCTTCGTGGGTTTCTTCACCAAAACCAGCCGAGAGTATGATAAATGCCCTGGTTTGTTTCTTGCTAGCCAATGTTTCCACCATATCAGGACACATCAAGGCAGGCACAGCCAACACCGCCAGATCTGTGTCCGGCAGATCATTCACATCCGCAAAGGCGGGAACTCCCTGCACTTCCTTTTCCTTCGGATTCACCGCCCGAAGTTCTCCCTGATAACCTCCGTTTATCAAATTCTTTAATATTGCGCCACCCGGCTTATGTACATTATTCGATGCCCCTACTACGACAATACTTTCAGGACGAAGCAACTGGGTTGTTATCATATCATGCTTTGGTTTTCGTTTAACTTAGGTACAAATATATTCTTTCTTACGAGAAAAAAGAAAGAAAAAGGGGAGAAATATAGATGGAAATAGATGATAAAAGAGGAAATGAGCAAGAAATTATATAGATTATACTGACTTATTGAAATGCAAAGCTATAATCTTACCATGTAATTCTTATCATTAGAACAGAATATTACTTTATGCAGAAAAAATGGACATAAAACTCATACAGAATCAAAAATATACAAGATGAGTCCGGAGTATATTGGAAAACTTGAAGGATAAGCAAGTTGCATAATCCATATTCACACAAAACAGACTTTAAATCATTCGATTCAACATCAAAAAGGCAAAATTCCTAATTTCAGGAGCAGATTATTGCAAATATAAGTTCAAATAGAAACAACTCACATGTTACCTATTCGACAGCAACCAGCACAAAACAAGTATTCTAAATGCCCTTTTGTCCTTTCGTTTAAAAGCAAGAAAGTACTTCTCACTGACCAATAAACCGTTTCTTTAAAAGGAACGAAGTCTTCCTTTAAAAGAAATGATTCATGATTCTATCAACAATCATGAATATTCACTCATTTGTATTCAAGAAAGATGACTTATTCCGCATATTCATACAGTATTTTATACGTCACTTCTTTTATTAGAATACAGTTTAGATACTCCTAATCTGTTTCAATCTTAAAAATAGAACATAATAGAAAATATAAAAATACCCCGATACAAATTGGCTATTTTCTAGCCAACTTATATCAGGGTAAAACACTTTCTTTTTACCTGTTTTTTTATTACGAAACGTTCCTGTTTCATTCTGTGACCACTTTTCAATGAAATAATCTGTGTTAATCCGTGTAATCTGTGGTGAAAAGTCATTATCTTTGCACATTACAAAGTTGAAAACAACAAAAATCACACTATATAATGGAAAAGAAATTCAAAAGAACCACCGTCACATCGGCACTGCCGTATGCGAACGGTCCTGTCCATATCGGTCACCTGGCGGGTGTATACGTGCCGGCAGATATCTATGTACGCTATCTGCGTCTGAAAAAAGAAGATGTATTATTCATCGGAGGTTCGGACGAACACGGAGTGCCTATCACCATCCGTGCCAAGAAAGAAGGAATTACTCCACAGGATGTAGTAGACCGTTATCATTCGCTGATTAAGGAATCATTCAAAGAGTTCGGTATCTCATTCGACGTGTATAGTCGCACCACTTCACCGACGCATCACCAACTGGCTTCGGATTTCTTCAAAACATTATACAATAAAGGAGAATTCATCGAAAAAACATCCGAACAATATTACGACGAGGAAGCAAAAACATTCCTTGCCGACCGTTATATCACCGGAGAATGTCCTCACTGCCATTCGGAAGGCGCTTACGGCGACCAATGCGAAAAGTGCGGAACCTCACTTTCTCCTACAGATCTTATCAACCCGAAAAGCGCCATCAGCGGTAGCAAACCGGTAATGAAAGAAACCAAACACTGGTATCTTCCTCTCGACAAACACGAAGCATGGCTGCGCAAATGGATTCTGGAAGATCACAAAGAATGGCGTCCGAACGTATACGGTCAATGCAAAAGCTGGCTCGACATGGGTCTGCAACCACGTGCCGTGAGCCGTGACCTTGATTGGGGTATCCCTGTTCCCATAGAAGGAGCAGAAGGAAAAGTGCTCTATGTATGGTTTGACGCTCCGATCGGATACATCTCCAACACCAAAGAACTTCTTCCCGACAGCTGGGAAACATGGTGGAAAGATCCAGAAACGCGTCTGATTCACTTCATCGGAAAAGATAATATCGTATTCCATTGCATCGTATTCCCTGCCATGCTGAAAGCAGAAGGCAGCTATATCCTGCCGGACAATGTGCCGAGCAACGAATTCCTCAACCTCGAAGGAGACAAGATCTCTACTTCCCGCAATTGGGCCGTATGGTTGCACGAATATCTGGCTGATTTCCCCGGAAAGCAAGACGTACTCCGCTACGTACTGACCGCCAACGCACCGGAAACGAAAGACAACGACTTCACTTGGAAAGACTTCCAAGCACGCAATAACAACGAACTGGTAGCCGTATACGGCAACTTCGTAAACCGTGCAATGGTGCTGACTCAAAAATACTTCGACGGTCGCGTACCCGCACAGGGCAGCTTAACCGACTACGACAAGGAAACGCTGAAAGAATTCGCAGACGTGAAAGCAGAAGTAGAAAAACTGCTCGACGTATTCAAATTCCGCGATGCACAGAAAGAGGCCATGAATCTGGCACGTATCGGAAACAAATACCTGGCCGACACCGAACCGTGGAAACTGGCTAAGACAGATATGGAACGTGTAGGAACCATCCTCAACATTTCCCTGCAACTGGTTGCCAACCTTGCCATCGCCTTCGACCCATTCTTGCCGTTCAGCTCGGAAAAACTCCGCAAAATGCTGAACATGGATACTTTCGAATGGTCTGAACTGGGAAAAGATAACCTGCTTCCTGTAGGCCATCAGTTAAACAAACCGGAGTTATTGTTCGAGAAGATCGAAGACGCTACTATCGAAGCACAGGTACAAAAGCTGCTCGATACAAAGAAGGCAAATGAAGAAGCCAACTACAAAGCTAATCCTATCCGCCCGAACATCGAATTCGACGACTTCACGAAACTGGATATCCGTGTAGGTACCATTCTTGAATGTCAGAAAGTACCGAAAGCGGATAAATTGCTGCAATTCAAAATCGATGACGGACTGGAGACACGTACCATCGTATCAGGTATTGCCAAGCATTATCAACCGGAAGAGCTGGTAGGCAAACAGGTTTGCTTCATCGCCAACCTTGCTCCGCGCAAACTGAAAGGTATCGTCAGCGAAGGCATGATTCTAAGTGCCGAAAACAACGACGGCAGTCTGGCAGTTATTATGCCGGGACGTGAGGTGAAGCCGGGCAGCGAAGTAAAATAATAAAACTAGAATAGGGAATACATGAAAAGCTATCATCACGCATAGCCTTTTCATGTATTCTTTGCAAATAACATGAGCGAGAATCAGTCACTAAAAGAAAAGACGGCCAAAGGACTATTTTGGGGAGGATTCAGCAACGGCATACAGCAGTTGTTAAATCTGCTTTTCGGAATATTCCTCGCGCGGTTGCTCACTCCGTCAGATTATGGAATGGTGGGAATGTTGGCCATCTTCTCCCTCATTGCCAGTTCGATACAGGAAAGTGGTTTCACAGCTGCCCTTGTTAATAAGAAAGAAGTGACGCACAATGATTACAATGCCGTATTCTGGTTCAACGCGGCCATCAGTCTGTCGCTGTACCTGCTGTTATTCCTCTGTGCACCGCTTATCGCTGACTTTTACGATACTCCCGAACTGACACCACTGGCACGTTATTCTTTTATCGGCTTCTTCATTGCCAGTCTGGGAATATCCCACAGTGCCTATCTCCTGCGTAATCTGATGGTCAAACAGCGGGCATTGTCTTCGGTTATCGGACTCACCGTGTCCGGAATCACCGGAGTCACTCTTGCCTACTTTGGTTTCTCTTATTGGGGAATTGCTACGCAAAGCATCGTTTACGTAACCATCAACACAGCCTGTTACTGGTATTTCACCCGTTGGCGACCGAGCTTGCAGTTCAACTTCACCCCGATTAAGGAAATGTTCGGATTCAGTGGGAAACTACTGGTTACCAATGTATTCAATCACATCAATAACAATCTGTTTTCCGTGATACTGGGTAAATTCTACAGCGAAAAAGAAGTAGGATATTACAACCAAGCCAATAAATGGTGCGGCATGGGCCAACTCTTCATCTCCGGCATGATAAACGGAGTAGCGCAACCGGTACTCACCAAAGTGTCCGACGACCTTGAACGGCAAAAACGGGTATTTCGCAAAATGCTGCGTTTCACCGCTTTTGTCTCGTTTCCCGCCATGTTGGGATTGGGAATCGTATCGGAAGAGCTGATTATCATCACCATCACTGACAAGTGGTATTCCAGCATATTAATCATGCAAATACTGTGTATCAGCGGAGCCTTTGCTCCCATCGCATACCTCTATCAGCAGCTCATCATCAGCAAAGGGAAATCCCGCATCTATATGTGGAACACCATAGCGCTCGGCATAATTCTACTGTCAGGCGTTCTGTTAGTCCACTCACACGGTATCTATGCCATGCTCGCCGTCTATGTATCCACCAATATACTGTGGCTACTGACATGGCACTACTTTGTATGGCAGGAAATAGGATTGAAGCTTCGCCATGCCCTGATGGACATACTTCCTTATGCTGCCATTGCGGCTACGGTTATGGTAATCACCTATTACACCACCCGCTCCATCGAGAATATTTATCTCCGCCTGGCAAGCAAGATAGTGCTTGCTGCAGCACTCTACGTAGCAACCATGTGGGGCAGCCGATCGGTTACTTTTAAAGAAAGCATTCAATATTTCATCAAAAAGAAGACACATGAACCCAAATGACCTTGCCACCCGATACCATCTTCTGAATAGTTCTTTCAAAAAGACGATGATTTATCACATAGGTATAGATGCCGGTTTCTTCACCGAATATACCTATATGCTTCACGCAATGCTTTATTGCCTGCAACACAAAATACAGTTCAAGCTCTACTCCGACGACGCCAACTTCGGATGGGAAAAAGGTTGGGAAGATTGTTTCGCCCCCTTCTGCGAGCAAGTGCACGAACCGTTTCATCACACTTATAACACCCATCGCCTCCCCTCCTGGCAGGCATTGATGAAAGACAAAAAGCTGCCTAAGACGAAGTTACTGAAATGGAAACTGAAAGTAACCTGTAAGAACATCATCGGAAAAGCCCTTGCTTTCTTCACGTATGGCAAACCGGTCCGACTCAACTTCCAAGTGACGTTCAACCCCAACCAGCATTTCCATATCCCCGAACTGGGAATAGACGGTGACTACCTCCACACCTTCCAAAAGCTGACGGAAATCACCTGGAAACTCAACGACACCACCGCACAGGAATGTCTCCAATTTGCCGCCAGCCTGCAACTTCCACCTCAATACGCAGGATGCCAAATACGCGGAGGAGACAAGATCACCGAAACCAACCTGCTTCCACCGGAACACTACATACGGCTTATTAAAGAAAAGACCGCCCTACGCGACGTCTTTGTATTAACGGACGATTACCGCCTTTTCGAACAAGTACAAACCCTTGCCCCGGACATACACTGGTACACCCTTTGCAGCCCCGACGAAAAAGGATATGTCAACAGCGCTTTCACGCAGACCACCAAAGAGCTGAAACAGAAACAAATGGCACGTTTCCTTTCCTCGATACAGATATTGATGGACGCCTCCGTCTTTATAGGAAGCATCACTACCGGCCCCAGCCTGTTCCTATTGAAGAAATTCTATCCGGACATCAATCCGGCAGACTGTCTGCTCAAGGACTTTCCGCAAGCATCCGTCCTTCCCATACCGGGACGAGGACAAGTGGCCACCGAATTTATGCAAGGAAACTTAAAGTTATAGTAACTTAGCAATATAATTACTACTTTTGTAGCACAACGTGCATTAACCATTTCCGATGAACAAGAAATATACAGCCGAAGAGCTTGATTTATTACATGCCGAACTCTACGACATATTGGGAGAAACCATCCGGGTGTGTCAGAAGCACAACATTCCCTATTTTGTGATTGGCGGCACGGCAATCGGTGCACTCTACGACCAGGCGATTCTCCCCTGGGATGATGATATTGACATAGGCATGACGCGGGAGAACTACAACAAATTTCTGAAAGTAGCTCCCGGGGAACTGGGTCCTTCCTACTTCCTTTCATGGATAGAGACAGACCCTCATACCCCGTATTATTTTGCCAAAGTCAAGAAAAACGACACCCTTTTTGTAGAAGAAATGTTCAAGAATGTCCCGATGCATCCGGGCATTTTTGTCGATATATTCCCATTCGACAAGATTCCCGACAACAAGCTGCTGCGAAGAATACAATCCGAAGCACTCGGCTTCCTCAAATGCTGCCTGATGGGAAAAGAGATATGGATGTGGAAACACTTCGGTACATGTGAAATAGAGAACCCCACGAACCGGGGAGCCTTCTCCTGCTTCCTGAACAGGGTAGTCGACCTGCTTTTCTCTAAAAAAGCAATCTACCGCATGCTGGTGTCAGTTCAAAGCTGTTTCAACTCACGAAACACCCGTTACTATAACAACGTAATGGCCACTGCCGACCACGTAACCGTAGAAAGCATCCGCCACCTGCAACCCGTGAAATTCGGTCCTCTCACAGTGACCGCCCCCGACGACCTGGAAGGATTTTTGCGTTACAACTATCCAACCCTGCATCGATTTACAGAAGAAGAGCAGGAAAAAGTGAACAACCACTATCCTGCCGCCCTGTCATTCAGTACAACCCCAAAACAAGAACTATGAATATGAAATCCGCTTTAGTAGACGTCCCGGTACTTATCCTGTTCTTCAACCGCCCGCAACAGTTGTCGCAAGTGTTCGAGCAAGTGAAGAAAGCGCGTCCGTCCCGCCTCTTCCTCTATCAGGACGGAGCACGAAACGAACGTGACCTGCCCGGAATAAAAGCCTGCCGTGAAATCGTATCACAGATAGACTGGGAATGTGAAGTAGAACGGCTTTATCAGGAAAAGAATTTCGGCTGCGACCCTTCGGAGTACATTTCGCAGAAATGGGCCTTTTCGAAAGTCGACAAGTGCATCGTATTGGAAGACGACGATGTGCCCGCCGTCTCCTTTTTCCAATTCTGCAAGGAGATGCTGGATAAATACGAATATGACACCCGCATCAGCATGATTGCCGGATTTAACCCCGAAGAAATCACCCAAGATATGCCCTATGACTATTTCTTTACCACCACCTTCTCTATCTGGGGATGGGCAAGCTGGAAACGGGTAGTCGACCAATGGGATGAGTTCTACAACTTCCTGGACGACTCCTTCAATATGCAACAACTGGAACAGCTTATCAAGGAACGCAAATTCCGGAGCGACTTTATCTACATGTGCCAGCGTCACCGGGAACAGCAGAAAGCCTTTTATGAAACGATCTTCCACGCCTCCATACTGTTCAACTCCGGGCTAAGCATCGTGCCTACCCGCAACATGATTAATAACTTGGGAGCAACGGCAGATTCCACCCATTTCGCCGGCTCGATTCATACCCTGCCCAAAGGTTACCGCCGCATCTTCACGATGAAGCGCTATGAGGTGGATTTTCCACTGAAACATCCCCGCTACGTCATCGAAAACGTTGCCTACAAAGAGAGCGTTTACCGCATCATGGGCTGGGATCATCCGTGGATCAAGATCGGACGTTCGTTCGAAGAACTGTTCCTCAACCTGAAATACGGCAATTTCTCCATCATTACGAAAGCTGTCAAAAACCGAATCAACAAATGGCTGAAAAGAAACAAGCACCACTAAATAAGTTGCTTACTATTTATTTTTACCATACCCGCCTCACACGGGAAAGCTACGAGGAATGGAAAGAATATAAATTCCCCGGACACATTTTATACGGACTTCCTTTACTGGAGAATTACGGAATACACTCCGTGATGCACAAATGCAAATATTTCTCCGGCCGTCTGAAACTCATGCTTTACGCCACCAAAGAGATTCTCTTCTGCAAGGAGAAATACGACGTCCTCTACGCCACCTCTTTCCGGGGTATAGAGCCCGTCATCTTCCTCCGTGCCCTGGGACTGTATCGCAAACCCATCGTGATCTGGCATCATACGGCAGTCGTGACCAATCCCAAACCGTGGCGCGAACAAATCTCCCGCCTTTTCTACAAAGGTATAGACCAAATGTTCCTGTTCAGTCGGAAACTGATTCAGGACTCGCAGAAAACCCGGAAAGCACCGTCCCACAAACTGAAACTCATCCATTGGGGACCGGATCTTCCTTTCTACGACCACCTGCTTGCAGAAATGCCCGACCGGAAGCCCGAAGGATTTATCTCCACCGGTAAAGAAAACCGGGACGTAGACACCTTGCTCCAGGCATTTGCCGCAACGAACGAGAAACTGGATTTGTACATTGCCGTCTCATGCGGTAACATCAACTATAAAAAGATCATCGACCCGTATGCATTGCCCGACTCCATTCGCATCCATTATACCGACGGAGTGATTCCCTACGAACTGGGGAAACTGGTGGCACGCAAAAGTTGCATCGTGATCTGCTGCCTGGACTTCCCCTATACCGTAGGACTGACCACGCTCGTGGAAGCATTCGCCCTCGGCATCCCCGTCATCTGTTCGCGCAACCCCAACTTCGAAATAGACATCGACAAGGAAGGAATAGGCATCACCGTAGAATATAACGACGTACAAGGCTGGATAGACGCTATCCGCTACATCGCCGACCACCCCGAAGAGGCACGGCGCATGGGAGAGAATGCCCGCAAACTGGCGGAAGAACGTTTCAACCTCGAAATCTTTTCACGCGAAATAGCAGAAAGCTTGCTGGAAATATCAAACATTTCCTCTAAAAACCGTACATTTGCATAAACTTTTGCCCATGAGAGTCCTGATTATAAATACATCTGAACGAATAGGAGGAGCAGCCATCGCAGCAAGCCGGTTGATGGAGTCACTGAAAAACAACGGCATCAAAGCCAAAATGCTGGTACGTGACAAACAGACCGACCAAATCAGTGTTGTCCGCTTAAAAAGTAACTGGTTGCAAGTGTGGAAGTTCATGTGGGAACGGATTGTGATCTGGAGTGCCAACCGTTTCCGGCGTTACCATTTGTTTGACGTAGACATCGCCAACACAGGTACAGACATCACCTCACTCCCGGAATTCCGCCAAGCCGACGTGATCCATCTGCATTGGATCAACCAGGGAATGCTCTCACTGAACGATATACGAAAGATACTGACCTCCGGCAAACCCGTAGTCTGGACCATGCACGATATGTGGCCATGCACCGGCATCTGCCATTACGCACGGGAGTGCAACAACTATCAGCGGGAATGTCACGACTGTCCGTACATCTACAAAGGCGGGGGACGAAAGGATTTATCCTATCGCACGTTCCGCAAAAAACAGAAGTTATACAGCTACGCTCCCATTCATTTCGTCACGTGCAGCCATTGGCTGAAGGAACAAGCCCAGACCAGTGCATTATTTGAAGGGAAAAGCGTGACCAATATTCCGAACGCTATTAATACCAACTTGTTCAAACCCATGAACAAGAAGGAAGCGCGTGCCAAATTCATGTTGCCGGAAGGTAAGAAACTAGTTTTGTTCGGCTCATTAAAGATCACCGATAAACGAAAAGGGGTCGACTATCTGATTGGGGCATGCAAACTGTTAGCAGAAAAGCATCCGGAATGGAAAGACTCACTGGGTGTAGTCGTATTCGGCAACCAGTCGCAGCAGTTACAGGAACAACTTCCTTTCCATGTATACCCGCTCCCTTATATCAAAAATGAGCATGAAGTAGTGAATATCTACAATGCCGTAGACCTCTTCGCCATCCCGTCTCTGGAAGAGAATCTTCCCAATATGATTATGGAAGCAATGGCCTGTGGAGTGCCTTGTGTCGGTTTTAATGTGGGAGGTATCCCCGAAATGATCGATCATCTGCACAACGGCTACGTGGCACAATACAAATCCTCGGAAGATTTTGCCAACGGCATACATTGGATATTGACGGAACCGGAATACAACGAACTCTCTGCACAGGCCTGCCGCAAGGTTCTGGGTAATTATTCGGAGAGTATCGTTGCAAAGAAATATACAGATGTCTACAATAAAATAACGGGGAAATATGCATAGTGTCCATCCTACTCCCAAGTTCTCTATCATTACGGTGACATACAATGCTGAAAAGGTATTGGAAGACACGATTCAAAGTGTTATTTCACAAACCTATCATCATATAGAATATATTATCGTGGATGGAGCTTCCAAGGATGGAACCCTCTCTATTATCAACCGCTACCGGTCACGCATACACACCGTCGTCAGCGAACCCGACAAAGGACTGTATGACGCTATGAATAAGGGCATCGCCCTTGCCAGCGGTGATTATCTCTGTTTCCTGAATGCAGGCGACTGTTTTCATGAGGATGATACGCTGCAACAAATGGTGCACACCATCAACGGCAATGAACTGCCCGATATACTTTACGGAGAAACCGCTATCGTAGACAAGGACAGGCATTTCCTGCGGATGCGCAGATTGTCCGCCCCTGAAACGCTCACCTGGAAAAGTTTCAAACAGGGAATGTTAGTCTGCCACCAGGCATTCTTCCCCCGCCACACGCTCGTAGAGCCATATAATCTGCAATATCGCTTTTCTGCAGATTTCGACTGGTGCATCCGCATCATGAAGAAAGCACGTACTTTGCACAATACCCACCTGACAATCATCGACTATCTGGAGGAGGGAATGACTACCCGGAATCAGAAAGCATCCCTCAAAGAAAGATTTCGGATCATGGCAAAGCATTACGGGCTGATTGGAACCGTGGCGCATCATGCATGGTTCGTGATCCGTGCAGTTACTCACCAGTAGGCGAAGGCATATAAAGCATCACCTGGTCTAATATCACTCCTTCGTCCAATGCCTTGATTACCAATTTGTGGGACTTCTTTCCGGATACCGGAAGTCGAACCGTTCGGATGGCTTGATTGCGCAGCACGTTCTCTTTCCATTCTTCACTCCGTCCTTTCGTTTCATAAGAGATCACTTCAGGCGCTGCATCGTCCAACGATATTGAGAAACGTAATTGATCTCCTCTCACAGGATGATTAGGCAACAAGCGGATGTCAACCTCTACCGAGTCTGTTTTCCAGTTGTCAAAAGAGAACATCAGTGCATCTCCCTTGTCAATGCCTGTCGCTTTGCTTTCATATCCCAGGCCCTCACAAATAGCAGAAGTTCCTTTCCGCGCATTCAAGGTCTTACTATTCGGGATATTCTTCCCATCCAAGCCGTTCCATTTATAGATAGCTACACGCTCTTTCATCATCGGAGAAGTAGCCGTTTTTCTTTCCACGCGATTGAATACGGGGAGTTTTCGGGGTTGGAAATCCATCATGCGGTTCCACTTTCCATCTTCCAGTGAGTTATACTGTTTTGTCAATACTACAATGCTGTCATAGGCAAGATCACTTTTCTCCCAGTCCGCTTTTCCGTGGCGGGCTAATTGGGCATATAGCAATTTCCGGTTCATCTGTGTAGCAGCTTGCACCGGGTATTTCACCAATTCAAAATAGGCACTTTGTCTGCCGGATGGGATTTTCAAAGCTGCCCGTTCCACTGTCTCCGACAATTTATCATAAGCCTGCAAACGTCCGTTGATTTCTTTTTCACTCCATGGGAGATCTTTGACAACACGATAAACAGGATCTTTCTCCTCTTCCCTCGTATTTCCCATAAATTCAGGTTTACGAATATGGGCCAGACGATAGTGTTCCTGCATCACAGGTAATACTGCCTTTGCGCACGAAGCTCCCAATTCCCGTTCCAGCCAGTGTTTCAGATGAGAGGTCACTCCTTCCGAGGCCACAGCTTCTATATTCCAGGCCATATCCATAAACAACTCTATCTGATACTCGGCAGGCTTGATATCTCCGACGTTCAGTATCCACATCTTCTGTATGCCTCGATCGTAAGCCAGCTTCATTTGTTGGAAAATCAGATACGGGCTCATCGTACTCAACCAGAGATGGTCGTGCGGACGTCCCCAATAAGAAACATGATAATAGACTCCATTCCCTCCTTTACGTGGGCATTCTTCGGCCGTAGGAAAATGGCGGATATAGCCATAGTTATCGTCACACCACATCAATGTTACATCATCGGGCACCTGTAATCCGGCATGATAAATGTCGAGTACCTCTTTATAAGGGATAAAAACCTGCGGGACTTTAGTTACATCCTTATCAACATATTTTTCAATCAACCCGCGTTGATCTGCAAACACACGATCTATTACGGCCTTCTGTTCTTCCACCGTCTTCGCTCCCTGCATCTTGCCATCGTGTACACCACGCATACCCAACGTATAGAGTATTTCCTGATCTGCCACCTCTTTTACACGGTCTTCCCAGAATTTGTAAACAGCCGGAGCATTATTCACATAATCATAAGCCCCTTCCCCTCTTCGTTTCCACTCGCCGGCAGCGCTGCAAGCCATCGGTTCGCAATGGGAAGCACCGATGAAGATTCCATATTTCTTGGCAGCTTCCCGATTGCCTTTGGTCAGGAAGAAAGGAAGTGTACATTCGTGCATTGCAGGCCAATAGGTGTTGGCACGCAGACGAAGTAAGAGTTCAAAAATACGCTCGTTGGTACGCGGGCCTATCTCACCTTTCACTTTTGAAGGTTCATAGGTCCGACTGCTCCATGGCATCAAGCCCCAGTCTTCATCATTAATAAATATACCCCGATATTCCACCGAAGGAGCCTGAAGACTTTGGAATTTGGAAGATAGCTTAAAAAGTTTCTTCTTTTCCGGAGTTACGTCCGCCCACCATTCCCAGGGAGAGACACCTAACAAACGGGATATTTCGAGTATTCCATAAGCCGTACCATGTTTGTCACTGCCGGCTACGATCAATTTACCCTCCGGAGAAACAGATAATAGAAAAGCCTGCTTCTTGCCTTTTAGCGCAGAAACATCTATGCCGGTCCGGCTGATAAGCTCACTCTGCCCCACCGTTCCTATCACAATTTCACCTGTTTTCTCATTCGCTTGGGTAGTCGACGACAATACTGTCTGAATATCACGCCCCAGCATTTCCAATGCGGTTCGTACAACCAGTTCTTCAGAAGGGCTGCAAGCGATGACAACTGTTTGACCGGAAGTCAAAACAAAATCCTTACTACGAATCGGTAAAGCAACTATCAAAAAGATGAAAAAAGAAAACAGAAGTTTATGTCTCATAGGTTCTATTATTTATAGAAGACAAAATTACAGGTTTGCAGAAAATGTACTATAGAATAGTGTACAATTTCATAGAATTCTGTCCGACCTATTTAAAATGTAGCAGGCAACGCAAACAACTGATACATCAGCGTTCGTGCCATGCGTATCTGTCCTTTCGTGCTGGGATGCAAACGGTCATATCCCGCATCATAGAAATAAATCAGTTGTTCTTCCACCATCGGATTCAATCCGGTTACCGCATTAAAATCAATCACGGGGACTCCCCACACATTGCCGGCTTCTTTAACAGCCTGCACGTAGGCATCCACATATTCGCCACAACTATTCTGGTAGTTTTCATCCGGTTGCACATTCGTTTCTCCAAAATTGGCCAGTGAACGGTGCAACGGGGTCAGCAACACAATCTGCTTGTCCGGGAAGAGTTGTTTCAGTCTATTGATTCCTATGTTTATACGTCCCTTATACGTGCTTCCATCCATTATAGGAGTGCGTTTCTTACGGGTTTCCAGCTTTTGGGTTTGCCCACGGGCTGCCATCACTTGTTCTTCTGTTTCCGTAAACCATTCTCCAATAGGTACACCGTCATTAAAATCATTCGTACCCATCAAAATCACGATAGCATCTACTTCTCCACCGTGTTCTTTCTTCAGTTGCTCGGCTTGCCGGGGCACATCATTCCATTGCCTGCCACTGATACCATATACATAAGGAGTGATTCCCAGCCATTCCTGCAGAAAATCCCAGTATTTCTTTATCTTGTCACCATAACAGTTGGGATCTGTAATAGAGTCTCCCAAATATCCCACTCTTTTTCCTTGCCACGGGTGCCGGATGCATCCATTATTCGTTTCAACAGAGTTTGCCACTTTAGAAGATTGATTCTGTCCGCACAGAAAAGAGGAACAGAAAAACAGGATGGTACATGTGAGTAATAATTTGCTTTTCATCGGTATCATACATTAAATGAGAGATTTGTATTTAATATTCGACAAAAATAACTCAAAAAAATGTAGTTTCAATCAATTTGGACGATCAATCTCATCCATGCAACCGGATATATAAACATATTCCTATTTGACTATTCTTGCTAAAATACAGGTTTACAGTCTTTTTTCAATCAAGTTATCATTGAGTTTTGCAGCTAAAACCCTATCTTTGTCACAAACTAAAAGAAATAATTGGATGTTTAACTCATTTTCATTCCATAAGGATTCCGTTCTGTAAATAATCTGTAAGCCTTCCTCTCATTACAGATTATCCCTTATGTTTTCTGACATACTCTTGTCAGAGTTATTTTCTATATCTAAATTTTCAAACTATTTGTATGGTCAAATGGTTGCAAGCATCATTATATGCCTCCATTCGCCGTACAACTAAAACATTAAAACAATGAGTAACGATTTTAAATCAATCCACGAATTCGATTTTACACTGATATGTAATTACTTCAAGGCATTAAAACGTCAAGGTCCCGGAAGTCCTGAAATCACACAAAAAGCCGTAAGCTTCATCAACGAACTGTCCGACAAGGCACGAATAGCCGACATTGGCTGTGGCACAGGCGGTCAGACAATGGCATTAGCCAACTATACGAAAGGACAAATTACAGGTATCGACCTTTTCCCCGACTTTATCGAGCTATTCAACAAAAATGCAATAGAAGCCCATTGTGAAGACAGAGTAAAGGGTATCGTCGGTTCCATGGACGCTCTGCCATTTCAAGAGGAAGAACTCGATCTGATCTGGTCCGAAGGCGCTATCTATAACATAGGATTCGAACGCGGCATGAACGAATGGAACAAATTCCTGAAAAAGAACGGATTTATCGCTGTAACGGAAGCCTCCTGGTTCACCCCGGAACGTCCCTCCGAAATAGAAGACTTCTGGATGGCCAATTACCCGGAAATCGATACGATTCCAAGAAAGATAATGCAAATGGAAAAAGCAGGATATATCCCGACAGCCCATTTCATTTTACCGGAAAATTGCTGGCTTGAGCATTTTTACGCTCCCCAGTTCCCTGTTCAGGAAGCTTTTTTGAAGGAATATGCAGGAAATGACGCAGCCGCAGACCTCATCACCGGGCAACGGTATGAAGAGAGCCTATATAATAAGTATAAAGAATACTACGGCTACGTATTCTATATAGGACAAAAAAAAGATTGATTATCTGCCGGAGAAGTTAGCAAGATAGGACAACTCTCCGGCATTTATTATCCTTTACTTTGCAGAAAACATGGAGACGAAAGATATCAATAAACAGGAATATCAGTTACGGATCAATAAAGTGACCGACTATATTCACAATCACATAGACCAGCCGTTATCATTACAGAAAATGGCAGGTATCGCCTGCTTTTCTCCTTTCCACTTCCATCGCGTATTTACAATCCTGACGGGCGAAACGCCTACGGATTATATCAAACGCACTCGGATTGAAAAAGCAGCCCTATTATTAAAACGAAACAAGGAACTTTCCGCCACCGAAATCGCCCGTCTTTGCGGCTTTAGCAGCCTTTCACTTTTAAGTCGCAATTTCAGGTTACATTTCAGTATGACGATCCGGGAGTTCCGTTCATTAAAATAAAACCCTAAAGAATATGGAAAAAGAAAATAAGATTCTGATTTTTCGAACTTCTATCACCCAAAGGCGTGACATCAAGCGCATAGGAGAGCTTTTGGCAGAGTTCCCCCAAATAGACAAATGGAATGTGGACTTTGAGGACTGGGAGAAAATATTAAGAATCGAGTGCAGGGATATCTCTGCACTCGAAATATCGGAAGTACTCCGGAACAATCATATTTTTGCCACCGAACTGGAATAAAACCGGGAAAAGAAAACCTCTCAAACTCCCAACAACTGTTTCAATTCAGCCACTCCTTCAGAAGCTCCCTTCTGAATTACATGTATCGAACGGGAAGTATGCGTATCTACCGGTTTCGGATCAATCAGATACACCTCTGCTCCTCTCGGTACATAATGAAGCAGCCCCGCCGCAGGATATACGTTAAGCGACGTACCGATAATGACGAAAATATCCGCTTTCTCCACATATTGGATGGCGGTTTCAATTTCCGGCACAGCTTCTCCAAACCATACGATAAAAGGTCGCAATTGAGTGCCGTCGCCGGCCTTGTCTCCCATCTTCACTTCATATTCTTCCGGTTTCAGTTCTTTTATGTAGTGGGGATTATGAGGATCTCTGCTGGAACACACTTTCGTCAGTTCGCCATGCAGATGAATGATGTGGCTACTCCCGGCACGTTCGTGCAAGTTATCAATATTCTGTGTCACCACCGTCACATGGAAGCTTTTCTCCAGTTCCGCCAACAGTTCATGCCCACGGTTCGGTTTCACCTCCAACAACTGTTTCCGACGCTCATTATAGAAATTAATCACTAAAGCCGGGTCACGCTGATAACCTTCAGGAGTGGCCACCTGCTCCACAGGATACCTATCCCACAAACCGCCTGCATCGCGAAATGTACTAATCCCACTCTCGGCACTCATACCCGCACCCGTCAAAACTACCAGATTCTTCATTACTATTCCTCCTTCTTTTTTAATAGCCACACAAATGTAATCAGAATCATCGAATAAAAGAACACTTTCTCACGCTTAATATAATCCAATTTATGCAGAACTTTAAGATGAAAGATGCAGATAGTTAGCATCATTTATGGCAACAACTATTCGTCTGACTACTGTTATTCTTTCGTCTGACAGTTGTCAGACGAAAAAACAACAATTGTCAGACGCAAGTTCAACAGCTGTCAGACGATTAATTACCTGCATAAACAAATCTAAATTATAAGAATAAGCCGATTAAATCCTACGAACAAAAAAACTAATTCTTTAAAGAAAAGCGATTATCTTTCACAGATATAAGAATTTTTAAATAGCAAATGCTAAATCATTCAAATAAAACACGTACTTTTGCGATTCATAAATTTGCAATTGATTGAAAGCTAAAACCATGAAGGTGATACATTTCAATCGCCAACAAAAAACATTATATGGATAAATTCAGTTACTCTATTGGCCTCGGAATTGGTCAAAACTTATCAAGCATGGGAATCGGAAACCTTGCGGTAGATGATTTCGCACAAGCAATCAAAGACGTATTGGAAGGCAATCAGACGGCTATCAGCCACAATGAAGCCCGCGAAATAGTAAACAAGTATTTCGAAGAACTGGAAGCTAAAATGGGTGCCGTTGCTATCGAGCAAGGACAAGCTTTCCTCGAAGAAAACAAAAAAGGACCGGGCGTAGTTGTTCTTCCCAGCGGACTACAATATGAAATCATCAAAGAAGGTACAGGCAAAAAGCCGAAAGCTACCGACCAGGTAAGATGCCACTATGAAGGAACATTGATCGACGGTACACTGTTCGACAGCTCTATCCAACGCGGAGAACCGGCTGTATTCGGTGTCAACCAAGTAATCCCGGGATGGGTGGAAGCTTTACAGCTAATGCCGGAAGGTTCTAAATGGAAACTGTATATTCCGTCAGAACTCGCTTATGGCGCAAGAGGTGCCGGAGAAATGATTCCTCCTCACAGCACACTCATTTTTGAAGTAGAATTACTCGAAGTATTATAAATAAAAAATTTCAAAGCAAAATGAAAAAAGTTAGTATTTTTATGGCAAT